>Ga0207048_10126_pt1 | contig 24238 bp, 32 predicted proteins | sample Alteio_BWMinCont_65_FD_153301 | JGI IMG/M metagenome (GOLD analysis project Ga0207048, IMG submission 153301) | Enriched cells from forest soil in Barre Woods Harvard Forest LTER site, Petersham, Massachusetts, United States -... | ecosystem: Environmental > Terrestrial > Soil > Temperate forest >...
GCAAAAAAGAAACTGTTTTATTGAGGTTAAGCGGTGTAATCAATCCATCAAACAGTTATCATATTTCCAATTAGCTAAAACAGCGTATCGTACCAGTGGCGATCCATTAAAGCAATAGCATATAGATAACTCTTAGCGTATACTTAGCCACACTGGTGCTGAAGTGCGCGCTTATACGTTCTGTGCGAACGTTCGCTTATCGACACAGAACAATGAATAGCACTAACCAAAAGATTTTGATTTTTGCGGTTTTGAAAAAACGAGGTTAAATATCGTTATGGCAATTTATCATTTAAGCAGTAGCATTATTTCTCGAAGCCAAGGCAGAAGTGCCGTGGCTTGTAGTGCCTATCGTTCAGGCAGCGAATTGTTTGATGAAAAGTACAATAAAACGCATGACTATAGCCTCAAACAAGATGTCGAATTTACAGAAATTATTACGCCTAAAGGCGCACCAGAGTGGATGAAAAACCGAGAGATGTTGTGGAATGCCATTGAAGCAAGAGAAAAGCGCAAAGACGCACAACTTGCTCGTGAAATTCAAATAGCATTACCACGCGAATTAACAAAAGAACAAAACATCGAGCTAGCACGAGAATTTATCCAAAAGGAATTTGTTGATCTGGGTATGATAGCGGATTGGGCGTTGCATGTTGATAAAACCAAAGAGGGAGAAACACAACCGCATATTCATGTGATGTTAACCATGCGCGAAATTAACGATGAGGGTTTTGGACAAAAGGTAAGGAAGTGGAATGGAAAAGAAAATTTATTGTTATGGCGCGAAAATTGGGCAGAAGTCGCTAATCGACATCTTGCTTTAAATGGGCATGATATTTGTATTGACCATCGTTCTAATGTTGAACGTGGTATTGAACTTGAACCACAGTACAAAATAGGCGCAAGTGTTGCAAGCGCACAAATGGCGCGCCTTCTCGATCATCAGCGCATCGCTTTTGAAAATGGCGAAAAGATTTTTTTAAATCCAGACATTGCGCTTTCTGCACTCACACGACAGCAATCAACATTTACCCATCAGGATTTAGCACGATTTGTGAATCGCCATACCAAAGACCAAGAACAATTTGTTCGTGTTTATGAAAAAGTTAAATCGAGCGATCAGATAATCGCACTTGGCATTGATGAAAGAGGACGCGAGCGTTTTACGACTACTGAGCTGCTGGATATTGAAAAACGCATGATGACGCACAGTAACCTTCTTATAGACAGATTAAATCACGCAGTCGGTCAAAATATCCAGCAACAAGGGATGTTAAGTCGAGATTTAAGTGCAGAGCAAGTAGCGGTTTATCAACATGTGCTGACAGAAGGCGATTTAAAGTGCGTGGTGGGCTATGCAGGCACAGGCAAGAGTTATTTACTAGGGTCAGCAAAAGAGGCGTGGGAAGCACAAGGCTACCGTGTAATGGGTACAACGCTTTCTGGTATTGCCGCTGAAAATTTGGAAGCGAGCAGTGGCATTGAAAGCCGAACGCTCGCAAGTCGCATGTATTATTGGGACAAAGGTGAAGAGCTGCTGACCAACCACGATGTCGTTGTTGTAGATGAAGCTGGCATGATTGGTTCTCGGCAAATGGCGCGTTTACTTGATGAAGCACAAACACATCATACCAAAGTCGTACTGATTGGCGATCCACAGCAATTGCAAGCCATAGAGGCGGGGGCTTCCTTTCGTGCAATTAGCGATCAGATAGGTTATATCGAACTTACCGAAATTCGCCGACAGCGTGAAGGATGGCAGCGGGTAGCTACCAAAGAACTTGCCAACGGCAAAACAATGGATGCTATCACACGCTACAAAGTCCATTCGCATGTCCACGAATTTGAAACTCAAGCGGTGGCGAAAAAAACATTGGTTGAGATGTGGAATGATGCAAGGATAAGTGAGAGTGACAAAACACAAATCATGTTGGCTCATACCCGCAAAGATGTCTATGATCTTAATCACATGGCACGTGATGTACGAAAAGCCTTAGGCGAGTTAGGCGAAGAGCGTATTTTAACCACGGCAAAAGGCGAAAAGCCTTTTTCCGAAAACGATCGCGTTTATTTCTTACAAAACGATCGCGAGCTTCAAGTCAAAAATGGTAGTTTAGGCACCATTGAAAAAATGGAAGGCCACAAGTTAACCGTTTGTTTAGATCGAGAAAATGCGGGTGTTGCACAACCTCATAGGGTAACTGTTGACTTAAAACAATATAACCATCTTGATTACGGTTATGCAGCGACGATCCATAAGGCACAAGGCGTTACGGTTGATAGAAGTTATGTCTTAGCATCAAAAGGCATGGACAGCCATTTAGCGTATGTTGGCATGAGTCGTCATCGAGAGAGTGCGGATTTATTTTGGAGTCGTGAGGAATTTGCTAATGAGCGAGTTTTAGCACAATCTCTTAACCGTGAGCGATACAAAGATGTAACGCTTGATTATAATTTAGGTAAAGCATTTGCTGAACATCGTTGTATTGAAGCAAGTGAAAAATTGACCAAAGCGCTACAGCCTGAATTATCAAAAGAAATGACGAAGAAGCAGAATTTTAGCGCTGAGCTTTCTAAAGAATTAAGCACTGATACGAAAGAGGTTAAGCGCTTTAATATTGATGATAGATACGAACGCCATGTAGAAACGATTGATACTCGGCTAAATCAATTTAGACAGAACTTTGAGCGCGAAAATACCAACCTTGAAAAACCGTTGTCAGAAAAAATGCTTACAGAATCAGAAAAACGTGCCATGGCAGTTGAAAAGGCCTTTGCGCAATTGGATAAGCGTATTGAGTGCAATCCGCAGGATTACGCAGCGAAACGAGACATTGCTAAGCTTGCGACAGAAATTTCAAGAGAAAAATCTACTATGCAATATCTTAAAGACCGCGCACCCGATCTTAATGAACGAATTCAAAAGTTAGCTTATGAACGAGAAAGAGAACGTAGCCTTGAGAGAGGAAGGGAACGATAGATTAAATAATCAATTTTCCTTTCTGTATTAACAACAATAGTTGCTGTTAATTAGATTTAAGCTATAAAATCCTCAAGAATAACGTTTATTTTTTTGCAGAAACGACGACAGCATTGGCAACGTGCAATTTAAGTGCGTCGCCTGGTTTAAAGACAAGCGTTGCTTTAGCATCTATCTGTAATGGTTGGCCTGTTTTTGGATTTCGCCCCATACGCCCAGCTCTTGTAGTCACTGCAAACTTACCAAAGCCAGGAATGGTCAGCTTGTCTCCATTCATCAGGAGTTCCTTAATTTCTTTAATAACCGCATTAAAATAAACCTCAGCTTGTGTGGCTGAACATTCCAAGCGTTTTGCAAGGTTTTCAACAAATTGGTTTTTGTGCATTGCTATCTCTCCAGCATAATTGAATTAAAATAAAATCTGTTTGATCGGTAGCTATTTTTGGCTGAATGAAGAAAAAAGCAAAGTAAAAACTACAATTAAAATTCCATTATCGTCAAAAACTAAGCAAATAATCTACTTGGAAGTGAGCACGAAAAATGACCTATTTTTAAAAAAATGCGCAACCAATTTGCTATTATTTAGCCATGCTTTCATTGTCGTTAGCCAGGCTCGACCCATACCTTTCGCAATGCCATTGCATTCAAAAAATGTTTTTGAATATCAACGGCTTAAATCAAAAAACAGCCGTGCAGTCAAAAACACTCAATTTCAACCTAAGTGCAGCATTTTTGCATCAAAATGCTGTACATCAGCATCATCTAGACAATGTCATAGAAAATGACGAATTTTAGCCATTATTTAAAGGAAAATTGCATCAAAGTGCTGCATTGTGTTTCAAAGTGCATCTGCATGTAGCAGTCCAAAATTTGGAATGCAGCGAAATGCTGCACTTTGTGAGCGATTTTTTTCTTTAAAAATTAGCTGCCTTTTTGTAGTTTTCCTGGATAAATTTGGTGTTTTTGGAAGAATAAGACGCTCAAACTTATTTGAAAAGATTTGTAGCGCGAAGCGCTACATGCTATAATCCACTATGATTAAAACTTGGCAACATAAAGGGTTAAAGCAGTTTTACGATACAGGCAGCAAAGCGGGCATTAAACATGAACATGCTAAGCGCCTTAAGTTGATATTACAATTTTTAGACGCTGCCACTAAACCAGAAGATATGAATTTGCCAAAAATGCAGTTTCATGTCTTATCTGGTGGTCTTGCTGGTTATTATACCGTTTCTGTTAATGGAAACTGGCGCGTTATTTTTCAGTTTGAAGGACAAGACACCATTTTAGTCGATTATTTAGATTACCATTAGGTATTGTTATGGTAGGAGTTTATATGATTCATGCACCGTTACACCCTGGAGAATTGGTAAAGGAAACGTGTGTTTCAAGTACGGGGCTTTCGGTAACTGAGGTCGCTCATAAGCTTGGAGTAGACCGGACAACCTTGTCACGCCTGTTAAACGGCCATGTGGGCATTAGCCCTGAAATGGCGGTGAGGCTCTCTATTGCATTAAATACGAGTAGCGAAATGTGGATGAATTTACAACGTGATTATGACCTGTGGATGGCCGAAAAACGGCGTTCTAAGCTGCATGTTGAAAAATTAATTAACACAAACGTTGGTGATTGTGCTTAAATTTATCATGGATGGATAGTATTTTTAGCTTAAATGCTGTGCTGTATTTACCCAATTTTTTTACCTCATGGTATCTATATCAACGCAAATTCAATTAGCCATGTTTACTCGCCAGTCTATTTACTAAGTTCAAAAAAACTCAAGCTGTAGTCTTAATTAAGTTTAAATCTGTGCGTCACTGTGAATTTTCTACAGTGACGCGCAAAAGCGCATTCCAAACATCCTGTTAAAATGCGGGTTTTAAACGATGAGGTGTTAAAATGACTGGTGACCGTAAAGTGATTTTTTTGTAGGGTTCTTTTGAGAAGTTTTAAATTTCAGTCTAAGTCTACCAGAGTTGGCCTGCAATATGTAGTTCAATTTCATTAAAATACTTGCAAAAATGGGATTTTTTGTTTACTTTTGCAGCCTAAACTATAATTTGATGGCATTTATCATAGGGAAATGATGATGGCAACTCCTGACGTTCAAGGCATTTTTTTATCTATTTTGAAAGAAAAAAGAATCCCTTCCGCGATTTACCTCAAAAACAGTATCAAACTCTGTGGCTTCGTTGTGGGTTTCGATGACTATACCATCATGTTGTCGTACAATAACATTGTTCAACTTATATTTAAAAGCGCCGTCAGTACCATTGTTGAAGTTACCATGTACGACCACTGGGACGGTATTTCTTCAAATTCAGAAAGTAGGCAACGCCATTTAGAACCAGTGCGGCAAAGGGTTTTTTAAAAGTTCTTGGTCCATTTTATCCGTAGCGATTTTATGTTCGATATGCGATACAAAATCATCGCCATAATTTTGCTTAACGTGCGCTAAAAAGCCAGGTATTTTATCGTTGGGCACAAAAAATAAGTAATGCTGCCCATTACTGGTGGTTTGTGGTCGGATGCCGTTTTCAATGGCTAAGTTCATCAATTTTAAGGTTGGGCTTTCTTGATGCGAACATTGTTTTTTTATCCCTAAACTTAAGCCACCGTTGCTCATAAAGAACATCAACCGTGTCTATACTTGGTTTAATAGTAGGAATGGCGTTAAAGAATTTAGACATAAATTGCCTGCTTTTTTATTAAAAAAGTTAAAGAAATAAACAAATAAAGTCCTAAAGTGTCGATGCAAATTTGTATCAGTGGGTTAGTTACTTTGTATTATCCAAATTCATTTGTTGAGGGCAATGAAATGTTTTTACCTAATTGTATTGCCAAAAAGATAAATAGACTTAATAAAATCAAAAAACCACCACATAAAAATAAAGCAAACATATTTCACAATCCTCTAATTTCCTTATTAAAAGATAGCGGCTTATCTATTAAGCCACCAGTGAAATTTAAAATCAATACTATTTCAATCTATTTATTTGTGTACGTTTTTTTAAAATTCAATGTGGCTTTTATTTATGCTTTAGTGAAGTTCAGAAAAACGATTAAGTTAGTAATTTCGAATCATCCCATTGGTTTATATCACTACTTTCATTAAGGTTAACCGCAGTCGGGATTTTGTTTTTAACAGAGGTCTTAGGTTTTGGTTTTACATTGGTCTTTTTATTTTTAGAGACCTTGGGTTTTACATTAATAGACTTAGAGGATGTTTTTAGCATTTTTGATAATTTTCTTTGTTTTTGCTTAACAGAATGAAGTTTGCGGGGTTTGGATTTGTGTTTTTTTTCTGCTGTTTTCTTGGCCAGTGTCTTTGTAAGTTTTTTCGACACACCTGTCGATTTTAGCTTTATTATGGCATTTTTTTTGCCTTTTCTGTCTTTTTTATTGCGAGCTTTATTGATGGCAGAAGCTTTAATACCAGGTTTACGTTGCAGCATGATCGTTCTCCTTATCCAAAATAATGTAAAAAAATAAATTAAATGGTTTTAATAGTAATCATTTCTTGGCAATAGGGTAAGTTCATGTCTTAAAATAACATTGCTATGGACAGGACTTACCAAACACTCAAAATGGAATATCATCGTCTAACATAAAAGGTGCATCGCTAAGCTGCGATTCTGCTAAAGGTTTTTGCTCAACGCTAACATCATCATCTTTTATTTCACTATTGACCGTTTCATCATTGGATGAAGATAAGACTCTTTTGCTATCAACCATCTGCATGTCAGAGCCAACTATTTCTGTGATATAGCGCTCTTGACCCGTTTTATCTTGCCATTTACGTGTTCTAAGGCTGCCTTCAATGTAAATTTTTGATCCTTTTTTTAAATATTCACCACAAATTTCTGCTAAACGACCAAATAAAACAATGCGATGCCATTCCGTGCGTTCTTGTGGTTGACCCGTATTTTTGTCTTTCCAATTTTCTGATGTGGCGAGGCTTAAATTAGTCATCGCCATACCGCTTGGTGAAAAACGCACTTCTGGATCAGCACCTAAATTGCCTATTAAAATGACTTTATTAATACCTCTACCCATAATTCTTTTCTCGATTCGCACAATACAAAAATATATATTTTCGTACTGATGCTCCTTGTACCTATTATAAATGATTTTAGCAAGTATCTTGGCTGAACCCGTTCATGTTTATTACTTTTTAACTTTTAGGTTACCGTTGTTCACGGGTGTAGTCGAGTAAGCTAGCTATAGTTGGCGAGCGTGGCTGAAACTGATCTAGTCATCTGAAGCGGATTTTTTGTGAAAATTGCCAATTCGGCAATTTTTGCCACAAAAAGCCTATCCAACAATTTTCACTGAAAAAAGTATATACTAGAACAAGAAGAATTCAGTGTAGGAATTAATCTATGAAAAAATCCTTAAGTAAGTATCAGAATGATACTTACGATAGTGCAAAATCTATCAACGACAACCGATCTAACGATTACTACGCAAGTTTATTTAATCTGATTAACGCTTTGGAGTTGGGAAAAGAAGATTTTCACAAACACTTTCGAAATAAGCTTGTGCATGGCTATTTCAACATCGACCAAAAAAACTTGCAACTTTTTTGTAGAAATATAGGTAGTCTTTTCAATGATTCTGACACGACAAAGAAACATCCATTATTTTTAAACCTTATAGGATTTAGTAATGATCAAGAAGCTGTAAGCATGAGGCTTCAGCAATTGACACAAACACAACAATTAATACCTAATAAAGACCATTTGAAAGAACTAAAAAAATCTTATATCAATGATGTGATTGTTTTCGCACAAGATATGAAAAAATTTCTAGCTAAAAAATCGCGAATGAATCATGAAGCAGCTTTATGCTGTCTAGGCTTGCTGGTTGAAGCTATAAGTCAGCTTCAGAAATATTCAGAGGATTTGTATAGTTTGCTTGTTAAAAAATTCGTGACAAATAACAAAATAGTTGCACTACTTAAAATGGCCCCTGATAGAAACACAGTTTTTCATGATGCTAATAAGATGGAGTTCGAAGAGTTAAAAACGCTTTATTTATCTATACTTGATGATCTCATCTCTACGCTTAAAGATATATTGTCATCTGAATTGGCACAATCCATCACGACACATCCTGCAATGTCAGAAGAAAAGAGAAAGGCGCTTGAAGAAATGATGGCAAAAATGTTAGCAGAAGCAGCAGAAAAAGAAAAACTTGTTGAAAAACAGCAGAAAGGCAAAGAAAAAGTTATTACTACAATTGAAATTTCAGAAAAATATCCGATGCCAAAAAGTGAAAGTGAAAAGGATGAAACGGGTTTAGATAAAAAAAATATCTCTCAAAAAAAAGTTGAGGCAAGTCAATTGCAATTTTTTTCTGCAAAACCTTCAGAAAAAGCACTTACTGAACCGAAAAAATCCATAGTAAAAATACTAGAAAATACTGAGAAAATACAAAGTAGTGTTATCATAGTAGACAAAACCACTGAAAAAGAAGAAGAGTCAACCGGCATCAAGCGAAAATCTGATGAAACACAACCGGGTACAACGCAAAAACCCAGTGAAAAAGAAAATAAAGAAGATGTTCCAACTAAAAAAGCACGTATTGAAAATGAAGAAAATCCGCAAAGGTTAACTAAAAAGTAGGAGAAAGTTATGTTTTCTATTGAATTACTTGTAAAAAATAAGAAAAAGATTAGTGATAGAGCTAAAGAATACGGCGTTAAAGATATTGAAATTAGCAAACAATTGGTTGATTGCGATGAGCCAAGTTTTCTAATCACTTTAGACGAAAACACGTCATTTTCTGAAACGAATCTTTCAGGATTTAAAAATTTTCTTAAAGAAACATTAAAGATCAGAGGGGAACCTTTTATTGTAAATAAACAAAGCGTAGAGCTAACTTTATTAGAAAGTGGAAATACCGTATCCGAGGAATATAGCATTGGTTTTGTAAAGATATTAGCTTCTGCAATCCCATTAGGTAAAATTGAAAATCGTGATTTATTTGAGCAATTAAATGAAAAATTGAGTACCGCTATGCAAGAAACTAAAAAGGCGGTTGATCCAAAAAAGAGAAAAGCTTCGTCTTTTTGGGAAGGAAATCAACCTTCTGAAAAAGAGCAGAAATTATCTGAAAAATCTGCCATAGACGAAAATACATTGCATGAAATAGCTAATACAATTCGTGCAAACTTTCCTGACCTTTGGGAATCACTGAAAAAAAATCCAGAAGCTGCGCCAGCTATAATGAAAGCTATTACAGATGAGATAATGAACGAGGTAAATAAACCTACCACTGTTTTTGGACAAAGTTAAACTATTGTAAATAAAATGACCAACAGATGACGCTTAAATTCTACTTGGCCTCATCGGTGTTCGCGGGTATGCCAAATTCTGAGAATATGAATCTCGTTTGCCAATAGTGCATAACGAATCAGGTATTTCCCTGTGAATAAATCGCGTACTGATAAAGATTTACTCTCATTTTTTATCAGTTTACCAAGCGTCGGAAAATCTATTAGCTGTTTGATGGCGTGACGCAGCCTTTCAGAAGCATTGAAAGCTGCCTTTGTATTATCAAAGGCAATAAAATCCCGTAGCCGTTGCAGATCGTGGATGGCTTGCTGAGTGTAAAGGATTTTCATTTGGTCGGCGCCGACAACTCATTGTCAGTTCCCCAGCTTTCTAGCCAGGCATGGACTTTGTCACCATCAACGACGCGCCCCATGCGGATGTCTTCGAGTGCCTCTAAAGTGTCTACCCAGCGCTGTTTTTCTAATTGTCTTTGTTCTAAGTATTTACGCAAAGCGTCATTAATCACCCATCTTTTTGGTCTGTGTAGATCAGCTGCTGCGGCTTCCAAAGATTTTTCTAAATCGTCATCAATTCTGATACTAGTCACTGTCATGGCGAACCTCATTTGCAATTATATTACTTTATATATGAAGTGTAGCATAATAGGTGAGAAATAGCATTGATACGAGCTGCTATACTGTGCTATATAATGTCCCTTATCCATCTCAGTCAGATAGATAACGTTTTAACTTTCTTCGTCAACAGAGATCAGGCCGATTCTCTTACCACTTGGTTCACCTTGTACTTTAAATTACACGTCTAGGGCGCACCAATCAACACCATTACCGCCAAGCACCAAGATCTCGAAAAATTCTTGCGCTTTTTTAAATATGAGGTTGGCCAAAATCATGTCGACAACTGGACACTTGCCGTCAGCAAACAGTTTTAAAAAATCATGGCACAAACGATTTTGGTTACCACTCAAAAACAATACGAACCCACAAGCATCAACCGTATCTTAGCAACCATAGACAAAAATTAATTTTATTTATAGTCTTAAATAATATCTAATTGGTGAATTAATCCACTTTTCATCACTATAAATACAATATCTGATTTTGAATCACAATGCAGTTTTAACTTTAAATTATTAATGTGGGCTTCTACTGTACGGAACGATATATTGAGTAGTTGGCCTATTTTTTTTGCTGTACACCCTAAGACTACATATTGTAGTATTTCCTTTTCGCGCTTCGTCAACTGATTTCTGTAAAAATCTTTTCCGATTTCTTGCCATTTACAGTAATTAATCGATTTAACAGAATGTTTTGATTGAAGGTTCGGTAATATATTCATGTTAAGTTACCTTTGATTTAAACCGCACATGTTTTGTACTGAAGCGCCAAGTATCAATTTTTTATATTTATTTTTGAGCATTAAATTTTTTTAATATTTAGTGAATTATTGCTATTAACTTCATTACCTTTTAAAAAAATTAAATAATTACTGTGGTTTTTAATAAAACATTTGAAACATGTAAGTTAAATATACCAGTTTATAAATAAAATTATGATCAGGAAATACCTGATACTTTTTATTTTTATTTGTAACGGTGCATAGTGTTTGCCAACGCCTGAAAATAAAATATAAAAACGCCGTTTACCACTGAATCACAACATGCAGGTTTGATTGCAGAAAGCTGCTCGAAAAATCAACGAAGTTTTCGTAGAACACGAAGTGTGGTTGACGAGGACGATCGTGGTATGAATACTTGTCGCGTTATCGAGTCTGACTTTAGCCATAGGCGGCTAAAATCGTTAACGAGATAGCGACACGCTTGGTAAATTTTTCCATCGCCTTGCATTATCCGAAGCTATACCGTTATTCTATATAACTTGTTGATTTTAATAGAATTTCATAAAAAAATAGTTGTGAATGCTCTTAAGCAAGCTTGACGTTAAAAATTTATAAATCAGGAAAATCCTGATTTCGTAAGTTTATGGAAGATAATATAATTAGATTAGGTTATAAAACGAATGAAGAATTATTTATTATAAGTTTAAGCTAATTAATTTACGTACATTATGATGAGTGCTGAATATTCAATTCATCTACTTCATGATGGAGGTCGTATGAAAGAAAAAATGTTAGATAAGCTTGACATTTTTATCTTTGCTAAAGATAAAAACTTTCGATATTTGTATTGCAGCGAAAATATGGCTGCGGCTGCTGGATTAGATTCACCAATACAAATTATAGGAAAAACAGACTATGATCTTTGCTGGAAGAAACATGTTGAACTCTATAGACGCGGCGATATAGATGTTTTAAATGGAGGAACCAGAATAAACGTCCCTGAACCGCAGCCTCAAATCAACAAATTAGCTACTATTTTAACTACAAAAAATATATTGAAAGATAAACATGGTTATAGTAGAGGTATAATTGGCTCATATTTGGATATAACAGGATATACTTTAAAAAAAAATAATGGGAACTTTGATAAAAATAAATATAGGTTTTATATAGAAGAAAATTCGAAAAGTGAATATTTCACTAAGCAAGAATTGCAAATTTTTAAGTGTATTATACTTGGTTGGGATGTCGATAAGATCGCGTCTAAAATATTTCGATCGAAAAAAACCGTTGAATCTCATATAGCAAAAATTAAGTTAAAATTACAGTGTTCATCAAAAAATCAAATTGCTCCTAGAGCAATAGAGCTAGGTTTAACATATATAATCGATAACCCAAAATTAGAAGGAGATGCCTTTTAACATAGAGAGCCATGTAAGCTAGTATGAAAGTGTTGCCGTGTAATAAATTAGTGAGGGACAGCATACAAAACACCATGTGAACAATAACATCGTAAGGTAAATAAACTCTAGCAGGTGAAATAATGTATAACGTAATAAATCAAAGAAGGACGCCATGAGATAAGGGTTGACTGTCCTTCTCTGCATATTTTTCATAATCACTTAGATGAACGTTTTAAAAAATATAATTAATTTATCGATAGCTTTACTAAGAATATCTTTATTTTTACTATTAATTTTATCTTCTAATAAGCCAATTTTTTCATTAATGTAACCTGAGGTAGCGGGCTCATTCGTGTCAAAATTTACGGTCTTGAATCCAAAAGCTACCTTATAAATCGCAAATTTCCACACTCACTTATAATCAGCAACTCTTGGAAATGAAGTCTTTTTGCTATTTGAGGGTTTCTTTTTTGAGGTCATCGAATAGTTACTCTACGCTGTTAAAAAACACGAACAGCATCAGAAATGGAGAGCCCCATTTTAGATAATGTTTTAGCAGCATTAACTTTAATATGCTCATCTATGCGAATGTGAATCATAGTTATTGTAGACACATTAATTCCCCTTATAATTGAGATACATTGTATCTCAATTGAAGATATTAAACGATTGAAAATTTTTTATACAAATTTTATGGCAATGGCCATACTAACCTATAACCGCGTGCTAATCGCTTTTTCTTAAGCTTTTCTATTAGCGACAGCCCTGTTTCATAAGTTTGACAAAAGACATTTTTGCTTGAACCAAAGCGTGTGCATTGGTTTCCCCATGCTTCTGTCAAAAGCCACTCATCCAATAAATCTTTAGCAAGATAAATTACATAATATCGTTTGTTTACTGGATTAAGCCACTGCAAAACAACCGGCACTTGATTTTCTTCATTTATTTCACGCATGACGTTCCCTACCACCTAATCTGAGATAACGGTACAACGTTGGCCGGCTAACTTTTAGAGCTTTGCAAATGTCATCAATGTTTACGTTTTTATCGTTGTGCATTGTTCTAGCCATGGCCAACTTTTTATCATCAAGTGCTTTTTTGCGCCCGCCTATTTTTCCTCTGTTTCTCGCAGCAGCAAGCCCAGCCAACGTTCGTTCACGAATAAGATCTCGGCCAAATTCAGCTAGCGCACAAAATATATGAAAAGTTAACTTTCCTTCTGGAGTAGTAGTGTCAATACGTTCCGTCAAGCTTTTAAACTGAATGCCGCGTTCGGCAAGCTGTTTTATTTTTTGAACGAGATCATCTTGTGATCGCCCTAACCTATCCAGTTTCCAAACAACCAATACGTCGCCAGGACGCAAAAAATCAAACGCCGCATTAAGGCCATGGCGTTCTGATTTTACTCCACTGACTTTATCTTCAAAGATACGATCACAGTTGTCCTTTTTTAGCGCATCTTTTTGTAGATCCAGGTTTTGTTCGATGGTGGACACTCTTGCGTACCCAATCCGTTGACTCATGCGACCTCTGCGATATCGGTATCATGGGAATCTTGTTCTATTAACCTTTCGCCACAAGTAGGGCAAATCTTAACATTCTGCCCTTGCCCTTCCTCTCGTCCATCAAAAAGTTTAGCCAAGTAGCTATTTCCATAAGGTCGTCCTTCCAACCAGAGCGGGTTTCCGCATTGATGATAAACCAGTGTCATATTACTTGCTCCTTAATAACTACAAACTATCTCAAAACCCATTAATACTAACATAAAAAGATATTATGATAAAGAGATGAGTTTTAAGATATTAATGGCATTACTTTTAGCAAATTTTTAAGCTTGGCTATATAGTCTCAAAAACGAACGTTTTTGAGATAATCGTTTCAGCAAGTACCATATTCGCCCAGCTCTATTCAAATTATGAGAGATTGAATGAAACAAGTATGCAAAATTATTTGCTGCGCTTTTTATTAAAAGTTTTTGCCATTCCTTCATCGTTAATATCAGCTTCTTCTTCTGAACCAGAACTTTTTTCGCAATTAGAAGGTTTGTTATTTTCAATTTCCGCGTCCATTTCATCGTAACTTTTTTCATTACTTGTTGTTTCTCCAATTTCTGTTTCATTAGCCTGTTCTTTTTCGCTTAAAACTGCTGATTCAGATTTATTAGCAAAGCGACTATAATAATTGGCATACTCTGTTGTAACAGCGGACTGTAAGCCTTTCTTTTCATTTTTGCTCTCGGATATAGTAGTGTTCGTCGGTGAAGTAATAACTACTGATTGATTTTGACTTGTTTTATCTATTTTTTCTAAATCATCATCAAGGTCTTCTAACACATTAAGATCAAGTGACTGAATAGTTTTAGCGTAGCTACCATCTACTGGTGTCGGTGAAATTTCTTGTTTTTTGCGATAAATAGTACGAGGTTGAAAAGGTTTTGAAAGGAAAATTAAAAAAAGTACAATCACGCCGAGTATCGCTGATAGAAGATCATTAAAAAATGAGTTAGTGCTAGTGTGTGTTGCTTTTGTTGAACGTTTATTAGCATTTGAATATTTAATGCTAATATTTTCATTATTTTCCTTACCAGCGTTAAGTGCAGGTTTTTTTTTAAACTCCTTTGGGATGGCTAACCATATCCATGGACAAATTTTCCAATCATGGGCATGTGAATTTTTTCCTGTGCTGCGATCAAAGTTTCCAGGTTCCAATACATGCCAATGTACATCTCGGCTGCTATGTTCTGCAAAATCCACCATAAATCGCACATTACCTTTATGATCATAAATTACATTAGAAATAATGTCACCATCTCCATTTGTATGACAAACAATAGAAAAAGGCTCATCACGTTCTCTCTTTTTATCTGCAGGTCTAGTCGATTCGTTAAAACGCCATATTATATTTCCTGAACCGTTACAAGGGCTATGTAGTGATTTTAATATATTCTCAGGATATCCATCTCGATCAGAATCATAAAAAGACTTCTTTAGGATTTCTAAAGTTTCTTGATAATGCTTAACCCAGGTATCAGGATTATTCCACTTATAATTAACGTCATTACCCAACATACGATTTCTAGTAAAATATAATGGTACTAATAATTCTATTTGATCTTTATTTTCAAGTGTTAAAGTTGAAGGTGATTCTTCATAAGTCTTCTTAGAATTATGGTTTTCTTTTTTATTGTTTTTTTTACGCATAACTCACTCCTATTTTGGAATTAATCCAATATGATAAAAATGGTTTGAGTGAAATTTATTTTGTGAGGAATGACATATATTTTGTTTTAAGAATATTACTTTTAAGCCCCCAGAAAAACAACCAGAAAAAATTTGAGCAACAATTGTATTTTTTGTAAATTAATAACGTCCCTTATCACTCTCAGTTAGGAGTCAATTGAATGCAAGACACCGGTTCTACCGCTGCACTGCCCACGCCAAAACCCATCAAATCTGTGATGGATAAGGTTTTAGAAACTTTTATCGACCGCGACCAGACCCATTCCCTCACCGCCTGGGTCGTCCTCTACTTTAAGGTACACGTCCACGGCGCACCGGATAATATCGTCACTGCTAAGCGCTACGACCTTGAAAAATTTTTGTGCTTTTTTAAATCCGAGATTGGCCACGATCATGTCGACAGTTGGACACCCGCTGTCAGTAAACGGTTTCAAAAAGTCACCGCACAAACCATTGTGGCCGCCACCAAAAAACCCTACGAACCGACCAGCGTTAACCGCATCTTTGCCACCATCCGCCACTTCGCTAAATGGCTGCATCGTCAACGCCCTCTCCTGGCGGGTGATCCAATGAAAGGCGTGCGCGATCTACAAACGGACGACCCTGACTGGAACGGCCTCACCGCCAAGCAAGTCATGCGCTTAAAATCCGCCTGCGAACAACGCCTCAACGCCTGCAAACGCAAAGACCAAAACCCGCTCTTGGAGACAGCCGTTTTCTACGCCCTCTTCCAGACAGGTTTGCGCGAATCTGAACTCGTGGCCTTAAACGTCCACCAATATCACCATCGCGGCCTACATAATGTCGTGCGCAGCAAAAACAAAAAAATCAGCAAGAAAGTCCCTCTGCCTCAGGAAGCACGAGAATTTTTAGACAGGTACTTAGAGACCCACAACGCGCAACCCGATGAGCCACTTTTTATTTCACGCTACGGCAACCGTCTGGCCACCCAAGATGTCTATCGCCTATGCCAGCGGCTACTAAAACAGGCATTGGCCTATTTAAAAGCCGAGGAAAAATTTCACTTTACCCCACACAAATTGCGCCACACCTTTTTAAAGAGCGTGACCGATAAACACGGCATTCACTTTACACAACAAATGAGTGGCAACGTCTCCATCAGGGTAATATTTAGGTACGCTAAGCCCAGCCAGGATGAAATCGACCAGACCGTCGAGGAATTGTTTTAAGGTTTCAATTTAATTTTTCTAATTTAATTAGGCTGAATATTTTGAAAAAAGATCCAATAATAATCGACCCATTTGAGTGTCGTTTAATTTAATACTTTACAACCTTAACCTAATGCCAATATTACATAATATTGCATACCGTATTACCTTTCACATTATCGTGCACGTCTACTTTAATATCTACCTTTGCATCAGGTTTAAATTTATTGGCATCAATTCCTGTTTGAATCGCGTCAGCGACATCTTTAGCATTTCCTCTCAATTCAACCAAAGTATTCTTTAATTCGTCTTTCAATAAAACTATGAAGTTATCGGTTGAGGCGCTCAAATCTTTTATGGCATCATTTGCAGTTTTAGTAGCTTGTTTAATCGCTTTTGCTGCTGAACCTATATCACTTAAAGTGCCTTGAATATTGCGAGAAATAAGTAAACCTTCTTTTTTTGCTCCATCTAGCATAGAAACAATTTCTGATTGTGCAATCCTGAATTGTCTTGCTAAATATGCTATGAGAATTACAATACACGCCGCCATAATAATTTGGCCAGAAAGTTTGCCCTTTTTATCTTGTATGTCAACGCCATCATTAATTACTAACCCAACACCTATTGCAAAAAAAATTGTAAGAATTGCTGCACTAACCTCAAATTTTGGTTGTCTGAAAAATAGAGACCGGTGCCTCATCACATCAGATTTTAATCTTCTATTTTCCGCCTCTAAATCTTCTATAGTTTTTAAGGTAGCTTTTCTGATATTAGTAGTTGTACTTGTAATAAAATTTGCCAGGCCATCAAAACCCAAATGATTTGCAAGCTCACTCGGTGTTTTGAAACTATTACTATATTTACCAGCTATATTAGGGTTTGCCCCATTTTCTAGAAGAAATTTAATAAACGGCTTTTTGTCATTATTAGGATTACTATAACCGCTACAATGTAAATCCACTGCATGATAAAGCGGTGTAATACCTTCCATAGATTCAGTGCAACGAGCATCTATATTGATACCTTTATCAAGGAGTATTTTGGCTTTTTCAATGTTCCTTGTACCGCCATACACAGCATGATGTAAAGCGTTACGACCAACTGAGTCTAAATAATTAACATTCGCTCCTTTTTCAAACAATAAATTAACAATCTCAGAGGTACATAAAACAGATTGAGCAGATCTAAGTAATGCCTCATTAATCCACTCTTTTTTTATTGTCCTATCTTCATTAAATTCTCCTATAAAAAAATTTAAATCACCTTTATCGGCAGCATTTCTAAACTGTTCAAGAATTAGATCTTGCATAAATTTCCCCTATAGCGGTATTATTTCTCATAAAAAAAGAATAATAAAAAAATTTCCTTCACATTTAGTTTTTAATGCAAGGATTAAAGCAGATATTTGATAATTAGTTTGTGTGTTTTTCTTTGAGCTTGATTTAACATATTTTAGTTTGCCATTTCTGGCAAGTAAAAGTCTAGTCTGCTAACGTCTCGCAAGCACCGCAGGTTATTAAAAAAATTCTGAAGTTATACAAAATTTACATTAATGGTGCCTTCTACCAGCGAACCAATAGGTTCAATTATCTATGTGAAAAATGCTCACTCTGGCTACCATAATGCTAATGGATGTGATGATGAAATTTTTTCTCTGTACACAGTGGAATTTCTGTTAAAATACTATCCCAAGGTACATAGTACTTACCAACTTTATCTTGTAAAATTAAGACAACACGGTGCAATGCCTTTACGTCTTGGTGAACGTTGCTGTATTCGCGAGCTAATTTTTTGGCTAAAGCGCGGATGCTAATTTTTCCAATTTCATGCAATTTCTGTAACAACTCTAACCGTTTTGGCGTTAATGTTTTCATCAACATAAAGGTATTTTCAAAGCGCAAAGTCTCAATAGGTGTATCCAGTTTTTCACCTTTTGCGTGACGCTTCCAAATGTCTTGAAATTCAGTGATTGCTTCGCGCAACGTGCTGACTTTAATGATCAATTGACTTTTACTCATACTTTCACATTAACCTCACCTAACCAAGAATCGACACGCCTTTATATGCAACCAAATTTAATAATTTAAGTGTCGGCCCTGTAGGATGTTTTTCGCCAGTTTCCCATTTTTTAACAGTCGAAGGGCTAGCGTTGAGGTACCTTGCAAAAACAGGTTGACTGAGTTTTGCACTTAATCGAATTCTTTTAATTTCTTTTGGACTGAGTTTACGCACATCTGGCAAACACATCGCATCAAATGTTTTCATTGTCTCTATATCCAATAGCCCAGCATCATAGAGACCTTTGGCTGACTCATGTACTACTTCTAGAATTGGTTTTTTCATTTTCGCACCTCGATTATCTCACCTGCCCCTATTGCTTTTTCGATCTGATGCTCATTATAAGAAAAGTAAATTTTTGATAGGGCTTTTAACGCCTCTTCTTCCTTGCTTGTAACGTTATTCCGCTTGTTTTTAGTAAAACCATATATAAAAATTGCTTTCCCATGGGCTTTAAAAGCAATAATGGTTCTTACGCCACCCCTCTTCCCTCGGTTTCCTATTGCTACACGTTTTTTATAGGTATTTCCGCCAAGGTTGGCTTCATATAAACCTTGGTTCATTTCATCAACAGCTTTTATTAAAGCCGTATCAGTTAGTCCTAATCCCTTTGCCCAATGATGAAACAGTTTATTTTTCAGAATGCGCACAAATCTCTCCAGCCATAAGTATACCACTCCGTGGCATAATAGCAAACTGTATAAGCAGGGGCAACCTGGCAAACCGTTTGTTGCCCCGCCGTTCCTTTAATTAGCCTTCCACTGTCATGAAGTTTTGTAATACTGTTTGGCTTATTTCGTGGCTTTGAATGATAATATCCCGGACAGTCCACAGAAATCCTTCCACAATTTCTTTGCTACAATCTGATAAATCGACTTGCATCCCGATATGTAACAGCGCCTCAAGCTTATAAAGGTTTTCGTTTACCTTTTCTAATAACTCTGTTTGACTCTTTATTACGTCAATAAGATTAGATACCCTATTCTCAATGATCATGATTTAATCTCCTCGTAGATTAAGTTGTGATAAGTCTCGCTTAGGTGTGCAATCACCTTTGAAAGACGGTATGGCGCATCCGCTTTTTAAGCGCGTGCGCTATATTTTATTAAAATTATATATAGCGTTTTTACTTCTTATCGTGCAAAATGTTTTTCTTGCTAAGCTAATATCTTGCTTAAAAGAAAGCAAGATATTTTTCTTTCGTGTTATATTCTTTTCTTGCTAGCACGAATACTTTTTAGCACGCAGAGGATTTTTATGGCAAAGAAAATTGCTATTGTTTCGCAAAAGGGTGGGGTTGGTAAGAGTACGACGGCTCGTTTAATTGCAAGGGAATTTGCCTTAGCAAATTGGAAGGTGAAAATAGCCGATTTTGATACAAAACAAGGCACATGCGTCAAATGGAAGTTACGACGCGAACAAAGTTCTATAGAACCAGAGGTGCCCGTTGAAACATTTCGTACTGTAGGACAAGCACTAAAAATTGAAGAGCATTATGATCTGCTTTTGCTAGACGGTCAGCCACATTCATCCTCATTAACCCTCGAAATGGCTCTTGCAAGTGATACCATATTGCTACCAACAGGGCTTAGTAGAGACGATTTAGAACCAACTATTTTATTAGCTCACGAGCTAGTAGATAAACAAATTGATCCAAAAAAAATTGTTATTTTACTTTGCAGAGTAGGGGACAGCGAAATAGAAATCATGGAGGCCAGGGATTATATAAAAAAAGCTGGATATAAGGCGTTAGACCATGAGTTGCCAGAAAAAACTGGCTATCGACGTGCTAGTGATTCTGGAAAAACACTTAGTGAAGCCTCAAACCCGTATCTAAAAACAAAGGCCGAGAAATTTGCCCAGGGCATTATTGACTTTGTAAGTACGTAATTTCAGGAGATATATAATGGCAACCAATATACCACCACCTAGAAAATCAAGCTCAAAAGGCGAACCACCGGCAAAAACAGAAACGAAGGAAAACTTATCAACGCCGAATTTAGGTAAGATTGTACCGCTAAATTTTCGTGTGCCTGCTGAATTCAAAAAAGATTTCAAAATTGCTGCGGCATCACATGGCATTACGCAATCTGTATTATTGCAACGTGCATTCGATGAATGGCATAAAAGACATGGATAGCTTCTTAACACAAAAGGAAAATAGCACGCTTAAACGCTTGCAAGATAGCACGCAAGTTGAATTACTATGAATAGTGATAACCTTAATAAACTGATAACAGAAGCACTCGCAATTGAAGCTGAGGAAGCAAAAGAAGCTGGAACAATAGGTTATATGGCGAGAGCTTTAGTACAGGCTACTTTGCCACATAGCAAGCATGAAGGCACTGAATTCGAAAGAAAAAATGGGCTGTTTAGATTGTCTATCTTATCTCCTTCAAAAATCGGGCTTCCATACGGAAGCATCCCAAGGCTCTTAGTAGCTTGGTTAACCACAGAAGCTGTGCGTACCAAGGAAAAAGAAATTACCCTTGGAAATACTCTAAGCAAATTTATGTCTGAGTTGGATTTAATACCTACAGGTGGTCGATGGGGGAGTATAACAAGCCTTCGAAACCAAATGAAAAAGTTATTTGCAGCAGCTATTTCATGTACATATGATGATGGACATCATTGGGCTATAAGAAACGTTCAGCCTGTATCTAAAGCAAATTTATGGTGGAATCCAAAGAATCCTTCGCAAGCTTCACTTTTTCAATCCACAGTAACGCTAGGCGATGAATTTTTTAACGAGGCCATTAACAGCCCTGTCCCTGTTGATATGCGCGTGCTCAAAGCCCTTAGACGTTCACCGTTGGCTTTAGATATATACTGTTGGCTCACTTATCGTATGAGTTACCTTCAACGAAAAACTCTTATTCCTTGGGGAGCATTACAAGCACAATTTGGTGCAGATTACGCTTTTGATGCACAAGGAATACGGAATTTTAAAAAGGCATTTCTGAGGGAGCTTCGAAAAATTTATCTGGTATATCCCTCTGCAAAAATTGAGACGGAACAAAACAGCTTAGTTCTTCTTCCAAGTAAATCTCATGTACGAAGTTAATAACCTTGTGGAAATAATAAGTTATTCACGCATAAACTGTACCGCTATTTAATAAATTTCACGCATAAACTGTACCGCTTTCACGCATAAACTGTACCGTATATCCTGTAGTTTCTTCCTATAGTTATAAAATACCTGTAGTTTATCGCCGCTTTCTGTGGATAACTCCTTCGGAGTTACCCACAATCGCGGCTTAACCCAACTGTGGATATGCTGGACAAGCGCTCGCGTTGCTCGCTGCCGCCTTACGGCTCTTGTCCACATACCCACAGCCCTATCAATTTTTTTATTTTGAAGAAATAAAACATCAAACAAAAAGCGCTTTCATTTCCAACACATCATCGAAACCGTTACCTTGTAACGATAATAAAACTAACGCCTGATCGCCTGGCAGAGTACGAAAAAATTGACCATCGAGTAGAGGCTTTTCGTGTATGCTCTTGCTGGTACTTTCGCTACTGTGTGAGCTACTATGAGTCATACCAGAAGAGCCACCGTAAGTTTTTGTTGTTGTTACGCGCTCAACCTCAACGTTGCCTAACAGCTTGTTGAGAAGGGCAATAGTCATTTCATCCTCTGTTCTGAAACAGACCTTTTGGCGGAAATTCTGAATAACGGCATTAGCCACGTCTCTACCGCCAACGGCGGCATAAACGCTACTAACCGACTGGGTGGAGATAATACCGATGGTTTTGCTGCTTCTGGACTTGTCCCAAAAATTCAAATCAGAAAGCCCATCCTTGTTGGCGCTGATAATTTCTTGGTATTCATCGCAGAGGAGAAATACAAAACGGTCTTGGTTCCAATCAGTATGAGTCGCACGGCTTTGCATGATGTTAAAAAAGCGCAGCTTGATGAGAGTGTAGACGACTTTACCACCTAAACTTTTGGGACAAATCCAGGGAAACGAAAACCATAGGCATTATTTCTGCCCAGTCCGTCAGCAGTTTTTATGCTGCCATCGGGCATCGAGATATTGCCAATAGCGTCATGCAAAATTTTAGACAAAAAATCTTTTTCAAAACCGAAGACCAGGCAACACTCGAACTTTTGAATGATTTAACCGGTAACGTAAACGTCCCTCAATACACGGTAAGCCATCAATCAGGGAAATCATTCGGCAAAGGCAACGAAGTCAACACCCATCATGGCAAAACAGAGACGATAAGCTGGGTAACAAGACCCGTCATAGACCCTCAGTTAGTACGTAATTTAATGCCAGAACACGCCATTGCCCTTTTAACCATACAGGGCCATAGCTGTGACGACATCCTCAACACCATGTATGTTAATTGATGGAAAATCACAACAAATTAATTGCTATTGCTTAAGGAAAAAAGATGACCAAAGCCTTCGCCAGAGAGCTTTACAATCGCCGTGTCGATGCAAGTGATGGTCTGTGCTATGGGAGAAAACCAAGTCTTGCAGACGATGCTAACATGACAGGATTCACTGGCGCGGCAGCTATTGTCGTTGGGTCTATTATTTTTGCGGTGATAATTTGGGTGATGGTGTTTTTGACAGAATATTTTTTCCAACAGACAATGACCACAGATGCAGCAGAAAACCGTGCAGATAACATAGCCTTAGTGGCTTTTTTCTTAATTTTGTTATTTCCTTATGTGCGATTAACTTGGTTGGCCTTTGAAAAACAGCAATTACCGAATTTCTCTGCTTGGAAAGCGTCTAGTGGTGCCCAAAAAGCCATAGCAAATATCGCGCTAGCTTATTTGCTAACGCTAGGTATTGACGATGCCTACACCTTTGCCATCAAACACCATGTTATTGACCCTTTTCCCGCAATGTCGGTGACGACTGAAATCGAAACCAACCCTCAAGTCCACAAAGCGCGTCATGACGCGCATGCGATGCAAATCGTTGTCAGCCTCAATAACGAGACGACTTTCGCCATTTGGGGCGGATTGATCCTATTGTTCTGGTTCACAGCCTCTCACTTGCAAGCAATGGCAAAGCGACAACACATTAACGCCAAGGTGATAAAAAAAATTCCGTTTGGTTTGTGGTTAGGGGAATCAACAGGACGATTATCTAACCTTTCCCACGGCGCAGGCATCGCCCCATATCAGCAAGTCGCCTTGTTCGGCGATGATGCCGCACAAAATATCTTAGTCATTGGCGCAACAGGCTCAGGCAAGACCACAAGGGCAATTAATCCCATACTCTTGCAGTTGATTGAACAAGGATGTGGCGGACTCGTATTTGATATCAAAGGCGACTTCCATAAAACCGTCGAATCGTTAAGTCAAAAAATAAATGCCACGCATACGGTCATAGGAGCCTCTCAGACGCCTTTTAATCTCTTAGTGGGTTGAAAAAACCCCGAGATAGCTTCTTCGTTCCTTAAATCGGCCTTTTTGCTCAATAGCGGGCAAAGGCACGATAGCTTTTGGGTAGACACGGCAACAGAACTCTGTCGCAACGTGTTAGGCATGTTGAGTTTTACCCAAACCCATTACAGTTTACATGGCCTTTACAATTTTTTGTTTGATTTAACTTGGCGTAATCAGTGGTACGAAGATATTGTAGAATTACAGTCAACTTTTGACGATAAACAACAACGCCTGTTTAGAAGCTACCAACACTATTACGAATCTATTTTTGGTGGCTTTGATGAAAAGGTTCAATCTGGCGTCAAAGCCACCGTTGCGCAGGTGTTATCGCCATTCA
>Ga0207048_10127_pt1 | contig 24182 bp, 19 predicted proteins | sample Alteio_BWMinCont_65_FD_153301 | JGI IMG/M metagenome (GOLD analysis project Ga0207048, IMG submission 153301) | Enriched cells from forest soil in Barre Woods Harvard Forest LTER site, Petersham, Massachusetts, United States -... | ecosystem: Environmental > Terrestrial > Soil > Temperate forest >...
AGCTGTACAGGACGTCCTGACGCAGTTTCTTCTCTATCGGATCGGTGGGCTGGATGGCTTTGAAGCGGGCGTACAGTTTTTCGCTTTGCAGCAGGTCCGTAGCGAATTTATTGGTTTCAATCAGGCAGGCTTCAGTGGTGCTGCGTACTTTGGCGTCCGGCGAAACATTGTTGAGGATATCGACCGGACCTTGCAGGTCTTCCAGGGCGATCTGCAGATCGTTCCATTCGGTCAGCACTTTCTTGCTGTCTTTGGCATGGGCCGCCGGTAATTTCTCTAACATGGATACGCGATTGCGCAGGCTGGTCAGGGAGTCCTTGCACATAGTCGGAATGTCGTCCGCTTTCAACAAAGGAATCAGCGGGCGTTGCGTATCCTGGGCGGCTGCCTGGTTCAGCATCAGCGTGAATAACGCTGTTGTGACCGGCAAGAAAAATGATGATGGTTTCATGCATTTCCTCAAATAGGGCTTAGTAAGTAATTGTGGTTAGTTGGGACCGGGAGCGGAAGGCGCTGCGCCATTCCGCTCTTTCGTGTTTTATTTAAATTTCTATTTACGTTTTTCGATATCGAAATACATCCATTCGGTAGGCATGACCGGATGCTTCTTGTAGCCGATCACACGCGGTTGCGCGATCATGTTGCGGTAACGGGCATAACCGATACGCACAGGTGTATCCACTTCCAGGATGCGCGCCATCTTGTGATACAGCAGGTCGCGTTCCGGGCCGGCCGGCAATTTCTGCGAGGCGGCGTAGAGCACATCGTATTCGGGGATCTTGGAGCAGCCATTGTTGTTTTGGCCGACGTTCGGGCCGTAGAACAATTGCATGAAGTTGTCGCCGTCCGGATAGTCGGCAATCCAGGGTGCTGTGCGGGTTTGCAGCTGGCACTCTTTTTCTGCCTTGAGCAGGTCGGGGAACGTTTTCAGATCGCCGACCATGCGGATGTGGATGGTGTCGTAGGTTTTCTTCCACATTTCCGACAACTGCTGGCCGTTGGAATCGGCGCGGGCGGAGTAGCGCACCGTCAGAGGCTTGCCGTCCGGCAGGGTGCGATAGCCATCCTTGCCGATCTTGTAGCCGAACTTGTCGAGCAGGGCGTTGGCGACTTCCGGTTCGTACTGGATGCTGCTTTTGTAATCCGGATCGTAGCCGACGACGCCTGGCGGAATCGGATATTCAAGCGGGATGGCTTCGTCGTTCCAGACTACCTTGATTTCTTCGCGCACATTGTGCGCCATGGCGATGGCACGGCGCAGGGCGATTTTTTCCTTGCTCATGCCGCCCAGTACCGGGTCTTGCATGTTCCAGTAGAAGTAGCTGATTTCAGGATCGACGATACGCGACAGTTGCACGCCTTTTTTTACGAACTCGGGCTTCAGTTTGCCGCCGGCCATGACTTGCGGCGCCAGCGGACCCTGCAATTCGGTGATGTCGACTTCGTCACCTTCGAACGCCAGCAAACGCGACTGGTCTTCCACCATGACGCTGATTTCCACGCGGCCGATTTGCGGCATGCGCTTGCCCTTCATCTTGGCGACGATGGCGGCATCGCCCGGATCGGTGCTAGGTTGGAAATCCCATGTATAACCACGGTAATCCGGATTGGCAGTCAACACCATGCGCGAACCGCGTATCCATTGAGTCAATATGTAGGGGCCGGTGCCGACCGGATGTCCCATCACGGTGCCTTGCGCATCGCGATATTTTTCGATCACTTCGCGGGCGACAGCGCTGGTAGGTTGATGCGCCAGGATCATGCCGAGGTTGAAATCAGGTTGTTTCAGGTGGATCCGCAGGGTGTAGCGGTCCAGCAGTTCGAAGCCGGGGACATTGGCGTCGTAATCGAAATGACCGGTTTTCTTGGCTTGCGCCGCCACTTCGTCGAGGCCGACCACTTTGCCTTCCAGCAGCCAGGTTTGCGGCGAGGCCAGTTGCGGATCGAACAGGCGCTTCCACGAATAGACGAAGTCACCCATGGTCAGTTCGCGCTTCTTGCCGTTGAACGCCGGATCGTCGGCAAAATAAATGCCTTTTTTCAGGTGGATGGTATAGGTCATGCCATCCGCGCTGACTTCCGGCAGCGCCGCGGCTGCAGATGGCATCAGCTTGGCCGGCCGCGCCAGGTATTCATAAGCGAACAGCGTTTCAAATACCGACTGGTTGACCAGCTGCGAATACAAATCGCGCGTAACGGCCGGATCGAAACCGGTTTCAGGCGCCACGAATACAAAGCGCAGCACTTTGTCGGGATCTGCTGGGGAAATTGGGGCTGCTGCTGTTGCTGCTTTCATCGGCAGTGCGCACGCTAAACAGGCAACCAATATCCCGCGTAACCAAAGCGAGTTCATACCATTTGTCTCCTTCAAATATCTCTAACTAAATTGGAACTGCGGCAGGCGGATCACGCTTGCCGGAGCAGGGTTCTATTTCCGTATAGGGGGCGAATTAGTGCTTCTCGACATCGATGTACTGCCACTCAGAGTGCAGGATCGGGTGTTTTTTGAAACCCTTGACCCATGGCCGCGCCAGCCAGCTGCGGATTCTTGTGGTGTTCAAAACCACGGCTGTGTCTGCTTCGATTTGTCGATTCATGTCCAGGTACAGCTGATTGCGCTCCGGACCGGGTGGCAATGCCATGGCTTTGACATAGAGGGCATCGTAGGCTGGCGATTGATAGCAGCCGTGATTGCCTTGGCCGACGTTGGGCCCGTACAGCAATTGCATGAAATTTTGGCCTTCCGGATAATCGGCCATCCAGGCAGCGCCCCACAGCATGAGTTTGCATTGGGTTGCGGCTTTCAGGTTGTCGGCAAAATTATTGATGATGAATTCAGAGCGGATGCCAATCTTGTCCAGGCCGCGCTTCCACAGTTCTGACATTTCCTGATAGAACACTGCCTGCTCGCGGGTGAATTTCAATAGCAGCGGTTTGCCGTCTGGCATGGTGCGGTAACCGTCGGCGCCGCGTTTGTAGCCAAAGTGATCCAGCAATTTGTTTGCGAGCGCCGGATCGTAAGTAATGCTGTTGCGGTAGGCCGGATCGTAGCCGGTAACGCCTGGCGGAATGAACATTTCCAGCTTGGTGGCCTGGCCGTTACGCAATATCGATACTTCCTGCTTATTGTCGTAAGCCATGGCGATTGCGCGCCGCAGGGCAATCCGGTCGAGGCTGTTGCCGCCGATCGTCGGATCCTTGTAGTTCATGACGGTGTAGGTGACGCCGGCGTCGACAACACGTTGCAGCTGGATGCCCTGATCGGAATATTCCGGCTTCAGCTTGTCGCCATCCAATACTGTGGGGGCCGCCAGTGCCGGCATTTTGTCGAAGTCGATCTGCTTGCCCTGGAATGCCAGCCAGCGTGATTGTTCTTCTTCGATGATGTTGATTTCAACCCGGCCGACCTGGGGCATTCTCTTGCCCTGCATGTCTTTGACGATTTGCTTGTCGATAGGGTCGGAAGAGGGTTTGAAGTCCCAGGTAAAGCCGCGATACTCGGGATTGGCGACCAGTACGATCTTGCTGCGGGGGACATAGGTTTGCAGCATGTACGGACCGGTTCCGACCGGATGTTGTCCGCTTTGCTGGCCGTAGGTGCTGATGACTTCTTGTGCCACTGCTCCGAATGCAGCGTAGGCCATGACGTTAAGGAAGTTGTAGTCCTTGGCATTGAGGGTAACGCGCAAGGTGTAGCGGTCTGGTGCCTGCAAGCCGGCTACCGGAGCGTCGTAATTGAAGTGGCCGCTCTTTTGCGCCTGGGCGGCCAGGTCATCAAGCCCCACGATCTTGCCGGCAATGAAACTCGCGTGTACTGAACGGCTTTGCGGATCGAGAACGCGCTTGATTGTGTATATATAGTCTTGGGCGGTCAGTTCTCTGCGCACGCCCTTGAAGGCGGGGTCGGGAGAAAAATAAATGCCTTTTTTGATATGGAAGGTATAGGTCTTGCCGTCCTCGCTGATTTCCGGCATCGATTCCGCGGTACCTGGCACCAACTTGGCTGGCCGTGCCAGGTAGTCATAGGTGAGGAGGGTTTCGTAGATGACCTCGCTGACCCAGCCGGAATAGAAATTGGCGGTGCGGATCATATCGAAGCCATCGTCTGCAGCTTCGAACCCCATCCGTATCACTTTCGACGGGTCGGCCGGATTGGTCCCGGCATGGGCGCCGACGGCGCTGCCCGCGAATGCTGTAAAAGCCAGCATTTGCGCTAGCAATATCTTTTTGAATCTGACTGATGTCGACATTTTTCGAAGCATTTTCTTTTTGCCTTTTGAGCAGGTGGTTATTTTCTATATGCACTTAAGATTGCTTATCTTTCGCACAAAATAGTGTCATCTCCGATGACATCGCGCTAATTCGCCGGTAGGCGAACGCGCGATCAATACCTTTTTTACTTAATAAATCAATAATATATAAATCTATTCGCTTATTTTGTCTAAGTGAAACCTGGCATGTGGTTTGTCTCCTGTTATGTGTAATTTTGCGGCTGATGACAGCCGTTTATTCCAGGTTAAGGCGGCATACTACAGAATCCGGCGCAAAAAGATAGATGAGCAGATAAATTAGCGTTTAGTGTTTTTCAACATCCAGATACATCCAGTCTGCCTGCAGGATAGGGTTGCGCTTGAAGCCCTTGATCCATGGCCGGATCAGCCAGTTGCGCAGGCGCGACACACTAAGTACCCAGGCCGTATCGGCTTCCATCTGGCGGCTCATCTCGATATACAACTGATTACGCTCCGGGCCAGGCGGTAGCGCCTTGGCCTTGACGTAGAGCGCATCGAAGGCTGGCGAGCTATAGCAGCCGTTATTGCCTTGCCCCACATTCGGGCCATATAGCAGTTGCATGAAATTGTCGCCTTCCGGATAGTCTGCGACCCAGGAACCATTCCACATCATCAATTTACATTCCGTCGCTGCCTTCAGGTTATCGGCAAAATTGCTCACCCGGAAATCGGCGCGAATACCGATTTTGTCGAGCCCGCGTTTCCATATTTCGGATTGAACCACACTGATCGCCTGTGCTTCCGTGGCTATTTTCAGCATCAGCGGTTTGCCGTCGGGGAGGGTGCGGTAACCGTCGGCGCCACGCTTGTAGCCGAAGCGATCAAGCAATTTGTTTGCCAGCACCGGATCATAGGCAATGCTGTTACGGTAGCTGGGGTCATGGCCGACGACGCCGGCGGGGATCGCCATTTCTGCTTTTACCGCCAGCCCGAGGCGGACCTGGGATATGTCATCCCGAACGTTATAAGACATGGCGATCGCGCGCCGCAGGGCATTTTTTTCCAGGCTGCTGCCACCGATGACAGGGTCCTGGTAGTTCAAAAACGTGTAGACCACACCTGGCTCGACTACGGTGTCCAGGCGGATCCCCTGGTCGAGGAATGATTGTTTCAGCTTTTTCCCGTCCAGTACCGTTGGCGCGGCTGCCTGGGGCAGGTAGTCCAGGTCGATTTGCTTGCCTTGAAAAGCCAGCCAGCGTGATTGCTCTTCCTCGATGATGCTGACCTCGACCCGGCCAACCTGCGGCATCTTCTTGCCCTTCATGTCGTGTACCAGCTGGTCGTCCCAGGCGGAGCCGGATGATTTGAAATCCCATGTGTAGCCGCGGTATTCAGGATTGGCAACTAACACGATTTTGCTGCGTGGGACGTATTCCTGCAGCATATAGGGGCCGGTGCCAACCGGATGGGCGCCAGTCTGGTCGCCGTAGGCGTCGACCACTTCACGCGCTTGCGCACCCAGGGCAACGAATCCCATGATGTACAGGAAGTTGTAGTCGGGCGCATTGAGTGTTATCCGCAGGGTATAGCGGTCCGGGGTTTGCAGGCCGGCTACCGGTGCGTCGTAATCGAAATGGCCGGTTTTCTGCGCCTTGGCGATCAATTCATCCATGCCGGCGAATTTGCCTTGCAAGGCATTTGCAGATGGTGACCGGTTCTTGGGGTCGAGGAAGCGCTTGAAGGTATAGGCGTAGTCCTCCGCCGTTAACTCACGGCGGACTCCTTTGAAAGCCGGGTCAGGGGCGAAGTAAATGCCCTTTTTTATATGGAAAACGTAGGTTTTACCCCCATCGCTCACTTCCGGCATGGCCTCTGCAGTTTGCGGTACCAGCTTAGCGGGCCGAGCCAGGTAGTCGTACGTTAGCAAACGCTCAAAAATCGCTTCGGATGCCCAAGAGGAATAGGCGTTGACGGTGCGGACCAGGTCGAAACCATCGTCCGCCGCCTCGAAGGCCGCATGCACCACTTTGGACGGATCTGCTGGATTATTGCCCGCTTGCACCGAAAAAGTTGCACCTGCGATACAGCCAAAGACCAATATTGGTGCAATGCACGATTGCCTGAATTGCTTTAAGTTCCACATGGTTTAAATTCTTTTTCCTTGTCTTTTAAACATTAAAATATTCTATTTGCCAAGCGGAAATGGCTTGTTTACGCGGTTAAACAGACCTATTCGGTTTTACTTATACCCGTATGCGTATTTGTTATTTGGCGTATATAAGCAACAGTATCGCAGGCGTTCCCAAATTTAATGCTGTTTTTATTTTTTTTAGGATACACTATTTTAGCTGCATTACTTTGTGTGGCATGTTTTTTGCTTGTAGGTATCAGCGGAAATGTTTCTGGCAAACAATCACAAATTGGGACCCGAAAAGTGACCGTGCAGTACTGTTTTACACGCGAAATAAAATCTGCTTTTTGGTCGTTGTTGTGAAAAGATTTTTGACGCATCGCTCAGAAGGCGATTAACAAATCGTGTTTGCTTTATTACAAAAATTTAAATTTCAACTCTAACTTTTACCCATAGGGAGTTTGGTTATGATGAAGGAACGGGGATTGCCACGTTCGCTGCGACTGATGTTTTCAGGCGGCGTAGCTGTTGGGCTAGGTTTGATGGCCCATTCAGTGCAGGCGCAGGAGACGAAGACGGACGATGCTCCGCAACAAATGCAACGAGTCGAAATTACAGGCTCATCTATCAAACGTATCAACAAGGAAGGTGCTCTGCCAGTTCAGACACTGACCCAGGACGACATCGCCAAGAGTGGCGCTACTTCTGTCGCTGACCTGATCCAGGCTTTGCCATCGATGCAGGGCTTTGTCCCGCAATCGAGCTCGGTCAACGGTCAAGGCGGTGGCTTGGAAACAGCTTCCATCCACGGTATTGGTTCGGCTTACACCCTGGTGCTGCTGAACGGTCGCCGGATCGCCCGGTCGCAAGACACTGCGGTCAACCTGGCTAGTATCCCGCTGGCTGCTGTTGAGCGTGTTGAAATCCTGACTGACGGCGCTTCGGCACTGTACGGCTCCGATGCTATCGGCGGCGTTGTCAACTTTATCCTCAAGAAAAATTCCACCGACCTGACATTGACCGGCGGCTACAACTCCCCGCTCCAGTCAGGCGGCAAGAGCTTCAACGTGGGCATCACCAAAGGTTTCGGCGATCTGGACAAGGATGGCTATAACGTCATGCTGTCGTACAGCCACGACGAACAAAATAACCTGGAAGCGAGCCAACGCAGTTTTGCCAATACTGGCCTGGTACCGTTCACCGTCGGCGGCCAGCAGTACTCGCTGTACCAGCTGAGCAGCTATACGGCACCTGCAGGCGTGACGCTGAAAAGCAACGGCGGCAACACCGTAACGCAGTTCTCGCCAAATTACCTGCAAACCGGCCAATGCGCGCCGAACACTTTCCTGTCCGGCCAATATTGCAAATACAATTACGCCTCGACAGTGGAACTGATTCCGAAATCGCAGCGTGACAGTTTCGTCGCCTCGGGCAATTTGAAACTGAACAGCGACACCAAGCTGTTTGGCGAGATCGTTGCGTCGCGCTTCACGATCGATCCGCAATATGCACCGGCAGCCCAGGGTTTGCAACTGACGCCTGGCAGCGCTCTGTATAACAAGTACGTGACACCTTACCTGGGCCAGTTGGGCATCAATCCAGGTGACGTGACCGGCGCCACGATGAACATGCGCCTGGTCGACGCCGGCGGACGTACCGATGAGTACAAGACAGATGCCTTGCACATGGCATTCGGCGTGGATGGCAGCTTCAAGGGATGGGATTACAATGCATCCTATACCCATTCGCAAAATACCTGGACTGACTCGGCGACCGGCGGTTACCTCAGCAACAACGCCTTCACCAACATCGTTGCGGCAGGTAACTTCGATCCTTTCGCGGCTCCAGGATCATCGGCAGGCGTATTGGCTCCAGCCGTTCTGAACCAGGTCCTGAACAAATCGACGACCAAGCTTGACGTGTTGAACCTGCATGCTTCGCATGACTTGTTCACATTGCCAGCAGGCACCGCGCAAATCGGTGTAGGCGCCGAAGTCGCAAGAGAGCAGTACACCCTGAGCCCAAGTGCAATTTTGATGGGGACGAATGCGCTCCAGCCTAATTACACCGACTTCATGATCGGCGGTAACGCCGGCCAGTTGCCAATCGATGCAAGCCGCAAGAACTACGGTGCCTTCACCGAAGTGCTGCTGCCTGTCGCGAAGAACCTGGATGTGACAGGTGCATTGCGTTACGACAGCTACGATGCTGCAAAAAACGATGCGAACTTCGACATCAACGGCAATCCGATTGCTTCGGCAACGCAGGGCAACTCCGCAAGCAAAGCCACGTACAAGATTTCGGCACGTTGGCAGCCTGTGGATGCCTTCCTGCTGCGCGGTTCGTACGGTACAGGCTTCAGAGCGCCTAACTTGTCGCAGATCACCAACCCGCTGTCGCCTTTCGGTGTTACTGCTGGTACTTACAACTGCCCGTTCTCACCACCTGATCCGCGCGCGGCAGGTTGCCAAGGCACGGCTCAGTACGACGTGCTGCAAGGCGGTAATGGTCAGACCGGTTCGGCTGGTTTGAAGCCAGAAACATCGACTCAGAGCACAGTAGGTTTCCGTCTGGAACCGATCCGCAATCTGTCGATTGGTTTCGATCTGTGGCGTGTCAATATCAAGAACCAAATCGTGTTCTTGCCAGAACAGTTGCCTTTCCAAAATCCAGCTGCGTATTCGAACTACCTGACGCTGTACAACGATCCGGCCATCGGACCAACAGTTGCCCTGCTGCAAACGCCGGTCAATCTGGCCAGCGCTTCGTATCAAGGTATCGACTGGGATCATAGCTTCAAGACCAAGACGTCGATTGGCGACATGAGTCTGCAATGGACTGGTACCTACATGCTGAAGGCAGAGCAAAACATTCCGGGTAACGGCGTGCAGAGCGATATCGGCAAGTACGGTTCGGATCAGCAGGTAGTGTTCCGTATCATTTCACGCCTGGCTGCTTCCTGGAAGCAATCGGATACATGGACTCATACGCTGACCGCTAACTACCGTTCCGGTTATCACGACCAGACCTATACGGCTGACAATGCTGCTGTTCGCATTATCAATCCTGACGGTTCGTACGGTGCGTTCGTCGACATGCCTAATCATGACGTGGCGTCTTACACCACGTTCGACTGGCAGACCAAGATGACAGTGAAGAAGGGTCTGGAACTTACAGCAGGTATCAAAAACCTGTTTGCCCGTACTCCACCGTTATCTTTGATCAACGCTGGCGGCGGCAATCAGGTTGGTTACGATGCTCGCTATACCGACCCGCTCGGACGCCAGTTGTATATTACCGGCTCTTATAAATTCTAATTTTGTCGGGATGCTTGTAATATAGTGAAAGCAAACTGGTACGGACGCAGATTTTGCCTCCGTGCCAGTTTGCGTTTTGAACAACCAAGTTGCCCTATTGGAAGTTCATTGGTCATTCAGTATCATTCATCAGATTGCATGTTGTTTTGGCAATTGAATAATGTAGTATCGGAGGAAAGAGGCATGGATTTCACGCAGGATGGGAGAAACCCTTCCAAGAATATAGTTGGCATCAGCGTGGTTGTTCTTCTGCATGTAGCTCTAGTTTATGCGTTGGTTACAGGGCTCGCCCGTAAAGTTGTCGAAGTGATTCAGCAACCGGTAGAGACCAAGATCATCGAGGAGATCAAGCCGCCGCCACCGCCACCACCACCGGACAAGCCGGTTCCGCCACCGCCAAAATCAGTTGCGCCACCGCCACCGTTCGTACCTCCACCAGAGGTAAAAGTAACGCCGCCGCCACAAGAGAACGTGATTGCAGCTGTAACCAACGTCAAACCACCGACCAATGACTTGCCTACTTCCGTAGCGCAGCCATCGTCTACCGGCGAAGCAGCACCTGCGCATACCAGTGCAAAAATTGCTGGTAATTGCGAAAAGCCGGAATATCCGAGAACTTCATTACGCAATGAAGAAGAGGGTACGGTTACTGTCAAGCTGACTATCGGCGCCGACGGTAATGTGGTCGATTCCTCTGTTGAAAAGAGCAGCGGTTTCAAAGATCTGGACAGAGCCACAACCAAAGCGTGGAGCCTGTGTCATTTCTCCCCTGCGATGGCCGACGGCAAACCTGTTCAATCGACGACAAAAATGCAGTATGTCTGGAAGCTGGAATAATCAAAGTGTAGAACCACTACCTTGTCCGTTATCCTAGCAATCTAATTTATAAAATTTGGAGTATTAGTATGTCTACCACTCGTAATCGCTTATCCGCCCTGGCTGCCGCCCTGATGATCTCTGCCATGACGATCTCGCCGCTGGCCGCTATCGCCCAAACACCTGCTGCAGCATCCGCTCCGGCTACCGCTCCGGCTGCTGCCGATGCTCCTAAAGCTGCTGATGCAGCAGCATCGCTGGCCGACACCCCGACACCACCACCGCTGCCTGCAGCCAAGGAAACCGTCGATAACCCATACGGCCTCGACGCCCTGTGGAAAGGCGGCGACTTCGTTGCCCGCGGCACCCTGATCATCCTGGTGCTGATGTCGATGGGTAGCTGGTACATCATCATCACCAAGCTCATCGAGCAAGTGAAACTGATGGGCCAGGCAAAAAACGCACAAAAGACTTTCTGGAAAGCCGCTACGGTTGAAGCTGGCGTTACCGGCCTGAAGCCAAACAGCGCTTACCGTTTCATCGCTGAAAACGGCGTGAACTCGACGCACCACCACGACGGCGCCTTGCTGGAACAAATCGACCTGAACACCTGGGTGACGATGTCGATCCAGCGTTCGGTAGAAAAAGTCCAAAGCCGCCTGCAAGATGGCCTGGCTTTCCTGGCAACGGTTGGTTCGACTGCACCGTTCGTCGGTCTGTTCGGTACCGTCTGGGGTATTTACCACGCGCTGACAGCGATCGGTATCGCAGGTCAAGCATCGATCGATAAAGTTGCTGGTCCGGTTGGTGAAGCGCTGATCATGACCGCAATCGGTCTGGCAGTGGCTGTGCCTGCGGTGTTGGGATACAACTGGCTGGTTCGCCGCAACAAGAGCGCAATGGAAGAAATCCGTTCGTTCAGCGCTGACTTGCACTCGGTTCTGTTGAGCGGCGTGATGTCCTCGAGCTCGGCTAGCCAGGTTGCTCATATCAACAAAAAGGTTGGCTAATCATGGGCATGTCACTCGGTTCATCCGATGGGGATGAAGACGAAGTGATCGGCACGATCAACACGACGCCGCTGGTCGACGTCATGTTGGTGTTGCTGATCATCTTCCTGATCACGATTCCGGTGGTGACGCATACGATTCCGGTGAAGTTGCCGAACGAGTTCGACGAACCTTATAAAACCAAGCCAGAGAACATCAACCTGGCGGTGAATAAGCAAGGCGACATGTTCTGGAACGAACAGCTGGTGCCGAACACGGCGACGCTGCTGGCGAAGCTGAAGGAAGTGGCGGTAGTGGTGCCACAACCGGAACTGCATATCCGTGGCGACCAGCAAACCAAGTATGAATACATCGGCAAGGTGATCCTGACTGCACAGCGGGCAGGGATCGCCAAGATCGGGTTCATTACTGAACCGCCTGCGCGCAACTGACCGAACTCACCGGATAGCGCGTGGGCACACATGCCCACCCTACGACTGCGAAAAAATTGGACGTAGGGTGGGCAAGCAGTTTTGCCCACGCGTGCCCCACAGGCAGTTGAGCAAGCAGGAAGTTTGAAACATGAGGAGCATCAAATGGGTATGAATGTAGGTTCTTCCGGCGGCAGCGCCAATGATCCGGAACCGATGATGGAAATGAACATGACGCCGTTGATCGACGTCATGCTGGTGTTGATCATCATGCTGATCATCACGATTCCGATCCAGAATCACGCCATCAAGCTGAACATGCCGACCGGTAATCCACCACCACCGCTGGCCTTGCCGGTAGTGGATACGGTAGATATCGATCCGACTGGCACAGTGATGTGGAACGGCACGCCGATGGCTACCCGTGCTGAACTGGAAGATCGGTTGAAGGCGGTGGTTGCAGGTGGCAATATCGATGAAGTGCATCTGCGTCCGAACAAGCTGGTGGAGTACAAGTCGGTCGCTGCCGTGATGGCATCGGCGCAACGGCTGGGCGTCACCAAGATCGGTATCGTCGGTAACGAGCAGTTCATGGATAGTAAATAATATTGGTACTAGTATTAGTATTAGCATCTGTTTTCCGCGTCAGAAAATAGGCAGGTCATACCTGCCTATTTTCGTTTTCGATTGAAAGAATAGTTATGTCCAAATCACGATTCGCACCAATTATCATGTTGTTGGCCGCAGTGGGCCTGACCACGGCACTTCCCATGGCTGGTATTGCTCCGCTGGCCTACGCAGCGGATGACAGCGCTAAAGCCGAGACAGTGCGTCCGGAAATAGGTGTACCGTTGCAAGCAGCACAGGCTCTCATCAAAGAAGAGAAATACAAAGAGGCGCTTGCCAAGATCGCAGAAACCGATGCTGTCGGAAACAAGACAGCCTATGAAATTTATTCCATCGATCGTCTGCGCGGCGCTGCCGCAGCGCGCGCTGGCGACACCAAGCTGGCGGGAAGTTCGTTTGAAGCCGTGGTTGCTTCCGGACGTTTGACACCAGCTGAGCAGGCGAAGATCGTCCAGGCTTTGGGTAGCCTGTATTACGACGCTCAAAACTATCCTAAAGCCATCGAATGGCTTTCGCGTTCGTTGAAAGAAAACGGCAATGATCCGCAAACACGGACCCTGTTGATACAGTCTTACTATCTGAGTAACGACTTCCCACGCGCTACCAGCGAGCTGCAGAAAGACATCGCCGCAGATGAAAGCGCCGGCCGTACGCCGAGCGAGATCAGCCTGAAGTTGCTGATCAGCTGTGCGCTCAAGACCAATGACAAAGATGCGTACCTGGTTGCGCTGGAAAAACTCACCACTTACTATCCAAAGAAGGAATACTGGGCTGATTTAATCAACCGCGTCCAGGGAAAACCAGGATTTTCCGACCGCCTGATACTGGATGTCTACCGCTTGAAAGCGGCCACGATCAAACTGCAAACCAGCGCCGAATATACAGACATGGCGCAGCTGGCGATGTTGGCGGGATTCCCTGCGGAAGCCAAGCAAGTCCTGGATCAGGGTTATCAGTCGGGATTGCTGGGAAGCGGTGCGGATGCGGCCAAGCAAAAGCGTTTGCGCGATCAGGCCAACAAGGCTGCAGCCGACGACCTGAAAACCATGGTGCAAAGCGAAGCGTCGGTGGCCAGCGCAAAAGAAGGCACCGGCCAGATCAATCTTGGTTATGCAATGGTCACCGCAGGTCAGTTTGACAAAGGCCTGGCGCTGATGGAAGACGGCTTGAAAAAGAGTAGCAAACGCAGCGAAGACGCCAAACTGCATCTGGGGATTGCATACCACTTGGCTGGGCAGAAAGACAAGGCGATCCAGGCCTTCAAATCGGTTCAAGGCACGGATGGCGTCGCCGATCTGGCACGTCTGTGGATAATGCAGGTGAATCATCCTCTGAATTAATCACAGCGGGGAAATTGCGCTATTACAGAGACAGAGTGGATTGCGCCTGATGCGCAATCCACTCTGTTTTTTTATGACAGCGGGTTTAATTCGCCAGCGGGTTGATATTGTGTATTGTGCGTATGGAGGCTGCGGCGTCTTCGCCCGACATGGTCTGTACGTTGGTCGACTTGGATTTCCGGACCGGCAGGTTGCTGCCGGTGACATAGGTGACTTCCCCCCTGTCCGATGCGGTGTCTGAATCCGTGGCAGAGCTGGCGCATGCGGACAGAATCGGCAGGATAAATGCGCAAAATAATATTTTTTTCATAGCGGTATTCTCTTTGTCTCCGAGGAATGGAAATACATCTGTCAGATAGATCGACGCTTGTTACATTGAATTTCTTTTGAGAAACACAAGATAACATATTTGTTACTGAAAAAGTAACAAGCTGGAGATGTTTTATGCGTTGCGGGAAACCTGCAACGATTTCGCCGCTAGCTGCCCGGTTCGCGATCCGGCATCGTCCCGTTCGGTCGGATTGGCACAATGCGCAATCGATGCTAATGTGACCGTCTTACGCCGCAGCCACCAGCCAGCGCGTATTCCTTCAGCTTTGCTCATCTGATTTCACCCAAATCACAACGGACAAAACATGTACCTCAAACACGCCTTAGCCTTATCCGCCATCCTCACCAGCGGCGGCAGTATCGCCCAGCAATGCCATACAAATAATCAGGCCCTGATCTATCCGGTTAGCAAAAAAATCGATCAGGTAGACGACTATCACGGCGTCAAGGTAGCCGATCCTTATCGCTGGCTGGAGAACGGCAACAGCGACGATACCAAGGCCTGGATAGCGGCGCAGAATAAACTGACGCAAGGTTTCCTCGAGAAAATCCCGGCACGCGAAACAATTCGCGAGCGACTTACCAAGCTATGGAATTTCGAACGCTACAGCGTGCCCTTTAAAGAAGGCGGCCGCTATTTCTACAGCCGCAACGACGGCTTGCAAAATCAAGCGGTGTTATACACCGTCAAGCAGCTTGACGACGAGCCGCGCCTGCTGCTCGATCCCAACAAGCTGGCCGCCGACGGCACGGTGGCCCTGGCGGGAATCGCGGTCAGCCCGAACGGCAAATACCTGGCCTATGGCACTGCCGCTTCCGGCTCCGATTGGAACGAATGGAAAGTACGTGACATCGACAGCGGCAAAGACACCGACGATCATTTGCAGTGGGTGAAATTTTCGGGTGCATCCTGGGCTCACGATAGTTCTGGTTTTTTCTACAGCCGCTATGACGCACCGAAAGAAGCGACCAAGCTGGCCGACGTCAATTATTTCCAGAAACTGTATTTCCACAAACTTGGCACCTCCCAGAACGATGATGTCCTCGTCTACGACAGGCCTGATCAAAAGGAATGGGGTTTTGCCGGCCACGTCACGGATGATGGAAAATATCTGATCGTCAGCATTTCGCAAGGCACCGAACAAAAAAACCGGGTGTATTACAAAGACCTGAGCAAGAAAGGCGCAGCGATGCTGCCGCTGCTCGACGACTTCGATGCGTCTTACGATTTCATCGATAACGATGGCCCGGTGTTTCTGTTCAATTCCAACAAGGATGCGCCTAAAGGCCGGATTATTGCGATCGACACGCGCCAACCCGCTCCCGCAAAATGGCAGGTGATCGTGCCTGAGGCCGAACAAACCTTGCAAGGTGCGAATGTAATCGACCAGCGCCTGGTGCTCGATTACCTGAAAGATGCACGCAGCCAGGTCAAGGTGTTCAAGCTGGACGGCACACCGATAGGTGAGGTGGCTTTGCCGGGTATCGGCTCTGCAGCCGGTTTTGGCGGCAAGCGGCACGACAAGGAAACCTTCTACTCGTTTACCGGCTTTACCACACCTGCCGCGATTTACCGCTACGACATGGCCAGCGGCAAGAGCAGCTTGTACCGACAACCGAAAGTGGATTTCGATCCCAATGCTTTCGAGACGCGCCAGGTTTTCTATAGCAGCAAAGATGGCACGCGGGTACCGATGTTCATCGTCTCGAAAAAGGGACTGAAGCTGGATGGCAGCAACCCGACTTATCTGTACGGTTACGGCGGCTTCAATATTTCGCTGACACCGGCGTTCTCGGTCGCCAACCTGGCCTGGATGGAAATGGGCGGCGTGTATGCCTTGCCGAATCTGCGCGGCGGCGGCGAATACGGTAAAGCCTGGCATGAGGCGGGCACCAAGCTGCAGAAGCAAAACGTATTCGACGATTTCATCGGCGCGGCGCAGTGGCTGATCGCCAATAAATATACTTCACCGCAAAAGCTGGCGATTGGCGGTGGCAGTAATGGCGGCCTGCTGGTTGGCGCCACCATGGTGCAACGACCGGACTTGTTCGCAGCCGCGATGCCGCAGGTGGGTGTGATGGACATGCTGCGCTTTCATAAATTCACCATCGGCTGGGGCTGGACGTCCGACTACGGCTCATCCGATAATGCGGATGAATTCAAAGCTCTGTACGCTTATTCGCCGCTGCATAACCTGAAGCCGGGCACTTGCTATCCGGCGACGCTGGTGACTACCGCCGATCACGACGATCGTGTAGTGCCGGCCCACAGCTTCAAGTTTGCCGCTACCGAACAGGCAGATCAGGCAGGCGCTGCGCCGGTATTGATACGCATCGAAACCAAGGCAGGGCATGGCGCCGGCAAACCTACTACGAAGCAGATAGAGGAAGTTGCCGATCGCTGGGGCTTTTTAACCAAAGTGCTGGATATGCATATTGCACCGGAGGCCGGTACGGTTGCCGGCGATGCGCCCAAGCCGTCGGCAAATTGATCGCGATTGAATCAACCTGGCCGTCGCTTGCAAAAGCGCGGCTTGGCGGCTGCAGAAAATCGAGCGCGCTTTCATGGGCGCTCTCATGAGACTTTCTGCTCACTGAGCATGCCGATGTCTTCGTGTTTCAATTCCCGATAGCATTCGCATGCTTTTGCTTCCAGGCCGCCTCGATTCAGCACCGTCATATGGCCACGTGTGTATTGAATCAGGCCTTCTTCCTGCAGCTTTCCTGCAGCTTCGGCAATCGATTCCCGCCGCACGCCAAGCATCGCAGCCATTGAACTTTGTGTGACGCTGATTTCATTGCCCGGCAGGCGATCCAGTGTCAGCAACAGGGAACGGCACAATTGCTGTGGAACGCTATGGTGCCGATTGCACACGGCGGTCTGGGACATCTGCGCAAGCAGTGTCTGCGTATAGCGCAGCAACAATCTCTGCAACGCGCCGCCACGGGCAAATTCCTCAGCCAGAATGCCAGCCTTCAGGCGAAAGCCGTAACCGGCACTTTTCACGGTGGCCCGATTCAGGCATTTGCCACCGCCCATGAACAGGGTGATGCCTAGCACGCCTTCATTGCCGATAACCGCTGTTTCCACCGAGCCGCCATCCTTCATGTCATGCAGCAAAGAGACAATGCTGCTGGTCAGGAAATAGATATGACGCATCTCGCCGTCTGCCTCGCATACCGTCATGTCGAACGGCATCGCGACAAATTCCAGATGTGGCAGCAAGCGCCTGAAATCTTCTGCTGGCAGCGCAGCCAGTAGCTGATTTTGCAGGGGATTGTGGCCATACAGCCCGGCAATGCGAAGCGAGGTAAGGTTTTGTGTCCCGGGCCGAATTAAATTGCCGGCATTTTCCCCTCGCGGGATGGGCAGCATAGCTGCATTAATTTTCGCGCTCTTTTTCAAGCGGCTGCAATTGTTCAATACCTGAGTCATCGCCATCTCCTTTGAGGATGTGGTTGTACTTCCGTGTATTGATCATTGCACCGGTACTAGGTATCCGACATCAGCGCTTGTCTTGTTCTTCTGTAGGAATGCACTGACACGCATAGGGGGCGGCTAGTCGGAATGTTGACTAGATGGACAATTTTGCAAGAGTTTTGTTGCCGCTGGCGTCGGCAATTGTCGGCAACTGCGCGGCACTGAAAAATAACGCGGCGGCCGCTCTTGCGCCAACCGCGTCTCGCATCCTAGCTTCCGGAAGAGGCGCTGGAAGATGCCGCAGGCGGTGCAGCGTCAGGCGTCGATGCTGCCGGTGCTGCGTCAGGGGCCGACGCAGCTGGAGCAGCCGGGGCCATCGCCGGTGGAGCCGCTTCTTGTGTCGCGGGAGGACTTGTTGCTGAGGAGGCATTCTGGTCATCAGCTTTTTTGCATCCGCTGACCGCGATCATGGCAATTGCTGCAACGATAAATGTTTGTCTAATTAACATATTCTCTCCATTGAGACGGCAGCAACATGTCAAGCCACTACCATCAAAAAATTGAAAAAGCGTTGCTGACGCATATATCTTTGTGCAAAAAATCGAGAATGTAAAGTTTCAATCTGTGTTTTTTGTATGGAAAAAATCCCATCGAGCAACTTGTTATCGGCTGCAAAGCCGCGCGCAGCCAGCGAAAGCTGCCATTTTCAGGGGGGACATGCTAAGTTGGTTAGCGCACAAAACCGATTCGTAATTGCAGATAACCTTAGTCACGTGATGCGACGAAAGTTACTCGTGCCTCTGGTGCGGCCTATAAGCGAGGTATGGCCGCACCGAACACCGGGTTGTTTGCACTAGCCTCAGTTTTGTTTTTACAAAGGATCTACCATGAAAAACGTACGCACTCTTATACTGGCTTCCTCAGCACTGCTATACATGACTCTGGCCCAGGCACAAACTACCGTTTCTACCGATGATGCTGTAGGCGCTAACGGCGCCGCGGGCGTCAGCGTTAGCACCAAGGCGACTGTTTCCACAACGACTTCCTCGACAGATCCGCTGGTGCAAAAGCGGCAATCCGACAGCGATGCCAAGGCGGATTACAAGGCCAAAACGAAAACCGCAAAAGCAAATATGAAGGTGGAAAAGGCGGAAGCGAAATCCGACTTGAAAGAAGAGAAACTGGAATCGACCGACGTCCGCAACAAGGCAATGGCAACCGATCCGATACCTAAGTAAAATTTGACCTATGCTTGTCCTTACCTTCAACGTCGGCCGCGCGCTAAAGCAGTAAGCCCCGCACGGCCGTACTTTGGATGCAGTAGATCAAGTGGCGGACATCACGCCGCTGCCGCTGTCAGTGCCAGTTCGGCGGCGCTGCGTGCATGAATGGCGGTGGTGTCGAACAACGGCACCGCGGAATCTTCGGCGCCGATCAATAGTGAAATTTCGGTGCAGCCAAGAATGATCGCTTGCGCACCTTGCGCGACCAGGCCTGCTATCACCCGGCGGTAATCGGCGCGCGATGCTGCGTTCACTTTTCCCAGGCAAAGTTCTTCATAGATGACGCGATGAACCAGTTCGCGATCCTCCTGTTTCGGTGTCAGTATCTGCAGGCCATGATGGTCACGCAAGCGATCTTTGTAGAACGCCTGTTCCATGGTGAAGCGGGTGCCCAGCAAACCTATTGTCGACAAACCGGCCTTCTTGATTTCGTCGGCGGTAGGGTCGGCGATGTGGAGCAAAGGTATGTTAACCGCGGCTTCGATCGCGGCAGCGACCTTGTGCATGGTATTGGTACACAACACCAGGAAGTCGGCGCCGGCGCGCTCCAAGGCCTGTGCCGCTTCGGCCATTTTGGCGCCGGCAGCGTCCCAGTCGCCGGCGTGCTGCAGGCGCTCAATCTCGTGGAAGTCGACGCTGTAGAGAATGATTTTCGCAGAGTGCAAGCCGCCTAGCTGCTGCTTGACCGTTTCGTTGATTTGGCGGTAGTAGGGAACGGTCGACTCCCAACTCATGCCGCCGATAAGGCCGATGATCTTCAAACAAGCTCCCGTATGGTGAGGGTTGATGGCTAAACCTGGCATTAAACTTGACATTAAGCCTTGCACAGACAGCGCAAGAACGTACTAGCGCAAAGTGTTACTTGACATTACTATTCTGGCATCACAAAGGAATAGCTTATGCCGCATCCCACCCCTCTGTCCAGTTTTGCCGCAGGCACTCGCGATACCCTGCCAATGTTGATTGGCGCCGCGCCGTTCGGCGTGATTTTCGGCGCACTGGCCGCCGCCGGCCCGTTGGCGCCGTGGCAAGGCCAGCTGATGTCGCTGGGTGTGTTTGCCGGCTCCAGTCAATTCATCGCGGTCGGCCTGGCTGCGGGGCAGGTGGGTCTGCTGGTGATTTGGATGGCCACCTTCATCGTCAACCTGCGGCACATGTTGTACGCCGCGACTTTGCTGCCGCATATCAGCCATTTGCCGGCACGCTGGCGCTTCCTGCTCGGCTTCCTGCTGACCGACGAAACATTCGCCGTGATGAACGCCTACTACCTGAAGCATGCCCATGAACCGCAAGGACATTGGTATTTTCTGGGATCAGGTTTATCCATGTACGGCAACTGGCAATTCTGGACACTCGTCGGCTTGTTGTTTGGCACGGCATTTCCGCAATTGCAAACGCTGGGACTGGATTTTGCGATGGTGGCGACCTTCATCGCGATCGTGGTGCCGCAGTTGTTTCGCTTGCCGCAACTGGCCGCAGCGATAGCCGCCGGTTTGTTTGCATGGTTCTTGCGGGACCTGCCTTACAAGCTGGGGCTGCTGGCAGCGATCATGGCTGGCGTAGGCGTGGGCCTGGCGCTCTCGCACTGGCAGGCGCTGCATCGCTCTACAAGGGCAAAATCATGATGTACACCCTGATGATTGCCGGCATGGCGCTGATCACTGTATTTATCAAAGCGGCGATTTTCATGCTCGGCGAGCGCGCGACTTTTCCCATCTGGCTGAAAGAAGCGCTGGCCTTTGTGCCGGTCACCGTATTAACGGCGATTATCGTGCCGATGATACTGGCGCCACATGGTCAAGACATCGAGTTCACATGGCGCAATCCGCAATTGATTGCCGCCACCGCTGCAGTCCTGGTGTGCGCCGGGACACGCAAGCAATTGCTGACTATCATGGTCGGACTTGTGGTGTTTTTTGCCTGGCAGTTCGGGGTGTTGGGGCAGTAGGATGTATGTTCAAACGGTGAATGTCAGTTGCGGGTCGAAGCTGGCATTCTCCGCATTACCGCCTCGCGCATAGCCACGAGGATTGCACAACACCCTGGTTGCGCCGATCTGGTAATCGGAACTGTCATGCATATGGCCATGCAGCCAGAATGCGGGCTTCCATGCCAGGATGCGTTGTTCCAGCTCTGACACGAAACAGGCATTCAGCGCCGATCCGGCAAAGCGTTCATGCACGCTGCGGTAGTTGGGAGCGTGATGACTGATCACCACGGTCGGGCCGTCATGGCGCTGTTCGAATTGCTGTTCCAGCCACGCCACCGTATCGTCGAACAGCAGTTGCGACAGGGCCGGCGTAAACGTCTCGGGAAAGTCCGGTGACACGCGTATCCGTGAAAAATCCCTGACCAGTTCGGTTGCCTGCTTCAAGCCCTGGTCGCGTTGCCCGGCACTTTCAAAGAAACGGAAATCCGTCCACAACGTACAGCCGAGAAAGCGCACGCCATTGAGCAGCAACACCTGTTTCTGCAGGATATGCACATGGCTGCCTTGCGCTGCGCTCCTGAGTTCGCGCATGGTGCTGATCAGGTCATTCCCGTAAAATTCGTGATTGCCTGGAACAAAAATCGTCGGCACTGCGAATTGCCGAGCCCACTGCATGGCTTCCGCTGGCCGCCAGATATCACCGGCTAGCACCACGACGTCGGCATCGGTTTGCGGCGGCGCCATCGGGTGTACCGACAAATGCAAATCTGAGAGCAATGAAATTTTCACGGTTTGACAGTTGAGAGGGAAGTGAAGACGTAAATCAAGAGCTTGTTCCTGATGACGATGCGTATGGTTTTGATGAACATTCTAAACCAGAGCTCAGGCGCTACCGGCATCCAGAGAATTCCGGATGCCGTATTGAAGTTAGCGGGTGCGCATATTACGCGTGCAGGTAAGCATCTTCACCATGTAAATCTTCGTCCATGCGATCTTGTGTCTCGGCACCGACCTTGACCGGGGTGAACAGGTTGATCAGCCACAGCATGCCGTAGGTGAAGGCAAATGCCCAGATGCCGGACAAAATGACCGCGCCGCATTGGGCAAGGAAGAAAGAGGTATTTCCCAGTAACAGGCCGTCAGCGCCATTGGCATTCCACGCTTTCGAAGCAAATACGCCAAGCAGGATGGTGCCGGCCATGCCGCCAACGCCATGGACACCCCAGACATCAAGCGCATCGTCCCAGCCCAGCCGGTTTTTTAGCGCAACGGCATAGAAGCAAATCAAGCCGGCACAAATGCCGATGATTGCAGCCGTGCCGAGGGAGACATAGCCGGCGGCAGGCGTGATAGTCGCCAGGCCAGCCACACCGCCGGTCAGCAAGCCGATGAATTTCGGTTTCTTGTGATAGAACCATTCGATGAACAGCCAGGTGATGGCCCCGAAAGATGCGGCGACGTCGGTATTCAGGAATGCAGAAGCGGTGACTGCGTCGACACGGAATTCGGAGCCGGCATTAAAGCCATACCAGCCGAACCACAGCAAGCCAGAACCCAGTGCGATCAATGGCACGTTATGCGGTTTAAGTTCCACCTTCTGGCGCCGGCCGACATATAGCACTGAAGCCAGCGCGGCAAAACCGGCAGTGTTATGCACCACAATCCCGCCTGCATAATCGAGCACGCCCCATTTGGCAAACAGGCCGTCGGGACTCCACACCATGTGCACAAACGGGAAATAAACAAAGACCAGCCAGCCCGTCAAAAACAGGAAATATGCCTTGAAAGTGACCCGGTTGGCAAAGGCGCCGGTAATCAGCGCAGGCGTGATGATGGCGAACATCATCTGATACGCCACATGCACGATCAGTGGAATGCCGGCATCGTTGCCGGTGTACATGCTCTCCAGCGTGATGCCATGCAGGAAAGCATAGTAGGTCGGATCGCCGATGATGCCATGCCAGGACGGGCCGAAGCACATCGAGTAACCGAAGGCGAACCACAGCACGGTTGTCCAGCCCAACGAAATGAAACTCTGCATCATGATGGCCAGCACATTCTTGCGTCCGACCAGGCCGCCATAGAAGAACGCGAGTCCGGGAGTCATCAGCATCACCAGGCTGGAGCAAAGCAGCATGAATGCGGTATTGCCGATATTGATCGGCATGATTGGAGGTGTCATGGATAATTTCTTTTAATTGTTTTAATGAAAATGAGAGAACGGCTTGGGGGATTCCCAGTGTTGATTCGTGATAGTCGATCCGGGAGATATGCATGCTATAGATACGCAAGTCCTTATAGAAGACGACAAAAGATCCTGTTATCCCGTATCTGAAGTATTGAATCTTGCGATGCTTGAAATTTTGTCACGAGAATTGAGATCACCCTCCGCGCCGACCGTCGAGCCGCGCATCTAAACCACCAGGCTTCAGTTATCCCATCGTGACAAAACGGTCACAGAATCTTCATACTCCTGAAATATTTAGCCGCAATACTTCGTTACATAAAAAAACATGCGTGGCGGCAATGCATGGTTGGAATCGAACGATGTCCAGGGTACCGGCACGTCGTTTTCTGCCAGTCAGTCTGATTCCGTCCTCTGAAGTAAATCCTCTCACAACGCGATGCTCACCCTCATAAGGAAACAGGATCATCATGACCAAGAAAGACCGACGCCATTTCTTGCGCACCGCCGGCACCGCGCTCGCCGCCACGGCGTACTCCGCCACGGCAAATGCAGCTTTGCCGGAGGCCATCCGCAAGGCGCTGGCGATTCCCGCCAATAACAAGACAGGCACTATCCGCGACGTCGAGCATGTGGTGATCCTGATGCAGGAAAACCGTTCCTTCGATCATTATTTCGGTACGCTCAACGGCGTGCGCGGCTTTGGCGATCGTTTCCCGATTCCGCTGGCAGGCAAGCGCAACGTGATGCAGCAGACTTACACCGACAAAAATACCAAACAGTCGCGCGTCATCCTGCCCTACCATCTCGACAGCAAGATCGGCAACGCCCAGCGCGTCAACGGCACCAGCCATTTTTACGACAATGCGCAAGATGCCTGGGACCTTGGACGCATGAGCAACTGGCCGACCTACAAGCAGACGCAATCCATGGGGTATTACACCTCGGCCGAGCTGGATTTCCAGTTCGCGCTGGCGAATGCCTTTACGGTGTGCGACGCCTACCATTGCTCGTTCCACGGCGGCACCAATCCTAACCGGGTATTCCACTGGACCGGCAGTAACGACCCTGACGGCAAGCGTGGCGGCCCGGTCCTCGACAACAGCCAGGATCACCTGGAGCCATCTGCCAGCGCCACCAGCTATAGCTG
>Ga0207048_10128_pt1 | contig 24120 bp, 23 predicted proteins | sample Alteio_BWMinCont_65_FD_153301 | JGI IMG/M metagenome (GOLD analysis project Ga0207048, IMG submission 153301) | Enriched cells from forest soil in Barre Woods Harvard Forest LTER site, Petersham, Massachusetts, United States -... | ecosystem: Environmental > Terrestrial > Soil > Temperate forest >...
AGCTAAAGGCTACCTGGTTCTTGGGGTCGAAGCCGGCGGCGTCGGGGCCGTCGCCAATTTTGGCCTTGGCGACCTGTTTGCCGGTCTGGTAGTCGGTGATGACCATAACGCCGCCATCGCAAACTTCGAAGAGGCGGTGGTGGGCGGTGTCGATGGCGTGGCCGGAGGGCGACTCGCAGCCGGCGACCGGCCATTCTGCGGTGACGGCGAGCGTCTTGGCGTCGAGGCTGACGACGGAGTTCTTCGTCTCGATATTGACGAAGACGTGGCCGGCTCCGTCGGTGACGGGAAACTCGGGCTTGCCGGAGAGCTTGATGGTGGCAACGACCTTGAGGGTGGTGGCATCGATTACGGTTGCGTCGGAGGAGCGGCCGTTGAAGGCCCAGACGGTTTTGGTGGCGGGTTCGAAGAGAATGCCATCGGGGTTCTGGCCGGTGGGGATGGAGGCGATGCGGGCATACGTCTTGCGATCGAACGCGACTACTTCGTTGCCAGCGCCGCCGGAGATAAAGCCGACCTTGCCATCGGTGTCGAGCGCGATGCCGTGAGTGCCCTTGAATCCAGTGATGGCGTTGATCTTTTTGCCGGTAGTGGTGTCGACGACCTCAACCTGGGTGCCATGGGTGATGTAGAGGACATGCGCCGAAGGGTCGGCGAGGAGGTAGTCCCACCCTCCGTCGCCGCCGATCTTCCAATGGTCGACGATCGAATACGGGCCATCCGCAGCGAATGCGGGTGAGACGGAGAGCATGATGGCAGAGAGCAGCGCGAAGGCTGCCAGAAGCGAAAATGTATGTTGGGATTTGAAGCGCATTGCGGAGAGACTCCTGAGATCGGTTTCGAAAAGCTGGACTCTGAAAGGATACTTGCTGCGCGCTTAAGGCTGACTGAAGAGAAGATGTAATGGTGTTCATGTGGGATCGCTGGAAACATAAGTGCCTTATATGCGGAGTGTTTCTTGGACGGCATGGTGCTGCAGGGTGCGGTGGCGCAGCCGTCCGTGGGGATCCAGCAGGCGGTTGGCTCGAACGTTACGCATGAGGCGTGGCTTCCCGTTTCGAAACTATTTCCCAGTTGCATCGTCTCCGATGTATAACTCTCTGGCGTGCGAAGGTGGCCGGCAGCCCGTTCTGGCGCACCGCGAGACTTCGCTGCGAGACTTGTTTTGCCCTTCAGGAGCAGCCAATGGTTTTCCACCCCACTCTCAAGTTCAGCCTCATCGCCCTCGTCCCACTTGTCGCGCTTTCGGTTGCACAAGCCCAGGGAGGCGCCCCGCTGGCCCCCTCCGGAATCGGTGCGATGCCGCCGAAGACTTGGGTCGACAAGGACACCGGCCACCGGGTTTGGCGTGTCTCCGATGAGCCTAACTCGGGTGCGTTCTACTTCAACGTGAATGCGTTTACGCCGGACCAAACGCAGATGGTTTACAGCTCGCCGGACGGCATTCGCGTGCTCGAACTGGCGACCATGACGACGAAGATGTTGGTGCCGAACGCTCCCCCGCCCGCAGCTCCGGCTGGGGCAGCCACAACGGGCCGAGGCGGACGCGGGTTTGGAGGCGGAGCGCGCGCTATCGTCGTTGGGCACAAGACCAACAGCATCTTCTTCACGCGCATGGACCCAGCGACACGCAGCAATGCGGTGTACAAGGCGGATACGCATACGGGGGATATTCGCAAACTGATCGACCTGCCACCGCGGGTCAGCATCTCCAGTGTGAATGCGGATGAGACATTGGGCGCGGGCACGTACAACGAAGCGGATTGCCCGGGCGGCGATCCGAATGCGCCGAATGCATTTCTTCCTGCGCAGCCCGGTGGTTTCGGTAGGGGTGGTGGTGGTGGTGCGGCTGGCGCTCCGGGCGGTCAACCTGCCCCGGGAGTTGCCGATACTCCAGGTGGGGCTCCGGCTGCACCTGATCCACGGCTGGGCGCGGCCAATGTGCAGTCCAACGATAAGGGCGCGATGATGGAGCGCCGACTCGCCGCGCACATCCCAGTTGTGTTTTTCACCATTCGGCTGGAATCCGGTCACAACGGCGAGAAGGCTGGGACCATCAAGGTGCTGTTCCACTCGACCGACTGGATCGGACACATGCTGTTTTCGCCGACCGATCCGAATCTGATTATGTACTGCCACGAAGGCATGTGGCAGAAGGTCGATCGCATCTGGCTGATCCACACTGATGGAACGCAGAACACGCTGATCCACAAGCGCAGTATGGTGATGGAGATTGCGGGCCACGAGTTCTGGGGTCTGGATGGCAAGACTATCTGGTACGACTGGCAGTATCCAAAGGGCGAAGACTTTTTCGTAGCCAGCTACAACCTTGAGACACACAAGCGCGTCGCCTATCACCTACAGCGGAATGAGTGGTCGATTCACTTCAACCTGACCCAGGACCTCGACTTGTTCTGCGGCGATGGCGGAGATTCGGGCCAGGTGGCGCAAGCACCCGATGGTCAGTGGATCGAGCTCTTCCGGCCGGGGATGATCGGGAATACCGACGGTGCGCTTAACGATCCGAACTTCTTCCAGCCCGGTGTGTTCCATTCCGAGCATCTCGTGAATATGGCGTGGCAGGACTATCACGCCGAGCCAAATCCGCGCTTCTCGCCGGATAAGAAATACGTGTTCTTCACCAGCAATATGTTTAGCGGCAGCTATGTGTTCGCCGTCGAGGTTGCCAAGGCCACCGATCTCAAGGACGCGGTGTCCACGCCTGAAGTCGCTAAGAAATTCAACCCCGAGCCGCCGAAGGTTACGACAACCGAGAAGTAACCGAGCGGCGCGGACTTGCGCTCAACACAAAAGTGAATCATCGATCATCAGGAGCATCATGCATCGCCGAATAGTTTTGCTAGCAGCCCTCCTCGCCCTTCCGTCTCTTGTGAATGCTGCACCTGCGGCCACTCCGCTATCGCAAAAGCCGCGTGTGATTCAGCAGTTCACCATGGGCTGGAAGTTTATCCAGTCAGATGCTGCTGGCGCCGAGAAGCCGAGCTTTGATGACTCAGCATGGGTCGGTGTGACGCTGCCGCATGACTGGTCGATCGCAGGACCGTTTTCGGCGGACGCCGCTTCCAGAGGTGCTGGCGCGTTTGCTCCAACTGGCATTGGCTGGTATCGCAAGACATTTACGGTTGCGGACGCGGACGCGACGCCGACAACCGCGCGTCGTACCTATATTGTGTTTGACGGCGTGATGGCCAACAGCGATGTTTATCTAAATGGTGTTTTGCTGGGACACCGGCCGTATGGGTATGTGAGCTTTTACTACGATCTGACTTCCCATCTGCGTGCCGGCGCGAATACGATCGCGGTACGCGTCGATGATTCGCAGCAGCCCGCGTCGCGCTGGTATCCGGGGGCGGGGATCAATCGGCAGGTGCGGCTAGTGACGACGGGCGATACTCACATCATTCCATGGGGGACGTTCGTAACCACGCCTGACGTTTCGGACGCATCCGCCACCATCCACATTCGCAGCACGGTGACGAATGAGTCTTCGTCGCCGGCAAAACTCGCACTAATCGTTCGCCTGACGGGGCCGAGCGGCGCTGTAGTTAGCACAAAAGATATTTCCTCTGGCTTGCCATTGAGTGTCGCGCCGGGAGCTACGGCTGACCTGGACGCGGAGACCACTCTACCCAAGCCTGATCGCTGGGACCTCGACCACCCCGTTCTCTACACCGTCCATGCAACGCTGCTGCGTGACGGCAAGCCAGTTGACGATGAGGATGTGCCATTCGGTATTCGCGAGTTTCACTTCGACGCGGATAAGGGATTCTTTCTCAATGGCGTTCACCATAAGGTGTATGGAGTAGCGCTGCATACCGATGGCGGAGCGGTCGGCACGGCTGTTCCGCTTGGCGTCTGGGAGCGACGTCTGACCGAGTTACGAAAGCTTGGCGTCAACGCCATTCGCACTGCGCACAACCCACCGGCGCCGGAGTTTCTCGACCTCGCCGATCGTATGGGCTTCCTGGTAATGGATGAGATGTTCGATTGCTGGACCGTCGCGAAGAATCCGTACGACTACCACCTCTACTTCAAGGATTGGAACATTCGCGACACAACGGATACAGTGATGCGCGATCGCAATCATCCCAGCATCATTTTGTGGTCCGCCGGAAACGAAATTCACGACACGCCGAAACCGGATGTTGCTATTCCTATCCTGACTGCGCTGGTAAAGACATTCCACCAGAACGATCCGACGCGACCGGTGACACAGGCATTGTTCCGTCCGAACGCGAGCCACGACTACGAAGATGGACTGGCCGATCTGCTCGACGTGGTTGGGCAAAACTACCGTGAGCAGGAGATTCTCGCGGCACATGCGCAGAAGCCTACGCGCAAGATTATTGGCACTGAGAATACGCATGATCGCAACCAGTGGGTTGCCATGCGCGATCACCCTGAGTACGCTGGCCAATTCCTGTGGTCCGGCATCGACTACCTTGGTGAGTCGCGCACGTGGCCTACTATCGGCTCCGGCTCTGGACTGTTGAACTCCGTAGCCCTGCCGCATGGACGCGCATTTGAACGTCAGAGTTGGTGGTCGACTACGCCGATAGTTGCGATGGTGCGTCGTGTCTCTGCAGTCCGTGCCACGCCCGTCGATCCCGGCTATGCGAATGCTACGAGCACGGACCAGACCGCGGCGGCGACTCCTCGCACTGCCGGGCCACCGCCCGATCCCTCGGTGCGCTTCTCGGAGCCGCTGCTGTCCGACTGGACTCCAAAGAATCTGGAGGCCCACAGTGAGAACGTGGATGTCTACACTAACGCCGAAGAGGTCGAGCTGTTCTTGAACGGTAAGTCGATTGGGACGGAGAAGCTCCACGCTGACGCCTCCGCGATTAGCTTCAAAGTGCCGTTCGAGCCGGGAACCTTAAAGGCAGTTGCGCGCAGCGGTGGAAAGATCGTGGCAGCCGAAGAGCTAAAGACTGCGGGTAAACCAGCACGGCTCGCGTTTGTCGCGGATTCGCCGGCCATGCCGCTCACTCCGGACTGGAACGACGTCCGCTATGTCACTGCGACTCTGGTCGATGAGGCTGGAACTCGCATACCCGACTCGACTACGGTGATCCATTTCTCTGCTAGCGGACCGGCATCCATTATCGCGGTCGACAACGGGAATTTCATGGATCACGCTCCGTACCATGCTACGGAGCGTAAAGTCTATTTCGGCAATGCGCTGGCGCTGTTGCGGGCCACCGGACCGACAGGCAAGGTCACGGTCACAGCCAGCGCAGACGGCATTCCCGCCGCAACGCTGACACTGACCACCGCGCCCGTCGCGAAGGAAGATCCCAACCTGGCAGTGCGGCCATCCAGCGCACGTAGTTTCTAGCACACGGTACACTTACCGATCATCATGTGGAACCGCCGCCACTTCGTTGCAGCCACCACCGCCACTGCCTTCGCGTCGCGCTTGTCGGCGCAGGTTTCGCTCATGCCGTTCATCGACTCCCACGTTCACGTGTGGAAGCATGACCCAGCCTTTCCATTCGCATCGGGCGCCAATCCGCCGGTGGAGGATGCTTCGGTAGAGATGCTGCTGGATCTGATGCACGCCAACAGCGTGGCCCGCACGGTCATAATCCAGGTGATCCATTACAAATGGGACAACAGCTACCTCGCCAGCGTGCTCAAGCGCTACCCACGCGACTTCCACGGCGTTTGCCGCGTCAACCCCGAGGATCCCGCTGCTGCAGATCAGTTGAAACGCATGACCGAGGAGCAAGGATTCCGCGGCGTTCGGCTCAGCCCCGCTGCTGGGACAGCGGGAGATTGGATTCGCGGTCCGTTGATGCCGCCGCTGTGGCGTCGCTGCGCCCAACTCAAGGTGCCGATGACGCTGCTAATTCCAATCACGCGGCTTCCCGATCTGCACCCTCTGATCGAATCCAATCCAGATCTTCAGATTGTAATCGACCACATGGCAGACTCGCCGCTCGATCATCCCGAGCAACTCGATCTACTGCTGGCCCTCGCCCGCTATCCCAAAATCTTCGTCAAGATTTCACATATATGGTCGCTCTCCAGACAGCCCTTCCCTTACCCGGACGCTGCGGTGCAGGTCAAGCGCCTGTTCGACGTCTTCAGCGCCAAACGCCTGATGGCAGGCACCGATTGGCCGATCTCGCTGCCAAAACAGTCCTACGCACAAACTGTTGCACTCTACCGAGACCACATGGGATTTTTGTCTCCGAAGGACCACGCACAGATTCTCTCGAAGACTGTTCAGGAGGTGTGGCCATTCGATTTCTAGGGCGCTGTGGGCGCAGATTCAGAGAACACCGTTGTTGACCCGGGCGCACGCGCGAGCGAGGCATACTGTCCGCCAAAGGGCGCCTTGTGAAGCTTCTCCTCAATCCAACGCAGGCGGTTGAAGAGCCGCTCCGGGAAGTAGAGAAAATAGTCAGTCGCCAGTGGCTCGAGGCCGGAAGCTGAGAGTAATTTTAGGGTCGCTTCTGCGGAGATCAGCTCTGCATTCACGTCCACGGCACATCGTCTGACGATCGCCTGCGTGACCGGATTCCAGGGATTGTGTTCGACGATGCAGCACAGCCCCCCCGGCGCGAGCACTCGCTTAATCTCATCAGTGAGCATAGTTCTTGCTCCACCGTGGACGTGATGATAAACGCATACCGCGGTCACAAAATCAAAGGAACCGTCGGCAAACGGAAGTTGGACTGGCGATGGCTGTTCCCGCACGGTGAACAACGCGTGAGACGGAAGCATGACCGCTGACGGATCACATCCGGTCGCCTGCCTGAAGTTGCCGCCAGCTAGTTCCAGCAACTGGCCCTGACCGCAGCCTACATCCAACCATCTCTGGGTCTCTGTAGCCACGCCAAATCGCTTCAGCAGTCCGCGAATTAGAAGCCACTTCCTTCGATGGAAATGGAGAGGATCGTGCGCAAACCGATTCCGGATCGGGTCATCAAGCAACGTCGAATAGGAGGTGGCATAACGATCGAATTCAGGAGGAGTCTTGTGACTATTCGCCATTTTCGTCCCCTCGTCGCTCCATGACGCGCATGCCATCCTCGTCCCACACGACGCGATAGTGAGATTCGAGGTAAGGCTCTACAATGAGGCCGCCGGACGGCGGCAGCTTCAATGTTGGGAAAGCATCTGATGACTCCCGCGCGAAGTCGATGTTCCAGATGACATATTTCACTTTATGTTGGTCCAGAATTCGGACTACATCACGAAACTGCGAAGGAGTGTTGTAGTTATTGACGAGAATGCTGTATGGGGTCGGGTTTGTTGTGGACGATAGGAAATAGTACTGAGGCGCATATGGATAGACGAAAATTTCCTCGCCAACCGCAACATGTTCCATTAGAAAAGACAGCGCGGGCGGGTACCTTAGCATCCTGACTGAACCGACCCGAGTAGGCACACTATGCGCCGCCAAAAACAAGCACGAGAGATTGAACAAAACGAGGCAGACAGCGCTTATTGACAACATCTGGAGGGCTAAGCCAGCGATCTGTCTGCGAGATTCTGTCAGGTAATGAACGGAAAGGATCACGAGTAGCATCGATCCGAAGACGAGATGGGCTATATCCTTTCGGTGTATTTCGGCCAGCCATATCGCACCTCCACACAGCCAATAGAGCATAATTTCGGATCTTGCCGCGTTCCATCTGGACCAAGCTCCGATGATGAGCAGAATTAGAGGGAGCGCTGCGACGTACAAGAAAGGCGCTATCAGGATTACCGACATCGGAAATGTCCATCGAAAGCCGCTTTCGTTCTTGGTCCAATGAACCCAGTAACTCAAGAAGATATTCTGCGCATATGGAACAGAGTTCGTAGCTCCGTAGTGCCTGGACGGCCACACCACGTTGGCATAAATCAGGCTGCCCAGGGCCCCTTTTTTCCAGAAGTACAGCAGAACAGCGCTGATCACTGCAAGATAGCCGCTAGCTAACAGACCGAGCGAAGGCAGGGACTCTAGACTTGGACGTTCTTGAATCCATAGCCACGCCAAGATTGCACAAAACAGAAGCATTCCTTTGGGTTGATGAAATGCGGTCGTGAGGCCAACCATGGCTCCTGCAGCCAGTAGTAAGCCGTCATGGCGCATGTCCTGCCAGAGAGAAACGCAGGCGACCGCCAGCAGTGCAAAAAGATTACTGTCCATATGATGGCTAATTGCGGGCCACACGCCGCCACAGTACAGTGCAGCTAAGAGTATGCAAGGCAGTGCCTGATACGCTCGGCAGACCCGGCGGGATAAGTAGTACACCGACAAAGCAGTTCCCAGTGACGTAACAAACAGGCATATCCGGGTCGCCAGGATAGTTACGCCGAAGAGCCTGAAGAATGCAGCGAGCCAGTAGAACGTTCCAGGCCCAATCACTTCAAAGAAGTCGCGTGCGAAGACCTGTCCATGGAGGACTCTCACCGCCCCGTAGATGAGCGATCCCTCGTCCTCGCCTCCCAAATACAAGCCCATGAACGGCAGGATGTATAAGGAGACCAACACTGTGAAGAGGATGTAGCCCTTGAATCTCTCCCAATATGCGCTACGCTGCACCAATGAAATAGTTGGAGACGCAACCCTGATCGTCATATCGTGATTTAGCTCGATGGTGAGCATAGCGCCAAGTAGCTCTCAAGCCGTCTCATGCTCCCATGCCAGACAGCGATCTATAGGCTGGCGCTTCCTCGAGCGCAGGACGTGGGTTGCTGAACTCTGCAACTGCGACGGGCATTGGGACGGCGGCTTGTGCCAGAATCACTGCACGCGGCAGCGAATTCTGTGGCTGGCGGATGTTCGATGTCTCCGTTACAACATATAGGGGCCGGTTCTTCGCCTCCTCATAGGTTCGGCCGAGGTAGTCGCCGATGGCGCCCAGTGCCAGCAGTATCATGCCAGAGAACGCACATTGCATGGCGACCACTGAGGCCCATCCAGGAACCAGCGATGATGTGAACACCGCCAGATACATGACTCGTGCGAGGTATGCGAATCCGGCAAGACTGAGAACGCAGCCCGCTCCGATGCTGATGCGAAGGGGAAGAGCCGAGAAGGAAGAGATGGCGGTCCAGGCAAAACGGAGCATCTTGACCAGCGGATATTTTGTGTGACCGGCGGCGCGACCGCTTCGCTCAAATGGCAGTATTGCCTCTCGCAGTCCCAGCCAACCGACCATGCCGCGAAGGTACCGGTGCTGCTCCCGAAGCGATCGGATGGCACATACCGCCCTGCGGCTGAACAAGCGAAAGTCTCCAACATCCGGGGTCATGGGCTGGTCAGCCAGCCGTGACAGGACGCGATAAAAAAGAGCAGAGGTCCAGCGCTTGAATCGGCTCTCGTTTTCGCGCGCGGTCCTCTGCGGCGATACGATGTCGTAGCCCTGCTCGAACAGATTTAGCATACGCGGCAATAATTCAGGCGGATCTTGCAGGTCCGCATCCATCACGACGACGGCATCGCCGTTGGCAAAGTCGAGACCTGCAGTGACAGCCGCCTGGTGGCCAAAATTTCGGCTAAAGCGAAGCAACTTGATGCGCTGGTCGTCGAGGCCTGCGCGTTCCAGCAAAAAGGGTGTGGCATCGGTGCTGCCATCGTCAACGAAGATGATCTCCCACGCGAAGCCGCGAAGTGCGCCGCGAAGACGAGGGAGGATGAGCGGGATTGTCTCCTCCTCGTTGAACACCGGGATGACCACCGATAGAAGCATGGAGACTTTCCTGAGACACTTTTTCTGAGGCCGCACAAAGGATTCGACCGGCAATCTAGCCGATTAACAACTGAGAGGCTAAAACTTTGACTTCTCCAGCGATCGCCGGCACCCACCCAACCTAGATGGCTGTAGTAAGCGTAGTTCCGATGGTCGAGAAGGTTGAGTTGATTGCGGTAGCCAAGCTACTCATACCGGCAGTCGCCGCGAAGGCGATGAGGGCAACAACCAAAGCGTATTCGATCAGATCCTGACCTTCTTCCAACTGCATCAGGTTCTGCATTCTTGCGCGGAGCTTAATTAGTTGGATATACATATGCGACCCGTCCCAATTCAATTCCGCTCAGGTTTAGTCAATGACTTGGTACGGGAGGAACGCCAGGTGAGCGAAATTGCCAGCGCGCCTCCCGTCACAGAGGTATGTCGCGGAATGCCTCGTGAAGTCACTTTGCCACAGGTCACCTTAGATGTCGGTGGTAAGTGTGGTGCCGATCGAGACAAAGGCTGCGTTGATCTTGGTGGCGAGGCTGCCCATGCCGGCGGTTGCCGCAAAGGCAATCAGAGCGACGATGAGCGCGTACTCGATCAGATCCTGGCCCTCTTCGCTCATCATTACGTTCTGCATCTTGGCAGACACTTTCAAAATAAGTTCGTTCATTTTTGTCTCTCCCAAACTAGATTTAGTTGATGCCAGCCAGTGGCTGATACACACTGCACATGCAAGCGGAATGCCACTTTAGTGGTAGGCAATATCTTGTTAGAAATAAGCTGGTTAGCACCCATCGCAATGTTTTGCGGTGTGACCACATGTTTACAGGTCGACCGAGACCGAGAAGGGGCGTATACAGCTAGTAACCCCGGCTTTATTACTACCGTCATTTGCCGTCCTGGTCCAGCCGTAACGTCCGGAAATCAGGCCCTTTCCACCAAACTGGCATTTCCGTCCACATCCCGCGGCGGGCCGCCCTCAACCGTTGCCTTCATAGCACCAGAGGCTTTTGAGTTAATCGCATTCGCAATGGCGATCGAAAGAAATGCAACAATCACCCCAGCCAACACATCGCAGAAATAGTGCCACCCGGTGGTCATGGTGGAGAAAATGATCATCGTTGCAAGCACTGTGAGCGGGATACGCACAAGCTTGAATCCCCACAGGGCACGCGCGCAAAGGATCGCCCAGATCACGTGAAAGGATGGGAAGCAAACAACGCCTGCCGCTTGAATTGAATTCGGTCCGGGAATTCTCAGAAGGAGTAGGTCTGATTGGCAGCGCATCTGCTGTGCGGTTCCAGCAAAGTGATAGCCGTACCATGGACCGACCGCGGGCAAAAGCGCAAATCCAACAAGCCCAATTGAAAACGCTGCTATGTTGGCAACGAGAAAAACTCGGGCGTCCTTCCACTTCCCGGTCAGGGCGGGGACAAAGACCGCGATCGGCAACAGCGGAATCAGCAGTATGTAGCTCCAATTGAGTACTACCCCAAGTAGGTGATGCGAGGCCCACGCCATCATGCTCGGCACACTGACTCCAAATGCTGCATCGAGGCGGGAAAAATTCGCGTCTTGCAAAGGCATGCCGGCTCGCGCTGCAGCATAGACAGATATTGGCAGAATGATCGCGAGGACGAGTGCCCACACTATCGCCATGGCACCTTCCCTCATATCGATTCGCTGTTTTTCGTGCCAGTAGAGAGGCAACGGAAGGACTCCAGCCAGGACCACAAACAGCGCGATCATAGAGTCGCCCAACGATAGCTGGACTAGCGCAAGCCTGCATGCAATTACGGAAATAACGAGAATTCCAGCGCACGCGCAGGCCATCCATCGGTGAAACTTGCTCACATAGCGAAGGCGGTGCATCTTAATGCGCAGCCATCGTTCAATCTTGATTGCGCGGTTCATCGCTATGCCTCGTTGACTTCGAGCCCTATCTACGCCCAAGACGACGACTGCGCAACACCTTCCGATCGCCAGAGGTTCCATCCGCATTTCAAGCGCTGCAGCAAATAACAGCGGGCGTTCAGTTGAGCCCTATGAGTGACTGACCTATCCGTGTTACTCGGCGTCCGCAGGAACCTTCTGCCCTTTAAGTTGCCCTAGCTTGCTTGTGACTAGTTCATTGTGAGTCTTACACTCCCCGACCCCGGCTACGTCGCTGCTGGTTGTTCGGACGGCGTAGAGATACCACGCGAGCCACGCTGGCGCCGTCCACATGTAGAAGCCCGAGGGAAGGGGAACCCCCGCAAGCACTTCAATCAGGGCGACTCCTGCGATGCATCCAAACGTCAATAGCGAACGTCCTGCGTTCGACGCTCGGTATAGCCCAGCCAAAATTGCGGGGAGCAATATGGACTCGTCCGTAAACCAGGCGTAGGGAGCTACCAACACCGAGACGAGCAGCAACAAAGGGCCGTGGTCAAGCCAACTCCACCGGGCGCGCCTCGTCGAGAAATACCAGATCGCCCACACACAGCCGACGAACATGGGAAGGAACTGAAGCCACACTGCGCTGCGATGGAGAACCACGCGGAACAGCACGCTCATACAAGGGATGAACAAGGCTTGAATGTTTTCGCCCTTTTCCCCGTGAGCGTAGTGAAGAAAGACGGCAGGATCGAGACAGAGTATGAGCCCAGTGCTCGCCAGCACGGCTGCACCTGCTCCAATGAGGACTCGATAATCCTTGCGTACCCCCATCCACACAATCAGCGCCATGCCGAATGGCATGAAGAGATGCGGCTTGAGCGCACACAGCATAAGTGCAGTGCCAGCGAGATAAGGCTTGGATTTCTGGAAGTAGATAAAGAGAGTTACCCCCAGGAGCAGGAAGATGCCGAGTTGGCCCGCAAGGAGGCATGCCAGAACGGGCGGAAACATGTAGCCAATCAGGTGCAGTCGATCTTCAGGGCGGTCATGCATGATCCAAAGCATGCGAATTGACGCCATAAGAGCCGCAATGAGTGCAAGAGACCACACGACAGCTCCCGTTGTGACGCTGACGAAGCCGAGCGGCAGCGTTATAAAGAGTGCAGACGGCGGATTACGCAGAATCATGTGTGTATGTTCGGTGGCTTTGCTGCCGGCGGCCTGCAGAATCAATAGAATTGATGCGGCATCGTAGGGATTTCCACGGTGGACAAGCTGATGCCCAACGGCCCAGTACTCGGTGTAGTCACGGTTGGTTGCTTCACTCCCGCTCATGGCGACAGAAAGTATGCCGATTCCCACGGCTACCATCAGGACTGCAGCGACGATTCGCCAAGGGTTGGTTTTGGATTTCCGGTCCTTCTGCGTGGTCGTCGAAGCGTCGGAAACGCGTGTCATCGCTCCACCGTCATAAGTCGCCACCCAGCAGGCCTAAATTATCGCGGCTTCTGCGTTAGCCAGCTGCTGACTCGCATAAACGCCGCGGACACAACTCTCGTCATTGGGTCGGAGCTGATGCAGGCGCGGGCGCAGATCCGGTTGTGGTCGAAGTTCCGCCCGATGTGGCTGACATGCCACTTTCAATCACAAGCGGCTGTTCAGGCTGCATGCTTTGAATCAGCTTCTCCACGGGCATTGTCGCGGGTTGTGCAGTGGCAGCGTTTGTTGCTGCAGCGTCGGCGCCAGGGTTTGTCATTGGAATCCCCGAATTCGATGGCAGGAACTTCTCAGGATATTTAATTTCGGGCAGAGGCGCACCGGCCGGTATGGGATTCACTATTTCCGGAGTCACAATCACGATGAGTTCGGTGTTCGACTTGGTCTTGGTTATCGACTGAAAGAACTTGCCCAGAATTGGAACATCTCCAATGAACGGAATCTTTGAAAAGGTCTGGGTCTCGCGGTTATCCAGCAATCCCCCGATCGCAAAACTTTGCCCCTCACTTAGCTCGACCTCGGTTCTTACTCTTCTTATATCAAGACCTGGAACGGTGAATCCGGAGATCGTAACGCCGTTGGCAAAGTCCAGAGAGCTGACCTCGGGAGAGAGTTGGAGACGGATGGTGCCACGGGGCGTGATTGTGGGGATGAAATTCAGGCGTACTCCAAACTCCTTGAACTGAATCGTAACCGCGCCGCCCGAACCGCCACCAGTTCCCTGGATCACTGGGTAGGGATACTGTCCGCCTGCGAGAAGGCTTCCTTGCTTTCCATTTGCAGTCAATACATTTGGCTCGGCAAGAACCTGCACCACACCCTTTGCTTCCAATGCCTTGATCGTCGCGCCGAGGTTTATATCGGGACGGAAGACAAAGAGATTCAGCAAATCCGTTAGGGCCGCGGCGGCAGGGGTGGCAGGGGCCGTCCCAGTCGCCTGAGTTCCCGTGGTGATAGATGGCGGCGAAAACTGTTGCGTGGTCACTGAGCCGACACTGTTCGCCGCACCCAGACTGAAGAGGTTTATGCCGAGTGAATTATTCAAGTTACGATCGAGGCTGGCGAAACGCACCTTCAGCAGAATCTGCGGCTCTGCTGGCGGAACCGTTACGTAAAGCAGGTTGACGACTTTCCCCGCGGTAGAAGCAATCTCTACAGCGCGGTCGGAACTAGTGAGGTCCTTGACTGTGCCACGAAGAAACACGAGGCCGTTCTCGGAAGTGACACGCAGGGTCTGCCCCGGAAGCTCTGTTCTTAACTCACGACGCAGCGAATCCAGGCGATCATTGGCCGCGTAGCTGCTCGCGCGTACCTCCACGTTGAAAAACTGTCGAACGCCACCCTGTTGCCAAACGATGAGGCTGGTTTCGCCCGCGAGTTTGCCGTTGATCATGATCTCTGTCGGAGTGATGGCGGTCGCTTCCGCCAGATCGCCTGAACCTACTGCGATTCGCTCGATTGGATGAGCGCAATCAACCAAGACCGATTTGCCCACTGAAACTACAAGATCATTTGCCGAATCCTGGGTTGCGGCTTCGGACTGCTGCGCGGGCGCAGTTGAAGTCGGAGCCGGAGCCTGCCCAAGCGCAGTGAACCCTGCCCAGGCCGCTAAATTAAATGCACAGAAACGGGCGATGGGAATGCAAGTTCTTACTTTCACTGCTTCTCCTCATCAGGTGCAAATTTCTCTTCAGTCTGCTTCGATCCATTGAAGACCTTGATAACGTAAACCGGTGGCGGCACACTCTTCGGCGTAGCGCGAGGAGCGGCTACTGGCGATCGAGGCTTCTGCGTCACAGGATTCTTGTCTCCGTAGAGATTTGCCACCACAGTTCCTGGCGGCTCGGCAATCTTTGTATCCATTGGATTTCGCAGTACCAGCTGGATCTTCGTCTGATTGCTGGCAAGACTCAACTCTTCTGCCTGCTCCGGCGTCACCAGTAAGTTGACCACTTGGACTTGTTGCGGTTTGCCGTCCACGTCCCGCTGAATATCCGTGCCGGCAGACAAAACTGCTATGTCCTGTAGCAGCGTCTTCACCTTTGGACCGTTCATCGTATCCGTCGCTCCCGGAGGATTGCCGGATATAAGAACATCGACGTGCATCCCTGGAGTTACGAATCCGGCTACGCCGACAACATCATCGACTTTCACTGCGCAGGCCCGCATTCCCGGCGGAATGGTCGAGGCCAGACCTCCACCCGCACCGGGCGCGGCCAATCGGCTTTCGAGGATTGGCTCGCCTTGGTAGAGATTTGAAATCACGCCACGGCCGATTGCCTCTTGGCGATTGACGATAGCACCCTTGGGCAAGGCTCCTGAGATGTCGGCGGTCCCCAAATCCACATCGCGAAGAACGCTCCCCAGTTGCACGTCATTATTAGCGACGATGACTTGTGTGGTCTTTTGCGCGCCCGCCAGGAGACGGTTGCCAACTACCCGGTAAACGACATAACTGCACGCTGCCGCAATTACAAAAGCAGTCAGCAGAATTGTCAGAACACGTTTGTTCATTCGGGATACCCATTCGAGTTATCGATAGCGCCAGTCGGTACTCTGCAGAACCTACTGGCAATCCTTGTGCCAAATGGCCTGTCGTCAGTAATCCGCCAAATCAGCGGTTTAGAGCCCGCCCCTGTAAGTCGGGTGTGACCGTATGTATACCAACTATCGGTTATGTATAGCAAGGTAGACACCGTTTACTACTTGTAGCCTCATTTTGCACAAACTTAGCTCGTTTGAGAATGGCGTGGCAATTGCATTTCTTTCGGTTGTATCCTCATTGAAGCTTGGCCGCCTATGACGCCCTCGAGCATCTATACTGTCTTTACACAGCCGCGGCCTGAGCGCACGAGTTCCTCCGGGCTCGTGGTTTCGATTGTGCTCCACTGTGTGGGCTTTGGCTGGCTCGCTATGGGCCTCTCTCACTCACCACGGATGGCCGCTCAGCCGTCGCCTCTTCGGTATACCGTTCGAGTCTTGAGTGCGCCGATTGAAGATCCACCCATGCGGCAATCGGCACGCAGCGCGACGCCAGGAATTGGCAAGCCTTCGGCTGAGCATGGCGCCAATCCCGGAGGCCACCTGGCATCTCTTCCCTTCCTCTCGCCCAAGGTCGCGGAGCTACCGCCTGGTCCGCAGACTTTGATTCAACCGGACGCTCCTCCCAAAATAACGATTCCGAAGCCCATCCCGATTCCGCGAGTCGTCGTATGGTCCGCCGAAAATAGTCACAGCTTGACAATCGTCCCGCCTGCGCCGCCAAAAGTCAGCGTTGTAGCCGCAAAGGCTTCGATCGCTTCGCCCAATCGAGAATTGGCGCCCGCGGACATTCAGCTTTCATCCACCCGCTTCATGACCGACAAGCCAATGTTGATGCCAAGCACCACCTCACCTGTTGTCGTTCGTGCACCAGACCCCCCGCAGCAGGTACCTCAGACCGCGTCAAAGGGTGCTGCTGAACCAACGCCTGCGCGCGTGGTGTCACTATCGGATACACCGGCGAAGGATAAGGCGGTGATACCACTCGCAAACAGTGTTGCACGCAAAGCCGCCTCGGACTCGCTTGCGCCAGGTCAATCACAGACCTCCGCTGAGGCAGGCAGGGGCAATCCTGCCAGTAAGCAAAATGGAGCTGGCACAGGACAAGACAACACCGCGCATTCCGACAGTCCAACCGCAGGCACGGCAGGCACCGCAGCCACTACTCAAAATGGGACGTCTGCGGGAGGTGACGCAACAGTTGCGCAGAATGGCACAGCCGCGGGAACCAGCGCTGGCTCACTCCCAGGGTTCGGGCTAGGCGAGCCTCTGCTCGTCCACATTCATTTGCCTAAGGACGGGCAGTATGGCGTAGTTGTGGTTGGATCGTCGCTTGCGGACAAATATCCGGAGACAGTCGATATGTGGGGTGGTCGACTTATCTATACCGTGTATCTCCATGTAGGCTTGAAGAAAAATTGGATTCTCCAGTATTCGGTGCCGCGCTCGGCGGGCGGGAACTCGGCAGGGAATGGCACTCAGCCGGCGGCTCCATGGCCCTACGATATCGTCAGATCAAGCGCTTCTCCGGACCCCGATGCGGATGCCATTCTGGTTCACGGCTTCGTCAATGTCGCAGGGCACTTCGACCAACTCACAGTCGCCTTCCCGACTGGCTTGGCAGAGGCGAGTTTCCTGCTGCACGCGCTGCAGCAGTGGCAATTCAGGCCTGCCACGCAGAACGGTCAGCCAATCCCTGTGGAAGTGTTGCTGATTATCCCCAACGAAATAGAGTGAATCCTGCTGTCTGGCTGGCTCTTACGCAGCAATTGCTGGGCTTTATTGTGAGATCACCATCGCAGATGTGCTTGTCATCGTCAGGGTCCTATGGTTCACAAAAGGAATGGCGACCGGGAACGCATATTGCACCTGGACTGTGACCAGACTTCCCGGAGTGTTACACAGGGCTGGGGAGTTTGGGCACGTCGCCCCTGCCGTATATGCAGACCACGACGGACTCACCGTCATGAGCCCCTCACTGATACCGGGAAAACTCAAACTCTTCACATATTGTTGAACTTGGGCGCTGGTTGCCTGACAGTCGCCTGCGGCGTAGGTGGCACATGCTGTTCCGCCACCAGCCGTCGATCCGCGAACGATTGCGTAGCGCGTCCCTTCCCGAGCCGCTTCGGAGATAAAGTGATACGCATAAATCCCCAGGCTCATATCCAGGATGCCGAAGACAAAGCTGAACAAGACGACGGAACAGAGTGCCAATTCGACTAGCGTCGCGCCCCTTTCGTCGGACGCGCGACGACGCACCGCCACCGCCAAACGAAGCCTGCTCGAGAATCTGCTCTTTATAGCCGTCATTCCATCACCCTCATGTTCGCTAATCCATGCAGTGTGAATGAGCTTGAAGTCCCCGTTAAATGAAAACCAATATTCACTGTTGCGGTGGTGTTGACCTGAACCGTTTCCAGGATACGGGCCGGGGCTACGCAAACGGTGGTGGAGGCACTGGCGCAGGTAATAGAGGTTCCGTCGGAACAGGAACAGGTGTCCGTTACTGTCGCAGTGATGCCGCCGACGTTAGGCGCGTCCTGGGTGGCTGCCGTTTGTATACCAGTAGTGTCGGCAGCCGTAGTGTGGCTCTGCGAGCCGTAGGCGGCGCCTGCTCGCGCAGCATTGCAGACTTCGATGTCCGCATACGCCAGGCGCCCAAATTCAGCCGCGCCAACCAGCAGAATAGTGAAAATCGGGACTACGAAGGCCAGTTCCACTAAGGCCTGCCCCGTCTCCTTACATAGTCTGTGTCGAAGCATGGAAATCGCTCCTTTCTTTGAAGTCGATGAAGCGGTTGTGAAAATGACTTTTATCGGTCACTCCACAAGTGCCACTTTGACGAGTGGCGAAGTCGGGTGGGTCAGCGAGTAGCTCTGAAGGCTCAACGTCGCGGTCTTATCGAATAAAGTACCAACAATTAAGTCAGTGGTCAGGGCTATGCCACCGTTCTTATCGCCGCCGCTGTCATTCATGTAAAGCTGGGCGTTCGGAGCGTAGATAATCCCGGTAAGGCTTCCGTAGGAATCGCCTTGCTGAACCTGAACCGCGTTGGTGTTTGTGGAAGGTTGCATGATTATTAGGCCGTTATACGCGCAGACCGAACATGTGCTGGTCGTCGGTGCAGTCAGGATCAGGTCTGTACCGGTGTTGACCGAGAATTGGCCACTGGCGATGTCAAGCGTTGTGCCGGTATAAGTGCCGGTCGTTGCCGACTGGACTAAGCCACTGAGAGTAACGCCTCCAGTAAACACGTACGTGCCTGCATTTAGGGTCGCGTTATTCAATGTGACGGCGCCGCTGTAGCATATCGTCCCGCCAGCCGTGGCAGGTCCTATGGTTCCCGTCAAGGTGCCCCCCCACAATACATCCGGTCGGGACCGGGAACGTAACAGCAGCAAGCGGATTGCTCACCGCAGCAATGCCTTTGACCGGAGCGGGGTTGCTATCGCCTACCTGGCCGCTGTCCCCACCAACGACACCGACCGAGCCGGCTGTAAGCGTGCCACCTCCTCCGGTGAAGTGCAGAGCGTTTGGGCTATTCGAGTCGACGACGACCCCGCAGTTTGGGGCGGTAACAGTGAATGACCCCTGTAATTGCATTGCATCTGAAGCTGATGGGTCGAGGACATAGATGCAGTTGGTGTTGATTGCACCGTTATAGGCCACCGCCCGGGCACCCACAGTCTTGGAGCCCTGGCTGAACATCTTCATGAAGAATGTCGGCTGGCTCTGAGAGACAATCACCTCGACATAGTTCGATACTCCGGCATAGGCCCCGTACGACGGCGGAGTATTGACCGCGACCGTGATCGTTCCGCCGTTGGTGAATCCATTTAGCGCAGTCGCTGCACGAGCCGCGGTAGTCGCACCGCCATAGGTAAGCTCGGCTGCTCCTGCTACGGCCCCGGCATCCGCCGCAGTTTGCATCTCTCTCTTGACGTGCGTCAGTGTCCCCACGTCCACCGCAAAGGCTACAAAGCCGAGGAGACACGTCATGCAAAGTGCCGCAATAATTGTAACTTGTCCGCGATCGTCACTCAGTCTGTTCACAATATCCCTCCTATATACTTGGGACCTTCACATTCTGGCCGAACAATGGCCGCCCGCAGAATTTCTGTGTTACTGCATTCGTGTTGCCATGTTGCCGTAGCGGCGATGTGCGGATTCCGCACCGACATGGACGGCTCTCGCCAACAGCACCCATGCACAAAAGCATCCTCCAATCAGCACCATTTTGGCAACTAAAAGAAACATGAGCGGAGCCAATAAAACGTACTCCAATACCGCGTGGCCATTCTCTGCCGGGAGGCGCGCCAGGAATTCTTGTAGCATCTTCCGGTCTGCCTGCGTCGCCAGCGTGGTCGGAGCAGCGGGGGCCTTACGCGTGCGCGGAAGAATAAATGCCAATCCCACACCGTCGTTGTCCGACCGGACCACTCGCGTCGTAACGACAATCGAACGCTCCGGATCGGTAGCGGATTTATCGCTTCTCAGCAGCGTCATCGTGATCAAGGTGTTCGGGTACCAGCGACGCTCCGTCAAGAGGTACATTCCAGACGAGTTGATATCCCGAACGCGATGCGGAACCGGAGTTGCGCCATCCCAGTAGTAGGCCATCAGGGGTGGCGCCGGGGACCGATCACCTTCTCGGCGATCGTTCGAGAACAGCGACTCAAACCAACTCTTCTTCCCCGATTTCATTCTGCCCTCGCAGTCGATATCTACTCAGTCTGCTTCGTTTGCAGATGGCGCTCGAGCCATTTCTCCATCTCCTCAACGACGCAGATGACGAACTGGTCTCCTGGCTGTGTCTGCGACGAATAAATCGTGTGGGTTGGCAACTCAAGGACGCTCTCCGCCTTGGTCTTCCACGGTGCAATACTGAACTTAGGAAAGTGCTCGACTATATGGATAACTCGATAGTCTGCGTCCAGATATATCAGGTCGAGAGGAAATAAGACTCCCAAGGTGTGAATACCTCGTGACGGCACTACCCATATGCCGCGACCGGAGCGCAGGCTAAACCGGCCAATCAATCCCCTGAGGCGCGCAAGCACCGTGTCCGCCGCTGTAACTTCTAACCCGAGGAAGCATTCGCGCGTCTGGTTATACACACAGTATCTGCGCGTGTTGATCAGCCCCCAGCGCTCAGCGAAATCCCGCCAGCCCGACCGGGCCTTCGATGTGCTACTTTCCGTAATGGCTGATTGCTCCACGCTGTTTCCCTCTTATGTTCGCTTTCCGTGAAGTGGTCCCAAGTAATACGCCGAAGAAATTGCTCAATTCTTCGTGGTTGAGAGCCAAGCCCATCAACCCTTCCTACTTATCAAACAGACAACAACGAATCCAGGTCAAATGCTGCTTCTGATTGGAAAGAGTGGAGGCAACGCACTTTCCGGCCCGACGTAACAGGCTCTGTACCGGCGTTCTCGATCCCTCCACTCCATCCCTGTCGTTGGGTGGCACCCTTTTGCCGCGCTCCGACAGGACGGTTTGACCTAGCGGACCTTAGTGCGGCGGCGCTGAATAAGAAACAGCAGCACGACGACACATAGAACACCAGCAACTATTCGGATGATTTCTACGCTTCCCATGTAAGGTCTCCTTTCTTAGTGAGATAGAACATTGCCAAATTGCTCCGCAATGATAATAGCTTCCGGTCCCAGAGTCACTAAAAAGAGGGAGGGAAATATAAGGAGAACGAGCGGAAATACAAGCTTGACCGTAGTCTTGGCAGATTGTTCTTCCACCTGCTGACGACGCTGCGACCTGAGAGTGTCGGAATGTACTCGCAACGTCTTCGCAACGCTCGCTCCCAGAGTTTCAGACTGCACCAGCACCGACACAAGATTGCGAACACTCTCGACATCTGAGCGTTCGGCGAATTGCTTCCATGAGTCCGAGCGAGCTCGTCCGGCCCGCTGCTCGAGGACCACGAGGTCGAGCTCGTCGCTAACCGCCGGGTGTGCCATCCGCAATTCATCGGCGGTACGCGCGGTGGCCTGATCCATACTTAGCCCGGCTTCAATGCAGATCACCAGAAAATCCAGCACATCCGGCAAGCCGAGGCGGATTTTCATCTGGCGCGATGCAATTCTCCTCCCCAGCCAGAAATCCGGAATCAAGAATCCGACCCCAATGGCCGCGACATAGGCGAAAAACGGGCTGTAACTCACCAAACCTGTACCGAGGGCCGTAATAACCAAGATCAGTGGAACCAGAATCTTGGTCCCATAGAAAAACTTTATGGCTGAGGAGTTGCGGTATCCGGCACGTACCAGCCGCTGCTGCACAACCGACGACTCCGCCTGGCTCCTCGGCAAAACGCGGCCCAGGTAAGTCAGCACGCCGCCCGCGGAGAACCTCGTCTGCTCAATTCCGCTCAGCAGGCGGTTCCGCCCGTCCGGCTGCGTCACCACAGACGAGATGCGTTGGACAGTAGCCTGCCGATAGAACAGCAGCAGGCCACCGCTAACGATCAGCGCAAAGAATACCGCGAAACTGAATATGACGATTGCCATGCCTTACCCTCACACCTTCATGTTGACAATGTTGCGGATGACAATTGCACCTAAGATAATCATGCCACTTGCCGCATACAGCATCTCGATACCAATCTTGCGGTGCCACAGGATGCTGATCGTGTCGGGACTAACGAGATACAGAGCAAACCCCAGCACGATGGGAAGGATCGTAAGAATCCATCCGGTCAACCGTCCCTGGGCGGTATGAACACGAATCTGCCTCTTCAACTTAAATCGCTCGCGGATGAGATAGGCCGCCTTTTCGAGAACTTCGGCGAGGTTTCCTCCGCTCTCTTTCTGAATAAGAATGGCCGTCGAGACAATCCTCAGATCCTGTTGCGGAACCCGTGTGACCAGATTCTCCATTGCCGTCCTGAGTTCAAGGCCATAGTTCTGCTCGTCGAAACAGATACGAAACTCAGAGCCGATTGGGTCCGGAGATTCGTACGCCACCAGGCGCAACGCTGCAACCAGACTATGACCGGCGCGCAAGGCGCTGACCATCAAATCGAGAGCCTCGGGAAGCCCTTGATCGAACTTGGCAAAACGTGCGCTACGTCGTTGCAGCACCAGGGCAAACGGCAGATAGCCCGCAATCAGGCCGACCACAATGGCCAGGGGTACTGCTTCGGTTCGCAGATAAACCAGATACCCGGGAATAATGATGCAAACCGCGGAGATGACCAGCAGCCGCCCCACAGTCCAATCCAGGTTGGCCTGATGAAGCAGCGTGCGCAAGCGCGGGGCGAGTTCAAGCTGCGACAGCCAGCGATTGATCCACGGAACCGCGCTCAGCAGTTCGCTCTTTCTGACGTCCACAATCTGATCAATCGAGGAGCGCGACCTGGAAGCCAGCGCTGTTTCAAGATTGGCGCGCGCTAACTTGGCTTGCTGGGACGCGCCCGCTCCGCCCGCGAGCAGCAGCAGGGTAAGCACCACGAATACTGCCGCGAATACCAGCACTACGATAAGTAGCATTCAGTCCTCGGCTTTCTCAGCCCACTTCCGTGGTCTGTTCGAACAAGGCCGGCGGCAGGAATATCCCCGAAATGCGCAGCCGCTCGAGAAACTTGGGGCGAATCATAGTAGGCGCAAATTGGCCAACCACCTTGCCATCCGGGCCCACGCCCTTCCTTTGGAACGTGAATATATCCTGCATGCTAATGATGTTCTCTTCCATACCTGTGATTTCTGAGACATGGGTCACTCTGCGAGTGCCGTCGCTCATGCGGGAAACCTGAACGACGATGGCGACCGCCGAGGCGATCTGCTGGCGGACAGTCTTCTCTGGCAGATTGAGATTGCACATCGCAACCATGGATTCGAGTCTGGACAGAGCATCGCGAGGAGTGTTCGCGTGAATCGTCGTCATGGAGCCCTCGTGGCCCGTGTTCATTGCTTGCAACATGTCGAAGGCTTCTTCACCGCGAACCTCACCGATGATAATGCGGTCCGGACGCATGCGAAGACTATTGATAAGCAATTGGCGCTGGCGAACTGCGCCCTGCCCTTCGATGTTGGGCGGACGCGTTTCGCACCGCACGATATTCTCCATAGCCAGTTGCAACTCGGCCGCATCTTCGATGGTGACAATGCGCTCGTTCTTGGGAATAAACTGCGACAAGATATTCAGCATCGTCGTCTTGCCGGCGCCGGTGCCTCCGGAGATCAGGATGCTGATGCGCGCGCGCACAGCCGCAGCCAATACTTCCATCATCTCCGCGGAAATACTCTTCAACTCAACCAATTGGTTCGGAGCCAGCGGCCCGGTGCCAAAGCGCCGGATGGACAACGCAGGTCCATCCAGTGCAAGCGGCGGGATGATTGCATTCACGCGTGAGCCGTCCGGCAGGCGAGCATCCACCATCGGTGACGACTCGTCGACTCTGCGCCCCACTCGCGAGACAATGCGATCAATAATCTGTAACAAGTGGCGGTCGTCACGGAAGGTCGTATTAACTCGTGTAATCAGG
>Ga0207048_10129_pt1 | contig 24014 bp, 15 predicted proteins | sample Alteio_BWMinCont_65_FD_153301 | JGI IMG/M metagenome (GOLD analysis project Ga0207048, IMG submission 153301) | Enriched cells from forest soil in Barre Woods Harvard Forest LTER site, Petersham, Massachusetts, United States -... | ecosystem: Environmental > Terrestrial > Soil > Temperate forest >...
ACTAAGGCTCTTACAATTACGAGATAATTCCGCGTCAAGAAATTGTTCATGCATTATTATTTTATTACCGGGACAAGCAAAGGATTAGGGCGGGTAATTGCAGAAAAATTACTCGAAAGTACCAACAATAAAGTTATCGGCATTTCCCGGACAAGAACTATCGAGCATCAAAATTATTCTCATGAAACGCTTGATCTTGGCAACATCGGCAAATTAAAAGATAGCGTACATGCAATATTTGGCGAATGTATCGATGCGAAAATAATTGTTCTGATAAACAATGCAGGCATGCTAGGGGAAGTAGCGAAACTGGGCGACCTGAATGACGATAATATACAGAAAACGATTGAGGTGAACATCACTGCCCCGGCAATTCTGATGAATGGATTTCTTGCAAAATATAAGTCATATACATGTTCCAAAGTCATAATAAATATCACATCTGGCGAGGCGAAGCGCCCCATAGACGGGTGGAGTGCATACTGCGCCTCCAAAGCCGCGATTAACATGCTATCTTTGGTTGGAGTACAGGAAGACCAGTTACGTAAAAGCGACGTTTCCATTTTTTCTATTGCTCCGGGTGTCGTTGATACCGACATGCAAGCGGAGATTCGGAGAGTTTCACGGGAAAATTTCAGCATGGTGCAAGAGTTTGTGGACTATAAATCAAAAGGTATTCTCGCAAAACCGGAAGACGTCGCAAGAAAAATAATCTTCCTTGCCGAGCACGCGAAGAAATACAGTGAAACAATTATGTCAGTTGGGGATATATAGAGATGTCAATCAAAAAATTAACGCGACCTGGGACAGTTACTCGAAAGGATGTCGAATCATTTGAAATGAACGGTTTCGTACGCATAAAAAATGTCTTGACAAAGGATGAAGTTGCGACGCTCCGCGCCGCAGTGGACGAAGCCGTGACGGTGCGAACAAATCACGATACACGTCCTTTAAAAGATCGCACAAAGCGCGAACGTATCTTTACACAGAGCCAAAATTTATGGGAGGAATTTCCCGGTGTGAAGAAATTTACGTTCAACAGACGTATTGCACGCATTGCGGCAAAACTCTTGCGCGCACAGCACGTGCGCCTGTGGCACGATCATGCGTTGTACAAAGAACCCGGGGGAACGCGGACGCCGTGGCACGTCGATCAAGCATATTGGCCCATTGCAGAGCCATCAAATGCAACATGTTGGCTTGCACTGGATGACGTGACGAAAGAAAACGGAGGGATGTCGTTTTTACCGGGATCGAATAAACTGAAGATTGAGAGGTGGATTGAACTTGACGAGCCGGAAGATTTGTTGAAGTACGTTCCGAAGGCAAAAAAGCGGAAACCCAAAAGTCTTTCATTACGCGCCGGCGATGCAACGTTTCATAACGGCTTGACATTTCATTCCGCTTTTCCGAACCGTACGCCCAAAACGAGGAAAGCATTTGCAATCATTTTCATCGCCGACGGTTCGACGTTCAACGATAAAAACAAACATTGGGTCGCATTGCGGAGCAAATTCAAGGCAGGCAAGCCGATCAAAGGCAGATTGACGCCTGTCCTATATTAACTGCCGAAACAAGCAGTCGAAAACCCGAGTGCATGATAAAACGCGGCGAGTGGCATACATACCGGCATGACGATCAGTTGACTGCGCATTGTGATTTGCCTGGGAATATAATCGCTCCCCGTATTGCTTGGAAAACCTATATCGGCGGAACGAGGCAAATAATTGTTCCCCTTCCCACGAGAGTCGATTTTGATATTCCTGATATTTTGCTTTGCTACGGCGGAGTTATCATCCGTTCGGATATATTCGGCAAGCACAAATGGCAGAGCAAGCCATTCGGCATTCATGGAATTACGACCGTTGTGGATATTGATGGGGACGGATGCGACGAAATAATCGCATGCAACGGTTTGGAGGTGTTTATCTTTTCCGCGGATGACGGACGTTTGCTGTGGAGCAAACGTTTTGCACCGCCGAAATCGTATGGTATTTATGCTTCTACGCTGAAGGTTCATAAATTTTTCAAAGACCGTAATTCATTTCAACTGCTCGTCCCCGCCTTTCATACGAAAGATGTGTTTATGTTTGACTTTTCCAACGGCGCGGCTAAGGGTGAATTGCTCCATACGCTCAGCATGGAGGATGCCTTTCACCCAACAACAGTAATCGGCGACGTTGACAATGACGGCTTCGATGAAATACTTGTCAGCCGGCTGGGAGATCTTGCAGTCTTCGATTCGCACTCTGGGAAGATGAAATCTTATATGATGTGGAACACCGATGCCGAGCGCAGAAGGACGTACGGACTCATAGAACTCACTGATATTGACAATGACGGCGATCTTGAATGCATCATTTTGGCAAAGCAAGTAACGCGGCACATTGCCGTCCTCGACAATGACGGGAAAGGGAATTTTCGTTTGTTGTGGGATCGTTTTATCGAACATATTTATCCTACCGACACAACAGAACTCCATTATGTGAACAATTCAATTTGTGATATTGACAATGACGGCAAGAAAGAAATCATTGCATGCATTTTCAACGAGCATAAAGACGAACGCTGGAGGACGGAGATAATCAACGCTGTTACTGGAGAGACGAAAACTACAATTATGGACCGCTATCTCTATGACGTACGGGATATTGATAACGACGGCATGCCGGAATTATTTTTAAGTTGCGAGTCTGAACGTTTAAAGCAGCCACTATCGGACATTCAAATTATGCGTCCGGATGAAACGCAAACAATACTATGGAAAAAACAGACCTCTGCATTTGTAACGAGAACAAAAACGCAGATTCCAACACATAGTAAATTTCGTCCTGAAATAATTGAGAACGATGAAGTGTTGAACGAAGATGGACATTTTTTTGTGTATGATACCGATGGTGCCATTGTAAAAACATCTTTTGAAGGTTTTCAAGAAAAGAAAATTTTTAAGGAAGGGAAAAATTCGCCAAAGACATTTGTATCACTTATTGTTCCCCCATATTATATTTTAAGTAACATTGATGGAAACATACAAACGATTGAAGAAATTGATGGAAAAAGTAACCCGAGAGCGCAATGGCAATGCGGCGCATCGCTCGCAACGGAGGGGCACCCGGTAGAACGTCCATCGCCGACACCGGTAATTTTTTCTACTGATAAGGGCGAGCGCTATCTCGCTGTTCCAGATTATAGCAATTCGGTTTCTTTATATAAATTTTTGTCAACAGATAGACCTCCGGAACGCATGTGGAAAAAACCAGGAAGAGGGAAAATCGGATTTGACGTGTCTCAGCATTCAATCAGCGTTGCAGATATGAACAACGATGGAGTTCTCGGAATATTCGTTGCAGAGGAGGACATTCACTCGGTGCTTTCAATGTACGATGTACACGGTGAACGAATGAAAAAATTTGAATTTGTGAATTTTCCTTCGATTAATAAAGGTCCACGCATCGGCTGTTACGATTGGCTTTTTATTGACAATAAAAATTCTAGTCAAAACGGAGAAGAAGCTCAGCCAATGCTATTCACCTCATTCTATGCTTCGCTCTCGATGAATTCCGAATCATCGGAATGTATTGACATGAGCAATGGGATGCAATTGTGGCGGCGTCAGACAATCGGGGAAGGAGAAAGCGGACGCGGTTTCGGCGCGTGGGGATTGGCAAGCATAAACAAAGCGAACGAAATTTATTTTTGCGCAAAAGATTTATTGTGTCGCATTGATGCACGAAGCGGATATTTGAAATCCGAGCCGGTGTTACTGACAGATTTAACGCGCGATGAAATGGTGCGCCGAGGAATGTATGATAAGCGAAATCCTCCTATGCCGGTAACAGTGGGCGACCCTTTCACGGCTTACGGCTCGGTCATTCTTCGAGATGTGAACTGCGACGGACAGGATGAATTGTTTGTCATGGGTTCGTTCGGTGGTTTTGGCGTGCTTGATGCGGATATGAATGTTCTCTGGTGGCACATCGCGCCGATGAGTGATGTATTATATCGTCTTGGCGGTATTGCGGAAGTGAATGGCGGCGGGAATTATTCAGTCGGAGTCGGGCATAGCAGCGGGGAATTTGTTTGTTATAACGCGATAACCGGCGAGGAAGAGTGGCGCATTGATTTGGGAAAAACGACGATTGACTGTGCGACGTGCGATATCGATGGCGACGGACGCGAAGAATTTATCTGCCGTACAACGAACGGACGATTGCTTTCCATCGGGCTTGATGTCCATGAAAAACCACAAATAAAATGGGTGCTACAGTTCGATTACTCCGTGGGCAATCCCGTTATCGCGGATTTTAACGGCGATGGAGTTCCGGAAATATTTATCGTTGCGGGTGACGGTTGGCTATATTGCGTGCAATAAAACATGGTCTTGCGAAAAATCCCGATTTTATTCCTTGTGGTTTGCACCGCGTTTGTGTTCTATCGCTGTTCAAATAACTCCTCCAAACAAGTGACGCTGAAAGTTATTCATTGGGGAGGATATATGGAAAACGATTGGCGAACGCTTGTTGTCGAGCCGTTTGAGCGGGAACATCCGGATATAAAAATTGACTTAACCATCGTTCCATACAAATTATACACGCAGCGTCTTCTTGCCGCCGCAGTTTCCGGCGCCCCCGTCGGGGACGTGCTGATGGTTGACGATTGGTTCGCGGTAGAGCTTCTCAAGCGGAATTTTGCGCTTGATCTTGAACCGTATATAAAGAAAAGCGTACTTGACATGAGTTTATTTTATGCCGATCTCATCAAAGAATGGCGGGAATACGGAAGCGGCGACCTATGCGGTTTACCATACAGCGCAGGTGTTTCTGTGCTGTATTACAACGAAAATTTATTTGACGACGCGCACCTCTCCTATCCCGATACATCGTGGATGTATGACGATATGATCCGCACGGCAAAAACTCTCACACGAAAAGACGAGAACGGAGCAGCTAACGTTTGGGGATTGCTGATTGACAACGGCGGCTATACCGGGTTTGATACATTTGTGCGCGCTAATGGCGGACATATACTGAATGATAACGTTGAAGCGGGGTTGAGTGATAGCACAACAATAAACGCTGTGCAAAAGTGGGTTAACATAGTCCGGCTTGATGGTTCAGCACCTCAACCGTCGGGGATTGCCGAACTTTACAATCCAATGTTCTCCAACAGCAAGGTTGCAATGATGCTCGAAGGCGATCATTTTGCGAAACATTTTATGGGAGGAAATCTCCGATGGGATCTCACAATGCCTCCGAAAGGGTCTGCAATGAGATGTTCCGAACGGTTTAATGACGGGTTTATCATCCCAAAAAATTGCGAACATCCCGACGAAGCATGGGAATTTATGAAATGGGTCGAAACATTTCCCCCGCAAACCGGCGTTGCAAAGATCATGGAAAAAAGCATTCCTGCATACAAGCCGTTGGCGAATTCCCCAGCATGGTATGCGAGTGTGGGCGAACAGCGAGGAAAATTGCTCAGCGAGATACTCGATAAATATTCGTTTTCGTATATCAGTCCGGGATGGTACGAGTGGCGCGATAATATTCTCATTCCGGAAATGGATCAGGCGTTTCTCGGCACAAAAACAGTTGCGCAGGCAATGGATGACGCCGAGATGAAAGTGAACGAAGTCTTGGCGCGGAGTGCAAAATAATAATGTCACATAAGTTTCTTGAAAATTTCCATGCGTTCTGTTAGAATAGCCTCGACATCGTTTCTGATTGACGAATCGCCTCATACGATAGAACAAAATATCTATCGCGCGTGCGCATATATCGAAGAGGCGGGCAGTAAAGGTGCGGATATCATCTGCTTGCCGGAGTCCGTTACCACAGCGAATGTTTCCATTGCGGAACAGTACTCTGCCGAACGTTACCCCGGCGCATGGACAAAAACTTTTTCCCAGTGCGCCAAGAAAAACAAAATAAACGTCATCGTTCCATATTGGACGCAAACGAAAAATAAAAAATACAATCAAGCGACTGTATTCAATCGCCAAGGAAAGATTTCGGGGTACTATAGAAAAGTCCAACCTCATGCGGAGGAATTACGCCATATCATAGCAGGTAGCGAATTCCCTGTGTTCGCGCTTGATTTTGGAAAAATAACCGTGATGATCTGCATGGATATTTATTTTCCTGAAATCGCGCGCATTTACGCAATGAAAGGCGCCGAAATAATATTTTGGACCACAACGACTGTTGGACCCACTCAGGAAGGGTTAGAGGCGCAGATCAAATCGCGCGCGATTGACAATTCCATATATATTGTTGAGGCGAATTACATACAACGCCCGCCGTATGCACCTTACGCCGGAAGATGGCGACCGGGCAATGCCCGAATTGTCGATTATAACGGCGACATCATTGCTCAAACCGGTCGGCGCGATGGTTTGGCTATTTGCGAAATTGATCTTGATGATGAACGGCGAACGTCGCAGGTAATATTGAAACGTGAGCCGGATCATACCCGTGAAGACATGGAAGAATTGGTTCGCTTGGATATCTATGCGAAGGAATATGCCGCGCTTTCTGACAAAAGAAAGAATTTTCATAAAAAATTGACAAAAAAATGAGACGGAAGTCCGCGCCGTATATTTTTCTGCTTCCCGTTCTCATTGGGATGCTTGTTTTCAGCGCTGGACCGATACTTGTCTCTTTTATCCTCAGCTTCACGCAATGGGATATGGTCTCGCCACCGCAATGGATCGGTGGAGGGAATTATGCAGATATTATTGCGTCCGACCTATTTTGGCAAGTGTTCCGCAACACTGCGTACTACGCGGCGCTTGCTGTTCCCTCGACAATTGCAATCGCACTGTTTCTTGCGCTTGCAGTCAATCGAAAATTGAAAGGCATCGCGATTTTTCGGACTGCGTTTTTCATGCCTGTCGTAACTTCGATGGTTGCCGTAGCAATTGTGTGGGGATGGATGTATAATCCGGATTATGGTCTTATAAATTATCTATTACATGCATGGTTCAACGTCCGCGGACCTTCATGGCTGCAAGATCCAAATTGGGCGATGCCAGCGATGGCTGTTGTCGGCGTGTGGAAGGCGACCGGCTACAATATGATAATTTTTCTTGCGGGATTGCAGTCGATTCCCGACGAATATTATGAAGCCGCGCGTCTTGACGGGGCGAATCGCCGCCAGCGATTATTTTCAATTACGCTGCCAATGCTCTCGCCGACGATTTTTTTTGTGCTTGTCGTGACGCTCATCGGCGCATTTCAGTTGTTTGAGCAAACATACATCCTTACGCGCGGCGGACCTGCAAATGCTACGCTGACGCTCAGCTATTTTATTTTTCAGAACGCGTTCCAATTTTTCCGCATGGGGTATGCTTCCGCTCTCGCATACGTGTTGTTCGCCGTCGTCTTTCTCTTGACGTTGTTTCAATGGCGGTATCAAAAAAAATGGGTGTTCTACCAATAGTCTAAGTAATCTTCATTGAAATGAAGTCTGGCAGTGTAAACAAATTTTGGACATATCTTTTGCTTTCGATTGCGGCAATACCTATGCTCGCGCCTTTTTTGTGGATGCTGGCAACGTCGTTGAAAGATTCATCAGGCGCTCTGGCAATACCACCGCAATGGATACCGCGTCCGTTCGTGCCGAAAAATTATTCCGATGCTGCTGAAAAATTCCGGTTTGGTTTGTTCACGTTCAATAGCCTGAAGATTTCGACACTCTCGACCATTGGGCAATTATTGAGTTGTTCGCTTGCGGCATATGCGTTTGCCCGGATGAAATTTCGCGGGAATAATGTGATATTCTTCATACTTCTCGCCACGATGATGGTACCATATCAAGTGACGATGATTCCAGTGTTTTACGTGATTCGACTGTTGGGATGGGCGGATTCGCACAACGCGCTGATTATTCCAAGTTTTTTTGGTGGAACGTTCGGCGGTGCGGCGTTCGGGACTTTTTTGCTCCGGCAATTTTTTGAGACGATACCCCGCGAGATGGAAGACGCTGCCGCTATTGACGGCGCCGGAAAATTCAGAATCTACTGGAACATTTTTCTCCCTCTTTCGAAGCCTGCACTTGCAACGCTCGGTTTGTTTGTTTTTATGGGCTCATGGAACGACCTGCTTCAGCCAGTCATATATCTTTCCAGTTACGACAAAATGACACTCACTGTCGGTTTAGCGTCTTTGCAATCCTCACAGGAAATGTTTCAATATAATATATTGATGGCAGGGGCTGCGCTGAGCATAATCCCGATACTGATCTTATTCATCTTCACACAGAAATATTTCGTAAAGGGGTTTGTGCTTTCGGGGATAAAAGGTTAGCAATAAGCCAAAATTCCCTGAACGGGAATGAATGGATTGTTGCGATTTAATTAAGGGACTTATATACTTGTCTCAACTAATCCGTTCCTTTTTTGCATATAAACGGCAAATATTTTCGGGGGCGATACGGAATTTCGTACCGTGATTGCGTAACCCTTTGCCGCCCGGCTTCATTTCGTGAGCATCAAAATCAATGGCAACTGTCCCATTTTCTACTTCCCAAATAAAAAAACTCAATTGAAGATTTTGATAAAAATCCGCGCGTTCATAAATGACTTTTTGCTTATCCCGCTTATATTTTACTACAATAAGGTGATGCAATTTGCCGCCTGCAACACTCATTAAGTCGTCGTGTGTCCAATGTGGCACTACGCCATTTCCGCCTATTTTTCGCACTACAATTTGGTCTCCGTCTGTCTCAACTTTAAACTTTTCCGATTTTCCTTTTATCGTATGCCGGAAAGCCATACGTCCTTTTTCATCTTTCCATCCCCAACGGCTCACCATATAACGCACAGCGTCCGTAGGTTGTGGCTCTTTATGAAAAAGCGTTATTAACGCCGTCTTTTTTGAATATGTTTTTAATTCGATTTGTCCTGCATCCGGCGTTGCTTTGTTGGTATTCGATAAACCGACCAAATCTTCAAGGTATAGCCCCGCCGCGCCCGTACCGCCATATTTTTCCGGCATGACATACTCTTTATGCTGAATTACGTCCTCAATACGCTGGAAAAGTTCCTTGTTTGATTTAGGCGGGTTCATTTTTTCAGTAGTTTTTGTGAAGCGGTTATGCGTTCGCGCGCAAGTTTGCAATATTCGTTGGAAATTTCCAATGCAATCCATTCCCGCCCGCAAGCATCCGCCGCTATTGCTGTTGTACCGCTCCCCGCGAATGGGTCAAGAATGATTTTTGCGTCTGTGGCTTCAATGCACCTTTGCGCCAACTCAATGGGAAAGGATGCGGGATGTGGATTATTCATTTCTTGCGGGATGTTCCAAACGTCTGTAAATGCGTTCGCTTTTTCCGCAAGTTTAAATTCCGGTTTGCAGATGAGATAAATAACTTCATACGTTGGAAGGAAATATCCGGCGTTGAAATTCATCCCCCCCGCCCGCTTCCAAATAATAATTTGCCGGACGGGAAAACCACTTACAATATCGGCGCGGTCTTGGAGTAGTCCGCCTTGTACGCGCCATTTGTGGTTATAGAATATTGCACCGTCCTCTCGTAAAACCCGCATCATTGCCGTTAAACAATTGCGCTGCCATTCAACGTATTCCTCGTGCGGCATATTATCGTCGTGCGATTCGTACCCTTCCATGAGTTTGGCGTTTTTCCATTTGCCGCCGTTTCCGTTTTTCATGCCGTTGCCCGTGCTATTAAGCAGATTATAAGGCGGACTTGTTACAATCGCTCCCACACTTTGTGCGGGCATTTTATCCATAAGTTCAATACAATCACCGCAAATTACTTTCCCTACCCATTCTTGCATAAGACTTGCAGGAATATGCTGCACGGACGCGGAAAGCATTGCGTCAAATGAAACTGGAACGCGCAAGACAGGATCGTTGTTCATGCGATAAGTTTTTGATAAGTCAAGCGCAACCCTGCAACTGATTCCAGCATTGCATCAAAACGTGTTCCTTGCAGGGAACGTATCATATTCCAACGCATTTCAAATTCCGCAAGGTAACGGTGTCCATGCTTTTTTGTGATTTTATGGAATACGCCATGATACCCGCGTTTAAATAAAGCCCAAAACGATTCAATGCCGTTTGTGTGAATATCGCCGCGCACACACTCGCCGCCGGAATGATTGACCGATTCATGCTTGTAATTATTCAGTCCTATGTACCCGCCAAAATCGTCTGTGTAAAAGTTGGAACCCGGAGAAACGAACCGCTCTACAAATTTACGCAAATCTTCTTGTTTTACATTCTCTGTAAGAGATGTTTTTATTTTTCCGCCGCGCTCTACCACGCCTAACACCGCTTGCTTGCCAACCGCGCCGCGTCCGTGTCTCAATTTTTTGTTAGAGTGTTTATTCTTTTCCTTGCCGCCGATATATGTTTCATCGGCTTCTACTGTACCGCTTAATGTTCCGCTTGTTGCGCTCATTGCCGCCGCAACCTCACGCAAACGCCCTAACATGAACCATGCCGTTTTTTGCGTAACGCCAAGTTCTCTTGCAAGTTGGCACGAATTTATTCCCTTGCGGTTTTCCGTTATTAACCAATGCGCCATAAACCATTTCCGCAAAGGGAGGCGGCTCTCTTCAAAAATCGTGGACTTGCGGACGGAGAAAGATTTTTCACATTCCGCGCATTTGTATAAATTGCCGCGTGTGATACGATGAAATTTTCTCGTGCTACTGCATAATGGACAAACAATTCCTTTTGCCCAGCGTAATTTTTCAAGATGGTCTATGCAGGCTTTTTCATCAGGGAAGGCTTGCATAAGCGCGTAGAGACTTTTATATTTTTGAAACATCGTATTTTCTTCAATTATTTTATACCACTAAAATACGACATAAAAGTAGTAGTGTCAAGTCATTTCAATAAAAATCGTATGCTAATTACTGCGATTAAACGCTCCAAACGCCATATTTATAGATTAAGCAACTATTTTTACGATGTTTTTAGTTGGATTAAGTATATAAGTCCCTTAATTAATATAACACACTTATCAGGGTCTAACCGGGATGTCGGGAAAAATCATGGAAATTCCTTGACCGCCCACCATTCGTTTAGTAAGTTATGCTTTGCAACAAGGCATCGCTGCCAAACTTTTATCTTCTCCTTTATGTGCGGAATTTGCGGAATATTGGATTATTCACGCGCTGAAACAGGCATTGACGAAGCGCTTCTGAAGCGAATGACAGACGTCATTTCTCATCGCGGTCCGGATGACGCGGGATATTACATATCAGGAGATAGGAAGATTGGGCTGGGATTCCGCCGACTCGCCATTATTGACCTTTCCCCCGCCGGGCACCAGCCGATGTCATCGAGCCAATCGAAAGAAGACACAAGCGTCTGGATTGTTTTCAACGGTGAGATTTATAATCACGCCGATTTACGCGCTGAACTTGAGCAAAAGGGCTATAAGTACCAATCGAAAACGGACACGGAGACAATTCTCTACGGATATATGGAATGGGGAACGAAAATTTTTTCGAAGATGCTCGGCATGTGGTCAATTGCAATTTGGGACGGCAGAACGAAGCATCTTATCTGCGCGCGCGACCGCATCGGTATCAAACCGTTTTATTATACGTTTCAAAACGGCAGATTTTTGTTCGGCTCGGAGATAAAATCCATTCTTCAACATCCGGCAATAACGGCGGAACTTGACGAAGAAGGATTGAATTATTATCTCACGTTTCTCATGTCCGCTGCTCCCGGCACGATGTTTAAAAGGATTGAGAAACTGGAACCCGGGCATTTGCTTGTAGTACGCAGTGACGGAAGCTATACGAAAGAAAAATATTGGGATATTCTCGATTACTGTTCGGACGCCGACAAGTTACCGGAAAATGTAGACGAGAAAGAGGTTGCACAGGAAATTATCCGCCTGCTGCGGCAATCCATCAAAGACCGCATGATGAGCGATGTGCCTTTCGGTGTATTCCTCAGCGGAGGCATTGACTCTTCCGTCAATGTTGCGCTGATGGCGGAACTGATGAACCGCCCCGTGGAGACGTTCACCGTCGGATTCAAAGAATTGGAGAAGTATAACGAGCTTGCCTACGCGCACAAAATAGTAGATAAATTCAAGACCAATCACCACGAAATACTGATAGATCATAGCGACGCGTTGGAAATTTTTGAAACGCTTGCATGGCATACTGACGAACCAAACGGTGACCCGGTCTGCATACCTCTGTATTTCCTTTCAAAGATCGCCCGTGAGAGTGGCACTATCGTCCTCCAAGTCGGCGAGGGAAGCGATGAGGAGTTTGGAGGGTATGGGTATATGTTACGTGATACGAAGTTATATAAGGGATTATGGACTGCGTATTTCAATTTACCACGTTTTTTAAAAAAACAAATTTATTTTCTTGCCTCGCTTCTATATTCGCCTCAACACCGTTACCAGCAAATTGAATATTTTCGAAGAGCTGCATATGATGAAGATTTGATTTGGGGCGGTACTGTTAATTTAACCGAGGAACACAAAAAACGTCTTACTTCTTCCATAAAATTTTCATCTGGATGGAAATTACGCAACAACTACGACCAAGACTTGCAAAAACAAGGGTTAGTGCATGATTTTCTTCAAAGACTTATCCTACTTGAATTTCGGCATCGCTTGCCCGAACTTCTTTTGATGAGAGTTGATAAAGTCTCAATGGCGCATTCAATTGAAGCACGGGTGCCATTTCTTGATCATCGCTTAGTCCAGTATGCCATGACAATACCGCAATCGCTCAAACTTAGAAATAACACTACAAAATATATTTTAAAAAAAGCAGTTGAAGGTATAATCCCGAAAGAAATCATTTATCGCCCCAAACAAGGATTCAACGCTCCTATGACGGAATGGCTGCGAGGTCCGCTGAAACAGTTTGCCTTTGAAAGGATTTTTAACTCGCTGTTGAAGAATGAAAAAATGTTTGACTATACATTTATCAAACAACTTTTTTCGGATAATTTACGCGGGCGGAATAATGGACAGATTATTTGGACAATACTTAATCTTACAATTTGGTGGGAACAATGGATTGGAAAATAGGCGATTTTGTAATTGAGTCTTTAAACAGTATCGTTATTAGTTTTACGTCAAAATTTTACCGCAGGAAGACCTTAAATTAATCAGTTGAATAATGTCAAATAAAAGTTATGAAATGAATGTACCATGCCCGCTTTGTAAAAGTACGGAGCAAGCGGATTTTCCAATTTATTATGATTTCAACGACCATTTATTTAATGGGAAAAAATGCCATGTTTGCGGATTTATTTTTCTGTCGCCACGACCGACTGAGGCAGAAATAACAAAAATGTACAGCGAAGAATATTTCACAGCAGATGATGCTGAGCATGGAGCTCATTCTTCGACTGATTACGAAACAGCCGCAATTTTAGGGTCGGTTAAATTTCCTGAAATACTGGGTTGGATACAGCGTTACCATAAAACAGGTGATTTCTTTGAGATAGGCTGTGGAATGGGATATTTTTTAAAATTTGTTCGTGATAATGGTTTTCGGGCGAGTGGGATTGAATTTTCATCGTTTGGAACGCAGGCGGCAAAGAAAAAATTCGAGTTGAATGTTCAACAGGGGTCATTGGATACTGTTTCTATTTCTCCTGAATCATTTGATGTAATATTTTTAGGCGATGTGTTGGAACATATGGTAGAGCCGATAAAGGAACTTCAACGCATTTATCGCATGTTACGCCCGAATGGAATTGTAGCTGCAGAAGTGCCCTCTTCTTTCAATTCAATCATAGGTAGAGCCGCCGTTCTGATGTATAATATACAAGGGAAAAAGCGTTTCATGAAACTCCCTCCATATCATGTGAATGAATTTACTCCACCTACGATTAAACGTGCTTTAGAAATTGCAGGATATAAAGATAATTTGGTCGTAGAGCGTATAAAAAAGCCTTCCACTATTACGCTCCGAGGAAACATGTTTGATAAATTTGCTAAAAAATCTATTCAGTATCCAAATTACTGGATTACAAAATCTTTAGGTATATTTGGGGATCGTATTCTGGCAATAGGTGTGAAAAATAAATAATATTAAAAAGATGTAAATAATGAATCAGCCAACACATTTCGGTAGGTTCTGGATCAGAGATATCGTTGTCACGTGGATTTTCTGCAGTGGTTTGTTAATGGGGAAAGTTCTTTTTGCCTCCAACAAGCAAGATATTAATAAAAATCCTGCGGCACAATCGGCAAGTCCATTGAATTGGATTTGGGCGCGGAGTGCCGGAAGTTCGGGAGGTGGTTCACCGTGGAAGATTGCGATCGACAGCAGTAGAAATGTGTATGTTGCAGGATGGTTCGGCGGGAGTATAACATTTGGTTCTACAACATTAACGAGTGCCGGGGATTGGGATGTCTTCGTTTGTAAATACGATCCAAATGGAAATGTGATATGGGCAAAGAGATTTGGAGGAAACGCAAGAGAAGAAAGTGAAAGTATTACTGCAGATAAAGATAACAATATATATATATCGGGTTACTTCGAGGGGACAACGCATTTCGATTCATTTTCTGCAACAAGCAAAGGTGACAGAGATATTTTTATTGCAAAATGCGACAGTAACGGGAATGTTTTGTGGTTTACCTCTGCAGGAGGATCAGGATATGATGAAGCACATGGGGTTTCTTTGGATTTAGCCGGAAATGTTTATACCACGGGCTTATTTACTCAAACGGCCACATTTGGCTCTATTACATTATCGAGTCAAGGCAATCAGGATGCATTTGTTATGAAATGCAATCAATTAGGGAACATATTATGGGTGACTCAATTGGGCGGAAATGGGGATCCTCCTGGTTATGGTTTTAACCAAGGAGATCGCGGATTAGAGCTTATAGTTGAAAATGTAGGCAATACATACGTTACAGGTCAATTTAATGGCGTTTCATATTTCGGGAATATAACGTTAACGAGTGCCGGGCAACAGGATGAGTTTGTTGCAAAATTAAATCCGTCGGGAAATGTTCTATGGGCTGTTCGCGGCGGTGGTACAAATGGAGATTTTGGACAAGCGATTACGCTTGATGGACCGCAACAATCCGTTTATGCAACAGGATATTTTGATGGAAATTCTGCTACGTTTGGTAGTATTACATTAACCGGACAAGGCAGCAATGATGCTTATTTAGAAAAGCTTGATACAAGTGGGAAAATTCTTTGGGTCGATGATGCGGGTGGATCTAATGATGATTATGGACTTGGTGTTGCAAACGACACATTGGGAAATTGCTATATGACAGGCGCATATTCTTCCAACCCTGCCACGTTTGGAACAACGAATGTATTTAGTAAAGGTGGTTTAGATATTTTCGTTGCCGAGTACAATTCGCTTGGATCGATTGATACGGTTATAGTAACCGGGAGTGGACATGACGATCTCGGACATGATATCCAATCCGATGGGAGAGGAAATCTATATGTTGCGGGTTTTTTTTCTGACGTTGTCTCTTTTGGGACAAGCACGGTTACAAGCAACGGCGGTGAAAATACATTTATTGCGAAATTAAGCGCTGACACATCTGCTCTCCATCTTAGTCATATTACCACCGCAGGTGCGGGTGAGTTTCCGGTGATTCTCTGCGATTCATCTTCGGATTCGAGCGTTACAATATACAACGATGGTGCGGGAAAGCTATATGTTGACTCATTGTATCTTACATCGAACATCGAGGGATTTTCAATAACGAACGCGTGGAAATTTCCCTTTATTATTTCTCCGGGAGGCGATACTGTTGTTCGTATACATCTTGCGCCTGCAACGCTTGGTAATAAATCAGCGCAATTGGTTATTGAAGATAGCAATGCAACGGAGAAATCAGATACGGTTTTGCTCAGCGGTAAGCGTGAAACTTCCGGATTAGCCTCTCCGCCGCTCAATTTCGGCGCGCTGCAACCGGCGCAATTTCCAGCCACTGACAAGTTCACGGTGAGGAATACCGGCACGGTCTCCATTGTCATAACATCGGCGAATTTCACGCTAAACGCACCATTCACGATTGTCAGCGGCGTACCTGTTACGCTGTTGCCGGGAGATTCTTCTCAGATTGCAGTACAATTCGCCGAACCGGGAAACGATAGCAATTATACACGACACCTTGTGTTGACCTATGCGCCGGGCTGCACTGCTGATACAGTTACAGTCTCAGGAAGCGAGAACAGTGGGACGATAAGTGTTACCGCTTCCCCGTTCGCACCTCTTCTTTGTGATTCATCTGAGAATGACACGGTATTAATCCGCAATCTTGGAGCGACAAATTTGATTATTGACAGTATGTATATCGCGAATGATAATGAGGGGTTTTCGCTCTTTTCATCGTTGACGCTGCCGTTGACGTTGTTGCCGGGAAGAGATACGGCAGTCATTATCCGATTTGCACCCCAGACGATTGGGAATCAGACTGGCGACTTCGTGGTGCTGAGCAATGCGCAGAATAATTCATCTCTGTCAATACATCTTTCGGCTGTAAAAGGCGTTGCGAGTATTTCCGCCACGCAGGTTAATTTCGGGGCGCTTCAACCGGCGCAGTTTCCCGCAACGGACACGGTCTACCTGCCGAATATTGGAACAGTGCCGATTACAATTACGGGGGCAAATTTTACAACACCTGTGCCATTTACCATCGTTACGCAACTTCCGGAAACTATTGCGCCGGGCGATACCGGGCGACTACTGCTGCAATTCTCAAAGCCCGGCAACGACAGCACTTATTCCGGGACGTTGAATATTATCGATACGCCGCATTGCACACCACTCACAACAAAAGTGAGCGGCGCGATGCAAACGAAGCCTCCTGTTATTTCTTCTTCACAACAACAGATGTTCGCCTCATTGCTCTGCGGTACGGAGTTGTTGGATACAGTGTATGTTCATAATATCGGCACAGGGACGCTGGATATCAGTACAACAACATTCAGCAATGCTCTACTTGGGTATACGCTTCTCTCGCCCCAGCCGCCGCCGGTAATGATCAACCCGGGAGATTCGACTCCATTCATCGTACAATTTTCTCCGTCGAGGACGGGGTCACTAATGGATACGTTGAATTTATTCAACAATGATACGATTACGACGCATAATCCATGGAAAATTATTTTTACAGGATATAAGGACAGCGCGGGATTTACAGTAAATATGCCAATAGTGAATGATTTTGGAACGCTGTGCAACGGCGCCATCATCGATACCAGTGTAACGATAGTGAATACCGGATCATTACCTATCGGCGTTGTTCTTACAGCACAGCCGCCGATAAAACCATCGCAAACGTCGTGGACGATTGATACTACAAAGAGAACTGCCAGCGTGCAATTCACCTTTGCACCCGGTGCCAGCGGCAATTATACGGACACGCTAACGTTCACCGATACGATTTGCCATCATACGGAGCAATATATCGTCCATGCGCGCGTTGCCACGCCGAAAATAAACGCAACACCATTGATCATCGCGAGCGCACTATGCGCAACACTTGATACGACGATTATCATAACAAACCCTACACCCGATACGGAAACAGTGACGAGCGCGGCGTTTTCCGATTCACGGTTTACATTTTTGAATGCGCAACTTCCTCTTACGCTTCTTCCGGAGTCGTCGGACACGCTACGGATTCAATTTGCTGCAAGTGATACGTCCGCGATCTCAGGCTCGTTGACACTTTCGAGCGAGCCATGTAATTTGACGACGATGATCCCGCTGGGAGGCGCAGTGTCAAGGATATCAGCGAGCATTTCTTTACTGACCGACACAGGGCGTGCAGGGGACACCGTGTTCATTCCTATCATTATAAAATCACTTCAGAAACAAACGCAGCTGAACGGTATAACTTATCAAGCACGGGTGAGTTACAACGGCACGATTCTCCTGCCGGTTGGCATGTTGCATGGAACGATTGACACGATAGGGAACGGGTATGTTGTTTTCACCGGGACGAATGCCGCTGACACAGCGATATTGAAATGCATTGTCGGATTGGGTGATTCTGTTTCGACCGCACTGCATATCGATACGGTGAATTGGGGCGGTTGCGTTGTTCAGTCGGCGTCAGTAGACGGAACATTTTCATTGACTGGATTATGTACGCAAGGTGGTACACGCTTGTACGACGAGAATGGGTCAATCAGCCTTTCGCAGAATAATCCGAATCCGTTTATCGGCGTTACGGAAATTGATTACAGCACGATTGAGGACGGTCAGACGCGGTTGTGGATTACAGATGTGCTCGGGAGGAAAGTGACGGTTTTGGTGGAAGGCACTTACAAAGCCGGAAAATATACGGCGCGATTCGACGCGACAGGGCTGTCCGCTGGCGTGTATTACTACATTCTGCAAACCCCGACGCAATTACTCCGAAATGTGATGTCGGTGGAAAAATAATTTCTTTTGCAAATATTGAATGAAAAAATGAATGCCCAAGGTTTCACATGGAATTGAAAGAAAAAAGAAAAATTATTTTCTTCATCACACTGTTTCTTACCAGTGCATGCTTTGCTCAACAGCCATTTCTTGATGACCATGATCGCCCTTCGTACGGGGTGTATGGCGATTTAAATATCAACTGGCATACGGCGGATTTCACGCAATTGCCGGGCGTTCCGAATTGCTGCCCCGGATTTCAAAGCGGCAGCGCGCTTGGATCTGCTTTTGGCGTATTTTATGAACATCCGATTTCAACGAAATTTTCTTGGCAGGTGCGCGCAGGTTATTCATGGGACGGCGCAACACTCACAGCAACAGAAGGTACGACGTTTATCATTAATAATGCAGCAGTTCCCGGTCAATTTCTCTATACGATGAACGGGAATATTTCGACGATTGGTTTGGAGCCGTATATAAAATACAATTTGCGCCGTTTTTCCGTTCAAGCAGGTTTCCGCGCGGGGTATGTACTGACAAAAGCATACAGTCAGAGTGAAGTTATCTCGCAGCCTGCGAATGAAGGAACGTATTCAGATGGTACGCGAAGCAGGAACGTCTATTCCGGACAGCTCCCAGATGGAACGAGTTTCCACGCTGGATTTATGGCAGGAATAAGTTACGAGTTTCCAATGAATAAACTGCACACGCTCATGGCGGCTCCTGAAGCACAGTTGGGCATCGGGGTAACGCCACTCGTTTCGGGAATAAATTGGAATTCCAATGTTGTGCGAATCGGTGTATCCGTACGCTATATTCCTGAAGAGGACGAAACACCTCCTGAAACAAGTACACAACCGATTTCTTCCCCTCCACCCACGACGCCGGTTCCGTTACCCGCGCCCGCGCCAGCAATACCTCCGCCTTCACCTACTGCACTGATGGCTTCCGTTACCGCGATGGGAGTAGATCAGAACGGAACAGTGCATCCGGATGCGACTATTAAAGTCGAACAATTCCAATCGCTCCAAATTCGCCCGCTGTTGAATTTTATTTTCTTCGATCAAGATTCCTCAGCGCTGCCGCGTCGGTATGTGCGGCTCACGCGCGAAGAAACGGATGCCTTCAGTGTTGATAAATTGCACAATCTTGAAACGCTTCCACTGTATTACCAAGTTTTGAACATCATCGGAAAACGAATGCGTGAAAACCCGAAGGCGATTATAACTGTAACCGGCTGCAATGATGCCACAGGGAACGAAAAAGGCAATACATATCTTTCTCGGATGCGAGCGGAGTCTGTGCGCGATTATTTCGCGACAGTTTGGAATTTGCCTTATTCACGAATGAAAGTTGAAATCCGGAATCTTCCTGCCGATTCATCAGATCCGACGGGGGTGGACGGGATACAGGAAAACCGCCGTGTTGAAATCAGTTCGGACGCGTGGGAAATCGTTCAACCGGTGATCACGCGCGATACTGTTGTGAACGTTTCTCCTGAAGAGATTCGATTCCGGACAAATGTCGTCGGACCGAATGGCGTTTCCGAGTGGACTCTTACTGCTAACGACAGCAGTTCGATTGACAAAAACTTCTCCGGTGAGTCGCAAACCCCGCCTATCATCGAGTGGGATTTAAACATCGATCAATTTACCCATGCCTCGACAATTAAGCCTATCACGTATGCATTGGAGGTTCATGATTCAATCGGACATGACGCTGTTTCGCCGGCAAAAAAGATACCGATAAATCTCATAACGATACAAAAGAAGCGAGGCGAGCGCGTCGCTGATAAAGAAATAGATCATTACAGTCTTATATTATTCAACTTCAATAAATCCGACTTGTCAGTGACGAATAATCGCATCGTCGGGATGATTAAAGAGTATATCACCCCCGATGCAACAATACACGTAACCGGATATACCGATCGCACGGGAGACATCGTCCACAATAAAAATCTTTCTATCGAGCGAGCGCAAATGACAGCCACCTCGCTTGGACTAAGCACAGACAAAGCCCAAGGAGTCGGACCAACGAACATGTACGATAATAATCTTCCCGAGGGACGATTTTACTGCCGGACAGTTGATATTATTGTTGAGCGACCGGTGACTAATTAAATCACCATGCGAATTCGTTCCGTCCGGCTTGATAGGGTCGTCATACCTTTTCTAGAGCCGTTTCGTATAGCTAACGGGGAAGTATCAAAAAAAGAAGCGATTATTGTTTCGATCCAAACAACGGACGGGGTTCGAGGTGTTGGCGAAGCGTCGCCAATGGGAGGGAGTTTTTATTCGGATGAGACGCCGGACTCTACGTGGAAATTTTTGAATGAAGTATTAATTCCGCATGTATTTACTCTTCCCGATTATTCTCCCGAGCAATTCGCTGAGTATTTGAATCAATTTACACACGAACCTTTTGCGCGCGCAGGATTAGAAGGCGCCGTGTGGGAGGCATATGCACACCAAATCGGGTCACCCTTGTATGCTTTGCTTGGAGGAAAGCGCACTGACATTCCGTCGGGCGCGGCAATTGGATTATTCGATACTATTGACGAGTTATTATCTCGTGTTGAAAAATTCCTTCATTTTGGTTATAGACGAATAAAAATAAAAATCCAACCAGGATGGGATATTGAACCATTACGGGCGATTAGAAACAGGTTCGGTAATATTCCTCTCATGGTAGATGCGAATGCATCATATGGAATCGATAGGGATGTTTCTATTTTCAACGAAATAGACCAATTCGGATTGATGATGATTGAGCAGCCGCTGGCAAAGGAATCATTTGAAGAGTCTGCAGAATTGCAGCGCCGTTTGCAGACGCCTCTCTGCGCCGACGAGTCTGCTTACTCCTTTGAGGCGCTTGAAAAAATAATAGAACTCAGGAGTGCAAAAATCATCAATATAAAGGTTCAGCGCGTCGGCGGACTATACAATGCAAAGCGAATGGCGGAACGTGCAATGCGCGCGGGCATGCCATGCTGGCTTGGCACAATGCCGGAGCTTGGAATCGCATCGGCGCAAGGGTTGCATTTGGCATCTCATCCTGCTTTTCAATATCCGACGGATATAGAAGCAAGCGATCGGTGGTATAGGGAAGATATCATTTCCCCGAATATTGAAGTCGAACCATCCGGGGTAATTGTATTGCGGAATTGGGGAGCAGATGCTGCGAAAATTTCTAGATTTTCCATAGAGGAAAAGGTTTTTTCTGCCTGAAACTTTGTCGTAACTTTGAACTTTTCGACTCTAAGCGAACCCAATCGTGCTGAGGATTATTCTTTAATTTATATTTGCTATTGATGAAACAACAGGGCTATTACCGCTTCCCAACGCTCTGGAAAGATACAATTGTTTTTACGTGCGAGGACGATTTATGGACAGTTTCCGCTTCCGGCGGAATTGCACGAAGATTGACTTCCAACGCAGGTGAGTGTTCGCGTTCTGCAATCTCGCCTGATGGCAAATGGCTGGCTTTTACAGGCAAGGAAGAAGGAAATCCCGAAGTGTATCTGATGCCTGCCGAAGGCGGCGGTGCAAAACGCATTACTTATATGGGAGCAGCCCTCGGCACGCATGTGCTTGGGTGGTCGCCGGACGGGGACTCTATAATCTTTACAAGCAACGCGGGACAGCCATTCCTTAAATTGTTTAAACTTTTCTCTGTAAGTAAAGATGGCGGTCTGCCGGTTGAGTTACCGTACGGGGCGGCGATGAGCATCTCGAACGGACCGGGAAAGCGCGCAGTGATTGGACGCAACACACTCGATATAGCCCGCTGGAAGCGATACCGTGGAGGAACGGCAGGTGAATTATGGATAGACCCAACCGGAGAAGGAAATTTCAAGCGGCTTCTCTCGCTCAAAGGAAATTTCAGTTCACCGATATGGATTGACGGCAGGATATATTTTATCGGCGATCATGAAGGGATTGGAAATATATATTCATGCGCGACGAACGGCTCCAACGTACGCCGCCACTCCGATCATGAAGAATATTACGCCCGGAATGCATGGAGCGATGGAACGAATATCGTGTATCATGCCGGCGGGGATATATATTTTTTAGATGTTGCTAAAAATTCATCACAAAAAGTTTCAATAGAGTTTCGTAGTCCCCGTGTTCAATTAAACAGAAAATTTGCAGACGCGGCAAGGTATTTGCAGGATTACGCAATTCATCCGGAAGGACATTCGCTTGCAGTTACTGCCCGCGGCAAATCCTTCACTATGCCGTTTTGGGAAGAGGCGCCGCTTCAACAGGGCGAACACGACGGTGTACGCTACCGTCTTACCCAATGGCTGAACGACGGGAAACGCATTGTTACGATAAGCGACAAAGACGGTGAAGAAGCGATTGAAATTCATCATGCGGACAATACGAAACCGATCATTCGTTTGGATACATTTGATGTCGGCAGATCGCTGGAAATGCTTGTTTCGCCGGTAAAAGATCAGGTATTGATTACGAATCAACGTCAGGAAGTGATTTTGATTGACGTCGAAGCTAAAAAAATGCGGATTTTGGATCACAGCCCGGAATCGCGCATTTTGGGCGTATGCTGGTCACCCGACGGGAAATGGATTGCGTACGGATTTCCCGAAACGGCAGAATCTTCATGTATAAAAATTTGTAACACGGCGACAGGTGTTTCACACAAAGTAACAAAACCCGTTTGGCGGGATATGTCTCCATCGTTTGATCCCGAAGGAAAGTATGTGTATTTCGTTTCATACCGCGAGTTCAATCCCGTATATGACAGTATCCATTTCGATCTGAATTTTCCGCGGGGCGCTCGACCTTTCGCAATCCCTCTGCGGAAAGATGTGCTGTCACCGTTTGTTCCCTCGCCGCACGCGCCGGAGGCGAAGGTTGCAAAAATGCTTGCCCAGAAAATGATGAAAAGGGAGAAACAATCGTCCAAATCTGATGTTGTAGAAATAGATTTTGACGGGATTGAAGATCGCCTTGTCGGATTTCCGATTCCTGAAGGCAAATATGATCAAATATGGGGCTTGGAAGGGAAAGTGTTGTTCTCGTCGTTTCCAATTGAAGGAAGTCTCGGTACAAACTGGTCTTCAAATGAAATTCCCGCAAACGGAACACTGGAAAGCTATGATTTTTCTGAGCAGAAGCGCGAAACGATCATTGATTCCGGGATTACCGACTTCAAAGTCGGCAAAGACAATCGTACGATGGTCATTCGGGCGGGCAGGAAACTTCGTGTCCTGACTGCAGGCGAGCCGGTGAACGGTAAGAACAACGGAACAGCGCCGTCGCGCCAAACCGGATGGATTGATCTTTCACGCATTAAAATTTCAGTACAGCCTTCGGCGGAGTGGCGACAAATGTACACTGAGGCGTGGCGGTTGCAGCGCGATCAATTTTGGACTGCGGATATGTCCAAAATTGATTGGAAGAAAATATATAGCCGCTACGGACAATTGATAGACAATATCGCCTCACGCTCGGAATTTTCCGATCTTATGTGGGAAATGCAGGGAGAACTTGGTACGTCGCATTGTTATGAAATGGGCGGCGATTACAAACCTGAGCCGCGTTACCCACAGGGTTTTCTCGGTGCAGAACTTGCGTATGAAAAGCGGCATGACGCATATCGCATTGC
>Ga0207048_10130_pt1 | contig 24013 bp, 17 predicted proteins | sample Alteio_BWMinCont_65_FD_153301 | JGI IMG/M metagenome (GOLD analysis project Ga0207048, IMG submission 153301) | Enriched cells from forest soil in Barre Woods Harvard Forest LTER site, Petersham, Massachusetts, United States -... | ecosystem: Environmental > Terrestrial > Soil > Temperate forest >...
TGCAAGTTCGTGCGTGCGGAGTTGTTCGGGAATGACGCCGATAACTTTGCCTCCGTTCGCATGGACAGACCGCGCGAGCGCACCCATCAAACCAGTTTTGCCGCCGCCATGGACAAGGACAAATCCTTTTTGTGCAAGCTTCGCTCCAAGTTCATCCGCGACCTCGAAAAATTTTGACGATACATTATCGCTTGATGAACTAAATACACACACAGATTTAAGCATTTTGTCGATTATTGACTGTAAATGCAATTCAAGCACACTCTGACATGGTTGTTTTGTTGATCAGAAACTGGAAGAGCAGTCCGCAAGGTCTAACCACATATATTACATGCCCTTGCCGTGGCAGTTTTTATATTTCTTGCCGCTTCCACAAGGGCAAGGTTCGTTCCTCCCGATTTTATTCTCCACGCGGATAGGTTCCTGCTTTGGCGGGAGACCGTCGTTTTGCCGCTGTGCCTGTTGTTCACCGTTTGTAGGTACAGACTCAGCGACAGCAGGGGCATGCAGTCCCATTCCTTGGGCGCTTTCATGCTGGAACGTTAATCTGCTGGGGGGTGGCACACGGCTTGGCTGTCTGCCGCGCAAGAGCGGAGCCCGTTTTTGTTGTTCTTGCGCGGGGAAAGTCTTAAATACGAGGTCGAGAATTTCTTTCCGGAGGTCATCCTGCATGGCAAGAAAGATATTGAATGCCTCAGTCTTGTATTCAAGAAGAGGGTCTTTTTGCCCATACTGGCGAAGATGTATTCCTTCTCGTAAATCGTCCATCTCGCGGAGGTGTTCCCGCCATTTGTTGTCAATCACCTGTAGGAACGCGAAGCGCTCGATGCTTGACATAAATTGAATACCTGTGCGCTCTTCTTTCCTTTTGTAAAAATCATTCACAGATTCCATCACTCTTCCGACAATGCCCTTTTCACCGAGCGATTGAAATTCCTCCGGTTTCAATTGCACGTCTGCCAAGAACAAGCGGCGCGTCTCGTCAATTATAATCGGGGCTTCGGCGTTTTCAAAATGCTCGTGTACGAGACTTCCCACCGTTTCTTCCGCCATTTCGAGAATTTCGTCTTTCAGTCGTTCGCCTGAAATCGCATGGCGGCGCATGCCGTATATGACCTCGCGCTGCTTGTTCATCACGTTGTCATATTCAAGCAAGCGTTTGCGGATTGCAAAATTATTTTCCTCTACTTTTTTCTGGGCACGCTCAACACTTTTTGTTACCATCGGGTGCGTTATCGGCTCTCCTTCTGGCATTTTGAAACGTTGCATGATGCCTGCGATGCGCTCACCCCCAAACAAACGCATTAAATCGTCATCAAGCCCGAGGTAAAACAACGAACTTCCTGGGTCGCCTTGTCTGCCGGCGCGTCCGCGTAACTGTCGGTCAATGCGGCGGGATTCATGCCGTTCCGTTCCGATGATATGTAATCCGCCTACTTCCACTACTCCGGGTCCCAGCTTAATATCAGTGCCGCGCCCCGCCATATTTGTCGCGATAGTAACGGCGTTTTTTAATCCCGCGTTGGCGATGACTTCCGCTTCACGAGCGTGCTGTTTTGCGTTCAACACATTATGCGGAATTCCCACGCGCTTGAGCATCCGCGAAATCGTCTCTGAGGCTTCAACGCTCGTTGTTCCCACGAGGATAGGTCTGCCGAGCTTATGCATGTCCTCGATCTCTTTCATCACGGCGTTGTATTTCTCTCGCTTTGTACGATAGATAACGTCTTCTTTATCGTCGCGAACGCACGCTTTGTTGGTCGGGATAACAGTTACGTCCAACTTGTAAATCTCGTAAAATTCAGCCGATTCTGTTTCGGCTGTTCCCGTCATACCGGCAAGTTTGTCGTACAAACGGAAATAATTCTGGATGGTTACGGTTGCGAACGTTTGCGTGTCTTTTTCCACTTCGACGTTCTCTTTTGCTTCAATCGCTTGATGCAAGCCCTCGGAATACCGCCGTCCGGCAAGGATACGTCCCGTGAACTCATCTACGATAAGAACTTTTCCATCTTGAACGACGTATTCAACGTCCTTTTCATAGAGGGAATATGAGCGGAGCAATTGATTGACGATGTGAATGCGCTCGCTCCGGTCGGCGAAGCGTGCCAGCAATTCATCTTTTTTGATTTGCTGTTGCTCAGGTGTCAGCGATGCATCGTTTTCTATCTCGCTGATTTCCGTCCCCATATCCGGAATTACGAACAGATCTTTATCCTCGCCAGTGGTCATGATCAAGTCGCGCCCTTTTTCTGTGAGGAATATCTGATGATTTTTTTCCTCGATGACGTAGTATAGCTCGTCGTCAATCACATGCATTTGCGCCCCCGAATCGCGCAAATAGACCAGTTCGGTGTCTTGTAGTAATTTTTTGTTTTCCCCGTCGGAAAGCAGTTTCATAAGCCGGTTATTTTTCGGGAACCCTCGGAATGCGCGAAGAATAAGAACGCCTGCATCCTCTTTTTTCCCTTTTACCAGCAGATCTTCCGCTTCAGCGACGATCTTAGCGATGAATGCGCGTTGAGCATTGACCAGACGCTCAATACGCGGCTTCATTTCCTGAAACATGCTTTGGTCGTCGTGTGGCACAGGACCGGAAATGATGAGCGGTGTACGTGCCTCGTCAATCAGAATCGAATCAACTTCATCAACGATGGCATAGTAATGTCCCCGTTGGACGATCTCGGCGTCGTCGCCAGCCATGTTATCCCTCAAGTAATCAAAACCGAATTCGCTGTTTGTGCCATAGGTGATATCGCACGCATACTGTTTTTTACGTTCAAACGTGTTCATCTGCTGCGTAATACACCCAACGGTAAGCCCGAGATACGTGTAAATGGCTCCCATCCATTCGCTGTCGCGGCGTGCAAGATAATCATTCACAGTAATAAGATGTGCGCCACGTCCCGTTAACGCGTTCAGATATAAGGGCAGTGTTGCAACGAGCGTTTTCCCTTCGCCTGTCGCCATTTCAGAGATTTTCCCTTCATGGAGGATGATGCCTCCCATGAGTTGAACATCGTAAGGTACCATGTCCCATATTAACTTATGCCCGCTGACTTCGATCTGCCTCCCGACCATTCGGCGGCATGCTTCTTTTACTGCTGCAAAAGCTTCAGGTAAAATCTCATTGAGGAATTCCTGTGTCTTTTCTTTCCGCTCTTTTTCAAAATCTTCAATGTCGTTGTGAATCTTCTCTCGTTCGTCGGGACCGATATCTTGCTTCAATTGCTCGCGGTTTTGCGCAATGGAATCTTCGACGTCACCGATACGCTCGCGGAGGCGAGCGCGGAATTCTTGCGTTTTTCCTTGTATTTCCGTCTCGCTGAGTGCAGGGTACTGCTCGGCAAAGGAATTGATTTCCTCGACAACAGGTAAAAGTTCTTCAATGTCCTTTTGCTTTTTGCTTGGAAAAATTTTCTGAAGAAAATCAAACATCAAACTGTTCCGTTTTCAATAGTATAAAATTGTGCATCGGATATGTATCATCAATTATATTCATTCGAGAATACCGTTCAGGCTTGATTCCGCGCAGATAAAGCCAAACAACAAAGATACGGATTTGAATAGAGGCAAACAATATGGAATCAACGGTGCTATATTTGAGGTTGTTATAATGCGCATGAATCTTAATAATCGCTATAATCGCTCAAAACCTGAAATATTACACCGTCTTCTCTTTTCCTGGTATAGACGGAACGGCAGAAAATTTATTTGGCGAGAAACGCATGATCCGTATATCATTCTTGTATCGGAAATCATGCTTCAGCAGACACAGGCTGGAAGAGTTGCTGAAAAATTACCCGTCTTTCTACGCCGATTCCCAAACTTTAAAACATTAGCACGAGCGAGAAAGAGCAGCGTCATCCGCGCCTGGCAAGGCATGGGATACAACCGCAGAGCGGTCTATTTGCGGGAATGTGCGAAAATGATTTGCCGCGAGAATGAATTTTTCTCTAATAAGTTTGTTCCAATAGAAAAACTTCTTCATCTGCCTGGTGTTGGCAGATACACTGCTTCCGCAATAGCGTGTTTTGCATACAATAAACGTGTCCCGGTTGTTGACGTAAATATCCGCCGAGTTCTTTCGCGCATCACGCGAGTGGAAACATCATTTGGCACACTTCTTGCTGAAAACGAAACATGGGGCGTTGCCGCATCTTTACTCCCGAGGAATACTTACTACGAATGGAATCAGGGACTAATGGATGTTGGAGCTATGTATTGTTTGAGAAGTAAAACAGATTGTGATGTTTGTCCATTTAATTCCGTCTGCGCATCAAGGGCAGTGTTATCGAACGCGAAATCGAAAAAAACTATTTCATTATCGAAAAAAGTCGAGCCGTCCTTCCAAAAAGTCCCAAACCGTTTATGGAGGGGCAGGATTATCGAATGCTTGCGCAATAGGACGCACATATCTCTGCACGATATCATCAAAAAATTGGGATTGGTTCCAGGAATTGAAGAAAAACATCACATCTTAAAGCTATTGACAAATTTGATTGCAGAAGGATTAGTTCAAAAAAAAAAAGAATTATTATATGCTCTCTCGTTAAAATAAATATTCTTTACCTTTTTTCTTCGACGGGATTAAAGTCGTAATTTTTAATATTATTTTAGCGTAAGGAAATATAAAACGAACCTTGAGACAGAATTCGCTACACCAATAAGTCTGACGGACTTGCTTGACCGGACAATACATCTGTGCGGAAAGACATTCCAGCGTACATTGATGATCGTTTTAATGACGATGGTGCCTGCGGGAATTATCGCGGGTTTCGCAGTCTGCGAGTTTTTTGCGGCAGTGTCTGACGCCGTTTCAATAGCCGCAGCTGCGCATGCCAATATCGAAAATTCAACGGACGCCGCTCTTCCTATTTTTTATGCATGTGTGGAAGCAATGATTGCCGTTCTATTCTTCGGATTCGCATTTGCAATGCTTGTAGCGGCGGTAGTTGAGATTGTAGATGCCGAAATACACAGCGATAAACTTGCGTGGCAGCATGCATTTGCACGCGCGTGGCGAAATGGATTTACAATTTTCCGTCAGAATATAATAAAGATAATATTGGTGATATCCATAAGCATAATATTTTCTGGAATTACTTCTTCAGGAGTAAGTTCATTTTCTGTCGTTTTTTTTATTGCATATTTTTTAATTTCAATTTGGTTGTTGATTTCAGCGGCGTTTGGTGCGCAGGCAATTGTTTGCGAGCAGAGTAAGGCAATTCGGGGGCTTCTTCGCAGCTTAACGATTGTACGAGGTCGTTGGTGGCGGGTGTTTTTGATGTTGCTTCTGGCAGGGTTGCTTGCACGGTTTGTCTTTAGTCTCATAGGAGTGCCTTTTGTTTGGTTTTCAATAGCTCCGTTCCTCATACATCTGAATAATATCAATACCGAAAGTGAAAATCTGAATGAGACCATTAGAACTGTGTTCCCGATTCTCAGTTCGATGGGGTGGGCGCTTGGGATGTTTATTGCCTTAACCGCAGGATTGGTTGCAACGGTGGAATCGGTATTTAAAACAATATTATATTATGATCTTCGCGGACTACATGGCGAATTTACAACGCCTGTAGATGGCGGTGCTAAAACAAGCAACTTAATATAAAAGTATATATGCCTTCCGATCAAGATTCACTTTTCGATTTCCATTCCGGTTTGAAGGAAGAGCAGGGGAGTGATATATCGAAACCCGATTATGACAAATGGCTTGCCCGCGGCAGAAACGTGAATACTGCGGCGATCATTGCTTTAATCGGGGTTGGTATATTTTACTTTTTTTCGCAAACGCTGTTCCTAATTATAGGAATTATTGTTAGCGGACTGGCAAACAAAATATTATTGACGCCAAAAGATGTTTCGACGTTGCTTTCAACGTCGATGGACCTGATTATCGAACCTATACGATGGGCATTGCTTCTTTCGGAATATTTGGCGCTTCTTCTGCCCACCATATTTCTTATCAGACGGTGGCACACCAGCAGGGTGCGGCAATACGTGCGATTAAAAGGCGCGCCAATTTTTGAGATTATTCTTGCAGTTGCAGGTATCATACTCATTTTGCCTATTGGCTCATACATAACAAATACATTGCAACAATCTTACCATTTCAATAGCGACATGCAAGAAATGATTGAAAAAGTGTTCACAGCGCATTCATTGCCTGAATTTATTTTTCTTGTGTTTGTCGTTGCGGTAACGCCTGCAATATGCGAGGAGTTTTTTTTTCGAGGGTACATTCAGAGAACGTTCGAGCGTTCGATGGGTGTAAACAGTATAGTGTTTGTAGGGGTGATTTTCGGATTGTTTCACTTCGAGCCGTTAGGGTTGATAACATTATCTCTTATCGGCATTTGGCTTGGATATATATATTACAGAAGCAAATCCCTTTTGCCAAATATGGCAGCACATTTTACGAACAATTTTATTGCCTTATGGCTCGCATATAGATCACCTGTAATTTTCGGAGTTGACGCGCAAAACGATCAACAAATACCGTTTGTATGGGTAGCCGCAACCTTGCCTCTTTTTGCGTTTGTTGTTTGGATTTACCATCGTTATACAGCTACTCGTATAGACTTTTCACTCGATTTGCCCGCGTAAATCATTAGATTTCCCTTGAAAATTAACTTTAAATGAATTTGGGGGTTACTGTTATCCCTTGATTTTACGAGCGAACGCGGTTAGTTTTGTTTAGAATGTATGTTAATTTATTGCCAAACTCTGGTATACGAATTCAATATATCGTTGTTTTATTGATATTTGTTATAATAGGTGGTTTCCCTTTGCAGTTACTCCGTGCGCAGCCCCATGCAAACGCTGATCGATACCGCATGATGCTGCAATCCGTTGGAAGATCAGATACAACGCGGAATAAGCAACAGTCGGGGTATTTGCCTGAGCAACAGAGCAGATCGGACGTTCAGGAAGGACCTGTAGATCCAAAAGTATATGTTCTTGGTGCAGGTGACCAATTAATATTAACAATATGGGGGAACGAATTTATTTCGGATGATCTGACGGTTATGCCCGAAGGGGACGTTGTTATTCCTAATATTGGTGAGAAACCAGTCGCGGGACTGACAATCAGCGAAGCAGAAGATGCAATTATGAAAATTGTGTCTCCGGTATATCGGAATGCCCGTGTTTCCATTTCGCTCTCTCACATGAGACATTTTAAAGTGTATTGTTCAGGGTGGATTGAACAACGAACGGCAATTATAGCTTCACCAACAGATCGCATCTCAGATATTATTGAGCGGGCAGGAGGATTATCTCAGAAAGGGGCGGCATATTTACGCCGGGTCCAGGTTACACACAGCGATGGAACGGCGACGTCTGTTGATTTGTATCCTTACTATCTGTGGGGTAACATTGCTTCAGATCCTCATGTCCGTGACGGGGATGTTATATACGCGTCAGGGATGAATCCCGCAAATACAGTTACGATATACGGTGAAGTTGGGACTCCAGGTGAATACCAGTATGCCGAGCGTGATTCTTTGTCTACAGTTTTACTTATGGCACAAGGTCTTCTCCCTTCGGCGGATGTTGATTCGATTGAAATTTCACGATTCCGCAAAGACGGGGTAACGACTGAGATTTTTTTTGTCAGCTTTACAAAAGACTGGCACGAAGGCAAAGGCGACTTTGATCATATCGCGCCTGATTTTCCCGTTCAGAGAGGCGACCAAATATTCATCCGTGCTATTCCACATTGGCATGTCGAACGGACTGTTGCAATTGCCGGCGAAATAACATTTCCCGGAAGGTATCCAATTGAAAAAGATTCGACGACCCTGATTAATTTGGTGAAAAGAGCAAAAGGATTTACATCTGATGCCGATTTGGATAACGCGGAATTGATTCGCAGGTCCTCTATGTATATTGACGACCGAGAATTCGACCGTTTGCAAAAGATGTTGCCGTCTGAAATGACGAAGGACGAATATGAATATTTTAAAGCAAAATCACGCGAGCGACCAGGACTTGTAACTGTGAATTTCCCTGAATTATTCGTCAAGCATAATATGAATGAGAACGTCGTTCTTCATGCAGACGATTCCGTGTATATACCTTCAGGTCGAAATTATATAACTATGCTGGGAAGCGTCAACAACCCCGGGCGGATTTCATATGCGGCAAATTTTACTTTAAGCGATTATATACGTGAAGCCGGTGGATATGGATTTCGCGCTGACGAATCAGGTGTAAGAGCTATTAAACCTCGTAATAGCGAGGAGTTTGATCCGCGAAGTAGCTCTGTCAAGATAGAAGCTGGTGATACGATATTCGTTCCAGAGACACAGGAAACGAATATTTGGCCCGTTCTATTGCAAACGATTCAAGTTGTTACATCCGTCTTCGGAATTTTCTTCGGAGTGTATGCAATCACCCATCACTAATCATTAGCGATGATTGACAGGATAATCCAAATACATGACTGAAAAATCTGTAGAAAAACCTAATTCTACCATTACTTACAACACAGATCGGTCAAATGATTCAAAAGAGGTTCATCTCTTGGATATTTTGTCGGTTCTTGCGCGACGGAAAAAATCTATTATCATCGCTACTGTTGCAAGCGTTGTTGTCGTGATCGCTATTAGTTTTTTTATGCGTTATACCTATACTACGAGTTTAACGCTTTTACCGCCTGAGAAAAGCCAAACTAATCCTTTGGCTGCTCTTCTGGGAGGAACAACTGGATTGACTTCTACTTTTGATCTCGGGGATGTGGGTGAGAATCATTCATCTGATTTTTACGTAGATATGCTGAAGAGTCGTACTCTTGCTGAAAGCCTTCTTGTCGATTTTCCGGAAATACGCCGGTATTTTGCAAATAATGGCGTCTTCGGTTCACAACAAATTGCCTCGCTTCAGGAATGTCTTACGCTCGAAGTTGAACGCGATGGACTTGTAAAAGCAACAGTAGAAACCACTACAGGAAACATGCCATCACAAGCCGAGCAGCAAATATCAGCACATAGTGCAGCTGACATCGCAAACGCCTATGCAAAAGAATTAGATAAACTTAGTCAGTTAAAAGTTATTTCCCGTGCGCATAATTCTCGCATATTTATCGAATCACAATTACAGGCGACTAATACTCAACTTGATTCGCTGTATAATGAAATGACTGCTTTCCAAAAGCAGTATAAAATTGTGGCGTTGGATAAACAAGTTGAAAGTGAAATTGGTACGGCTGTAGATTTGAAATCCCAAATCAACGAATTGGAATTGCGACGCGCGTATTTATTGCATGTACAATCACCTGCAAGCATGGAGGTAAAACAGATTGAAACGCACTTATCCGAACTTCAGGATCAATATAATAAAATGAGTTTTGGAGGAGACACGAGCGATTATTATATTCCCTTTCCAAAAGTTCCTGAATTGCAAAAGCAATACGCCAATATGGTGCGCGATCTGAAAGTGCTTGAGCAGGTTGACGCGTATTTGCAAAATCAATATTATCAGGAACGTGTACAAGAGGAGAGAGATACCCCCATCGTTCAAGTATTGGATTCTGCTCCTGTACCTGAGCAGCGTTCAAGTCCGCGCCGCGCAATGATGGCGATAATGACGTGTATTGTAGGTCTTTTGCTTGCATGTATTTGGATGTTTATCGTTGAATATTTCCGCGCAATTCCGAATATCCCCGGCGAGCGGGAACGTATGCGGCGGCTTATGGGATATATTGCGCCTCGATCACGGTATGCGCGGCTTCTTGCAAATGAAAGCGGGATGAGCAACGGCAACGGAGCACGATATACTGAGAAAATAAAGCACGAGCACGAAACGACCCCGCATTCTTAATTATCTATAACGAGAGTGTTAAACATTGAAGGGGAGATTTATCTACTTCCGTAATATCACCGTGTTCGTTGAATGATCAAAGCGCATCAAGCAATTAAAGGTGCAACGTGGAATTACCTAAATCGTACCACAGAATTAGGACTCTTGTTTCTCGCCAGTGCCCTAATCGCACGCACTCTTGGACCTGAAAAAGACAGCATATTTACTCTGTTTTCAAGTCTCGTCGGCGTAACGGTATCATTCACCGGATTAGGCATCGATTGGATTGTATATAAATACATTCCTCAATTTACCAGCATTGGAAAATCGACAGAAGCATCAGCATTGTTGAGGAGAACATTTATAATTCGTCTGCTTTCAGCATTTGCAGGTGCGTTAACTATTTATGCTTTAATCGCTACATTTAATTTCACTTTTCTGTCTCCATATAAATTATTACTTCCATATTTAGTTTTTACTGTCCTATACATCATCGGGCAGAATATCGCTTTGTTCGGCACAGCAGTATTGACCTCGACTCTACGGACCAAAGAAGTACTATTCATCAATAGTACTGTTAAATTATTCTTAATCGCGTTGCTTGCGTGGGCTGCCTATTCGTCTCTCCTTTCCCCTAATATCGCAATAATTTCAGTTACTGGTGCCGCATGTGTTACCGGGATGATTTATATTTATTATCTAATTCCAATAATACGTGGAAACAGAGTACCGGTAGAGTATGCTCCAATCATTATGTTTGGAGCGGTTTTATTGGGGAATGATGTTTTGTCGTTTTTGTTGGGAAGATATTCGGATATTCTTGTTTTATCGTACTGGTTTCCTGGATCGCCACAGGTTAGTATTTATGATAAGGCATTTCAAGCGGGAATTGTCGTTGAATTTTCCGTGATGGCAGGATTAAGTGGAGTGCTGTTCACAGTATTCGCTGAATTAGCTGTTCGCGCAAGGGAAAGGCTCAATGAGGCGCATCAACGCGTACTTGCAATAACGCAAATGGTTTTTATTCCTGTGGCAGTGTTTGTGGTTTTTTTTGCTCCAGCAATTATTGGGCTGATTTATGGTAGTAATTATGCTCCGGCGGTTCTTTTGTTTCGTATTTTTTTGATTCTTGATGTTATTGATGTAGGCGTTTTCGGGGGCGGGATGAATATTACGCTTTTAAATACGATAAGTTTGGAAAAAACGGCGTTTAGGAACCGATGCCTGTGGGGAATAACAAATCTCGCAGTTAACCTGTATCTTATACCGCACTATGGCATACTTTCCGCATTGGTAACAACACGTGGATGCAATTTATGTGCAGTTGCGGTTGAATATTTCATTGTCAGGCGAGCTATTGGTGGAACGTATATGTTTCGTTGGTTGGTCACGGCAATTATTGCAGCGGGTATTGGGCTGGCGGGGATTTCGCTTTTGAGCGGTGATTCGCTTTTCAATTGCTTGATCGGGGGATTTATTTTTGTTTTGTTGGTTGTAGCATTATATTTCGTGATGAAACCGGCCCCTATGAAGTGGGCGTTACAGGTAATTCGCATTAGGCAAACAAATAATGCCAGCGTGTAAATGTTTATAGTATGCTTCCTACACACAGTGAATGCCCATTCTGTGTATCGCAAGTATAAAACGATAGCATGAACATCCTTCAATTAAGCCCTCGTTTCCCCTACCCGCTGATTGACGGCGGGAGAATCAGCATTTACAATATAACGAAACAATTAGCTCTTCGGGGGCACTCCATAGATTTGATCGCATTCGCTGAAGACGATACTGGAGACGATGCAATCCGGGAAATGGAGCAATATTGCACTGTTTGCCCGATTCGTGATAATACGAAAACCAGCTATAAAAATTTTATTCGTAGCGTGATCCGCAACGAGCCGATGTATATTACACGTCATCGTTCAAAGAAATTTACTGCAGCGATAGAAGATTATCTACAAACTCGGACGTATGATATTATTTATGGCGACCATTCGGCAATGTTTCCATACCTTATCAATTTAAAGAGATCGAATGGTTTTCCTGTAGCAGTGCGTATGCATAATATTGAAAGCACGATATGGCATCGTTACGCCGAAAGCGAGAAAAGTCATTTAAAAAAAAATTATTGCTGCACGTCAAGCAACGATGCTTGAACGCTTTGAGGCAAATTCAGCGAAGATCGTTGACGTGAATTTTACCATTACGGATGTGGATAATGAGATGCTCAGACGGCTGTCACCGCATGCCAATGTTGTCACAGTATACCCAGGTGTCGATATTGAATATTGGTGTGAACAGAAATACGCTAAAGGTTCAACCATTGGAATTCTTGCCACCACGTTCTCATGGATTCATAATGTGAATGGGGTAATGTGGTTTCTGGATGATGTAATGCCGCAAATATTAAAACGAATCCCAGGGTTTAAATTACAACTTCTTGGAATGAATCCTCCGCCTGAGCTTATGAATCGGGCGAATGATCATGTAAAGATTTTAGGGTTTGTAAAGGATATCCGTCCTTATGCAGCACAATCTAGTGTTTATATTGTCCCTCTACACGTTGGGAGCGGAATACGTATAAAAATTCTTGAGGCAATGGCAATGGGGATGCCTGTAGTATCAACTTCCGTTGGTGCTGAAGGAATTGGTGGAACGAATGGTGTACATTACTTGATTGCGGATTCTGCTGCAGAATTTGCCGATGCCATTGCGATGATTATTTCAGATTCTTCGTTTGGGCAACGCATTGGTATTGCAGCGCGACAGTTTGTCGAATCTCGCTTTCGATGGGAGCAAGTCGGAGCCAGTATTGAATCGGAAATGGAACGAATCATTACTTTTCAGAAATCAAAACGTATCTTCCAAGATATTAAATGAACGGAGAACCCTTCGCAAACATTGGTGATACAAGTTGGATACGTATTCCAACATTACGATCGATTCTTCAATTTCTGTTCATTGTCGTGATTTGGTACGGGAGTGATGGAGCCTCCGCATCATATATGTTTTATCCGGAGGCCTTAGAACGATTCGGAAGCATGAATTTCAATGAAGTTTTATTGATTGTTGTTGCAGTTGGTTGTATTATCCTTTTTCTTTTACGGCGTGATGTAAGTTTTCCTGCATCCCGGCTTCATATTCCGGTACTGATATTTTTTGCTACTTTGTTTGTACCATGGTTGCGAATGTCTTACAATGAAGGGACATTCCGTATCCCGTACGAAATGCACCGTGCCCTCGGATTTTTTATTGCGTATCTTGTTTCTTTTGTTCTCTTTAAGCCTTCGGAATCAAAAAAACTATATATTTTTGTATTAATTATTGGAGTTGCAAAAGGCGTTGAAGCATGTATATCCTATTTTCTTCAACCTTCCGCTGAATCCACATGGGCTGCACTAGCAGAGTGGCGCGATGGACTTGTTTTGGGTATGTTGCTGATTAGTTGGCTGGCTATTTTCTGTTTCCGAAATGAGATATCTAAGCGCAATTACATGATTGTTACATTAGGATTCATTATAACCTCAGCAGGTTTTATCGTCTCTATTCGCAGGTCATTCATTTATGCACTGCCATTGGCAGGGTTGTCTTTATTATATGGATTGGACAAAAAACATAAGCGCCGTCTGCTTCAAGCGTTTGCGCTGATGATTATTGTTGCGGCAGGATGCATCTTTTTGATCAATCCGACGCGATTTCTTACCCGGCTTGCCGTTGTTGGCAACCCGCTGGAAGAATGGTCCGCCGCGTATCGAATCTACGAATATAAGAACGTATTGCTTACAATTGCAGACTCTCCATGGTTTGGATATCCAATGGGCGTGCCGTGGAAGATTCATACCCTCTTTCCGTTGGGAGGAATATTAAGCCCCCTTGCAGCGCATGACATGTATCTGAACATCTTATTGCGAAACGGCGCTGTCGGGTTTGTGATATTAATTTATTTCGTTATTGCGACTTGGCGGAGCATTTTATATTGTATTCGGAATGCCGGAACTGGATTTGAGAAGATATGCGCGTCTTCTTTAGCGGGTTGGTGGACGATGTTTCTTGTTTCTGCGTTCACTGCTCCCTTGCTAACGGTAACTCGCTCTGCCGTTGTCGGGGGTGTCATTATTGCACAACTCGGGCTGTTGGAAGGATTATTGATCCAGTCGCAAATGCGAAATCAATTATCCTCTGAACTGTCTGCAACTCTGCAATGAAAAAAATAATTATTATTCTCTTCCCCATCTGCATCATCGCTGTTGGGGGGTACTTTTTGTACGATGCGGTATTTAAACCGAATGATTATAATGTAAATCGCATCATTATTATTCCTCCAAGAAGTTCTGCTGCTGTCATTACCGATTCCTTATACAGTGCCGGTATAATCCGTAACAAATATGAGTTTTGGATAGCGTTGAAAGTACTGGGAAATGAAAACGAATTATATCCCGGCATATACGAATTCAACCCGCATGAGTCGAATAAAGATATAATTTCGGATCTGAATCATGTCCACAATTCGCGGCATTATTTTGTTACGTTTCCCGAAGGTAAAACATCATTTGAGATTGCGCACATTGCTCACGAGCAACTTGGCATAGATTCTGGGCGTTTTATTGCATTCGTTCGTGATACTCTGTTCATTCATTCACTCGGTGTCAGGGTTAATTCGTTGGAAGGTTATTTGTTCCCGGAAACCTATGAATTCGACCTTCCTGTTGCTGAAAAAGAAATTATTGCGCGCATGGTGTTTGCACTACAGCATTTCTTTTCGGATTCGCTGAGACAGCGTTGTCGTGTTCTTGGCGTACACCAAGAACAAATACTGACGCTTGCGTCCATCGTCGAAGGTGAAGCGGCCCGGGACTCCGAGCGTGCCCGTATTGCAGGTGTGTATTGGAACCGCTTACGTATTGGTATGAAATTGGAAGCTGATCCGACGATTCAGTATGTGATCGGAGAGCCACGCCATTTATATTATAAGGATCTTGCAATCGAATCCCCTTACAATACATATCTTCATCCCGGTTTGCCTCCGACGCCCATCAACAATCCCGGCAGAGCTTCAATCTTGGCTGCGCTTTACCCTGAAAGCAATTCCTATTTGTATTTCGTTGCGCGCGGTGACAGCTCACGGCTACATCGCTTTTCCCAAACATTTGAGCAACACGCAAAAGCAGTAAAAACATATCACCACAAATTCAAAAAATCGAAAATCCTCTCAAACAACAATTAAGTAATTTTATGCACGGTAGACGATCAAATGATTTATTGTATTGGATTATTGCCGGTTTATTCCTTGCAGGATATGCTGTGCGTCATATAATAGCGGGGTTGACGTTCCCAGTTCCGTGGGTGGACGAATCCCATTTTCTCTGGCAGGCGATCGCGTTTCAACGAACAAACACGTTATTTACACCCGAGTTGAATCCTTTACGTGATATTCTTTGGATGCCGCCAGGATATATGGTAATTGTCGGGATATTTTTTAAAATATTCGGCGCATCGCTCATGGTTGCGCGATCTATTTCATTTGCATGCATGGCTGCGTCGTTTGTTTTGCTTGCAATAATATTAAGGAAGCGGGCCTATTCGTATGTGATGATTATCCTTCTTGGTGCTATGTTTCTAGCCACACCTTTTGTCGCGGCTGGAAACGTTGCGCGGATGGATGCGATGCTTCTGTTGATTGTATCGCTATCATTGCTTTTATTTGATTATCACCGTGAATATGCTGCATGCGCACTCATGGCAATAGCTCCGTTGATTCATCCGAATGGGTTTTATTTCTGTTTTGCTGTTTCCGGGTATATGATTTTCACAAAGACGCGGAGCAACATGAGGTCATTAAATTACGCGGATTATTGGTTCATGGTTGTCGTGGCGCTCACATGGTTTGCATATACTTTTTATATTGGCAATCATTGGCATGATTTTATCAGCGATATGAGATTCCAATTTCAAAGAAAAGGGGAGCGACGACCATTTCTTATTGATTTCAACGGCATCGTGTTTCTTTTGTTTTTCTTTGCAGTTATAATATATGGGATATATCATAAAACCATATCTTCACTACTTGCATGGTTTGGCATTGCGATGTGGTTTCTATGCAATGTCGGAAGCGAAATCTGGTATGATTTTTTTTACCCAATATCATACGTATTGATATTTGCAGCAGTCTTCCCTTCGATAATTTTTTTTTCGCGAAGTCTTAATTCGGCAAAAATGTCAAGAATACCAGAAATTGGTATCATTGCATTGTTGCTTTGTATTGGGGGATACGCTGCCATAAAAACCATATATATACAACAGTCATTGCTTGATGTGTGGACGGGTAAATGGGCAGACATGAAAATCGAACGAAGCAGTGTATCCTATATTACAGATAAAGAAATAAATGAGATTGGGGATTTCTTGTCCAGCATCGGGGTATCTTCATCCGTCAATACTCATCCATTTATGGTGAAATTTATACCGGAAGCGGACGCACTTTTTTTTACAGAGAAAGAAACGCCTGCACTTCATTTTTGTGAAGGGTTGTTTTATCAATGCCCCCCGGATATAATTATTGGACATCATTCCCGTTATTTACGCGATTCGTCTTTTCCGGATACAATTGATGTGATCGCAAGGCAGGATTCTACAGATTATTTTTATTTTTACAAACCCTCAATTGCTCGTTGAATCGATAGTGAGCAAAAATAATTTATTTCACAAATTGGTAATCTACAATTTTTAAGTCGTCACTGATGAGAGCCTGAGATACAAGTAATTCTCGCGTAAAGGATGGGGCGTCTTTTTCCTCAATAGTGAGCATCAAATCGTAGACGGTTGTATCCGCTTCGTTGTGTGTTGAAAACACCTTATATGATATGTCTGGTAATTCGAGCGGGCGTGGCTGACCAGCGACTTGCGCAATCTCATCTTCTAATTTTTGGCGGGCTGCCCCTGCACTCCATTGCAATGCCGCTTTTGCGTCGGCTCGTTTGATGTAATCACGAAAAAAATTATCTAATAACGCGTGTTGCGGATCTTTTTTTGGCGCAACTTATTAGAATCAACACTACGAAAATAGACGAAATGAAAACAAATGTTTTCATTATCCAGATTTTACTGCTGAATCCCCAAAAACGTTGCTACGGCTTTTTGCGCGAAATTAACGATTGGTGTGAACCACACGCCGAAGACAATCGTCGGTATCGCCATCATCAACGTCAGCACGACGGGTGTAACGCCGATTGGTATGCTACTCGTTTCATCTTCATCGCTTTTATCCAAATACATTGCACGAATGACTTTAAGGTAATAGTATAATGCAATGACGGAATTGAGCGCTGCAATCGCAACGAGCCAGTACATTTTTCTTTGCAGAACAGCGGCAAACAGAAAAAACTTGCCGATGAATCCCGCCGTCAGCGGAATGCCTGTCAACGACATCATGAAAATTGTTATCATTGCTGCGAGGAAAGGCATGCGCTTTGCCAGCCCTTTGAAGTCTTCAATCTCTTCACTGCCGATTTTTTCCGCAATAACCTGCACGACATAAAACGCACCGAAATTCATAAACAAATACATAACAAAATATATCATCACTGCCGATACTCCCTGAGTGGAAAGCGCCACGACACCCATCAGGAGATATCCCGCCTGTGCAATACTACTATACGCCAAAAGACGTTTCATGTTTGTCTGTTGTATCGCAACCATGTTACCGATCGTCATTGTTGCAATGCACAAAACATTTAGTATTATGTTCCACTCGAAACCTGCATCTTTTGTGATATTTGGATACGTGATGAGTAAGAATCGCAGGAACATGATAAATCCTGCCGCTTTCGACGCGACCGAGAGGAAGGCAGTAATCGTTATCGGTGCGCCCTCATACACATCCGGCGTCCAGAATTGGAAGGGCACTGCTGAGATTTTATAACCGAATCCAGCAAAAATTAAGACTCCTGAGAGCAACAACATTACGGTGTTGACGGAGTGGGTAGAAAGATATTGGTTAATCTCGAAAATATTCGTTGTCCCTGTCAAACCAAACAACAGAGAGAAACCATAAAGCATTAACCCCGACGCAGCTGCACCAAAGATGACGTATTTCAAGGCGGCTTCTGCGGAACGATAATAATTTTTTAAGAATCCGGTTAAGATATACGATGAGATGGAAACCAACTCGAGTGCTATATACATCATTAGGATGTCCGTTACACCCGCCATAAGGAACATCCCGACCATCATCGCGGTCAGAAGTGCGTAATACTCCCCGATATGCGATGAACTTTCTTCAGCCAGTTCCCGGGAATTCATCGAGTATATTACGATAATCGCACCGGCAAGCGAGAGTAACAATTTGAAAAATGCCGATAAAGAATCTACAGTGAACATACCCACGGGTGGATGATAAACGTATGTGCCGGTGAAGATATACGTCAGTTGCATGTTCGTCTGAGGAATGACGTACCATCCCGCGGCGCAGATCCCAAGCAGAACGATAACGGCGACAGCCATCTTTCTCTTGAGGATCAAATCGGCGAGCAGCGCGACGATAAACGTTCCAATGAGGATCGTCTCCGGCACGAAATTCTTTAGCGCTATATTGACGAATTGAAAGTTCATTAGGTCTTTTGACTCAGGTGTGCTTTGCTGGACGTCATTTAATAACTGCGCTTACTGCGGGTACAACGTTTGCGCTATGTGTTACGAAATCGACTAAATGATTAACTGACGTTGACATCATATTGATCATCGGTGCGGGATAAACGCCGAGCGCGATGATGATAACGGCCAAAATGCCGAGGGCAAATCCCTCGCGCATATTGATATCAGGCAGCACGTCTGTCCATTTTTCTTTCAGCGTTCCCAAAAACACGCGTTGGAAGAGCCATAACATGTACGCTGCGCCTAAGATAATGCCGAGCGTTGAAAGTGCAGTCCACATCCGTATATCTACGACCCCTTGGAATGCGCCGACGAACACGAACGCTTCGCTGACGAACCCGCTCAAACTTGGTAATCCCATCGCGGCAAAAAATGCAATAATGACCAAGCCCGTGTAGCGCGGCATCTTATTCCACAGCCCACCGAAATCGTTCACTCCTCGGACGTGCGCTCTATCGTACACCACGCCGACAATCATGAAGAGCATGCTTGTTATAACGCCGTGGTTGAACATTTGGAAGACACATCCCGTAACGCCAATTGTGTTTACCGCAGCCAAACCCAGGAGGCAGTATCCCATGTGGCTCACCGAAGAATATGCGATCAACTTTTTCATGTCAGTCTGTGCCATCGCGACCAGCGCGCCATAAACAATGTTGATGAATCCAAACGCCGCGATGGTATTGAGAATCCATGGAAGCATCGCCACGTCGGGAAAAATAGAGAAACAGATACGGATCATGCCGTATATTCCCATTTTCAGCAGCACTCCTGCTAGAATGACACTGATAGCTGTTGGTGCTTCTACATGCGCGTCGGGCAGCCATGTGTGGAACGGGAACATCGGCACTTTGATTGCAAAGCCGATGAAGAGCGCTATAAAGGCAACCGTTCGCCAATATGTCGCCGCACCGGCGAAAATGCTGCCTGCGTCATAATTCGCTGGATTCATCATTGCCAGCATATTGAACGCATGCCAATTATTGGCGGGGTTTGCAATATCTTTTACCGCTGTTGTTAGTCCGTTTGAATCAACTCCAGTCTGCACGCTGAAATACAATCCGATCATCGCAAGCAGCATGAAGATGGATCCAAAGAGCGTATAAAGGAAAAATTTAATTGCGGCATACTCTCGTCGTGGTCCGCCCCAAATGCCAATGAGAAAATACATGGGCAAGAGCATCAACTCCCAGAACAAGTAGAAGAGAAAAAAATCAAGCGATACGAACACGCCCACCATCGCAGCGTCCAACAGGAGGAACATCATGAAATATCCCTTGTACGAGTGGTTGATAGAGAATGATGCGAATGCTGCAACGAAACTAACAAGCGTCGTAAGAATGATCATCGGCATCGAAATGCCGTCAATTCCGATGAAATAATCAATGGCGACTTTCCCAAGAATGGGACCCGCATCTAGTCGTATCCATTTGAATTGCTCCTTGAATTGGTATGTACCTGCATCGTTCACGCCGTTCATGCCGGAATTGAAATTCATATACAAATAAAGCGCGATGACGAGTTGCAAACCCGTAACGATTACCGTCAGCATCCGTAGCGCTTTTACGTTCTCCTTCGGAACGAAAAGTAACAGCGCCATGGCTGCAATAGGGAGGAAAATGAGTGCAGAAAGAAACATCAGATTAAATGAAAATTCAAATGTATGCGATTAAAAAATTGCTTATTCGTAAGAATCACCTGAAACATAAAAAGAGTACCAGCACGCCGAAGACGACGAATGCCAAGTAAGTTTGTACTTTGCCGGTTTGCATCAGGCGGAATACGATACCAAAAAATTGAGTGATAATTGCGGTCAGATTCACCAACCCGTCAACGACATATTTATCGAACCAGCCGCTCCAGTGCGAAGCAAAGGTTGTTATCCATGCCGTGCCGTTCACTGCACCGTCAATGATATATTTATCGAACCAATTCAGTGTTTTGGAAAGGAGCAGCGTGAACGCGACAGGGAAGACTTTTTCATAAAGATCGTCGAAATACCATTTATTATATAAGAACGTATGTACCGGCTTAAATCGCGCCATTAACTTGTCAGGGTCAACCCATCCGAACATATACGTGCCGAATGCAAGAAGAATCCCAAGACCAGCAACGGCGATTGAAGTTCCCATTCCCGTCCAATGCAATTCTTCAGCCTGATGTTCAACAGCTTCTTGGAACGGTGCAAGTGTGCCGGGTTCTTTTTGTATTTCAGGCATACTTGTGGATGAACTCACATCCGCGATCTGGGGTTGTGCTGATAGCGGAGTGACATTTAATGGAGTGTGAATCCAATTTTTGAGGAACCATCCGTCTGTTGGCGAGATTGGTTTAGCGCCGAACCAAATAAAAATAGAGAGCGTAGCAAGCACTACCAAAGGAATAGTCATTGCTCGCGGAGACTCGTGAATGTGCTCGAAAATTGCTGGCTTCTTCGATTCGCCTTTGAAGATTTGTATCCACAACCTGAACATATAAAACGCCGTCAATCCGGCAACCAGAAAACCGACCCACGGCAATAGCGCCGCGATGCCACCGCGCAATGTTCCATACGCCAGGGCATTGCCGAGAATTTCATCTTTGCTCATAAACCCGGAAGTCAGCGGTACGCCGGAAATGGCGAGACAGGCGATCAAAAACGTCAACGATGTGATCTTCATCTTTTTGCCCAACCCGCCCATGTTGCGCATATCCTGCGGATCTGTTTCGTGATCGTGATTGTGATCCAGCGAATGATGCATCGCATGGATGACCGAGCCGCTGCCGAGGAAAAGACAGGCTTTAAACATCGCGTGCGTACACAGATGGAAAAAACCTGCACCAACTGCACCCACACCCATTGCCATTATCATGTATCCAAGCTGGCTAATGGTCGAATACGCCAAAACCTTTTTTATGTCGTTCTGCACAAGGGCAATAGTTGCGCCGATTAATGCGGTGATGCACCCAATGCATTCGACGAAAAGCATTGAGCCGTCGGTAAGAATCGGGAAAATGCGGGCGGTAAGATACACCCCCGCCGCGACCATTGTTGCGGCGTGAATTAGAGCGCTGACGGGGGTCGGACCTTCCATGGCGTCCGGCAGCCATACGTGAAGCGGGAATTGCGCTGACTTGCCAATCGCGCCGCAGAATAAAAGTATGCCTGCGACCGTCAGCCACCACACGCTATTGAATGGTAGCGCTCCGCTTGCGACATTCGCATAAATCGCGTCGAATTTCGTCGTGTGATACGCAAGAAAGAGCATGAGAATGCCAAGCCACATGCCGGCGTCGCCAATGCGGTTGGTGATGAATGCTTTCTTGCTTGCATATTGGGGCATCGGTTTCTCGTACCAATGTCCGATTAATAGGTATGAACTCAATCCGACAAGCTCCCAAAATATGTACATCATAAAGAGGGAGTTAGTGAGCACAATGCCGAGCATAGAGAAGGTGAAAATACCGAGATACGCAAAATACCGCCGGTATCTGATATCGCCTTCCATGTATTTTGTGGAGAACAGATGCACGAGCGAACTGATGAGCATCACGACGACGAGCATTATCGCAGTGTAGTTGTCAATCATGATGCCGAGATCTACAGTCGTGTGTCCCAAACCCGGAACGATGCCCAAATCTATCCATTGAATAGTCGCGTCAATCTTGCCGGGCATCCCCAGCTTAGCAACAGCAATAATTGCGGCGAGAATCAACCCGATGAATATCAACGACGTGCCGAGCCAGTCGCCCCCACGGGGCAATTTTTTGCCGATTGTAATAAGAAGGAGATATGATAGCAACGGCAGCGCGAATATTATCAGCGCAAGTTGTATCAATGATTGGTCAGACATAAAAAAATATCAAAGTTATACTTCAGAAGAATCAACACGTTCAATGCTGTGCGTACAAACAAATAAGAATTACCGAAACCGAAGCAATCTCCGGGGTCTGCCGCTCGGCTCAATCTCGCAACGCGTCAATCTCGTCAACATTTACCGTGTTGAACATTTTAAATATATTCAGCACGATTGCCAGCGCTACCGCCGCCTCGCACGCAGCGAGTATGATGACGAAAATCGCGACCGCTTGTCCGGCAATGGTCACTCCACCGTACTTCGTGAACGCAAGAAAATTGATGTTCGCGGCATTCAACACAAGCTCAATACCCATCAGTACCATTACGGCGTTTTTGCGCGACACGATGCCGTATAATCCGAGGCAGAACAATATCGCGCTCACAACCAAAAAATGCGAGAGATCGACATTCATAACATGTTTCAAAATATCGGAATTCATTTATGTATTGGCTTATTGGCTTTCAGTTGTTTCTGCTGGTTTTTCTTTCCGCGCAATTAGCGCAGCGCCGACGATTGCGACGAGCAGCACGACCGATGAGATTTCAAACGGAAGCAAAAAGTCCGTCAGTAGAAGTTGCCCGAGTGTCTTTGCAGTCGTGTCTATCTGCTGTTTTTGGATGCCGTTGTTGAACCATTGGGTGCTCCAAAATAGTCCGAGCATCGTTCCAAGTAACGCCGCGACAATAATCGAAGACGGGAGAGTTGACATCACGCTTGTCTTTATGTCCACTTTCGTCATCTTGTTTGTAAGCATAACGCCGAACACCAGCAGAACAAGAATGCCGCCAACGTACACGAGTATTTGTGTTACCGCGAGGAAATCTGCATTAAGCAGCACGTAAATCCCAGCAACGCCGAAGAATGCGAACATCAAAGCGAATGATGCATACATGATATTCCGAGTCGTAACCGTTATGAATGCGGAAACGACCGTCAAAAGCGCAAAACCGTAAAATACTATATCGAACAGGCTCATTGCGCCTTGCCTTCTGTCGTTTGTACTGTCGGAACCGGTGCCGCCGGTTTTGGCGCGGTGTGAGTAGCAGGCTTTGCCGCTGCTTTTTTAGCAGCCGCTTCCGCAGCCAATTTATCGGCGTTTGCTTTATGCAAGATTATCTCTTCCGGCGTCAGTGTAATATAATTGTATATCAGATTATTCCGCTCGGTTTCGGAAAATTCATATACGTCCGTCATTTTGATGCATTCCGTCGGGCAGGGCCATACGCAGAGCGAGCAATAGCAACATTTGGCAATATCAATGTCGAATTTCGTTACCCAGAGGACTTTTTTCCTGCCATCGCTTGTAATGCCGAGATTTTCGCCCGGGACCATTTTTGCAGTCTCGATGTCGATGCAATTCACGGGACATGCGCGCGCGCATTGGTCGCAACCGATACAATCGTCCATGTTGACGTACAATCTGTTGCGGACGCGGTCAGGAAGCTGGTACCGAACGCTTGGATACTGGCGCGTTACTTTTTTTGTGAGCAGATGGCTGAGCGTAATGCGCATCCCGACGAGCACCGTCCAGACGCCCGCCCATGCGCTGCTGAAATATTTGCTTGCTGAAGTCATGGAATTAGTATGCACATAAAACTACAAAATGCAATCTTCGTCGTTCAAAATTTTACCACTATATACGCCGTTGCGATAACGCACGCCAGCGTGAACGGCAATAAGAATTTCCAACACAACGTCATCAGTTGGTCAACCCGCAGGCGGGG
>Ga0207048_10036_pt4 | contig 24009 bp, 15 predicted proteins | sample Alteio_BWMinCont_65_FD_153301 | JGI IMG/M metagenome (GOLD analysis project Ga0207048, IMG submission 153301) | Enriched cells from forest soil in Barre Woods Harvard Forest LTER site, Petersham, Massachusetts, United States -... | ecosystem: Environmental > Terrestrial > Soil > Temperate forest >...
TGGCCGGCGGCGCCGTGGCCGATCTCGCGGTTGCGGTACGTCACCATCCGGTCGAACAACTCGGTAAGCCGGACCGTCGCGCGCGCCCCGCCCTTCCCCTCCAACGCCTCCGTCAACGCCGCATACAGCCCCGCCGCTCGGGGCAGGTCGTCGCGGGCGCGGCCAAGCACCAGCTCCCGGACCGTGACGAATCCCTCGTCGCCCTTGTCGGCCAGGACGGGGACCAGCCGGCGCACGAACTCCCACCACTGCCCGACCGAGGGGCGGGCCAGGTTCTTCAGCATCTCCGTCAGCTCGGGCTCGTGTTGTTTCAGCTCGGCGTACTCCACCACGGCCGTCGCGGCCAGGAGCTTGAGGGCGGACTCCCAGAGGTAGTACGCCGTCAGGTGGCGCTCCAGCGGCGTCTTCGCGTTCTGGCCGCGGCGGCACAACTGGGCCAGCGGCAGGGGGAGCCGCTGCAGGAGTTGCTCATCGAGGTCATGGCTGTCGATCATGAGAAGACAACCTCATTGGGAACTGCTGTTGTGCAAGTCACCAAGTCCAGTAAAGAAGATAAACGTGCCCTGCTTTGGGTTTGGGTATTTCCCAGTAAACCCAGTCACGGCTCTCTGGGACGATTAGGATCTTGCGATCCTGATATGCGAATGGTTTCTGTTCCGTGGTAGGAGCAACCTTTAGTTCATAATTCTTGAAAGGTTTATCAGGAGGGTAGACGATTAGTAGAGAAACCTTAAAGGAGCTTTCGTAACCTATTGCCCCAAACCAGAGGTCATCCTCACCCTGCATGGAATTCCAGTAGGTTATGACAATTTGAATGGTAAACTCAGTTTGAAGAGAGATTTTCCGAACATCGACAACCATCTGACGGATTCTCGTACGGTTTGCCCCTACAAAGCCGGGAGACTTCTGAGCCACAACACGATAGGAGTCAGGGTGGGACAGACAATGCATAAATGCTTCTGCACCTGTCGTTCGCGACTCAAAGTGAATCTCGTCGGCCGCCTGGACCTTCCGCAGGCGGATGTTGCGGATCATCGAGGAAGCGCAAACAAGCTCCGTTGATCTTTCGGCAGGGATCCGCTTCCATTCGCGCAAGTCTACCACGCGGTCGTCGCTCAGAATCTCGAAGGCCGAGTAATCGAAGGACGGCAACTTCTCCACTTCCTCGAACGCCGCTGAACGTGTTGAGATAATAGTAGGCGGTCGCCGCCGCAGGCTATCGACCTCGCGCCTCACTTCAGCACGGCGCAGTTCCACCAACGGATCTTCTTTCGGACTGTCTGTATTCTCCCGTTTCCCGTTACTATAGATAGCAATTCCAACCGACACAGCTACGATCATCGCTACTACCCAGATGATACTTCGCCTGTGCTGTTTCGCTCTCTTTCGCAACTTGTACCACAAGCCAAATCGCTCGGCGAGGACATCCCCCCCTGCCTGCCATCGGCTTAGGTCCTTTGCGAGTTCCTTTGCGGTCGCGTATCGATTGCCCGGATCTTTATTGAGGCACTTGAGAACGATCGCTTCGAGGTCGCGGGTCACGTAACGGTTATACCTGCGCGGGCTGTCCGGATCGGTGGTCTGGATCTTGAGCATCAGGTCCGGGATCGGCATTTCGTCGTCCGCACCGTAAATCGGCAGTAACGTCAGCAGTTCCCAGAGCGTCGCACCCAGGCTGTAAATGTCCGTGCGGCGATCGACACGCCCTGCGGCCAGAATCTGCTCCGGACTGGCGTACCTCAAAGTCCCAACAAATTGACGGGTGCGCGTTAAGCGTTTTTCGGTTTCATCAGCAAGCTGTGCCAAGCCGAGGTCCAGAAGAACTGCATGCGTGCCGTCGGCGGTAAGCATGATGTTGCTTGGCTTGATGTCACGATGCACGACGTTTGCTTCGTGCAAGGCATGGGTGGCTGCGGCCGTCTGACGGATGATCTCGACAACTTGCTGGATGTAGCTCCGTTCCTGCACAGCCACAGGAATCCGCGAGGACGTGGTTGACGCAGCACCCACGGGATGATCGGATGGCGATTTCGCCTGTTTCGCCTTCGACGACTCCGAGTGGGCTTGGCTAAGGACTGTTTCTTGGGAGCGTGTCTTTTCGTAGGCGGTGGAGAGGGCTTGCCGCCATCGACTCGCGTTGATCGCCACCGCACTGCTCCCGGTCAACTGGTCGCAGACGGCGGACAGTTCCGCCCCTTCGACCAGCTCCATCGCGTAGAACCACTGATCGCCTTCCGCACCCGACGTAAATACCTTGACGACGTTCGGGTGCTCGACACGGCCCAGCGCGCGGATCTCTCGGGCGAACCGTGCTTCGGCCTTCGGATCACCGCTGCGCAGCATGCACTTGAGGGCCACTTGACGTCCCAACGATGGTTGCCAGGCACGATAGACCACTCCCATCCCGCCCTGGCCCAAACGACTCAGCAGCTCAAATTCTCCAATTGTCCGCTCGCCGGGTTGCACCAGAACGGGTGAGACCGCAGGCTCCTCGGCTAGGCTGCGCGTCGCCCAGTCCTTGACGGAACCGGCATCGACGGGTCGGCCTAGAATGCGGGCCAGCCACTCGCATTCCTCGCTGCGCACCGATTCGTGCCGGAATACTTCACCAGTGGTGTAACAGAGATACTCGATCTGTTTTTTGCCTCGTCGGGCATTTAGGAAGTAGAATTTCCCCGACTCTGGCTCGTAGTGGAACAGTGGATACAGCGAATGCAAAACCGGGAGGGGGACGACCGCCTTTGGATCACCCTTGCCTTCGAGGTAAAGGCATTCAGGCCGCGGTAGCCTGTCTCCCTCTGTCTCGGGAAGTTGCAGCGGATCGATACGGCGAGCAGCTTCACCCACGAGGATGTAACGTTCAATCAACCATCCGCCCGAAGCTAGACGGGCAACGTCGCTGACGTAGACGAGTCTGCGGCTCGCAAATACATCGAGCCGACCTAGCACTTGTGCAAGTCCGAGAAATAACGACCGAGCCATCCGTTGATAAAAGTCATCCGGTCTCTGGCCGGCGGCGCCGTGGCCGATCTCGCGGTTGCGGTACGTCACCATCCGGTCGAACAACTCGGTAAGCCGGACCGTCGCGCGCGCCCCGCCCTTCCCCTCCAACGCCTCCGTCAACGCCGCATACAGCCCCGCCGCTCGGGGCAGGTCGTCGCGGGCGCGGCCAAGCACCAGCTCCCGGACCGTGACGAATCCCTCGTCGCCCTTGTCGGCCAGGACGGGGACCAGCCGGCGCACGAACTCCCACCACTGCCCGACCGAGGGGCGGGCCAGGTTCTTCAGCATCTCCGTCAGCTCGGGCTCGTGTTGTTTCAGCTCGGCGTACTCCACCACGGCCGTCGCGGCCAGGAGCTTGAGGGCGGACTCCCAGAGGTAGTACGCCGTCAGGTGGCGCTCCAGCGGCGTCTTCGCGTTCTGGCCGCGGCGGCACAACTGGGCCAGCGGCAGGGGGAGCCGCTGCAGGAGTTGCTCATCGAGGTCATGGCTGTCGATCATGAGAAGACAACCTCCGAAAGTCGGCCTCCTCGGGCTTTGATTATTCGATTATTCATTCGGGAAGCCTTTAGCCGTTCGGGAGCAGGCCTTCAATCACCTCCTCGAGGAACCGGCTAAAGGCGAGTAAGAGGCGGTCGATTTCCTCCGCCGTCAGAAGGGTCTACGCAGTAGTACTCTAAATACCGTGCGTCTCAGATTGGCACGCGAGGAGCACGCCGACGGCCAGCTCCGCGACCCAAGAAGCATCAAGGTTACTTGCCGAAGGTCACGTATGAGCATGGTCTGGATGGCTCCTTCGCCGTTCAACAATAGCCTGGCCTTGAGGGGCCCCTCAGAGCAATGCAACCTGCGAAATAATCGCTATCAAGTGTAGCAGGTTTGCAACCAGAACGATCTAAAAACACGCTCCAAAAGTCATGGTTTCTTTTGCTGCTGACCCGATGTGATGCCACTCCGGCTCGAAGTGGTCGTCGAATAGGTCCGAAAAGGCGGCTTGCCGCCTGCGGCATCGAACAGGCGCGGCTCGAAGTCGGCCGGGGTCGTTTTGGTCAACGCACTACGATGTGGGTGGCCGCTTTACGTCCTCGAAGGAGTGGGGCCAATGATCGGCGTGGAAGGCCGGAAAGCAGTAAAGCAGTTGCTTGCCTTTCTCCGCGTTGTGCCGTAACTTGCGCCCTATGTCGCGTGAAGAACAACCAAATCGCCGCTCGGCCCTGTTGAGCTTCCGATTCCTCGGGACCGCGGTCGTGGGTTCAATCGTCATGGCTTTGGTCGCCGTGTTCGGCCCGCCGGCGGCCCAACTGGCGGTGCTGGGCGCCTTCATCAGCATCCTGGGCGGGCTGTTCCTCAGCTACCTCGGGCAGGAAGAACAGCGGGAGCAAAAAAGCGCCGAGGTGATTGAAAGCCTGTCCGTACCGCTGTCTCTGGCCTCGGATCGGGACTTGTTTCGGCAGTACCGGGAGATTTCCCGTAGCTTGACCGCCCTGGCCAAGAGGCCGGACCCCGTCCTTCGGCGCATCGCTCCAGTGCAGACAAACGCAGTGACAACGCGCGATCCAGGCGGTCCAGGAAACAATTTGTCGGGCAACGCAAATCCATTTTTCTCGGGCCGGCTTGATTCCCAGCATTTGTTGGTCTTGCACCGTATCCGTTACCGGCTGCGGGCCTCGCGTTCCTGGCGGATACTCCCGGCGGCGCGGCTGGTCCAATCTTCCGTCGTGCCGGTGCCCGGAGAAAAAGTGCCGGTAGGCGTGACCCGTTGGGAAATGGTCGGGTCGGCGGCGGGAATCGCCTCGGCCCGGCGGCGGATGCGGGCGGTTATGAGCTCCTCCGCAGTGGCACGGCGTGTGCCGACCCATTGCGGCATGGCCTCGATGGTGTGCTCGGCCTTGAGCGCTTTGATCCGGTCGGCGAGTTCGGATGCCCCTGGCTGTGATTCGTCGCCTGGCTCGGAGTCGCCCGGCAAGGTCGGCCTTCAGCTTGTCGCGCCGTGCGGTTGACTCGGAGAGGCAGGAGGCCGTGAGGGAAGGGGGTGCTGGGCAGCCGCTTTGACCACCTGAGCTTTACAGTTGTGTAAACGTTCGGATATACTTTCCATCGTCGTTCGGCCCAACGAATCCTGCTCCACGGAACGGGTTCCATCTCTTTGACATAGCACTTCGCCGTTGTTGGGGCTTGCCGGGCGTTTTTCTGACGATACCGATTCCCTTTGAATTCTGGATGAAGTTGGGTTAGATCAGATGAGCAGAGTGGGGTACGTGGTCAGCATAATTGTTCGGCCTTGCCAGAATGTGTACGGATGTATAAAATACCAGCGCGAATGGTCTGCCATTTGCATGGGGAACGCTGTTGATACGGTAAAATGACTTCTCGGTGCCGGGCATGAACGTGTCGTAGAGTTCGGGTGAGGTGCAACCATGAACGCTAGTTTGAAGGTCGGCGAGTTGCGTCTTCGGTGGTCCGAGATCAGGGAGGAGGCCAGGAAAACAGCAGGGAGGAATTTAAGTACTCAAGACGACAAGCGAAACTGGATCATCGCGGAGACGCGGTTAGCCGTGGCTGGAATACGACAGTGGGAGAAGGCAAGAAGGAGGCAGAATGGGTCTGCCGCTTGGCTACCGGAAGGTGGAGACCTCGTGCTCCTTGTTGAGGAAAGGGAAAACATGGAACCAGAGAAAGAGACAGCGCGCAAGGTGGCGGCTGTCGTGCGGGATTTGGCAGACGAGGTTGTTGGATACATTGAAGCCCCGGAAAGTGGCCCTTTCCGTGTCAGGCTCAATTCACCTTGGGACAAAATAGCCGAGGACATCAACCAGGATATTGAAGCCGGAGAAAAGCTAATCGGCCCGGACCGTCGTTTTCGGGTGATCGCGGGCACCGGCGAATCCGAACTGCATACCGTCATGCACACGATTCGGGTTTTGTCCGAGCGAAAGCTGCGGGTGTCTCCTCCTATGTTAAATGCGGGGCAATCATTACCTCCGAAATCCACATCCATCTCTCCTTGAAGGCGTCGAGGCGATACCATAATAGCCGGAGGATCTCTTCGTCCGGTCCGCAAGCTGCAAGGTAAAAGAGGAAAGCAACCTCGTCCATTATAGTCGTTTCATCGTCGGTAACCCCGCCTTTGTCACGATACCATGCTTCGTATTCTTTTTGCTTTGCTGGATCAACCTGCAAGTAAAGGAGACGAGCAAGCGTATCCACAACAAGCCAACGGGCCATAACAGCCGCGCTGCGAACCCTGCTCGTTGGACTCGTGTTTACGGACAGAAGGACAGATCCGTCAGGTCGAACTTCAATCTGTTCAGTATCTGAAACCATGAAGGAGAATTGCGGGCGAAGCCTAAGGAACAGGCCACCGATCGTTGGGTACTGATTAAGGATACGAAGAAACGCCTTTCCCCATTCGGCGGCCCAACCGTGTGGATCGGATACGATTGTGAGTTGGACGTATGTCGCCAAGTTGTGGCCATTACCATGGGGGTTGGCTGTTTTACGAAGCTGCTCGATGCTTTGCGTTAGCCAAGGCGGTTTGAATCCGGCCATTCTTCCCCCAGCGGCGGCTCAATGGTGTACTGTGTGACAAGCGGTAGGGAATTTGGTTAGTCTAGCATGTCCTGCCATGTGATTGCAATCAAGAAACCGAGGAAGAACCGGTGGCCGCGTAAGTTCAAAGCTGCCGTTAGGTAGCGGATTCCGATATACCACGCGGTTGCTGCGATTTGTCAACTCTCTACGGCCTTTCCCGGCATGGCCTCCCACTGCTTGGCTTGGGCCAGCGCCCGGCGTTGGATAGTAAGAGCCCGCGTGGCACAAAATTAAAATGTATCCTGAACGTTGCTTTCGTCATCGTCCCCTTCCGCCGCTTCCCTGGTAAGGTATCTCGGGCTTGATGGACCGCTCTCTGGTTGCGCTGGTGTCGGACGAAAGAGCGCCGGGAGCCGGCAGCGGTTTGGGCAGGGTCGGGCTGAAAACAGGACCGGCCTCAGTGCGACGCAGAATTCTTGCAGTGACCGGCTCCTCGGCGGAAGTTCGGCGCTTTCCAGAGCGCTCTGGCGTAGCCTCGATGGTGTTGGCGGCCTTGAGGGTCTTGATCTGATGAGCAAGTTCCGATGCGTCCGGCTGTGGCTCGGCGCCTTCCTCGGAAGTCCTTCCTGAAAGCCCAATCCTCAGCCGGTCGCGCAGCGCAGCCAGTTCAGTCAAATACGCCTCATGCCGGAACGGCTTGCCGAGCCGCTCATGGTAATCTCGCAGCTGCGCCTCCGCGATTTCCAGGTCTTGCCGGACGCGCTCGCATTGAAAATCATAGCCGGTGGCGAGCTTTTCCAGCGCGTTGAGGACGGCCCGCGGGCCGTGGTGCTCGCGTGACAGCATGGACTGGCGAATGGTTGCCCCTTTGAGATAAACCTCCGGCGCGTATTGCGGGTGCAATTCCAGGCCGAAACGCAGGCCGCGATAAATGCCGAGCGGGAGACGCTGCGGTTCGCGGGCGTGGTCCGGGGTCGAGTTCAGCGTTTTCCCCAAGACATTTATGACGTCCTCCCGGTCGATGCTGCGGTTGCCAATGGTGATGGGGTCTTCGGCGTGAGCGGCGGCGGTGGCCATGTCGGCCGTGAGATCGGCCAAGCGTTGCTTCAGCCCTTCGATCTGTTGCGGTAGTTCACGGAGCCTGCGCCGGGCAATGAATTGCTCGTCGCTGTGGTTTCTCTTCAGGAGGTTGAGCCGCTGCAACTCGGCGTCGGCCTCGGCCAGGGTCAGCACCGCCGGGTTGCCGGAGGCGATGGCTTTTACTTCCGCGTAGGACAATTCCTGGCCGCCGATGTCTTCGGCGCGGCGGGAAACATGGTCGCCAGCCATCACTTGCGAGATGAACCGTGCCTTGGTTTCCAGGGCTTGCCACATGTAGGCGTCGAAGCTCCCTTCGGTGACGTAACGGTAGATCGCCACTTCTTGGTTGTCGTTGCCCTGGCGGAGAATGCGACCTTCCCGCTGCTCGACCTCGGCCGGCTTCCACGGGGCGTCCAGGTGGTGTAGCGCCACCAGCCGCTTCTGGACGTTGGTGCCGGTCCCCATTTTCTGAGTCGAGCCGAGCAGCACACGCACCTGGCCGGAACGCACCTTGTCGAACAGCGCCTTTTTCTTGGCGTCGGAGTCGGCATCGCCGATGGCGGCGATCTCCTGGCGGGGGATGCCCGCTGCCACGAGCTTCCTGATGACCTCCTCATAGACCGAATAACCCCACGGCGTCGGATGGACGCCGATGTCGCAGAAGACCATCTGCGTGCCGCGCCTGGCCGTGGTGTCCTGCCAGATGCGGACGACATTCTCCGCCAAGGCGTTGATCTTCGAGCCGGAAAAGTCAGTCGCCTCACTGGACAAAAGCCGGGCGTCGAGTGCCAGCTTGCGGCCGTCGGTGGTGATGGCGAGCGCATTGTCCTGGCGGGGATCGACCTTCTGGGACCGCAGCCGCTCATAGCGTTCCACCAAACCTTGCTGGAGCGCCGCCTGCCCTTCCGACATCGGGCAGGCGACGATTTGTGCCTTGCCGCCTTCCAGCCTCGGCCTGGGCAGGTTGAGCATTTCGGCCGTCTGCACGTCGGCGAAGCTGCGGAACATCATCTGGAGTTCCGGCATGTTGACGAATTTCGAGAAGCGCGACCGGGGTTTCAGCGTCTTGCCGTCGGGAGAAACTTCCATCGTCTCCACCACCTCGCCGAAATTGGCGGCCCAGGCGTCGAAGTGGTCGATGCCGCGGCTTCTCAGCCCTTGGGGGTCGAGGAAGCGCTGCTCGGTGTACATCTCGACCATCGTGTTGGAAATCGGCGTGCCGGTGGCGAAAGTGATGCCGTGACCAGGGTGCTTCTCCTCCAGGTAGCGGCACTTCATGTAGAGATCAAATGCCCGCTCGCTGCCGCCGGTCTGGATGCCGGCGACGCGCTCCATCTTGGTCGGCGTCTCCAGGTTCTTGAACGACAAATGCTGCTCGTCCACGAAGAGATAGTCGATGCCCAGCTCATCGAAGTGAAGGCCGTCGTCTTTCTTGTCCTCAGCCAATAGGTCTTTCAGCTTGGCCTCGCGGGCCGCTTTCTGCTTCTCGATGGTCTTGATGAGGTTGCGGCGGGCGCGGGTGGCGTCGCGGCTGGCGCCGTCCACCAGCAATTCGGTGTACTCGGCGATTTGCTCGCGCAGGAACCGCTCCTGGTAGTCCTTCGACATGCCGATGCGCTCGAACGACGAATGAGTGACGATGATGGCGTCCCAATCGCCGGAGGCGATCTTGGCAGTCAGCAGCTTGCGTCGTTCCTGGGTGAAGTCTTCCTTGGCGGCGACGAGCAGCTTGGCACTTGGGTAAAGTAGCTGAAACTCGCGGGCGAACTGCTCCAGCATGTGATTGGGCGTCACGATCATGCACTTGCGGGCGAGGCCCGACTGCCGGAGCTTCATGGCCGACGCGGCGCAAATGTTGGTCTTACCGGCGCCGACGCAGTGCGCGAGCAGCGTGTTGCCGCCGCTCATGATTCTCCAGACCGCGTCCTTCTGGTGTTGCCGCAGCGTGATGGCCTGGCTCATGCCGGGAAAATCGAGGTGCCCGCCGTCGAACAGCCGGGGACGCAGGTTATTGAAATGGTCGTTGTAAAGCCGGACCAGCCGTTCGGTGCGGTCGGGATCGCTGAACACCCACTGGCGGAATTTCTCCTTGAGGAGCTTCTGCTTCTCGCGGGCGGCGAGCGTCGCCTCTTGGTTCACCACGCGCTTGTCGGGATCGGTGGGGTCGGGGTCGTAGACCACCGGTGTCTTCATGTTGAGTGCCAGTTCCAAAAGCCAGGTGCCGTTGGCCCGTTCCGTGCCGTATTCGGACTTGGCGGCGACGGACTGTTCGGCTGCGTAGCCGGCCTCGACGCTCCACACCGCGTCCTTGGGCAGGTGGGCGACCTGGATCGTGTCCGCAGCGACACCGAACAGGTGAGCGGCAAAGTCGCGGATGTCGCTCTCCGGTATCCACGGCGCGGCGAGGTTGGCGTCGATGTCGCCGGGCAGCACGTCCTCGGGTTGGACTTTGCGCAGCGCCTCGGCGTTGCGGGCGTATTCCGCACCTGCGGCCTCGGCCGACTTGAGCTTGGCGCGGACGTTGCCGGAGAGATAGGCGTCGGCCGTCTGCCAGTCTTTCGCTTCCGGATCGCGGAAGATGAGGTCGCCCAGCTCGGCGACGATTTGCTCCGGCGGCTTGCCGTACAAGTCAGCGATAAAGGGCAGGTCTACTGCGCCCCGCTGGTTGAGGGAGACGAGCAGCCCTTCCTCGGCGCTCTCGACCTTCGTGATAGGCGGGGTTTTGCCCACCACGTCGCGGGTCATAATGGGCGCTTTGGCGGCTCTGCCGGTCGTCTCGTCGTAGTCCTCCAGGCTCATCACCAGCATGGCGTCGGGGTCTTCCCGGAATTTGACCAAATTACCCATGCGGCGGATGACATGGCCATCGGCCGTCTCGCTGAAGGTGGTCTTGTTTATCGGGCCGTAGGTAAGGACGAAGCGGTCGTAGGCCCAGTTGAGTTCACGGCGGGCGTCGTTGCGGTCCTTTTCCGGCCAGGCCTCGTTCTGCGATTGCAGGACGCGCCGCGCCCGGTCGCGTAAGCCAATCAAGGCGCCGAGCCTTTTGCCGGTCAGCGAGCCATAGGCGGTCAACGCCTTGCCGCCGTAAGTGACGGGCACGGATTGCCTGCCCAGCGACTGAAAGATGGCGCGATTGTCGCCTACGAAAAAGCTGCCCTCGGTGATATGGGGGATAGGCGGCGGAGGGGAGAAGGCTTTGGCTGGTGCTTGCTCGATGGCGGACGCCTGCGAAGGAGCGAATACTGGCAGGCGGCTTGTCGCCTCGCGGAGTTGCTCGGCCAGATCGCCGTTGCCGGTGACGCTATAGCCCACGTTGCCGTAGAGCAAATTCTTGCGGCTCCAGGTGCCCAGGACCATTTCCGGGTGGTGGTGGAAGTAGCCATTGATTGGCACCTCGACGCCTTCGATGGCCAGCGGCGCGGCATGCAGCCAGTCGGGGTCGGCATGGTGCGCCGGCTCGTCTGGGGCACGCTTGCGCAGGAAGAGGATGTCGGTGACGACAGAGGTTCCTTCGCGTTTGAAGGTGTCGGAGGGCAGGCGGATCGCCCCCACGAAATCCGCCCGCTCGGCGAGGTATTCCCGCATGGCGGCGTTCTGCTTGTCGAGCGTGAAATGCGACGTGACCAGGGCCAGCACGCCGCCGGGCTTCAAGGCGTCCATGGACTTGGCGATGAAGAAGTCGTGCAGCGGCAGCCGCAAGCCGTGATGGTCGAGCCGGATGTCGGCAAAGGGCGGATTGCCGATCACGGCGTCGATCTTTCCTTCGGGCAGGCGGGTGTCGCGGAAATCCTCGATGCGGATGTCCTGGCCGGGGTGCAGCGCCCGCGCGATGCGGCCAGAGATGCTGTCCAGCTCCACGCCGAGGAAACGCATCCCAGCGGGAGCAAGGAAGGCGAAGCGTCCCGGACCGCAGCCCGGTTCCAGCACTAAGGCGTTGTCAGGAACGCCGAGCCGGCCTAGCCCTTGATACATGGCCTTGATAACTGTCGAGGAGGTGTAGAAGGCGTTGAAGGTGGTGCGTTTGGCGGAGTCGTATTGCTTCTCGGTCAGCAGCGCCTTCAGTTCCTCGCCGATGGCCTGCCACGAGGCGTCCTTGTACTGGCCAGTCGTGGGGTCGGGAAAGATGGACAAGGCGACCGGACCGAAGCCGCTGAAGCGGGCGAGGATCTGTCGCTCCTCGCCCGTGGCGTGCCGCTGCTCCTGCTCGATTGCCTCCAGCGTGCGGATGGCGGCAATTATGTCGCGTGCCTTGCCTTTCTCGCCGGCGGCGATGGGAACCACGGTGGCCCGGCTTGGCGGTTCAATCCTGGGCGGTTGCGGCTCGCTGAGCGGCGCGACTTCCGGCGCTGCATCGAAAGCAAATAGTAATTGAGCACCCTTCATGGCTCGGTCTCCTCTGGCTTGCGTTGGCGGCCCCGACGGGGCCTGACGGCACGCCAAGGAATCAGCCCCCAGGCCGGAAGCGTCAGCGTCCGAGCCAGCGGAAATTTGGGGGAGACCTTCAGGGGGAACCGGATTTCCGCTTGCGCGGTCCGGCGGGCTGATTAACGTGCCGTCGTCCAAGGTCCCGGTGGGGGCGGCAGCAGAGGGAGAGGGATCGTCGGGAAGGGGGTCGAAGAGGCTGCGTTCGCGGGATGCCTTTACCCGGGCGGCGAACGACGATGGAGGAATACCATTGCCTGGTCGAGCGGGAACGCTTCGTCCGCGTCCGGCGGCGATTCGCTGAGCAAATGAGTCTCCAGGTCGTGCAGCGCCAGTTCCAGAGCCTCGCTCGCTACCTGGCTCGCGTGGCTGCCCGGCCTCGTTTGCGAGAGGTGTTGCTTCCAGGCCAGGTGGCGGATCCTCAGCGCGCTGGCGTACTGGTCCAGCGCCGTCAGCAGCATCCGCTGGTTTCGGAGTTGCTCGTACCGCTTGGGGTGTTGCTCCAGCAGATGAAGCATGATTGTCTTGTAGTGCATGGGAGTCTCCATTTGGTTGAGGGGAAAGGTTGTCTTCAAGCGTTGCCGACTCTATCGGATCGGTGAACGGTAGCAAGGGTTCTCGTGCGGACTGTGGCTTCCGTGCCATAATGGACAATCAAGGCTGAAAGAGTTGGCCGCGGAAGAAAGCAAGAGGTGTGCCAGGTCGCCGGTAGGTAGGTTTGCTGGCAAGCTATTGCCCGGAGACTCAACCGTTCTGGGAGCCTACAAGGCAGGGCGGCACAGTTACCCTTCCCGCATAGACACGCCTCTGTAAGACGCCGGATCATCTGAAAGTGGTGGGATGATCTATGCAGGAAGGAACTTGGTATGAGCCGGTTGTCATACGGATAGCGATTCTCGTTTCGGCTCGGGGGCGAAACGCCGCCCCTCTCGACTGAATGAACCGGTCCACCAAATCGAGGGCGCCAGGCGAGAATCATCAAGGCGGGCGGGACGGACCCATTACCAGATGGTTTCAATACCGCACGAACGGATTTGGCCGTCGCGGGTCACCAGCGGCACGCAGTGGTAATAGGCGGTGGCGGCGATGATGCGGTCGGGCATATCGGGAACCGCGTCGCGGGAAATCTCTTGCACGGCGCGCACGACGCCCAGGTCGAGGGCGGCCAGTTCCAGGTTGGTCTTCGGGTCGTTAAGCTCGGTGAGGAGGCGCGGCATCGTGGCCGCGTGGAGCCGGCCTTTTTCAACCAGGTAAGTGATCTCGACCAAACAGATGCTCGGCAGCAAGATACGCTGCGTGCCGTCCAAAGCACTGGCCGCGGCCGCACTGAGCCGTTTGTCATTTTCCAGAAACCAGAGCGCGGCATGGGTGTCGGCCGCCACCGCTTTCATCAAGCCTCGCCGGAGAGGAAGCCGGACCACATTTCGCGCCGGGCCTCCTTGATGTCGTCGGGGCTGATGTGGCTGCGAATATCGGCGAGGATGCCGCGTGGGCTACGCCGCTCGGAGGGGAGCCGTCCCGCCTCGTTACCGGGCATGCCCTCGGCGTGCAACTGCTCACGCATCCCCTCCCAGAACACTTTAGATGCCGGTTCCAAGGCCTTGCGCGTCGGCCTCCTGTCGGGGTCCTGTTTAAGCCGTGCGGGTGAAGGTCCGTGGGACAGGCACTGGTCTTCGAGCAGCTTCAGCGCGGCCTGGAAGACTTCGCTTTCGCTCTGAAAAAGGCCGCTGGCCAATTGCTCGCGGACGAATTGTTCGAGGTGAGGGGGCAGGGGCACGCTCAGGTTCATGGCACCAGTGTAGCGCACTTGGATGGAGATGTCAAAGCACCGTGTACTCACCCCGCTGGAGCCGCGCTTGGAAGGTGGCGCCGGTTAGCGGAATCGTGCCACCCCCAAGTGCGAAACGAAGGGCTTGGTCAAGAGCTCAGCCGCGTTGGCACGGCCGGCGCAGCCGACGGCACTTGTTGGTTTTCGGAAGCGAGCCGTTCGGCCGTACTATCGAAGAACAGGTGAATCTCGTCGTGAGCGTCGGCCGGGGCGTGCTCCAAAGTCAGGCTCTTGGCTTCTTCCCAGCGGCCGGCTGCCAAGTGCCGGCGGACGGCTTCGCAGACTGCGGACGGCAGGAAGATGTCGCGGTGCAGTCGAACGAAGTGCCGGCCGTCGGCGAAGTCGGTGACCGCCTCGACGTTCTTGCGACTCTGACCCATAGCGGCGTCTCCAAGGCACAGACATGGTGATCCTCTGAAGCGCCCTGTGCCGGCCCTCAGATGGCGAATCCTACCGGCGGCGCGAACGTGCCGCGGCGGGTCGTCGGTGTCAATCAAGGAATGCCTTCAAGGGCGGAATGAGAAGGCGTGCCGGGCGGCGGCGTCGGCCGGGCGTTTGGGGCTGTGGCCGCGTCAGCCTTCCTACGCCGATTGTAGTTTGACACTAAACTCGTGTCAAGAAGCATTGACCCGATAATTGGGTCAAATGGCGACCAAGTCCCAACACTCCGCGGCGTACCGGCCCCTGCCGGAGTTCTTGCGCGCGCTGCGGGAGGAGGCCGGGCTGACGCAGCGGGAACTGGGCAAGCGGATGAAACGGCCGCAGAGCTGGATTTACAATTGCGAGACGGCCAACCGCCGCGTGGATGTCACGGAATTTGTCGAGTGGGCGACTTGGTGCGGTTTCGACGCGCTCGAAGCGTTTTCCCGGTTTCTTCAACGGCCGCGCCGCGGCCGGCGAACCAGAATTTGAGGAGACTGACGGTGGGGCGGCCCGAGCGCATGTGACGGATGAAAAAGCTCATGCCTTACTGCGCTCTTGTGCTAATTCACGCCGCTCGGCGGCCAGGCGCCGTACTCTTTCTCTTCGACTAGGCGCGAGCCTAGCAGGGCGTCGATTTGCCGCTTGAGCGCCCAACGGCGGTCGTTGTGCCGGTAGACAGAGCGGGCCAGCTCCACGAACGGCGGGCCGAAATCGCCCTCGCGCTCGCACCGGCGGATGTCGTCCTCGACCTGCCACAGCGTTTGATTCACTTCGCGGAGCTGCTGCACCAACTCCGCCACCTCCGGCAGGTCCGGGAAGGCCGCGGCGCGGGCACGCTCCAACGACGCCAGTTCGGCGCACACGTGGCGCAGCTTCGCTTCGTCCGTGAAGCGCTCGGTCTTTATGCCCAGAATGGTGATCTTGTCGAACAGTTCGCCCGCGGAGACCTCGACGCGCACGGGGCAGTACCCGGCCTTTTGCGCCGCCAACTTTCGCACTTCCTCCGCCATCCGCGCGAAGACGGTATCCCAGTCGCCCACCGTTTGCTGGCGGAACAAGCGCATGGTCGGGTACCACGGCGTGTCAGAGCGCTTCAGCAACCAGCGCCAGTCCGCAATGGTCGAGAGCGCGACCCAGACGGGCACGGCCAGCGCCCCCGCCAAGTGCGCGACCGCCGTGTCCGCAGTGACCACCAGGTCCAGGTTCTTCATCACCGCGCCGGTTTCCACGAACGCGCCGGTGTCGGCGTCCAGTGAATCGGACAGTTCGGTGACGGGGAAACGGCGGGTCAAGGAGGGAAGCTGGTCCACACCGTCGCCCTTTTGGATGCTGTAGAGCTGCACGCCGGGCATGGCCGCCAGCGGCGCGAACGCCGCCAGCGGGATGGAGCGGTGCCGGTCCCACTTGTGGTGCGGGTTGCCCTGCCAGGCGATGCCGACCTTGAACGTTTGATCTTGTGCCAGCCGGCCGCGCCAACGTTCGACCAGCCCGGCCGGCACCGACAGGTAGGGCACTTCGGCCGGCACCGTGTCCAGCGTGGTACCCAGCAGGTGGGGCAGGCTCATCAGCGGGGCATGGCAGTCGAACGGCGGCAACTCGGCCTTCTCCGCGACCAGCCGATCGACGCCCACCACGGAGGAAAACAACGGCAGCAGAAAGTCCGGGCATTCGACCACGACCTTGCCGCCGCGCTGCTTGACCAGCGGCGCGTAGCGGATGAACTGGATCATGTCGCCCAGGCCCTGCTCCATGTACAGCAGGACCGTGCGACTTTCCAGCGGTGAGCCGTCCCACCGCGGTTGAGTGAAGGGCCGCGGTCGGGCGCTCTTGCGCTTCCAGCGCCACTCGTACTCGGCCCAGCCGCGCTCGTAGTCGCCCTGCTGCAGCCATGCCAGGGAGCGGTTCCAGTGCGTCGAAGCGGCGCCGGGCTGGAGCCACAAAGCGTACTGGTAGCAGGCCAGCGCCTCCTCCGGCCGGCCCTGCTCCTTGTAGGCGCTGCCGAGGTTCGAGTGGGCCTCGGCGTAGCGGGGGTTGGCCTGAACCGCCCGGCCGTAGGCGGCGATGGCTTCGGCGAAGCGGCCTTGGTCTACGAGCGCCAGGCCCAAGTTGTTCAGCGCCTCGGCGTGGTCGGGCTTGAGCCGCGCGGCCTGCTCCAGCACGATTGCCGCCTCGGCGGGCTGGCCGGTTTCGGTCAGGGCCAGGCCGAGGTTGTTCAGCGCATCGGCGTAGTCGGGCTTCAGCTCCACCGCTCGGCGGAAAACCGGGATCGCCTCTTGACGGCGATTCATGGAGACGAGCGTGTTTCCCAGGTTGTAGTGCGCTTCGGCGTAGTCGGGCTTGAGGCGGATGGCCTCGCGCAAGGTGGCTGCGGCTTGCTCCAACTCGCCGCCCTGCGCCAGCGCCACGCCCAGGTTATGGTGCGCCTGAACCAGGTCGGGCTTGAGCCGCAGGGCCTGGCGCAAGGCGGCGACCGCGTCGGGCAGCTGGGACTCTTGGGCCAGGGCCACGCCCAGGGCGGCCCACGCCTCGGGGTCATCAGGCCGAAGTCGTGTCGCCTGCCGGTAGCAAGCGACGGCTTGCGATCCCTTTCCTTGCAGGGACAAGGCGTTGCCGAGCTGGAAGTGGGCGGCGGCGTTGGCGGGTTCGGCCTGGACCACTTGGCGGTACAGCGCCTCGGCCTTGGCAGGGTTGCCCGCGCGGACCAATTGGCAGGCGGCTTCCAAAGCGGCCGCAGACGTGGTCATGACGCGGTCCACCGGCACATGCTCGGGTCTAGATGGGGAGTTTTCGTTGTCATCGTGGGAGGGCCACCGTGCCCACCGCCACCTTCCAGGTGGTTTATTGCTTTGTCCTTGTGGCCCACGACCGACGCCGGGTCCTCCACTTCAACGTGACGCGGCACCCGTCCGCAGTGTGGGTGGCCAGGCAAATCCGGCAAGCCTTTCCCTTCGGCACGGCGCCGCGCTTCCTGCTCCACGACCGCGACGGCTGTTACCGCTAAGCCTTCCACCGAGCCGCCGCCGACCTCGGCATCGAGGAAGTCCTCACCGCGCCGCGCTCGCCGTGGCAAAATCCCTACGTCGAGCGGTTGATCGCCAACGTCCGGCGCGAGTGCCTGGACCACGTGATCGCGCTCAACGAGCGCCACCTGATGCGCGTCCTTTCGGAGTACTTCTCCTACTACTACCGATGCCGCCCCCATTTGGCCCTGGGCCGCAACGCGCCCGTCCTCAGCCAGGTCGAGCCGCCTGAGCGCGGCCGTGTCATCGCCATCCCCGAAGTTGGCAGGCTTCACCATCGCTACACGCGCTGCGCTTGAGGCCAACTTCCGCATTCGCCTGCCGCCCTTACCGCGAATGGCGCGCGCCCGGCCCTCTGTCCCAAGGTTATGCGACCTTTAATGTCCTTTCCGCCATTACCACCGACGCTTCGCCACCGATGCTAACTGGCCTGGAAGGGGCCAAATGACATTTTCGGGAACGACAAGAGGCGACAGGAAGCAGAAGTCTTTCAAACGGGAACCGCGCCCGCGCACATGCAGCCGGCCGGAAGCGGGTCACCACTGATGAGGCCGCGGGCTCCCCCGGCTCAGACTTAATTTCGGGTGAACTTGGGACGAGTCACGACACCAATGCCATAACGAGCCAAGCACACCGCCGCCATTCATACTACGAGGAGCGCTTGCCCTGCCCTCGTTCCTTGGGGATGGCGTGCACCGCAGAGGCGTACCCGGCTTAATTGGGCACGTCCGGATCTGTTGGAGCCCTGGGTAGCAATCCACAGGGCTACCCGGCCCCGCACTTTTCTTCCTTGTTTCACTTTTGACACCAGCGCCAATGCGTCGGCGCGGACCGAAAACTACTATGGCGCGGGCCGGCTTATGTTTTCGGCAACCATACCAGAGTCCTGTTTATTGCTTGGCACGTTTGAAATAGTACCACAGATTCTTCCCTCCTAGTACAGGCCTGATATAGACCAACTCCCAGCCGTCCTCTGCAAGTTTGTTTAACCCTTTTTCTTGAGCATCAGTACTCATATAATAGTATTCTCCTCCCGGATGATCGCCACCAACTTTGCCAACATCAGAATCGATCAGAATCTTGTATTCCCATTTCAATGGGCGTTTTGTTTCTTCTTTGTTCTGCTGAACACTCTGTTGGGCAGGCGACTTCGACAACATCAACTGAGTGCAACCCATGAGTATAACAGCAAAGAACAGAATACAAGCGGTTTTCACGGCATTCTCCTTGGCGCTACAGCGCGGCTTTAGATAACCAATCTATGCCGCTGGTTATTACGGGACCTCGTATCTATTTGTCTCGTCGTTGACGGCAGGAGAGAAGGCCAGCCCTGCAAGCAGCTACCAATGTCGCACATTATATATTCTCCGATAGTAAATGTACAACTCGCGAAGCGAGTTGCATGCTGTCACTGATCGGCCTTTTTCATCAGCGGATCGGGAAGAGGATCTGGAACGACCCCTTCCGGAATCTTCGATTCTCCCCAGTAGTAATCCTTCCAATTGCCATTCGGTGGCGGCTCGATGACAAGATTCGCCCTTTTGCCATCACTGTTAAGATCTTTCCCTACTTCAAGAAAGAACGTCAGGTCCTTATTACCTAAAGGCACATGTTTGTCAATCGCCAAGCTCGGGATCTCAACAACCGCCTCGACTTCAATGTGAAACTTCTTAATCGAGGGTGTAGGAGAGTCCTCCTTTTTGCCTTTGACAGGAGGTAGATTCGTCTGATCAAATGGTTTCTTTACCTCTATGGCCACTTTCACCTTTTTTAGAAACTGTAAACCTGGAATGCCATCTGCGCCGCCAAAATCGAACGACCAGAGCGGGCTTTTTTGTCCCTCTTTGTTGTATACATCCCACTTGTCAATTTCGCCCGTAAACTTGTCATCCTTAATGTCATCATTGGCAGAGACAAGAATGTAAGTGCCATCGTCAAAGAACGAAGTCAGCGCGTAGATTACAGCGAAATTAACTGCATCTATAGCTGTTTTTCGCACTTCGTCTGTAAGATGCGTTAGGGCAGCCCCAATCGACTTCACCAAACTGACGAATGCCTTTAGTTTCCCACCGTTCGCCCATTCTGCTTTTCCAACTGCGGTGAATTGCGTCTTGATCTCAGCAATCGCGTCAGCCGGAGCCCCTTTCAAGTTAGTAATCTCCTTGTGGAGATCGGCCCATAGGTTGTGTGCTTTATTTGCAGCAAGGTATTTTAGGGGAATCCTAACAGAAGCCAGACCACTCGGATCTACCGCATTCGTCGGGTCATTCCCAACGTACCGATAAATGTTCGCGTCACCTGCCCGGAACCACAGCGGGTCTTCTTGCATCCAGCGGCCAATGGTCGTCTTATCCGCCCGCGCGCCGGCGAAGAGCACGGAAAAGTCGCGGTCTTGCGACACTCCGTCGAACAAGTACCGGCCGCCGTTGGCAGCGCTCGTCTCGCTCGTGATGTTGCCGTAGCCGTCGTACTTGATCGTGTCCACGACCGCGCCGGAGGCGTTCAGCACATTTCGGACCGACCCCAACCGGTCCTGCAAGTACCAGCCGGCGTTGCCACTGCCGTCGATCCGAGCCAACAGTTGTTGCCCACTGTCGCCCACGATGTAGCGCATAACCACCGTATTCGTCGTCGTCAGGTCGGCCCACACGTTGTCGCCGTCGTAAGCCATCCGGGTCTTGGTCAGCCCGGTCCCCGAGACCCACTTGTCCTCCTCGATCCGGTGCCCGAATACGTCGTAGGTGTACGTTGCCGTGATCTGGTTCGTAGTCCCGTCCGATGTCTTGCGCACCGAGGTCAGGAGGTTCCGCTGGTCGTAGGTGTAGTACCACGTTTCCAGGCCGCTGCCCTTGGATTGCTGCGTCAGATTGCCGTTGTTGTCATACGTGTACGTGAACGTGCCGTCGTTGGTGACCTGGTTGCCAGTGCCGGTGCTGTAACCGGTCATTGTCCGGTTGCCGTTGCCGTCATACGTGTACGTCGCCGCGCTATCCGTCAGCACCTGGTTGGTCGCGTCATAGGTGTACGACACGGTGCCGCTGGCCGAGGTCTCCGTCGTTACCCGGTCGGCGTTGTCGTAGCCGTAGTTCTGGTACGACAGCGTGACGGCGCTTGAGTTCTTGTTCGTGATTGACGTCACCCGCTCGCCTGCGTCGTAGCCGTAGGCCGTCGTGCCCACCACCTGCGTACCTGCCAGGTCGCTGTATTTCGTCAGTGTACTCAACTGATCGCGGTTGGTATATACGAAATCGGCGCGCACCGGCGTCTGGCTCGCGCCGCCGAACTCGCGCGTCGTAAGCCGGTTGGCTGCGTCGTAGACCGACGTGGTCACGCCGCCCAGCGAATCGTTAAGTTGCGTGCGGTTGCCCACCTGGTCGTACGAAGAGGTCAATGTGAGGCCGTAAATGTCCGTCACCTGCGTCTGCCGGTTCAGCGCGTCGTAGGCCATCGTATAGGTGCCGTTGGCGTCCCCGGCCGTCAGCTGGTCGCCCGCGTTGTCGTAGGTGTAGGTCAGGGTGTTGACCGTGACGCCGCTGACCACCCAGGTTTCGCCCGTCTTGCGGCCGTCCTTGTCGTAGCTGTCGTTGGTGACGTGGCCGTCGCGGTCGGTGGTCGAGGTCTGCCGCCCGTCGCCGTCGTAGGCGTAGGTCGCCGAGTGGTTCAAGGCGTCGGTCAGCTGCGTCTGCCGGTTCAAGGCGTCGTAGGCGAAGGTCGTGCGGTTGCCGTCGGGATCGACCTCCAGGGTCTGGTTGCTGTTGGCGTCGTAGGCCATCGTGGTCAAGTCGTTCAGCGCGTCGGTGATGGTCGTCTTGCGGTTGAGCGCGTCGTAGCCGTAGCTGGTGGTGTGGTTCAGCGCGTCGGTCGTGGCCAGCACGTTGCCGTTGGCGTCGTAGGCCGTCTTGGTCGTGTTGCCGTTGGCGTCCTCGGCGGCAACTTGCCGGCCGCTGTTGTCGTAAACGTAGGTCGTGGTGTCGCCCAGCGCGTCGATGCTGGCGGTGAGGTTGCCGGCAGAGTCGTACACGCTCGTGGTCGTGTGGTTGAGCGCATCGGTCTGGGCGGTTAGCCGGTCGGCGGCGTCATAGGCGTAGGTGGTCCGGTCGCCGCGGGCGTCGATGGTCGCGGTCTTGTTGCCCCGCGAGTCGTAGAGCGTGGTCGTCACATCGCCTAGCGCGTCGGTCACCGTGGTCTGCTGGTTGGCACTGTCGTAGGCGTAGGTGGTGGTGTGGTTGCGGGCGTCGGTGACGGCGGTGACGTTGCCGGCCGTGTCGTAGGCGGTGGTGGTGACGTTGCCCAGCGGGTCGGTGACGGTCGTCTGGCGCCCCTGGTTGTCGTAAGCGTAGCTGGTGGTGTTGCCCAGCGCGTCGACGGAGGCGGTCACCTGGCTGTTGGCGTCGTACAGGGTGGTGGTGACGTCGCCCAGGGCGTCGATGGTCTCGGTGCGGCGGTTCAGCGAGTCATAGACGTAGGTGGTGCGGTCGCCGCGCGGGTCGATGGTGCCGGTCACACTGCCGGCGGTGTCGTACAGCGTGGTCGTCACGTTGCCCAGGGCATCGGTCACGGTGGTCTGCTCGCCGAGGGTGTTGTAGGCGTACTTGGTGACGTTGCCGTTGGCGTCGATGGTGGCCGTGGTCTCGCCGTCGGAGTTGACCTGGGTCTGCGTCAGGTTGCCCAGCGCGTCCTGGGAGCCGACCGTCTGGCCGGTCATGTTCTGGCTGTCCTGGCTCTTCTGGTTGAGCGGGTTGACGGTACCGACTGCGGCGCCGGTGGCGTCAAAGAGCGTCTGCGTGGTGTTGGCGTTGGGGTCGGTGGTCCCGGTGACCCGGTTCTGGGCGTCGAGCGTGTAGGTGGTCACCCCGCCTTGCGGGTCGGTCACCTTGGTCTGGTTGCCGGCAGCGTCGTAGGCACTTGTGGTGGTGTGGTTGAGGGCGTCGGTTGAGGCAGTTTGCTCGTTGGCGGCGTTGTAGCCGTAGGTGGTGGTGTGGTTGAGTGGGTCGGTCACGGAGGTGGTGTTGCCCACCTTGTCGTAGGCGGTGGTGGAGACGTGGCCCAGCGGGTCGGTCACCGTGGTCTGCTGGTTGGCACTGTCGTAAGCGTAGGTGGTGGTGTGGTTGCGGGCGTCGGTGACGGCGGTGACGTTGCCGGCCGTGTCGTAGGCGGTGGTGGTCACGTTGCCCAGCGGGTCGGTGACGGTCGTCTGCCGCCCCTGGTTGTCGTAGGCGTAGCTGGTGATGTTGCCCAGCGCGTCGACGGAGGCGGTCACCTGGCTGTTGGCGTCGTAGAGGGTGGTGGTGACGTCGGCCAGGGCGTCAATGGTCTCGGTCCGGCGGTTGAGCGAATCATAAGCGTAGGTGGTGCGGTCGCCGCGCGGGTCGATGGTGCCGGTCACATTGCCGGCGGTGTCGTACAGCGTGGTCGTCACGTTGCCCAGGGCATCGGTCACGGTGGTCTGCTCGCCCAGGGTGTTGTAGGCGTAGCGGGTGACGTTGCCGTTGGCGTCGATGGTGGCGGTAGTCTCGCCGTCGGCGTTGACCTGGGTCTGCGTGAGGTTGCCCAGCGCGTCCTGGGAGCCGACCGTCTGGCCGGTCATGTTCTGGCTGTCCTGGCTCTTCTGGTTGAGCGGGTTGACGGTGCCGACCTGTGCGCAGGTGGCGTCGAAGAGCTTCAGCGCATTCGCCTGGCGTTCTTCCGCAATTCAGATCGCCGTTTGGTAACGGTGCGCCGGTGTCATTGCGTGCCGGTCGATGTCGGCCCACGCCACTTTCGTGGATGACAATCGCGGTAGATGCTTGCCACGCGCCCGCTTCCCTACTTCGAAAGACCTGTCCGCGTCCCCTTTCTTTTCCCTGCCCGCGGGAGCCGGCGCGCTTTGTCTGGCGCCATTGTAGCGACAGCCCGCCCCGTTTTCATGTTCTCCGGGTGCCGCGAATGCGGCATGACGACTGACACCAGTTATCTCCGACAGGTCGTTTGCGCCGGCGCGACGACGGAAACCGCGATTCAATACGAACTGCGTCCTCTTTTCCTTCTCAATCACCAGAGTAAAATTCAACCCTTTCAGTGGTCGGGGCCACTTTTTCACTGTACCCCATTGTTTCAAGAATTGCTTCTATTCGGATTGTAGGTGGTTTGGACAAAAAGATATCCTGATCCATTACATATGCAATGCGAATACTCTCGTCAAATCGGGTCACCCGCGCCTTGCTAACGCCCGGCTGCTTTTTTAGCAACTTTTCCAAAGCCATGTCGTCCGCAGGTAATGTACTATAGTGTATCCACACCTGATGCTCAAAGGAAAATCGCAATTCCCGCACTGCCAGCCACAGACCAAATAGCAGCACAACCAAAAAAGATGCCAATGATAACACCTGCAACGTCTTTCTACTCCCCATTGGGAGGCCTCCCGTTTACGACACGAACAACAACACGTTCATCTAACTCCATTGAAGCCACTCAATAGTCCCGCAGCTGCTTCTAATCTTGCATAATTGCTTTCTCGTACAAATAGGTGGTGCCTTCTCTATCCCCTTGTGGTTTGCCGAGTTCAATTGTCAGCGAACGGGTGTATTTTACCTTACTTGGTTTTATAATACCGTTCAATCGTGAATAAGATGCCGCAGCAAAGTCATTGGTGAAACCCGCTTTTGTCCACGCCTCGCGCTCCGGAATTCCAGTATATTCCCCGTATAGCAATCTGGTCAGACGGTA
>Ga0207048_10131_pt1 | contig 23939 bp, 12 predicted proteins | sample Alteio_BWMinCont_65_FD_153301 | JGI IMG/M metagenome (GOLD analysis project Ga0207048, IMG submission 153301) | Enriched cells from forest soil in Barre Woods Harvard Forest LTER site, Petersham, Massachusetts, United States -... | ecosystem: Environmental > Terrestrial > Soil > Temperate forest >...
GATATCCGGCATTCATTGCGATGCTGGTGATTTATGGGTTGATGGTATTCAAACCGGCCTGATCAATACCACTTCATCTCTCGATCTGGATCAATTCGGACCAGTTCATTCGCATATCGCACCCCATTTCACTCGCATTAATTGCCGTAACCTAAACCACTTGACGCTGCCTCCCTTGAACCGCATTCTTACGCGCAATACAAATCGATAGAACCAAAAAAAAGGGGATTTGATTGATGAATTGCTACCCGGACCGACAGCGACTATTCAATCTCGTCCGGCGCTGCGGGATCGCCGGCATGCTGTTCACCATGTCGATGCTGCCAGGCTGGGGCATGACCAGTCCGATCCCGGTTCAAGACCTGTTCAAGAATGCCGACGTGGTAGCGGCGAAATTGTCTCCGGATGGCAAATCCGTCGCCTTGTCGACTTCAATCAATGGCAGGAAATGTCTTGCCGTCATGGATATCAAAACCGCGAAGATACAAGAAGTGGCGGAGTATTCGGATGCGGAAGTCGGTTCGTTTTCCTGGGCCAGCGACAATCGGCTGCTCTATTCCCTGAATTATCTCTTTGACGAGCATCGATGGACCGGCTACGTCAACGATGGGCTATTTGCGGTCAACCGCGATGGCAGCGATGCCATGGAACTCGTTTCGACTATCAAAAAGCAAGTGGAGAATCGTGCACAGGCCGTTCGCTCCATGGAGGAAATCGGACGTTTCAACGACAACCCGGATGAGATCCTGGTCGCGGAACGAAATAGTAAAGAAACCGGTGTAAAGGCGTTCCGGCTAAATACTGTTTCTGGAAGAATGCGAGAGATCAATATTTCCGTTAGCGGCGAAATACATGGGTTCTGGGCCGACAACACCGCCACTATCCGGCTTGTAAAAACGTCAGCGAGCGACATCGGGAAGGAAACTCTCTGGTATCGAGAAGGAGCGGGATCTCCCTGGAATAAAATAGCCGAACTGGATAAGCTCAAACCGCAATTCAAACCGCTTGGATTTGATGCCGACAACAAGACATTGTTCGTGGCTTCCAGAAACGGCCGTGACAAGTCGGCTATCTACAAATTCGATTTCGCGAAAAATGCCATTGGCGAACTGCTCTATGCCAACGACGAAGCTGATATCAATGGCGGACTGACATTTACGGAAAAGACGCACAAGCTGCTGGGTGTCCGCTATCAAGGCGATCTGCCTGGAACGTACTGGCTCGACAAGCAGCGTGAAGGCATCCAGGAAGGCATCGACGCCGCACTACCAGGACAAATGAACGAAGTAACCGGCGACGAGCTTTCTGGGGGCCTGCTGGTTCATTCGTACTCAGACGTTAATCCGGGAATCTATTATTCCTACAACCCCGAATCTCACCAGCTAAAAAAACTCTTCTCGGCAAGGCCATGGATCCATCAAGACGATCTTTCCGCTCAATCCGTGTTTCACTATCAGGCGCGTGACGGCCTGGACATTCCAGCCTACCTGACGTTACCAAAAGGGAAACCGGTCAGCCATCTACCGATGGTCGTGGTTGTTCATGGCGGCCCCTGGAGTCGCGATTACTGGGGTTACAACCCCGAGATACAGTTTCTTGCGAGCCGCGGATACGTCGTGTTGCAACCGCAATTCCGCTCATCGACCGGATTGGGATTCACCCTGTTCAACCAAGGCCGCAAACAATGGGGTTTGCGCATGCAGGACGATATCACCGATGGTGTGCAAAACCTGGTCAAACAAGGCGTGGTAGACCGTGCGAAGGTCTGCATCATGGGGGCAAGCTATGGCGGTTATGCGGCAATGATGGGGGCAGTAAAAGATCCCGGCCAGTACCGGTGCGCGATTGATATGTTTGGCGTCACCGATATCAAGCTGCAGCAGAAAATTTCCGACTGGAACAGCGATTCGATGGATGAATTCCGGCGTTACGATTTCAAGGAGCTGGTTGGCGACCTTAGCAAGGATTCGGATCAATTTGATCAGGTCTCACCGCTTAAGCAAGCCGCCAGGATCAAGATTCCGGTATTGATGGCATATGGTGACAAGGATAATCGCGTTCCCATCGCTGAAGGCGAAAAATTGCGCGACATCTTGCAAGAACAGGGGACGGTAGTTGAATGGATGACACTCGAAGATGAAGGACATGGCATCCACAACAAAGAGTCCAATCGCTATTTATTTTACGGTGCGCTGGACGCATTCCTGCGAAAATATAACGCGATCCATTGAGCCTCGGCGATAGCGTGGCGCTGCGGCGGCGCCGTCACTCTGCCTCTGGCGCATTCCACCAACCACCGCCCAATGCCTGTAGCAATGCGGCCGTATCGGTAAAGCGCGCCGCTCGCGCAACCGTCCGGTCCAGATCGGTTTGCATCCGCTGGCGCTGGGCATCCAGCAAACTGAGATGGCTGACGCCACCGGCCTGATACTGGCGCTGCGTGATAGCCAGGCTATCCTCCGCGTTCTCCGCTGCCTGTGTCCTCGCCTGCAGGGCCTGGGCGTCGTTCTCCAGCGCCCGCAAGGTATCCGCCACCTGCTGCAACGCCTGCAATACGGTCTGCTGGTAGCCCGCTGCGGCGGCATCGTAGGCGGCTATCGCCGAGCGCTTTTTGGCGCGCAGTTCGCCGCCATGGAACAACGGCTGCATCAACTTGATGCCGATGCTCCAGACATTCAGGCTATCTGCAATCTGGGAAATACGCGTCTGCTCTGCCCCCACGCTGCCGGATATGGTGAGTTGCGGATAGAGATTGGCCGTGGCCACCCCGACCTGTGCACTGGCCTGATGCAGCGTCGCTTCTGCCGCCCGGATATCGGGCCGCTGGCGCGCCAGCGCTGACGGCAAGCTCAGCGGCAAGGTAGCGGGCAACGTCAGTGCATTCAAATCCAGCGGTTGCAGATCGACCTGGGCCGGTGCCTTACCCAGGTAAACCGCCAGCTGATGGCTGACCTGCGCCAGTTGCTGCCTGAGGGGCGGAAGCATGGCTTCGCTCTGCGCCACCAACGTGCGTTGGCTTTTCAGATCCCGCCGGGCGATACCGCCGGCGGCGAACCGCTGCTCCATGATACCAAGCTGCTGGCGCTGCAGTTGCAGCAATTGCTCGCTGCTGACAATCTGCGCATGCAGCGAGGCTTGCCTGATGGCTGCGGTCACAACGTTGGCGGCCAGCGTCAACCGCGCCGCTTTCAGTTCATCGGCCTGATTCTGCACTTGCGCCTGCAAACCTTCCAGCATGCGGGTATTGGCGCCGAATGCGTCAACGGTGTAGGACACGTTTACCGCTGCGTTGTATAACGTAAACGGCCCGGTCTGCGGCACATTCGGAATGCCGAGCGCCGCTGTATCGATCTGCTGCCGCGTATTACCCAGCTGCAGATCGACTTGCGGATAACGACTGGCGCCGGTCTGCGCATTCAGTGTTTCGCTAGCCTGGCGCAAGGTGGCTTTGGCCTGCGCCATCAAAGGACTGTTGGCAAGGGCTTCACGTACCAACGCATCCAGCTGCGGCGAATGAAACAGCGTCCACCATTGCGCCGGGATATCCATGGCTGGATCAAACCGTTGGGCGGCGCCGCCCACGCCTGTGCTTGCCACCGTCGCCGTGACCGGCGTGCCGGACGTGTACTGCTGCACGGCTGGCGCCGCAGGTGTTTGGAAATCCGGACCGACCGCGCAGGCGCTCAGCAAACCTGCGATAGCCGGCAACAGCAAAGGCAGCCAAAACGGATTCCTGCGTGCGCGAATCAAATGGTGTCTCATCACGATGTCCTCAATCCAGCGTACTGCGATAAAAGCGCAGCGCAATCCCCATCACAATCAGCGTGAAAAGCATCAACGGCCAGACATTGGGCCAGAGATCGACCCAGCCGTTGCCTTTCAGCAGAATGCCGCGTATCAGCCGGTTGAAATACGTCAACGGCAGCAAGTTGCCGATGAACTGCGCCCATTTCGGCATACCCTGGAATGGGAACATGAAGCCGGACAACAGGATGTTAGGCAGGAAATAGAACATCGTCAGCTGCATTGCCTGCAGCTGATTCTGTGCGATCGATGACAGTGTAATGCCGACTGTCAGGCTGGCCGCGATGAACAGCAGCGCCGCCAGGTAGATCGCGACCACGCTGCCGGCAAACGGCACATGAAACATGAACCGCGCGCCGAGCAGGATGATGCTGGCCTGGATCAGGCCGATGGCGATATACGGCATGATCTTGCCGGTCATGACTTCAATCGGCGACACCGGCGTCGCCAGCAGGTTTTCCATGGTGCCGCGCTCGCGTTCTCGGGTCATCGACAAACCGGTCATCATCACCATCGTCATCGACAGGATGACGCCCATCAAGCCTGGCACGACGTTGTATTGGGTGACGCCTTCCGGGTTATACAGGCGTTGGACCTGCACATCGAAAGCAGGCTTGCCGCCACTGAATTTTGCCAGCGCACCTTGCAAATCCTTGTTGGCTACCGATTGCACCAGCTGCGGCAAGGCCGCCAGCGCCATGCCGGTGGCGGTAGGATCGGTAGCGTCCGCCTCCACCAGCAACGCCGGCCGTTCGCCACGTACCAGGTTGCGGGTAAAATCGGCAGGAATATTCAATACGAACAGCACCTTCCCCTGCGCCAGTGCGGTGCGGCCGGCGGCCTCGTTCGGCAGCTCGGCGACGATATCGAAATAATCGGACGCTTTCATGGCGGCGATAAAGGTGTGCGTGAACTCGCTATGATCGGCGCTGATGATGGCGGTCGGCATGTGTTTCGGATCGCTGTTGATGGCGAAGCCGAACAGCAGCATCTGCATGATGGGTATCACCGTGATCATGCGCACCGTGACGCGATCGCGCATCAGCTGCAGGAATTCCTTGAGGACGATGCTCCACCAACGAGAGAAGGAAAAACCCGATAGACCCGAAAACCTGCTCATGACTGGTCTCCGAAGTTATCGGTCGAGCGGTTCATCATGTAGATGAAGACGTCTTCCAGGCTGGTATCGATCAACTCCATGCGCAAGTCCTGTCCCTGGGTCATACGGCGCAAGGTTTTCTCCAGCAGCGCGGCATCTGTGCCGCATACATGGAGGGACGTGCCGAACACCACTAGCTGATCTACCCCGGGCTGGCCATGCAGTTGCTGGGATAAACCGATCAGCTTGTTATCGTGGATATCGCCGTTGCGGCTGTTGTAGATGGACCAGGTACTCAAGCCTTGCCCGGCCACTACTTCGGCAGCCGTGCCCTGCACCAGCAACTTGCCGTAGGCAAGATAGGCCAGTTTGTGGCAACGCTCGGCCTCATCCATGTAATGCGTGCTGACCAGGACGCTGATGCCCTCCGCTGCCAGCCGGTGCAGTTCCTCCCAAAAATCGCGTCGCGCCGCGGGATCGACACCGGCGGTCGGTTCGTCCAGCAACAGCAGTTGCGGCTTGTGGAGCATGCTGGCGGCCAGCGCCAGCCGCTGTTTCCAGCCGCCGGACAGCGACCCGGCCAGTTGCTTGGCGCGGCTGCTCAGCCCGAGTTTCTCCAGGCTCTCATCGACCACTTCCTTGCGATTTTTCATCTCGTAGATGCGGGCCACAAAATCCAGGTTCTCGCGGATGCTGAGATCATCCCAATAAGAGAATTTCTGCGTCATGTACCCGACCCGCCGCTTGATCTGGTCGCTTTGCTTGATGATGTCGAAGCCGAGACAGGTGCCGTGGCCCGAATCGGGCGTCAGCAAGCCGCACATCATGCGGATCGAGGTAGTCTTGCCGCTGCCGTTAGGTCCGAGGAAACCGAATATCTCACCGCGCCGCACCTGCAGCGACAGATCTCTCACCACGTGCTTGTTGCCGAAGTGTTTGTTGATACGATCGACATCCACCACCAGGTCGCCGTTGGCATGGGCTTTGTCAGCATCCGTGCTGCCCGTTGTCATGGCAATCTCACTTCAACCGGTTGCCCCGGATGCAGTTTGAGCGCATCGGCCGGCGCCGGACGCGCCTCGATCATGTAGACCAGTTTGGCACGCGACTGATTGCTGTAAATGATAGGCGGGTTATATTCCGACTCGGTCGAGATATAGGAAATCTGCGCCCCCACCTTGGCCTGGCAGCCGTCGCAACTGAGCGACACTGACTGGTTCAGCTTGAGCCGGCCGAGCGTGGTTTCCGGCACGAAGAAGCGGATTTTTACATTATCAGGCGGCAGCATGCGCAATACCGGATTGCCAGCCGCCACCCATTCGCCCTCGCGATACATGGTGTCGAATACCAGGCCGCCACGGGTTGCCGTCACGGTCTTTTGCGCCAGCTTCCAGTCAGCTTGCTCCAACACCGCCTGGGCCGCCGCGACCTGCGCCTGTTGTGCGCGGACCTGGGCTTCGCGGTTCGGTAAACGATCCACCGTCAACTGGCTTTGCCACTGTTTGACCTGTGCCGCCGCAGTCTCTGCTGCAGCGCGTGAATCGTCGAGTTGCTGTTTAGCGATGCCGCCGGCCTGGAACTGGATCTGATCGCGGCTAAGCTGGAGCGCGGCCTTGGTTGCTGTGGCCTGGGCTTGCGCCAGCTGTGCCCGCGTAACCTCTTGTTCTTGCGGACGCTTGCCGCTCTGGATATCCGCGAGTTGTGCCTGGGCGGCGTTCAACTGGCGTTGCGCCTGGCGCCGGGCAGCGATTTCATCGCCCGATTCCAGCATGAACAATGGCCCGCCTGACGCTACCTGCTGCCCGCGCTGGACCGACAGCTGATCGAGACGGCCGGGTTGCGACGAGGCGACGTATACATATTCGCCTTCCACATAACCCTGCCAATCGTTGTCATTGTTCGGCGTACACCCTGCCAATGCCAGATAACAGAGAGATGCAGCCGCAAGGGCTGAAGATCGCTGCAAACGCTTGCCAAGGCTATATGGCATAGACATGGGGTTTTCCTTCGCTTATTCGTCGGTACGCGCAATCGCCGGCAGCGCCAGCCCGTGCAGCAGCAGCGCCTTGATGTGTCGTCTCAGAACTTCTTTGTCTAGCAGCGCCGCCTTGTTCAAAGCCGGCAGCAAGGGTCGGTTCTTCAAGGTGCGCGCCATCGCCAGCGGCAACATGGTCAAGCCGAGCACCGAGATGAAGATCAGGCTCGGCTCCAGTTCCGGATTGATCGTGCCCGCTTGCTGGCTGCGCCCGATGTTCTCCGCGAACAAGGCAAGTTTGGCCAACGGCACCCGCCGCACCATGCGTTCCCGCAATTCACCGCCATCGCTCAGGACTTCCCGCACCCACAAGGCAGGCATCCACGGCATGGTTTCTGTGGTGGCGATCATGCGCTCGACGATGTCCATGATCATCTGTTCAGTAGATTCACCGCCGGTGATCGGGTCCCAGATACTGTTGACGAACAGGCAGACCCGCTCGTCCACCACAGCCTCGATCAGCTGGTCGCGGTTGTTGAAGTAGTAATGCACCATGGCCGAAGTGACGCCGGCCTGGCGCGCAACTGCGGCCACCGTGGTCGCCGCGATTCCTTGCGACGAGAACAATAGCGTGGCGGTATCGAGCAGTTTTTCGCGGGTGTCCTGATCGGAAGCTACGGGACGTCCGCGGGCTGGCGTTGGTCGGTCCATGCAATTGAGATTAATCAATGCATTAATTAATTACAAGGTCGGATATGTAACTCGGGGTGCTATATGCACCTGATAAATCACATTAAAAATATGATTTATCAGATTGATTTAAAGCTATTTTTTTAAATTTCCACAGAAGAAATTTCGGTGACGCCCCGGCACACCCGTATTGGACGAATCAGGAATTTCCGTTACGATCCAGCGAAAAACCGAAGTCGCCATCAATCCAGGTGTCCTTGTCGCGAATAATTGCCTGCGCCGGAAGCGCGGCGGTCTTGACCGAAAAACCCTGCATTTTCTTGACCGCGGTACCGATCGCCATGAACTCGACCAGTCCGCTGCCGATTTCAGCGATATAGGTCTTTACACCGACGACTTCCTCCGCACCGAGCGCATCAGCTTCATTTTTCAAACGCTCGATCGCGTTCTCACGTGCATCATGAATCAAAGAAGTCAGATCGCTGATCTCGCCTTTGGTGAAGGATTTGAACGCAGCCATGAAACCACCCACCACACCCAGCGAATAGATCGAAGTGGACATCAACAGCTTTACCGGCGCGTAGCCGAGGCTGCTCATTGCCCACAACTCCTCACCGGTCAGATCGCTGGTGACGGGATTACCGTCCGCGCTGGCCGGAAGCGCGCTGTGCCGCGATGCCGTGCCGGTCATCAGCATCTCATGCGTCCCCATCCAAGGCAGGATGGTCGTGCGAATGCCAACTACAGCATTGGCGCCATCGGCCTTGGCCTGGCTGACCAGCCGCTCCAGCGCTTTGTGACGTGTCGTATTGAATATATTGCTGTACTCTGCGATTTCGCCGCGCACCAAAGTCTTCAGCGATCCCATGATGCCGCCGCCGACGCCCATCGAATAAGCGATGTTGCCGAACGCATGCTGGATCGGTTCATAGCCGGCATCCATATGGCAATACAGTTCCTGCGCATCGCCGGCCGTGGTGAAGAAGCGGCTGGACAGGTCGCGCGCGTGGACGCATGAACCCACAAACAAAAATTCGGTACTGCCGCTGAACGATCTCAATTCGCTGGAAACGCCTGCTACGCCTGAGGCTCCGGCCTGCATTGCTTCCTTGGTCATGCGTTCAAATGCATTGGCGCGGCCTTCGTGAATCGCCGCCGTCACTTGCGAGATCTCGCCGCCAAGCATGTTTTTCAAGCCGGCGCCGATCCCACCGAGAAAGCCCATCGAATTGACGCTGTTGCCTACGACGATTTCACCTGCCGAATAATTCTTTAACGCCAGGCAGAAAATCTCATTTCCGGATAAACCAGTTACTTTAGCCATACGCCCTCCTTTTTTCGACAATAAATAGCCAACAGCTCTTCCGTATATGGCGAATGACCCACTCAGTGGCCATTCGCCATATCACTTAACCTCTAAGCCGCGTTAGAAGTTGACTGCCGACTTGACTGACTGCAGCGCCGTATTGTTCAGGAAAATATAGAAACTCTGCGCTGCCCCTCCGCCAAGTGCCGGTATTTGAAGCGGCGTTCCGTCTTTTACCAGTGTTCCGCTATAGATTGCGCCGTTGTTCTGATAGTACACACGGTATTGCGGCAAAGCTGTGTTCAGCGGAGCTTTGGCGACCCAGGCACGAACGCCGGCCAGCGTCACGATAGTACCGTCGCCGACCTGATACGTCAGACCGTCGGTAGTACTCGTGTGCGGGAACAATCCTTCGACAGTCGCAACCGTGGTGGAACATGGCGTGATGTTCGGTCCGGTAGTCGCAGGCGCAACGCAATCACCAACCGATAGCGTATCACCGACATACTGCCTGACCACCTTAAGATATGTCGAACCGGTTTGCCAGCTGGCTTGCTGGTTGTATAGCGAGTTACCGTTGATGGTATTGGTAATGAGACCGAGCATGCTGCCTGTGAAGAGTTCGGCAGGTGACGCGCTTATCAGCCCCGACAGTGGCGTCGAGCTGTAGCTAGTGCCAAGAAACGTGCGAACAACGGTCTTGCCGTCCGTTGCCAGATAACTTTCCTGGACGTTGGCCCCTGAATAAGTGACTTGGGGTTGATCCGGGTACGCCGCGGCATAGACCGTGCCATTGATCATATATCGCGCGTTTCCACTCAATGTCGGCAGCGCCAGCGTCTTGGCCGCCGTACTGAAAGCGACGGAAACCGTCTGTGCGCCGTTGGCGGCGCTCTGTGGAATGCTCGAATCATCGGTATAGAAGTAACTGCCGGAACTGATTGAGAGTGCACCGGACGATGACGTCGAAAATCCGAGGCTGCCCACCAGATAATGCAAGCCGCCATTTGAGGAAAGCGCCAGGCTTTCATAGTTCTTTTGAGCGTCGCTCACTGCTGGCACGCTTGGCGCGAGCGTACTTGGTGCAGGCGTGCCGGAAGAACTGCCGCCACCACCTCCGCAACCTGCCAGCGCGAGAGTTAACAGGGTAACGGTACACGGGTATATCTTCATGAATAACCTTTGCAATTTAAATTTCGATAAATTGAACTACATGGGGGCATCAAAAAGATCGATACGGACAGCTCGGTAACAAGTTGCTTTTTTTCTGCTGGCGCCATCCGGCAGGTACATCCGGTGTCTCCATAGCACTCCCCGCGTAAGCATACGTATTATTTTCTTGATACGACTGGGGGTGAATACTACACAGCAACATGTCAGCCTGATAATGCAAAAGTGTTACAAAATGTACGGACGGCAATAACCGATAGTTACGTTGCCAAGCCGCAACAGACATTAATCAGTGTTAGATTTTTGGCACGAAGTGTCGTAGGAATAGCCCCGCCGAAAACGGATGAGCTGACAGTGCCGATCGATATGGTTTCGATCGGCATGACCATTCCGGTGTTTTTTCCGCGGCGCTGTGGATGCTGACTATGCTTCGCTCGGTAGGTGGTGCGCGCGCGTTAGACCGCTGATCTAGCTGGTCTAGCTGGTCTATATAGCAGAAGGCAAGAATCGCGATATGGCGGCTGAAAATGCGCTGTAACGAGCGAAGTGATTTTTACGTCAAATCCTCCGGGCAGGTGCCGTTTCTAGGGAGCGGCAACACTTTTATTGGAACTGGAATCCCATTTTTGGTTACGGTTAATTTAAAACCGCCAAGATTAAAAAATCCTGAGGGAGGTTTGACTTCCACGTTATACGTTGCACCAGCCTCGACAGGCATAACCCAATCTTGTTGACTCTCTACGTTGGCGCTTGCGCCTGGTTGCGTCACTCCGAACACTATATGAGATCCCGCCGTCACTTTTGCCTGCTGGATCTCACCAGTACGATTGTGGCGCGGGATGGATGCGATGAGTCTGCCGCCCCTGTTATTCGAAGGCAGTCCCAAAAAGCTGGCGCAATGAAGCGGAGCTCGCAAAAAGAGCCTCGTATCGGTGTAAGGTGCATCCAGCACAACGGTTGCAAGCGATACGTTGTCTGGAATATCCGGTACGCCAGGTCGCGGACCAGACGCTGGCGTTGCGCAGGCGGAGAGGAGAACTAAAGATGCGACATGAGGTGCGAAACGTGTGGCACGAAGCATAAGGATCCTGTTTAAAAATACGAAATAACCCCCGTCAAATCGGAGTACATGGCAATCGAATTGCGGACACAAATAGCGGAGGAAAACCAACTATCCTGCTACTGTCGTCGACTTAGGCCAAGACTTCATATAAAGATATTCGGGTTTTAAAACTATTGGGCAGATTGACAGGCTGAGAGATTTTGTTGTTTGTGGTCAGTACAGAAATCAAAATCGCTGTCATAGATGAATCCTCTATTTTTCAGGCACAGAAACATCTTTGCGCGATCGTTAAGCGAGACCGTGCTTTTATCAAAAGCGTAGGGATTCGGGTAACCACAATCGTGCATACGTTTTACAACATAAGCTGACATGTTTAAGCTGCTTCCCGCTTCGAACGCATTATCTCGATTGCTTTTTTTCGTAAATAAACATAGCGAGCGCGCAGGGCCAAGTAACAATTCCAAGAAATTTCAACCATCTGTATAGCCTGTCCGCCGTGGGAAAGTGATAACCATTGGCATCAGAAAGCCAAGCCAGAAGTGGCCAAAAAAAGAACTCAAGGAAAATCCCTAAGCCAGTTAATAGCAGTACAAAAAATAGCCAATAGTAAAAAAAACCAAATAAATTTCGTGTTATTTTTACTTTCATTTTTGTGCGGAACGTCCTTGACGGTTTAGGAGTCTATTAACGGCTTCTGATGCACTGATCCACAACCTAATATCAGGCGTTTTCATGCGTACAAAATGGCTCTGAGGTTATTCTGTATTACGTCGGTAGTTTCATCGCAAAAGCAATGGTCAGAAGCGATCACTTGGATAACACTATTCCCAACAAGCTGCACGTTAAGCCAACTAGAGGAAAGAAGCGCTTCTTTGCGATTTTCGCCGACACGTCGCCAAAATAACTGACCAAGCCACATTATTGAACCAACGGCCTCTACGTAGCCTGATTGCAAAGACCAACGACCAGAGTTATTGGATGTATCAATTTCTATCTGCTCTAGGGGAACTGGCAATCCATTCGATTTTGTCGGTAGGTGCGAATAGCTGCGACCCGCTGCGTCATACTCAAGCGGGTCTTTCGCATTCTGCCAATAGTCATACTCAACGTCAGATACCCACGCTTGAACGAAACTATGGTCGGCCAGAAACGGCTTAACCCATTCCACCCAATCCAACGTTGAATCCGCACTCACGTCTTCAATGGAAATAAAAGCTTGTTTAAGTGCCGGCATGCGGCCAAAGTGAAACCTCAGTCCTCCTGCTTCTATCGGCCGGCTCCACTTTCCCTGCTTTTCAACCTGCTTCAAATATGATTCAACCGAAATCGGGTTCCCCATGCCGTTCTCTTTCAATTCCAGTGGCACGCCAAGTCGCTGCATGAGTTCAAAAACCGTTCTCAACGCATGAATATCAGTGAGACCACCCAACTGCACAACCTGCTCCAAAACAACTTGCCCGAGCTGATAATTTTCGACATTTGGTTGCACCTCGATATCAAAAACAATTTTCAGTTTTTCAAATCTTCTGCTGTTCATTTAAACTCCTTAACGATCACGGTAACCCCATGCTCTTTACCATACTGAATTAATGACTGTGCTGCAGCGCCTCCTCCTGGTTGCACTCGCAAATCAAGAATCATATTGGCCGGTTTACCACTAACCGTAGCGCCATTAGAGCCAAGATCATAAATATGGTCCTGCATCCGACCAAGCCACGTTGATCCTGTCGTATCTACCGATTTGAGGCTGACAAGCGTATTGCCATTTTGAAAGTCAACTAGAGGAAATTTTCCGTTGTTAAGCTGTCCAACGTTGAACCAGTCCTTATACTCAGTCTGAGCAAGACGAGATTCGATGGCGGTCCCACGTGCCGTAGGGCTTAGATTCCATACCTCGGCAAGATTACCTGCGCTATTTGCTCCCCCACTTTCTACATTTATCGCAACTTTCGTCCCAGTTAACGTCGCATGCGGAATAGGTACACCCGTCGCCGGCACCCCTGCAGCCGTCGCAGCCGTCGTATCTACCGCAACCAGACACGCCCCCGGATTCACCGAACAATAGACGAACGGATTGCGCACAAACGCAATAACCTCTCCAACCGCTGCAGCTGCGGCCGGAGCAAGTACGTACCCACCTAGCACGACGGCACCAAGTTTCGCCAGTGGTGCACCGGCAGCATTGTTCCTATCAGTCGTCTGTTGTGGTGTTAAACCACTGCCACTTTGTGCCAATGCCGCATTATAAACAGCTTGATTCGGCTTGATGTACTGGCTATTGTAATTGGTGTCAAAGTAGTAGCTATCCTGTTTCGGCATCTTGTCGCCCATGAAACTGACGATGTTTTCGTCTTTACGGAAACCATCTTGCTTCGCGGTCTGATAATCTACGGTACGTTCCATTTGCCGAACGATACGAGCTTCAGCTTGTTCTGGCGTGACAGTCACACCTTCCAACGCAGATAACCATTTCGCCGCCTGCTCACGATATTCCTTTGCCTTGTCATATTCGGTCTGATGCAATTGCCGATTATTTGCCTCCACATTCAGGGCTGACGATGCTCCGGCCGCGCCGCCAATCGCCGCACCTAATGCCGTCGCCGCGATCTGCTCTAGCCCAAGCCGCAGATCTTTCGGCAGATTCATCTCCTTGATCGCATTGTCCAGTTCTGTCATTGTCGTTGCCGAGGCAAACGCCCCGGTTGCTCCCTGCAGTCCACCCGAAAGAGCACCTACTGCAGTGTGCAAGGCGGTGCGGTATGCGCCGCCCTCAGCCCATTTTTCAGCCTCTTCCGGATCACGATTGGCTACAGCCTCTTTCTGTTTCTTGTCAGCGTAATCACCGACGTTCTTGGCCGCCATCTGCCCGAACGTCGAAGTAATCTGCACCTGCGCCGAAACATCATCCTTGAGCTTCTGACCATCCCAATCCTTGGTCAACGCACCACTGCTGTCCTTAGCCGTACTCACATCGCGATTAACGCTGGCAACCGTCTGGGTAGCCGTAGCACCGGTTTTAGCCTGTTGCGCCGCATCGTCCGTAATCGTGACAACACCGCCGCTGATGCCGCTGCGGGTAGTGCTGCTACTGCTGCCGCTGGCGCTGCCTATTCCTGCCGAAGTGCCTGTGCTGCCCGTCTGGAAGGTTTGCAGCGTTTGCCCACCCACCGTCGGTGCCTTGGTGGCGCTGGTGCCATCTGCAGCCTTGCCGTCCCCCTTGTCGCCTCCCACTCCAAAGCCCCCGCTGACGCCAAAGCCGCTGGCATCATAGTCGCTATGGTTCTTGATATCGACCTGGGTCAGAGTTTGTGTCGTCAGGCTGTTTTTGTTGTCCTGGATCGCCTTGTCGCTGCTGGCGATTACGCCACCCTTGAGATCGGTGTTGCCATTGACCTTGATCTGGAAACCACCGTCGCCGGCGGCGATGCCGGATTGTTCGCCTACGCTGGCGAAACTGCCGTTGACTTTGCTCTGGTTGTAGTTCGCACTGGCAGCAAAACCATAGCCGATGGTGACACTGCCACCTATACTTTGATCCTTGCTCTGGTAATTACTGGTGTCTTGCAAAGACTCAATGTTCAGGTTGCCCTGGCCCGAGGTGCCGACATCGGCAATCACCTGCCGCGCGCTGGCGACACCGCCTTTGATATTGGTATCGTGGCCGGATTCCAGCGTCAGCGTGTTGCCCGCCACCACATGGGTGTTGTTTTGGGTAACGTCGTTGCCATCGGCCTTGCCTCGGCTACCGGATGCATTGGCGGTAACGCCGAACGCCAGGCCGTTCGAGCCATATGTAGCCGCAATCCCGACCGCCGCGCTGCTCGATGAACTGGTGCTGTGCTGGTCGCTGGTGCTTTGCGTGGCTTGCAGGTTGATGTCGCCGTCGGCCTTGATGCTGGCGTCTTTGCCGGCGCTGATATCACTGCCCAGGATATTGACGTTGCTGGCTTTATCCGCCCCGATGGCGCTGATCGCGAGATTGCCACCGGCAGCTACAGACGAACCCACCGCGGTGCTGCTGGTCTGCTTGCTTTGGCTGTCGCTCTTGCTGGCGCCGATGGTCAGGCTGACCGTCACGCTTGGATTGGCCGCGGCATCCGCTGCCGCTTTGGCGGTCATGGCCGCAGCGGCGGCAGCCAGCATTTTCATGCGTGGATCATTCGTCTTCTTGGAAGCGTCGCCCATCTGCTCTATCGACTGCAGGGCGCTGATGATCGGGCTGCTGACTCCCAGCGACAAGCCGCTTTGTTCGGTGTGCGTCTTGCTGTTCTGCTCCGAGGTGTCAAACGCGGCATTGATGTCTACCGTCTTGGCGGCGATGCCGATGTCGCCCGTTGTAGCCACCACCCGGCTACCGGTTTGCGTGTAGTGTTCGCCGGCATTGATACTGATATTGCCACCGGTAGAACCAATTACGCTGCCGGTGTTGGTAACGGTTTTGAGGGTGTTCTCGTTGTCTTGTTCCTTGCTGCCCATGGTGATGCTTGCACCAGTGCTGAAGACGCCTGAGGTTTCTTTCTTTTCATAAGAGGATTGCGCGCTCTTGCTTTGTGCGGTCACGATGTTGACGTTATTGCCAGCTACCAGCGTTACGTCATTGGTACCGACGACATTGCTGCCCTGGACATTGATGTCATGACCGGCGACGGTCAATACGCTGTTACCGGACACCGTGCTGCCCTCTGCCTGCTGCAAGCTGCTGTGCTTGGCAACCGTGGTCGCCGTAGTCGACATGGCGTCGCCGCTCTTGACGTAGCTCTCCTGCACCGTGCTGTGTTCGGTGGTGGCGCTCTGGATCGTTACGTCATTGTTGGCGGCTAGCGCGACTTGCCCGCTCTGGCTTGCCAGATAGGCTGCAGTCAGGCTGATGTTGCCGCTACCCGCCTGGGCTACAGCATTACCATTGGCATCAGTGCCGCCGCTTGGCCTGCCGGTGGCTTTGACCGTCAAGTTGTTGCCGGCGTTGACATTGCCGCCGACAAGTGTTTCGTCGGTGCTGCCGATGCGGTGGTATTCCTTCTTGCCTACAGTCTGGATATCGTTGGCGACGCTGTCTTTGACCGCTTCGATGCTGACATTGCTGCCCGACAGCAGCGCGTTGTTGCCAGCATTGAGGTTGGCGCCCTTCAACGTCAGGTCGCCTGTCCCGTTCTGGCCCGCCACCAAGCCCAGGTTGTTGTTGGCATTCAGGCTGGCCAGCTGGTTGCTGACCGTGCTTTCTTTGATAAAGCCGGTGCGTCCTTCGACACTATGTCCGGTCGGGTTTTCAACATCGATTTGATACTGGCCCGTAACGGCGCTGACTTTGACGTCACGGCCAGCAGTGGCGATCAGGTTGCCGCCTGTCGGATTATCCGCGCTGGTAGTGCCTACCGCGCTGACATTGGCGCCCTTGACGATCAAGTCACGTGTCGCGTTCAGGGTTACCGTACCGCCTTGTACCGTGGCTACGCGATCGACATTGGTACGGGTACTGGTCGCTTCCGGATTGACGGTATCGATTGTGCGCGTTTGCAGCACAATGTCGCGCCCGGCCAGCAAGGTGACGGTAGAGTCGTTGCCATTGCCTTGGATTACGCCAGACAGGTTGACCAGATCGTTACGGGCGCGGGCTACGATGTCTTGCCCGCTGATGCGGCCGCCTTGATTCAGCAGATCGTTACCGGCAATCAGCGTGGTGCTGTTGGTAGCGGCGATGCTGCCGCTGTTGACCAGGTCCGAATCGGTCTTGATCATCACATCGTTACCGGCGATTAATGCACCGCTCTGCTGCAAATCGCCATTTTGCGGACGTCGCAGGTAGACCTGCGGCACCAGTACCTGCTGTGTGCTGCCGTCGGCCAGGGTTACGCTGCGGCTAACCAGCCAGACGATGTCGGTCGTGAGGTTCGCCATCTGCTCTGCCGACAGGGCCACGCCAGGGCTCAATTGATACTGGTTGGCATAGGCGACACCGGCATTCATCAACGCCTTGTATTCATCTTCGGTGCTAGCGTAACCGGTCAGGTAACGACGCCCGGTCAATGCCAGGATCTGGTCGTTGATCAGTTGTTGTTCATAAAAACCGTCGCCGTAACGTTTCAGGTTGCGCTCAGGATCGCGATTCAGCGCTTGCAGGAAGTAATCGCTGGAGAGGAAAGTATGCTGGTTGGTAAACCGAGGGTCGGTTTCTACCAGGTAGTTGGAACCCGGTTCAGGATGAATCGTGAACAGGCTGTTGTTCGGCAAAGTCAGGCGCGGCGCGGTCGTAACCACAACATCATGCGCGCGCAGGCCTGTGCCGTGTGCCGCCACGCTTTGCACCACAGGCAAGGCACGGCCGACGCTGCCCGCACCTGCACCTGTCGCCAGCACTGCATTAACCGCTTGCGCACCGATGATGCGTGCATTGCCAGTTGCAGCGCTGATGGCGCCGGCGACGCTGCCATCCGGATTCGCCGTGGTGACGGCAAGGTTACGACTATCGGTCTGGTTACCGGCATTTTGCTGGTACACCACGGTCGGCAGGTCGACACTGATGACTTGCGGGGCCGCGTTGTATGGCTGCGCGCCATCCCATCGGCGGCAATGGCTGCCGCCAAACGTGCCACAGCTGTCCACGTGGGTGAACTCGGCGGTACCGTTAAATGTGGTGCGGTTTTCACCCTGCGTAGCAAGATTCTTCAGCGTGCCACCGGTAATTCCGAGTGCGCCGCCGGCGACGATCTGGCTATCCTGATTCGTTACCGAGCCGTTCAACATCATGTTGCCGCCCGATAGTATCTGCGCCGGAGCGCTGCTAACCACTTCCGTGTGGCTTGACGTCGCCGTTACCTTGTACCAGGTGTAATCCTCGAACTGGTCAAGCCGGTTATCTTCCCTGACGCTGGCATTGAAGCTGTCGATCTGGACGGCCAATGTATCCAGCGTCGCTTCGTAAGCAGTACTCCAGGTCGCATAATCCTTGCGCCACTGCACGCACTGCGGAGTGGTCAGGTCAATCGGACCATTATCGCTGCTGAAACTGCAACCGCCCGTGCCATTGGGTTCGGCCGGCGCTGCCGACGTCACCGGCGTCACGCCAAACTGGGCAAAGACCGGCGAATTCCACGGGTAGTTGTCCACTGTATAACCGGGGACGCAAGTCTGGCTGTCTCCACCGCCGCTGCAGGAGTCGGGAACCACGGTACGGGCGGTGGCGATAGTGCTGCGTTGACCGTACTTGTCGGGATGGACGATGCAATTGACCTTGTCACCGCCGCCACCGACACCGAAACAATCGGATGCCTTGTACTTGGTCGCCGAGCCTGAAGCCTGCACCTGGTCCTGGTTAATCGATGGATCGACCACTACTCTGGTGACCAGATGATTGTCGCGATTCACCAGATTGGCGGCAGCAATGGCCAGATTGCCTTGTGCTTCAATCTTGGCGGAGGCATTGAGCAGATTCTGCACCGACCCTTGCAAATTGCCGTTGCCGTCAATCGCGCCTGCAATGCCCAGATCGCCCAGGCTGTAGATCAGCCCTCCTTCTGTATTGCTGAGGTTCTGAACCCCGATCAACAGGGTTTGACGGGCCGCAATGGTGCCGCTGCCGCTATTGTTGATGGCGCCGCCGCTGATCCTCAGCAAATCGCCGTAGATGCGGCCGGTGTTGTTCGTGGTGCCGGCGTTGATATTGGTGGTGACGCCGTCGATCAGGCCGGAGCTGGTATTGGTTAACGTTCCGCTGACATTGAGATTGGTGGTCTGCGCGCTGATCTCACCGGAATTGCTCAGGTTGCCGGTAGTGACGGTGAGCGTATCGCCCGAGGTCATGGTGCCGCTGTTGCTGACGTTATTGGCGTTGACGGTCAGGTTTTTCTGGGCTGACAATAAACCGGTGTTGTTGTAATCGCCGTTGACGTTCAGGGTGACGGCGTTGCTGGACGCAATCGTGCCACCCACGCTGTTGCTGCTGGTGGTAACGGTGGCGCTATTGTCGCCGACAATCTTGCCACTGGCGTTATTCAGTCCGGTAGCATTGATCGCGACGTCGTGTTTGGCGCTGACCAGGCCGCCAGTATTGTCCAGGCTGGCGGCGCCAAGCGTGGTGGTGATGACGGCATCCGTGCCGGCTTTGATATTGCCACCGGCATTGTTGATCGTATTGGCGTTTGCACGAATATTATTGGCGCTGATATTGCCTGCTGCACTATTGTCGATACTTACGCCACTCAATCCGATATCGCCATTGGCCGCGAGCTGACCGCCATTGTTACTAATGCTGTTGCCAGCGGTGACACTGAGATCGCCCAAGGACTGGATCAAGCCGCCGTTGTTGAGAACATTGGCAGCATTTATCGTATTGTTACCATTCGAGACTACCTGGCCGCTGCTGCGGTTATCCAGGTCGCCGCCGATAGTCAGTGTCTGTTTGCCATTGCTGGCCAGGTAGCCAGCCTGATTATTGAGGGCACCGCCCTTCACGTCCAACGTTCCACCGGCGATAATGCCGCCGCTGTTGCCGCTATTTGTATTGGTGATAGCCTGGCCATTGCTGTCGATACTGGTGTTGCCAACCGATTGCAACAAGCCCTGCGCATTATTGAGCGCTGCGGTATTGGCGGTCAGATTGCCCGCTGCGACAATCTGCGCTGCCGAGTTGTCGAGTGTGCCTGCCGTGATATTGATGTCTTGACCGCTGATCAGGCCTTTCACATTGCTGGTATTGCCTGCGATTACCGTGGTGTTGCCCGCCGCCTGGATCTTCCCGCTGTCATTCGTCAGTGCCTGACCGCCGGTATTGATGGCGGCCGTTCCCTTGAGCGACGCGACGGTGCCGCCGCTGTTGTTGAATTGTGCGCTGGTGATATCAAGATTGCCGTTAGCGACGATTTGCCCGGCGCTGCCGTTGTCCAGCGACTGCCCCTGCGTATTCAGGACCAAACCGGAACCGCTGGCGATAGTCCCGGCGGCATTGCGGATTTCTCCCGATTGCAGGTTCAGCGCCTGGGTGCCGATGATTTGTCCGGCGGCGTTATTGAGCAAGCCGCTACCCAGTTTCAGGTTGGCCTGCTGCTTGGCGCTGACCACGCCCTGCGTGTTATCCAGCGTGCTCGCATTCAGGCCAAGATTGCCATTGGTGGTGATCTGGCCACGATTATTCTGGATTGCCGAAACGCTTGTGACGGCCAACGTATTCACCGCCGACATCAGGCCGGCAGTATTGTTGACGCTGGCGGCAGTCAGGTTGAGCGTATTGTTGGCCGTAATCTGACCGCTCTGATTGTTGATGCCGCCGGCATTGACCGTAATTGCATTGGTAGACTGGATCGCACCGCCGTTGTTGGACAATGCGCCGCCGTTCAGTTCAAGATCAACCTTACCTGCGCTGGCATTCGCGGTATTGCCGGCAACGATGACCGAACCATCATTGTTTAGCGCATTGCCGTGAATACTCAGGTTGCCGCCGCTGGAAATCAGCGCAGTTTGCGCACCGTTGGCGTTGCTGGTGATCGCACCTGCCTGAATTTCCACATCACCATTGGCAAGAATCCGCCCTCCGGTATTAGTCAGGTTTTGTCCGGCAGTGTTAATCGCCAGCGCTGCGCCGGACGAGATTTCACCTCCGCTACTGTTCAATGCCTGGCTATTGACCGTGGTACCCGTGGCGCCGGTGACAAGGCCGCCGACGTTACTGGCGTTCCCCGCACTGACCGTCACCGCACCTTTGTTCGAAGCCAGAATGCCTTTGACCGAAACTGTCGCGTCGTTGCTTAAGGTTCCGGTATTGATTGCCAACCCATCGCGGGCAATGATCTGGCCGCCGTTGTTGGTCAGGCTGGCGGACAGGATCAGCGTTCCGCCCGCCGCGGCACTTGCCACCGTTCCCGAGGCGATGCTGCCTTGTGTGTTGTCGATCGCTCCGGATGCGGTCAATGCAAGGCCGCCAGCAGCGTCGACGACACCTTGGCGATTGTTCAGGCTGGCAAGACTGAATGTGGCGGCGCCGGTGTCTTGAGCACGCGCAATCAACTGCCCGCGCGTATTGTCGACTGCACCGGCGCTGACATGCAAGGTGGCATCCGAAACGAGCGTACCCGCAGTATTATTGATCGCCGCGCCATTGGAATTGACCGTCAAATCGGTCTTGCCCGATAACACTCCGCCCTGATTGCTGATGCCTTGCGTAGTTGTAATACGCGTGCCCTGGTCGCTGGCAACCAGGCCGTTACCGTCGTTGACCAGTTGTTGCGCAATGAGGGTGGCTGCCTGGCTCCCCATCAATTTACCGCCGGTATTATCAAGCTTACCCGCCGTGGTAACCGCAAGCTGTCCACTCGCCAGCACTGTGCCGCCAAAATTGCTGATCGATGCTGCCTGTATCCCGGCATTCTGCGCTGCCTGCCACACGCCGCTGCTGTTATTCAGCTGGCCACCTGCGCTGGCATTCAAATTGGTGCCGGCAATGATATTGCTTCCACTAGCCGCCAAATTACCTGAGCTTGCAGTCAAATTGACATTTTTGTCGGCATTCAACTGGCTGCCGGAAAAGCTGAGACTTTGCGCCGTCAGATTGAGATCGCCTACGGCCAGTAATTTGCCGCCGGTATCTGTGATGCTTGCTGCATTCAGGTTCGTTGTGCCGCCGCTGACAATCGAACCGCTGTTGCTGGCGACGCCGCTGACCGCCAGCGCCAGATTATCCGCGCTGCGCTGGATTATCGCGCCGCTATTGCTCAAAGCACCGGCGTTAATATTCAATTGCCCTTGCGAGTCCACAGTGCCCTGTTGCGTCAGATTCCCGCTGCTGGTAATGCTTGTACTGCCGTCGCTTTGCGTCTGCCCGGTCAGCGTTGTGTTGCCGTTCGCGGTCAACTGGACATTCTGTTTCGCGTAACTGTCTTTCAAGGTCAGGTCGCCATTGCTCGACAACACCAGGTTGCCCTGCAAGGCGGCAACCCGGCCGCTGCTGTTGACACCCAGGCCTTGTTCGGTAGAGACCATGTAAACCTGGTTGGCATACATGCCGCCCAGGTCCTTGATATCAATCGCAAAGCGCGGTGCGGCGCCGCTGCCGGCTTGCGCAGTGGCTTGCAAAGTGCCATACAGCACCTGATTGGCGCCGGCCAGGGTATTCAGGTTCTTGGCCCAGACTTCGCCTTCGATGACCAAGCCGCGAGCGATCAGGTCAAGCTGTTCGATATTGCTGGCATTCAGGCCGCCGCTGCCGATCGTCAACTGTCCCTGGCTGACATTGAAACCGTTGATAGCACCGTTCGCGCCAAATTGCGTCTGGCCGGTGGTCAAGGTGCTGCGATTGGCATTCAGGAAGCCGCAACCATCGCAGCTTATGCCGTTCGGGTTAGCGATCACGATATCCGCACGCTGCCCGGCTACCTCGATGGTGCCGCGTAACTGGCTGGGATTGTTCGATACCACTTCATTCAAAATGATGCGCGCCGGCTTCGTCCCCAACTGGAGATTGCCGCTAACCCAGCCGCCCAACTTGGTTTGCGTGTTACCGCTACTGTTGTTAAGGATCAAGCCATTGGGGTTGACGTTGAACTGGTCGTATTGATTACGCGAGACGCCGCTGGCGCTGGGCGGTGCTATCAGCACGATCGGCACGCCGTTCTGGGCGCCGTCGATCAGCGGGCGTTGGCCTGCGGGAGCATTAGGCGATGGCGTAACCGGCAAGTTGGACGCCTGCACCGGCAACACGGCAAGGATAGTCTGGCATAGATACAAGGCGAGCACGGCTTTTACCGTCCACCGCACGCTAGATACGGTTTGCTGCTGCGTTTGTCGTTGATGCAAATTCATGACTTCCCCGATCCCATAACTCATTAAATTGCACAAGCAACGCCGCTCCGGCAGCGTCTGTGCGATATGTCATTGCCACCCGTTTTATGGATGCGCTCTATTTCCACTTACCGGTCAGAAGGCATAAGTCAGCGACACATAAGCATTCCAGTGTTGCGTCTTGAAACCTTCCGGCTTGTACAGCGGAGTGCCGATCGCGGCGTCCATCTGCAAAGACTTCCATCTACCGCGCATGCCAATTGCCGCGCCCGCCAGCTTGCTACCGATCAGCTGGGCGGCACTGACACCCCAGACACGACCAAAATCAACGCCGAGATAGGCTTGCGTATCGACGCCGGCAATCAGGTTGAGCGGCATGCTGAGGTCGTTGCGAAAATAGAAGCCGCTTTCAGCCAGCAATACGCTGTCGCCGTCGAAGCCGCGCACGCTATAGCGATTGCCGATGGATATCTGATCGACCGACAGCAACGCGTCGTTAGTCGCCTGCGCATGTAAAGCGCCGGTGTATTGGAAAGATTGTTTTCCCACCGCAAATGGCTGGTTATAGCTGGCGTTCAAAGTCCAGATCTGCGGTCGATTGGTCAGGTTATCGACACCATCTTCCTGCGGGAAATCGTCTTGCGCGCTAAACCACGGCATGCCGCGTTGATAACCCAGGTCCACATCCAGATCGCCCTGTCCTATCAACTTCTTATAGGTGATTCCGGCCTCCAGGCGAGTAGTGCGCCGCCGTTGCACGATCAACTCGACATCATTCAAAAAACTATCGGCGCGGCGCGTTGCAACACCTGCGTATAGGCCGAATTTCGCCGAGGCAGTACGAATGAAGGTGCGATGCCACTTGAATTCGGCCGTATCGCTGGTGCCGCTGGAAAGGAAATTGACAGTGGTGCCTTGCACTACCTGAGCAAAGCGATTGTGGCTATCGGAAATGGTAAAGGTGTTGTAACCCCAAGGAATACTGTAGTTGAAGGACGCACTCTGGCTGCGGTGGTTGCTATCCGGTTGATCGAGATTGCTATTGCCACTCAGATTGAGGATGTCG
>Ga0207048_10133_pt1 | contig 23746 bp, 22 predicted proteins | sample Alteio_BWMinCont_65_FD_153301 | JGI IMG/M metagenome (GOLD analysis project Ga0207048, IMG submission 153301) | Enriched cells from forest soil in Barre Woods Harvard Forest LTER site, Petersham, Massachusetts, United States -... | ecosystem: Environmental > Terrestrial > Soil > Temperate forest >...
TCTGCGTCAACGTCGCAACGGCCTGGCTGCTCAGCGGCGATCACAGCGGTCATAGTCACGGGCACGGACATCACGGGAATCAAGACGAGGGCGAGCACGGGGCGGAACTGAGCAGGATCGATACCGGGCACGGTATTTTGCTGTTAGAAGTCTTCGAGGAGGGTGTCCCGCCGCGTTTTCGTCTCCGGTTCGAGGATGAATCAGGGCTGATACCGGTTCCAGGCGGCCAATCGGTCACCATTGAGACCGAGCGGCCTGATGGGAGCCGTCAGCAATTCAGCTTTGCCGATCGCCGCGCCTACCTCGAATCGGTGGAAGAGATTCCGGAACCTCACGAGTTCGCCGCCAAAGTGACGCTGGTTCATGATGGTCATGCCCATCACCACGAAATCGCCTTCGTCGAACACGGTCACGACCACCAAGCAAGCCTCGGCAATGCTGCACGAGACAACAATATGCGGGCGGCCTTTGTCCATGTGCTGGCCGACGCCGCCGTATCAGTCCTGGCGATCGCCGGGTTGTTGATGGCGCGGTATTTCGGTTGGGTCTGGATGGACCCGGCGATGGGCATCGTCGGATCTTTGGTGATCGCCAATTGGGCCTGGGGCCTTGCCCGTGACACCGGCGGGATCTTGACCGATATGACGCCTGATTCGAAAATGGTCTCGGAAATCCGGAATACGATCGAGGCGGATGGCGATCACGTCAACGACCTGCATCTATGGCGGCTCGGACCCGGGCATCTCGGCGCGATTGTTTCGGTCGAGACGGAACGCCAGCGGGGGCCGGATTTCTATCGCGCACGCTTGGGACGGATACCGATGCTGTCGCATGTCACGGTCGAGGTTCAGCGACCGTAACAGCAGTCCCGCGGCTTCCCGTCACGTCAGATAGGAATGGACGATCTCGATCAATTCTTCCGCCGCGACTGAACGCGGATCGTCGCGTGGCGCCGACGGGTCGATGATATGTTCGAGAATGTGATCCTCGACGATTTCAGCGATGAGTCCGTCAAGCGCCCCCCGGCAGGCTTTCGCCTGCTGCAGAATCGCGGAACATGTCGCGTCATTATCCAGTGCCCGCTCGACGGCGTCCAATTGCCCCCGGATCCGCCTGACCCGGGCGAGCAGCTTCCGCTTTTCCTTTTCGTTGGTGGTGTGAGACATTCGACACTCCTATCCTGGGGATCAGGATAGGACGCCTTGCAGCAATTGTCGAATTTTTCGCCGCAGCTATCGGCATACACCGACACTTTGCCGGTCCGCTGCCGCATGATAACGGTAGGTTCCGATCGCGAAGTCGTGAAGGCGTGACGAACATGCGCATTTTGGTATTCCAACATCTTGCTGTCGAACATCCGGGAATCTTCCGCGATTTCTGGGCCGAGGCCGGTCACCAGTGGGACACGGTCGAACTCGACGCGGGAGAGCAAATCCCGGCGTTCGACACCTATGATCTCCTGACCGTCATGGGTGGCCCCATGGATGTCTGGCAGGAGGAGCAACTGCCCTGGCTTGTTACCGAAAAGGCCGCGATCAAACATTGGGTGCGGGAACTTGGCCGCCCCTATCTCGGAATCTGCCTTGGTCATCAGTTGCTTGCCGAGGCCTTGGGCGGCAAGGTCACGCTGATGACGCGACCGGAGGTCGGCCTTGCCGACGTGACCGTCACCGCGAGCGGCGCCCACGACCCGTTATTCGATGGCTTTGGCTCCCAGTTCGAGACGTTTCAGTGGCATGGTGCCGAAGTTTCCACGCTGCCCGAGGGCATGGAAATTCTCGCCGCCAACGCGGCCTGCCCTGTTCAGGCAATGCGTTGGGGACGTCACGCCTATGGCATTCAGTACCACGTCGAAATTACCCCCGACACGGTGCGGGATTGGGAGGCAATCCCCGAGTACAAGGCCAGCCTGGAGCAAGCGCTGGGCGTCGAACAAGCGGCATCATTGGGGACGGTCGTGCTCCCGCGGATTCCCTATTTCAATGGCGCGGCCCGGCTGGTCCACGACAATCTGTCGTTATTGATGACCCAAGGCAGACCCGAGTAATTCACAGCCAGCATACCGCTGTCTGAACTCCCCCTTGCCGGGCCAACCCAAATGCTGGCATTTAGAGCGGTCGCGAACCCATTGACACGACAGGAAGAGCCTCGTCCGTGCCGCTGATCTATCCGCTCACCGCCGCCTGTATCGGCATGGTTGCCACGGCCTATCATGTCCCCGAGGTCGACATGTGGGCCCTGCTGGCCCAGGAGCATGGCAAGATCGGCGAAATCTCGACCAATAAGAACCGGACCTTCGACATCGGGCCGTTTCAGATCAATTCCCGTTGGCTGGGAAGTTTTACCCAGCTTTGGCGCCTTCCGTCGCAGCAGGAGACCTTGGAACGGCTGCGCGATCACGGCTGCTGGAATGCCGCCGCTGCAGGCGCGATCTACCGCTATGAGTTCGACCGGTCCGGCGACCGCCGGACGGCGCTGGGGCTGTACCACTCGGCACGCCCTGCTTTGGCTGCCAAATATCTCGTTCAACTCGACCAGAAATATCGCTTACTATTTGGCGACACCGTATCCCCTCCTTAATGCGGCAACGCCGGAGGCCAGGTTTGACCGAGAAACTCCGCATCGCCGATTTGCCCGAAGCTGCCCGTACATATCTAAGGCAAGCCTATGACCGCCTGCGGGAGAGGTTGACCGGGACCATCGCGACTCACGGACGGACCGAAGGGCTGAGCAGCGCCGTCGCGCGGGAACGAATCGCCGTTATGACGCAAGAAATGGCGCCGATTTATACAGCAATGGAGGCAGCCCAAACGCCAGTTGCCTGCGCCCGCGGATGCGGGTGCTGCTGCAGCCTGACCGTCGACGTCTCACCCGACGAAGTTTTTGCCTTGATCGCCTATCTGGACGAAAACTTGAGCGAAGAGGATCTCACCGCGCTCAAGGCGCGCGCGGCAGCCGCAGACGCCCAAGGACACGGCCTTGAACCTCTGGCGCGGCACCGTAAGCGGATCATGTGCCCGGTCCAGGATCCCGCCACCAAGGCCTGTCTCGGTCATCCGGCGCGACCAACCCCCTGCCAAGGCTATGTGTCGATCGACCTGGCGTCCTGCGAGGCCGACCATGCGGACCCACCGCAACGGGTCCATCGTCCGATCGCAAGCGGCATCTTGACGGATTTGGTGTCGGGAACGCGGAACGAAGTGCTGGCCGCATTCGGTGCGCCGGCTCAGAGTGTCGAATTGACGGCGGCACTGGTCGCGGCTTGGAAGGATCCGGGCGCGGAATCGCGGTGGCTAGCGGGAGAAAGAGTCTTGCTTGACGCGATATCATACGCGCCGCCGGCCGAAAACATCCCGGCAGGAAGCGCGTGAGAACCACGCCTCCGGAGCAATACTCACGGAGCCTGCGCTATGTTAAGGAGCAGCAGCGCGGAGCTTGACCCCACCAAGCCCCTTCCAAAAAGCAGGTGAGCCGCAATAGCCATGGAAAAACGGGCAATATCGATCGGATTGGTGGTGCTCGCGGCCGCCAGCTATGGCGTATTCGCGGCGTTCCATCTGAATTCGGCCCAGACCCCGATAGAACCTCGAATTCCGGTGGTGGCAGCTACCGTCGGCACCGCCGACGTACCGGTCGAACTCACCGGCATCGGCAGCGTCCAGGCCTATAACACAGTAACGGTGCGTAGCCGGGTCGACGGTGCAATCGTCAAAGTGTCGTTTACCGAAGGGCAAGCCGTAAAAGCGGGAGACCCGCTGTTCACGATCGATCCGCGGCCCTTTCAGGCAGTGTTGGAGCAGGCCCAGGCAACTCAGCGTAAAGACGAATCGCTACTCGCCGATGCAAAGCTGGATCTGGCCCGTTATACCAGCCTCCTGGGTCACGGGTTTCAAACCCGCCAGAGCTATGACCAGCAGCAGGCTTTGGTCGTCCAATACCAGGCCTCGATCGCGGCGGACCAAGCGGCAATCGATACCGCCAAGCTTAATCTCGCCTATGCCGATATCCGGGCCCCGATCGATGGACGCACCGGGGCGAGGCTCGTCGATTGCGGCAATCTCATACAAAGCGCGGCCAACACCGCATTGGTGACGATCGCGACCATTCATCCGATCTTCGTGACCTTCACCCTCCCCCAGGACGACCTGGATATGATCGTCGCGCACCAGAGACAGGCCCCGCTGCCTGTCAAGGTTTACGGCGAGGATGACCAGACCCTGCTTGGCCAAGGGGTTCTAACCCTGATAGACAATCAGGTCGATGCGACGACGGGAACGCTTCGTTTCAAAGCCCGTTTCGACAATACCGATGAACGTCTTTGGCCTGGCGCCTTCGTCTCCGCGCATCTCATTGTCTCGACACTGCGCAATGCGACGGTTGTTCCCATCGAGGCCATCGTCCAAGGGCCGGCCGGTCCCTACGCTTATGTCGTCGGAGCGGATGGCCGTGCCACGCGCCGCGCGCTGCAGACGGGTATCAGCGTCGGCGGCATAACCGTGGTCGATCAGGGCCTGGAGCCGGGCGACCGGGTGGTCGTCGACGGTCAATACAGACTAACCCAGGGTTCGTTGACACGGCTGGTGTCCGTGTCCCAGCGCAGCAACGGCGCGACATGATCCGGCGATCGCCTATGCAACCGGTTGTGCAAGTTCGATGAATATCTCCGAACCCTTCATCCGCCGCCCCATCGCGACGGCGCTCCTGATGCTGGGCCTGTTCGTGTTTGGCGCCGGTGCGTTTGGCCTTCTGCCAGTCGCGGCTTTGCCGAATGTCGACTTTCCGACAATTGCGGTTAGCGCCACTCTTCCGGGTGCTAGCCCGGATACCATGGCATCCTCGGTCGCGACACCGCTCGAACAGCAATTCGCCGCGATTCCGGGCCTCTCGCAGATGACGTCGACGAGCGGTGTCGGTTCGACGTCGATCACGCTGCAATTCGATCTCAACCGGGACATCGACGGCGCCGCTTCGGATGTCCAGACGGCAATCAACGCTGCCGGCGGATTGCTGCCGAAGGATTTGCCCAATCCGCCGACCTATCGGAAAACCAATCCGGCGGACCGGCCGGTACTGATTTTCGCAGTTTGGTCGGACGCGTTGCCGAATTACCGGCTCGACGACTACGCTTATACCATTCTGGCGCAAAAAATTTCGTCCGTCAGCGGCGTCTCCCAAGTCATCATCGGCGGCGAACGTCCCTATTCGCCGCATATTCAGGTGAACCCGCTGGCTTTGGCAGCGCGCGGGATCGCGCTCGAAGATGTGAGAAACGCTGGATACCAACGACCAGATCTTCGACGCGAAATCCTTCGGCAAGGTCATTATCGCCTATCGCAATGGCGCGCCGGTTCGTATCGCCGATGTCGCGGACGTCAAGGACGATGTTCAGAACCCGCGCGTCGCCGGATTCTCCAGCCAGAATCAAGCGACTCGGATGGCCGAAATATTGTTGATCCTGCGCCAGCCGGGATCCAACGCGATCGAGATTGCCGACAAAATCAAGGCGATGCTGCCGCAACTCCGCGCGTCGATCCCGCCTTCGGTGCATATCGACCTGCTATCCGACCGCTCTCTGACCATCCGCGCCTCGGTCCACGAGGTCGAGACGACGGTGATGATAACGATTGCGCTGGTCGTGATCGTCATCTTCGTTTTTCTGCGCAGCGTGTCGGTGACCATCATCCCCGGCATTACCGTACCATTGTCGCTCGTCGGCACTTTCGGGGTGATGTATTGGCTGAACTACAGTCTCGACAACCTGTCGCTGATGGCGTTGACCATTTCCGTCGGGTTCGTGGTCGATGACGCGATCGTCATGATCGAGAATATCGTCCGTTATGTCGAAGCGGGCGAATCGCCGTTCAATGCGGCCGTTAAAGGCGCGGGACAGATCGGCTTCACCATCGTCTCGATCACCTGTTCGCTGATCGCGGTGTTCATTCCGCTACTGTTCATGGGCGGAATCATCGGCCGATTGTTCAGGGAGTTCGCCGTCACAGTCACGATTGCGGTGGTGCTGTCGGCATTTATCGCGCTGACCCTGACACCGGTCATGTGCATGCTGTTTCTCCACAAGGAATCGGAGGCTGATAGAAGCCGGTTCAGCCGAGTGGCTGCGCGCGGTTTCGACCTTCTTCTCGCGGGCTATACCGCGGGTTTGCGCTGGGTGTTCCTGCACCAACCTCTAATGCTGGCCGGAACCTTGTTGCTGATGGCCGCGACGGTCGTGCTCTATATCGAGATCCCCAAGGGCTTTTTCCCGGAACAAGATACCGGATTCATCTTCGGTCAGTTGGAGGCACGCCAGGACAGCAGCTTCCAACGGATGGCCACGATCGAAAACCAAGTTGGCAGTCTCGTTTCCAAAGACCCCGGCGTCTGGGCGGCAGGTGGGATCGTCGGTGTCTCCGGCCCCAATAGCGCCGAAAACACGGCTCGTGTCCTCATTCAGCTCAAGCCCTTCGACCAGAGACGTGACACGGCGCAACAGATCATGGCAAGGCTTCGTCCGCAGATCGCCCGGATTCCCGGTGTCCTGATGTTCATGCAGGCCGGCCAGGACGTGACGGTCGGCGCCCGGCTCAGCAAAACCGAATATCAGTACACGCTCACCGACACCGATTCGGATGAATTGAATCATTGGGCTCCTCTGATAGAGCAGCGGATGGAAAAGATCCCGGCCTTGCAGGATGTTGGGACGGACCAGCAGATCGCGGCGCTCCATGCCGTGGTTACCGTCGACCGCGACGCGGCCTCGCGCCTCGGTATATCGCTTTCGACCATCGACGAAACGCTCTACGACGCGTTCGGACAGCGTCAGGTGGGCACGATCTATACCTCGTCAACGACCTATAAGGTGGTGCTGGAGGTCCAGTCGAGGTTCGAGACCGACCCGGCGGTCTTGTCAAAGATCTTCCTGCCCGGACTTGGCAATGCGCGCATCCCGCTAAGCGCGGTCGCGCATTTCAGCAGCAAACTCGAACCCCTGACAATCAATCACCAGGGCCAATTCCCGGCCGTGACCCTTTCCTTCAACATAACCCCTGGCTACGCGTTGAGCGACGCCATCACCGCCATCGACCAGATCGACCGCGAGTTTCGGGTTCCCGCGACATTGCAGCGAACATTCCAAGGGAATGCCCAAGCGTTCCAGGATTCGCTTTCGTCGACTCCGTTGCTCTTGGCGGCCGCGATCTTTGCCGTCTATGTCGTTCTAGGAATGTTGTATGAGAGCTTCATCCATCCGGTGACGATCCTGTCGGCGCTGCCCTCCGCGGGGGTTGGGGCGCTGCTGATGCTCACCGCCTGCGGCTATGATTTGAGCGTGATCGCTCTGATCGGCGTTATCCTGCTGATCGGCATCGTCAAGAAAAACGCCATCATGATGATCGATTTCGCTCTCCAAGCTGAGCGTCTGGAGGGAAAATCGCCCGAAGAAGCGATCTTTCAGGCCTGTATTCTTCGCTTTCGGCCCATCATGATGACCACGATGGCAGCCCTGTTCGGCAGTTTGCCGTTGGCGATCGGACATGGTGCCGGCAGCGAGCTGCGGCGGCCCCTTGGTATCGCGATTGTCGGCGGATTGATCGTGTCGCAGTTCTTGACGCTCTACACCACGCCTATCATCTATCTCTATCTGGAACGATTCGCTCAACGGCGGCGGCTCAAGCGAGCCAAGCACGCGAGCCGTCGTGGACGAGCACCGGCTCCTACTCACGCCGGCGCTGGCGGAACCAGGATTGCGGCGACACCAATGACGCAGGATCAATGAAGAAGCTTAGCTGGGCATTCGTCATCGTCGTGATCGTTGCCGTGGGCACGATCGTTGTCCGCGGTCCGGTAGCACCGGCGCCGAAACCAGTGCTGGTCCAGTTGCCCACTGTTCCAACACCTCCGGCCCACCCGGTTGCCACGACGCCCCCACCAGCGCCGGCGCTGCCGCCTTTACCGAGGGTACAGGTAGCCGAAGTGGCGGAGCATCCGGTCCCACCACTGCCGGGGGTTGGCCATCCTTTCGGTGCGCATGATTCTCAGCAGGAGGATTTGTCGATTCCGGATACGTCGCCAAGTTACCGATCGCTGGCGCCGGAATACCGGCCGACTCATTATTCGGCGGCGCCGGCTGCGTCAGATTATATTTCGGGTCCGGCGCAGGTTACCGGTGCGACCAGCCTCCTGGTTGGGGGTGTCCCGGTGGAGCTTTATGGGATAAAACGGCTGGGCCCCGGTAGCCAATGCGGCGCCGGGGTCGATTGCGCTGCCGCTGCCGAACAGGCGCTGGAGTCCCGGCTTGCCGGCGGCGCCAAGATAACCTGCCATCGGGCCCGCCCGTCGTTAGGCGTGGTAGCATTCGCCGCCTGCCTCGACAGTCAGGGCACCGACCTCGGCGGGGTATTGGCAGGGGCCGGCCTGGTCAGGGCAAATCCCCACGAAACCTACGCCTATGCCGGTGCGGAAAACGTCGCCCGCGACCTGAGAAAGGGGTATTGGGGCGCACATTAAGTGATCTCATCAACTAGGCCAGCGCCGGTGAAGCCAGAACCATTGGCCCGGCGTGTGCCGAATCCATCTTTCGAGGATCGCGTTGACGCGGGTCATCGCGGTCAAGACATCGGCTTGCAAGTCGCCGCTTTGGTCTAGCACCAAGGGCGGCTCGACGATAAGCCGGAAACGCGGACCGCAGACGCGTTCCACCCGCCAGGGCAGCACGATTGCGTCATAGCGCAGCGCCAGTTTCGCCAAGGCCGGCGCCGTCCAGGCATCGCGCCCGAAAAACGGCACCGGTATGCCGTCATTCATTTTTTGGTCGACCAGCATGCCGACGATCCCGCCGGCGCGGACGACAACCGCACTGCGGCGGCCGCCTTTTGCACCTTTGGAGACCGCTTCGACGCCAAGCGTCTTCCGGAATCTGGCCATCAGCGATTCGACCGCGGGATTATTCGCAGCCCGGTAAATTTGTAGCAGTGGTAATCCACGCTGCACCACGGCGAGCGCACCGATTTCCCAATTCCCGAGATGACCGGAAAAGACCAGGACCGGACGTCCCGACGCAGCCGCCGCGTCGAGATGTTCGGTGCCGACGATCTCAACCGGAGACCCCGGCTCATAGACCCGTAACCTCGGCACATGGGGATATTCAAAGGCAACCCGCCCGAGATTGTCCCACATGTCCCGTAAGATCTTCGTCTGCTGTTGCGGCGTCAGTTCGGGCATCGCTTGCGCCAGACGATGTCTCGCACGCCGGGTGACTCCCAGGCGGGGACCAACCGTCCTGGCAATCATCCCGCCGAGTGCCGAGGCCCATGACAGCGGTAGCGCCCCCGCGAAACGGAAGAGCGCATGGGCGCCCCATCCCTCAAACCATTGGCCAAATGAAAGACGTTCCATCGTTGCGCCTACGTGCTCGGAATCAGTAGGTCGGCGAGGGCCGTCAGCAACAAGGTCTCCGAGTCTGCGTCCCAGGCGAGTTTTACGCGCAACACGGCCACAGATTCCCGGTATTCCGCAGGCAATCGCACCCAATCCTTCTCGGTCGTTACGAGGGTGGCACCAGCCGCGGTCGCCTGGACCGCTAAACTGGCGATCTGGTCACGCCGATAGGGATGATGGTCGGGAAATGCTTGCCTCGCGACGATATTCGCGCCCGCGGCAGTGAGAGTTGCAAAGAACTTGTCCGGCCGGCCAATCCCCGCGAAGGCGACGACCCGCCCGCCTAGCCACTGCCGATCGTCCGGCACCGGTACCACCTGCGCCTGTAGCACCGGCAGGTGAGACCGGAGCATCGATTCCAGATTATGGCGATCATTGCCGATCAGCACCGCAAAGCGCGACCGGGCCAAGCCCGACGCGATCGTTTCCCGCAATGGCCCCGCCGGCATCAGGCGCCCGTTACCAAATCCGTAACTGCCGTCGACTACGAGAATATCCCAATCATGGTGGAGCGTCGGGTTCTGCATCCCGTCATCCATCAGGATCACGCCGCCACCAGCCGCTGCAATCGCCGAGGCCCCTGCCCTTCGGTTCCGCGCGACCCACGTCGGGGCTTTGGCTGCCAGCAGCAGCGCTTCGTCGCCCACCGACCCGGCATCGTGAATACCGCTATCGACCGCCACCGGACCGGGGACCGAGCCGCCATAACCCCGTGTCAAAATATGCGGCGTTAATCCCAGCCGGAGCATCAAATCGATCAGCGCGAGAACGACCGGCGTTTTGCCAGCACCCCCCGCCACCAGATTGCCGACGCAGATGACCGGAACCTTGGCATGCGCCGGCACGGTCATACGCCGCCGCAAACCTCCCGCCGCCCCGAATAACGATCCAAGCGGCGAGAGCAGTCGGGCTGGTAGGCCTTGTGTTTCCCAGAAACCGGGCGCCGGCATCACAACCGGCCGAGCCAGGGGTCGAGAGCGCCCATCACCCGATCGATGATCGACCGCTGCGCCGCCGCCAAATCCATCCCCGCCGCGCCCATAGCCTCTGCACGTTCTGGATGACGAAGCAATTCTCCGACGGCGAGTGTCAATTCCTCGACGCCGTCAACGCGCCGGGCGGCACCGCAATCGTCAAGCGCTTGCGTCATCGCCGCGCTGTTGACCGTATCCGGCCCGTGAAGAATTGCCTTTCCCAGAGCCGCGGCTTCGAGCGGATTATGGCCCCCAACCGGACTCTTGGCGGCAAGAGAACCGGCCACCAGTACGATCGGCGCAAGCCGATAGAACACCCCGAGTTCTCCCATCGTGTCGATCACGTAGATTTGGGTGTCGGCATCCGGCAGGACCGCCTCGGAATACCGGCGGCAACGGAGGCCAGCATTCCTGATCTCCGTCACGACAGTCTCAGCGCGTTTGGGATGGCGCAGCGCCAACAGAGTCAACAGGCCCGGAAAATCGGGTTCCAGCGCTTGGTGCGTCGCAATCACCATTTCCTCTTCGCCGGGATGGGTCGATGCCGCAAGCCAAACGGGCCGGGCCGCAATGGCTGTCTTTAGACGTGCTAATTTTTCCGGATCCGCCGGCAACGGTGCCATCGCCGCTTTAAGATCCCCGGTCGGCTCGACTTTACCGGCGCCGAGCGCCTCGAACCGCGACGCCTGGAGCTGGTCCTGCGCCAGAACCAGGACGAACTTGCCGAATATCCGGCGTGACAGCGTCGGCCAAGCGCGCCAGCGGCGAAAACTACGCGCCGACAGCCGTCCGTTCACGAGAATAATTGGCACCGCCCGCGCCTCGGCCTCGTCCAGCAGATTAGGCCAAAGCTCCGATTCGACGATCAACGCCAAATCGGGGCGCCAGTGGTTCATGAACCGGCGTACCGCCGGACGATAATCGATGGGCACGAATTGATGCACGACACCGGGCGGCAGCCGTTCGGCCAGAAGCCGGGCGGAGGTCAAGGTGCCGGTCGTCATCAGGATTGTGGTGTCTGGCAGCCGTTCCCGTATTCTCTCGATCACCGGCAAAAGCGACAGCGATTCGCCGACGCTTGCCGCATGAAGCCAGATCAGCTTCCCGCCGGGGCGAGGAATGGCGGCATGGCCGAACCTCTCGCGCAGCCGGCTCGGGTCTTCCTTGCCGTGCCGCGCCCGGCGCCGCAGGTACCACGGAGCACCGAGCCCCGCCGCGTCCGTCACGCGCCGATAAAGGAATGCGATCATGGGGCTGATCCGGATGAGGCCGCCTCCGGCTGCACCGGTGCGTGGCCACAAAGCCGGTCCGCCGTCGCCGTCAGCCGATTCATCCGGTCTTCGAGCGTCAGCCGCAGCGCTTCCAGGCGGGCGGGATCCGCGTCCTTCGGCACCAGCAGCGGCTCACCCCAAAGGAACACGCCACGGGAAAACGGCAGGGAAAAATGAAACCGGTCCCAACTGCCGAGGATCAGCCGGCCTGTCGTTGCGAAACTCAACGGGATGATGGGGCATTGGGAGAGTTTCGCCGCGGCGATGATCCCCGGACTGACCCGCATCAGCGGGCCGCGCGGGCCGTCGGGCGTCACACCGACATTGTTCCCGTCCGCCAAAGCACGCACCATGGCACGCAGCGCCGCGAGTCCCCCCTTCGACTTCGACCCCATGATCGTATCGAGCCCGAAATGGGCGATCGCGTCGGCAATGATCCGGCCGTCGGCATGACCGGAGATCAGCATGTTCATGCTGGCACCGGCGGGCCAGGCCTTCGGCGCCATCAGCAACCGACCGTGCCAGAAGGCGAGAATAAAGGGGCGGTTTTGCGACCAGAAGGCCGCGGGGCGATCCACGCCCTCGGTGTGCCAGCGGCTCGTCCACCAGACGAGGCGGATATATTGTGCGACGAGCCAACAGAGGATACGCCGCCCAAGATCCGATCGGACAACCCGCTTCGCCGCGCTCATGTTACCGGGTCACAAGGGTCACGTAGGGTCGCTCAGGAGGACGAGGCTCGGCTCGTCAAAGCTCTGGCCGGTGTTGAACTGCAGCCCCCAAAGCCGGGCATAATGCCCATCGGAACGGAGTAGCGCCTGATGGGTCCCCTGTTCGACCATACGGCCGTCTTCGATGTAATAAATGATATCCGCGTCCTGGATGGTCGAAAGCCGATGTGCAATCACAATCGAGGTCCGTCCGGTCATCAGCCGTTTGAGCGCGATCTGGATCAGGCGTTCGGACTCGGAATCAAGCGCCGAGGTTGCTTCGTCCAGCAGCAGGATCGGTGCGTTTTTCAGCATCGCGCGTGCGATCGAGACCCGCTGCCGTTGCCCGCCGGATAGCCGGGTGCCGTGCTCTCCGACAATCGTGTCGTAGCCGTTGGGCAGATCGATGATGAACTCGTGAGCGGCAGCGGCCTTGGCGGCGGCAATGATCTCCGCTTCGGTCGCCGCGAGATTTCCATAGGCGATATTTGCCCGCACGGAGTCGTCAAACAGGCTTACCTCTTGGCTTACCAATGCGATCGATCCGCGCAGAGACTTCAAGGTACAGGCGCGAAGATCGCATCCGTCGATCGTGATCCGGCCGTTTTCGACATCGTAGAACCGGGGAACCAGGTTCAGAATCGTCGATTTTCCGCCGCCCGAGGGCCCGACCAACGCGATTTTCTTGCCGCCCGGCACATCGAGGTCAAAGCCTTCGAGGACGGCTTCCCCTTGCCGGTATGAAAAGGTTACCTGCTCGAACCGGATCGCGCCGTGCGTTATCCCCAATTGTTCAGCGCCCGGGCGATCACGGATTCGAGGTTCCATATCCAGCACGTTGAAGAGCCGGTCGGCCGCTGCCATTCCTTCCTGGAGATTGGTGTTCAGGGAGGCAAGCGTCTTCACGGGTGCGTAGGCCATCTGGAAAGCGAACAGGAAGCTGAAAAATGCTCCCGACGTCCTGGTCCCATCCATAACCTGCCAACCGCCATAGACAATGACCCCCGCAAGCAACACCCCGCCAAAGGATTCCGTGATCGGTGCCGAGGCGGCACGCAGGCGCGAGGAACGTTCCACAATGCGGTAGATCCGTTCGGTAATATCACCGAACCTTCCGACCTCGTACTCCTCCATATTATACGCCTTGACGTGTCGAGCGCCTTGAAATACTTGCGACAATAGCGTCGTGGCACGGCCGAGTTCGACTTGAAATCCGGTCGCGACCTTGCGCATTCGCCGCCCGACATTCCGCATCGGCCCCATCACCAGTGGCATCACGATGCAAGCAGCCGTCGCCAATACCCAGTCCTGATGGAACATCAGCGCCGTCAGCCCGATAACGCTTAAAAGGTCGCGGCCGACGCCGGTCATCAATTGAGTCGATGAGGATCGAAGCATCGACGTGTCATTAATCAGCCGAGAGATCAATTCGCCCGAAGGCGTTTTTTGAAAATAACCCAGATCCGCATGGACGACGCGCTCGAACAGCCGGTTCTGAATATCGGCAACGACCCTCTGCCCAACGGTGGTCATCAGCACCTGTTGGAAGTAGCCGGCCAATCCCTTGATCACCGACAGCGCAATGATCGCGCCAGCCACCAGATAGAGCAGATGAAAAGAGGACTTCGTGACAAAGATATGATCGACGGCCGGCTTTATTAACCATGCCATCGTCGTCGTCGTCACAGCCACCACGGCCATGCAGAACACCGCTATCAGGCTCTTGCCGACATGCGGGCGGATGAACTCGCGGAACAGACGGCGGTACAACCGGGCGCTGGTTTGCGGTTTGCTGCGCGGAGCCGATTCGGCCTTTGCCGGATCAGGGTTGGAAACGACCTCTTCGGTCAATGCTGCTGTTCTCGTCGTGGCATAGGAGAATGACCGGCAAGGTGCCGCAGCCGTGCGTGGCTCTTAATCGTCGTTCTCTCGATAGCATGCCCGGGACAATCCCTGACGGCTTTTCGAGAGGGTTCATACCCCTCCGCCGCCGTTAAGGCAATTGTCAGCGTGTGAGCCGCAGATTGTCGAGAAACTGCTGCGCCGAATTTCGCCAGGTGAATTGTGCCGCGCGTTCGCGGCAGGCATCGGGGTTGATCTCCAGCGCGGCGAGCGCGGCCGCCCGCAAATCCTCCGAGAGCGCGCCGACGCCGGAGTTTCCGATCAGATCGACCGGCCCTGAAACCGGAAACGCGGCAATCGGCACGCCGGATGCCAATGCCTCCAGCAGCACCAAACCAAAGGTGTCGGTACGGCTCGGAAACACGAAGACATCCGCCAGCGCGTAAAAGGCGGCCAAGGCTTCGCCTTCCTGCCGGCCGACGAATCGCGCCTCGGGATAGCGGCGTTCCAATTCGGCACGCTGCGGGCCATCGCCGACCACCACTTTCGTTCCCGGAAGATCGAGATCGAGAAAGGCCGGGAGATTCTTTTCGACCGCCACGCGGCCGACGAACAGAAATATCGGCCGCGGCCAATCCGTGGCGGGCTTCGGCACCGGCCGGAAATGCTGGAGATCGACGCCCCTGGTCCAATTCCGGAGATTGCCGAACCCATGGCTATGCAATTCGCCGCGGACCGATTCGGTCGCTACCATGGTTGCCGCCGAGGCCGAATGGAACCAGCGCAGCGCGGCATAGATCCAACTGCCGGGAATCCCCCAGCGCGCCTCGATATATTCCGGGAATTTGGTGTGGAACGAGGTCGTGAAGATCAGATTGTGGGTCTTGCAATAGGATCGGGCGGCGAGCCCGAGCGGACCTTCGGTGACGATATGAATGGCGTCGGGTGCCAACCGGTTCAGCACCCGGCCGACACCACCAGGGGTGGCCAGCGCCAGCCGGATCTCGGAATAGCTGGGACAGGGGATCGTCACAAACTCTTGCGGCGTGACCATCACCACCTGATGGCCAAGTGCCGTCAATTCATCGCGCAACGAAGATAATGTACGCACCACCCCGTTCGTCTGCGGCAGCCAGGCGTCTGTGACAATCGCGATTTTCAGTTCGGCCGCTCCATGATCCATAGGCGCCGCAGCGGGACCCAATCCGGTGCCAATGGCCGCGCCGACGTCGATACCGGGATCATACACGGCTAGGCCGGGCGCGCCCTGCCAAAAAGCAGCGCGCATTAATCGGCAACCGGTTCCAACGCCCGGCTTAAGGGGTCGAAGGCGCGCTGTTTCGCCCAATGGACGATCTCCAACCGCCCGTCGAAATGTTCGACCAGCGCGGTACAGCTCTCCACCCAGTCGCCATCATTGCAATACATGATTCCGCCGATATCGCGGATTTCGGCCTTGTGAATATGTCCGCATACGATCCCGTCCACGCCGTGCTTGCGGGCCTCTTCGGCAAGGGTATCCTCGAAATTGCCGACATATTCGACCGCGTTCTTAACCTTGCCCTTCACATAGGCGGATAGCGACCAATAGCCAAAGCCGAACCGCCGGCGGATCAGGTTGAAGACGGTGTTGATCCCCAACATGACCGTATAGGCCCAATCGCCCAGAATCGCGAGCCACCGGGCATGCTTGACGACGCCGTCAAAGCGGTCGCCATGGAGGACGAGCAGCTTTTTACCGTCGGCGGTGGTGTGGATGGTCTCGTCTTCAAGACGAATCGACCCGAACTGCAGCGCCGTCGCCGAGAACTCGCGCAGACACTCGTCATGATTCCCCGTGATATAGACGACCTGCGTGCCTTTGCGCGCCTTCCGCAGGACTTTCTGAACGACATCGTTGTGGCTTTGCGCCCAGTACCAGGAGCGGCGCAGCCGCCAGCCATCAATGATATCGCCGACCAGGTACAGATACTCGGACTCGGTATGGCGCAGAAAATCCAGCAGAATATCGGCCTGACATCCGCGCGTTCCAAGATGGACATCCGAAATCCAGATTGCCCTATAGGTACTATTGGGGCTGATATAATTCATGGGAATCCCCCAAAAGACAGGAGCCGAGCGCTCAAATACTCAACATCTCAGGGCCACATTATGCGGCAAGCGTCCCACGTCAACTCAATAGATGGTGGTACTGTAATAACATCAACTCTTCATAAGAACGTAATCGAACTGACATCAATTCTCTATTCAACTGATAGGCTGTCGCTAGCCGAATCTCCAGGCCACCGTGTGGCCGGATCATGGGCGTATCCAGTCCCTACCAGCGAAATTTACGCCTTTCTTCCCGTTCAGCTACCCAATTCGCGTATCGCCGTTGATAAAATATTCATCAGGCCGGTACTTTATCTGGGATTCGATCAGCGAAAGCTGCGGGAGAAGGGTGCAAATGGCGATTCAGGCATTCGGCAGGGTGAAGGCGGCAGTGTTCGTCGTTGCCGATCCGATACGAAAAAGTATCGTCGAGGCCTTGGAATCCCAGGGATTCCGGGATGTACTCGAAGCCACCACACTCGCTGGATTCACGACGATCCTGAAAGACACGAATCTCGATCTCATCATCACGACAACCAAGCTGGAGTCGCAATTCGTTGGCGACTTCATCCGGGATCTTCGTCTCGGATTATTCGACAGAAGCCCCTTTCCGATCGTTTTCGCGTTGCTGCCCCACGCTGATGAAGAGCACGTCCGAGCGGTCATCAATTCCGGCGTGGACGACCTGCTGCTTTTGCCCTTGACCGCAGATACGCTCTTCAAGAGACTCAAGCTCTTTACTCAAGACCGCCGGCCGTTCGTCGTCACCTATGATTATATCGGCCCCGACCGGCGCCAGAATTCCCGGCCCGACGAGAATAAGGCATTGGTCCTCAAAGTTCCCAATCCGGTAAGGTCGCGCGTGGTTGGAGTCGACGACGAGGGAGTCGAGCACGCCATCAACGACGCGATTCTCCTCGTTAACCGCTGCAAGTTCAAACAGAACGGGCTGCAGCTTCTGTGGCTGCTGGCCCGCTTTGCCATTGACGGCGAAGATCGGAACCCGGCCGAGACGATTTCGGTCGACATATTCATGAGCAAATGCGGCGACATCTGCACCGATATCGAGAGACGGGCCAAAGGTAGCGCCGAGCGTGCGATGCGTATGAAGGCAGTGCTGGTATCCGAGACAATCGATCGCATCGCGGCTTCGGATGATGGCGCGGACGAACGCCAGATCAAGGGACTGACCCGCGCGGTCGATGATCTCGTCGATTACATTTCCGCCTATCACGGCGAGCAACTGAAACTATAGCTTTGGCCTGCCCCGGCACCGACGGTAGATTGGTACCGATGGATAGACCCGCACCCTAGAGATTACTTGATGACGCCAGACGACGTCCATTCCAACGCCCTGCGCCATCTCATCCGAATCCTCGTCTTCATCGACAACGAATCGATGATGAACCGTGTCGTCGACCTGCTGCAATTCCATGGCTATGCGGAAATCGCCGTCGCGCGCAATCCCGACGAACTCGGCATGTCGCTTCGCTTTTTCCCGGTCGACCTTCTAGTCTCGGTAAGCCGGACCGAGCATGTCTTTATCGGCCATTTCATCCACGATCTGCGCCACGGCCGGCTGGAATGCCATCCTTTCCCGATCGTGCTGATGCTCCTGCCGACGGCAGAAGAGAATCACGTCCGGGCGGTTATCGATTGCGGCGTCGACGATCTACTGGTCCAGCCACTGGATGGCGACAGACTGGCGAAGCGGCTTGGCTCCTTCATCCTGGAGCGCCGGCCCTTCACGGTCACCCACGACTATATCGGCCCGAATCGCCGGCTCGCGAATCGTCCCGGTGCCGAGGTGGCGCCGTTGATCCATGTCCCGAATCCGGTACGCGCCCGGGCTCTCGGCCTGGACGACGCCAGCCTGCAAGAGAGTCTTCAGGAGGCGGGGATTTTGCTCAACCGGCTAAAAATCCAGCGTGACGGCCATCAGGTCGACTGGCTCCTGCAGAACCTCATGACCGCCTTCACGGAGCCCAACAAAGATCTCATGGCAATCAACGAGTTGGTAAGCCAACTCGCCGGCGCCGCGACCGAAATCGTCCGCCGCACGCCTGAGCGGTCAGTTCAGACGATACGAGACCAGGCGCGCAAGGTTGTCGACGCAACCCGCGCCATCGTCTTCACCCAAGAAGCCGTCATCGACGTCCGCGCCCGGACTCTGGTGACGGCCTCACGCAAACTGGCCGAGTTGATCGCGACCGATTTCTAACCACCCGCCACCGTCATTCCCTCGACTCGTAATGTCGGGGCGTTGGTGCCGGCGCGGAAGATGAGGTCGTCGGCAGCAACCAAGTTCGCGAACATATCCTTGAGATTGCCGGCGATTGTGGCCTCGTTGACCGGCCACAAGATCTCTCCGTTCTCGATCCAGAAGCCGGAGGCACCGCGGCTGTAATCGCCGGTCACGCCATTGACACCATGACCCATCAACTCGGTCACGTAGAACCCGCTGGCAATATCCTTGATGAGCTCGGCGGGTGACGCCGCACCCGGCTCCAAATGAAGATTGGTGGGTGACGGCGACGGCGGCCCGCCGGTGCCGCGGGCGGCATGTCCGGTCGATTGGAGACCCAGCTGCCGGGCCGAACGCAGATCCAGGAGCCAGGTCGTCAAGACGCCATTCTCGATCAGCGCGCGGCGGCGGTTGGCGATGCCTTCGCCATCGAAGGGCTTGGAACGAAGGCCGCGCTGCCGGTGCGGATCGTCAATAACCGTAATCGCGTCGGGGAAGATCTTCTGGCCGAGCTTGTCTTTCAGGAAACTCGTCCCGCGGGCGATCGCAGAGCCTGAAATCGCGCCGATCAGATGGCCGATCAGCCCCGACGAGACGCGCGGATCATAGACGACCGGAAACTTGCCGGTGCCGGGCCGGCGGGCGCCCAGGCGTTTGACCGCACGTTGCCCTGCTCTTTCCCCAATCACCGCCGGGTCTTCGAGATCGGCGCCATAGACAGCGCTGCTCCAGTCGTAATCGCGCTCCATCGCGTCGCCTTCACCGGCGAGCACACTGGCGCTGACGCTGTGACCGGAACCGGCATAACCGCCGGCAAACCCATTCGAGGCGACGATCGCGACGCGGGAAAAACTCCAGCCGGCCTCGGCGCCCTCGGAATTGGTGACGCCGGCAACACCACGCGCGGCTTCTTCCGCCCGCTTGGCACGATCGATCAGAACCTCCGGCGTCGGCTCGTCGGGATCGACGCTGTCAAGTGTCGGCCAGGAACGCGCGATCTGATCCGGATCGGCAATCCCGCAGAACGGATCCTCGGGCACGGCCTTCGCCATCGCCACCGCCCGCTCCACCAGCCCGGAGAGCGCTTCCGCCGAGCGGTCGTTGGAGGCCACGATCGCTTGACGCTTGCCGATCAATACCCGCAGGCCGAGATCATAGCCCTCCGCCCGTTCCAGCTTCTCGATCTTGCCCAGACGCTGGGCATGGGAGACGCCGATCCCTTCCGCCAGAATGCCATCGGCCGCATCGGCGCCAGCACGGCGCGCGCGGGCCACCAGATCGGCCAGAAGGTTCAGGGACTCATCCTGCGTGCTCATAATCTCTCCATCACTTCCAGATCGCGTTGCCTGAGCCGGGTAGACCAATAAAATCGAATCCTCGGCGTGGGTATGCGTATGTACAGACGACCCTGGCACAGATGGATATATTTAGCACTCGAACACCATAACCTCCGCAGCGTTCTGCTCCGACACCGTCAGTCTCGCCACAGTGCAGGCAAGGATATCGGATTTCCGGAGCCACCCTGTTAACGTACAGCTATTCAGTCCAACCGAACGCAGCGGAGTGCGCTTGGAGCAGCGCAAATGTGTCTAGGACCGGCACACCAAATACGGCACAGATATTCGGAAGCGGAACTCTCTTCTTCGCATTTGGCTCTGACTTTTCAAGGGTCACAACTGTCGCTCCGAGCGTCGCCGCTTTTGCAACCAACCATGGATCCGCTCCCCCAAGAAATAGATCCTTTGCAGATTGCGTATATCCTGCCGTTTGGACGTATGTTGCTACCTTCACGAAAACGCTTTGCGTCTCGTTATCGGTGACCGTAAGGAATCGACCATCCCCTTTACGCGGTTTGACCCAGTCAGCAAGAGTGTCATTTCCCGCTGCAAGTTCGTCGTAAACCCGACTAATGCTGCGAACCTCGCGGCCGGGAGCTGCAGCGGCGTCCATCCAATCCCAAAAGCCCGGACAAATATCGAACCCATAGTAGAAATTCTTGGCCTGAATAAAAACGTTGGCATCAAGGAGGTACATCATCGGACCTCCTGGGTTTGGCGGGCATATAGTTTGGGAATTGTCGCTGGCTTCATATGGAGCAGCGATCCTGCGTCGCGGAGGAGAAGATTGCCACTCATCGCGCTCCCAAGAACAGCCTCCGTAAACCGCCGCCCATTCTTCACCGGGACGATCTTGTAGTAATCTCCACCACCGTCCGAAGCAGATGCCCACCCACGCTGTTCAGAATCAAAGAAGCTTTGATATGCGGATAAGGAAATCTTCCCGAGATCAAGTGCTCGCCGCGCGATAACAACCCGGCTAACCTTGAAACGTTGGGAGAGCGCCTGCGCGTTTTTTTCAAGCCCGCCAGTATCGATCCACGCCATATCAAAGTTGACCCGTGGCACCAGAATCTCCGCGGCCACCGCGTTACAGACTCTCTCAATATCTAAATCGCCGCCGTCGCTATGGCGAAGAAACGGATCAGAAACACCACTCCTGCCAAACCAAATGTGGGCCAACTCATGTGCAAGCGTAAATGCTTGGGCCGCTTTCGCGTCTCGTCCGTTGATGACAATCAACGGAACGATTTCGTCTGCAATGGCAAAGCCACGGAAGTCCGAGGTGCTCAATGTCCGGCGCGTATTGCTCCCGACATAACCCGTTCGCATGATCCAGATGCCCAAGTCCTCGCATTTCCGGAACAGCTCGTTGAGATGGGTCTCCCAATTCCCAGCAGATGCCAAGTCAGGGTCAATCCCCAGCGCGGACCGGATTTGAATCGCTGCTGAATCAACTGGCGTGGCGAGTTCCAAACTCCCAACAAAGGAGAGAAGTTCAGCCCCTCGACTCTCCAGAAATGCACGATACCAGTCACGTTTGAACATCGTATCGCGCAGAAAATCCAGAAAATCGGGGCTGAAGCGGTCTCTAGGCATGCCCGAATGGGTGCGCAAATCAGGAATTGGAAGTGTCTCGTCGGGTGGCGACGCCAGAAATAGGACGCCAAATGGAATATGGGCCAAAGCGGCAAGCCGCTCCGCTTGCACGAAACTCGGTCGCGCCTGCCCCTCCTCCCACGCGATTACTTTATCGGCGGGAATCTTGAGCCTATCGGCGAGCATGCCAACGGTCATGGCGACGCGTTCCCGCGCCCACCGTAATAGCTCCGGATTTACCAAAGCTTCCACCATGCCCTCTGTTCTCCTCCTCTGAACGTAACGTCCGGTTCAACGCAGAATCGACATCCAGTTGATGTCGCGATACTATTTCATTTCCGCGAACAATCTTCTAAGATCGCGGGTCAGCGCTTCGGTTACTCTTCTTCCTCGATTTCCTCTGGCTCATCCTCGCCCGGTATGTGTTGGATGTACTGCTCGACGCTCGTGCCGAATCTACCACGCTGAAGATTCAAAGGAGGTTCAACCGTTGCAATTAAAATTGCCTCAATGTGCTCAAGAATATGTTTAACTTTTGGTGGTTCCCGTTCCACCTCAGGATCAAGTTCTCCGTTCAATACTGGTAAAATGCCGAACCATGAGAACCGGCTCCAACGTTGAGCAAGATGGTCTCTCTTGTGTTGCCGCAGCCTACGAAAAAGACGCTGATTTCCGACCCCGGTTTGACCTACGTAAATGATCTTGAACGTCTCATCGTACAAAACGTAAACGCCCTGTTGTTCCCTGAAATCCACTTCTGGAGTGCGTTTGCGCCGGACAGGGCGCCCCAAAAGGCTGCCAGAGCCCCCAGGCCCAGGCGTGCCCCAATCCATCTCGTCTCGATGCCAATGTAGGCCGTAATTTTGGATCAGCATCTACTTCTCACGCATAATAAAGCACCGAATATATAAACCACATCACTCAGAGGTAGATTATTTCCGGGCTACTTCCAGATCGGCTTGCCCGAGCCGGGTAGACCATAGCTCTGCCACTTCTCGGTCACCAGATCGACGACCTTTTGATCCATGCGGATCTTCTCGCCCCATTCGCGCTTGGTCTCCGGCGGCCATTTGTTGGTGGCATCGAGCCCGATCTTGCCGCCGAGGCCGGACTCAGGCGACGCGAAATCGAGATAGTCGATCGGCGTGTTCTCGATCACGGTGATGTCGCGGGCCGGATCCATCCGGGTCGAGATCGCCCACATGACATCCTTCCAGTCGCGCGCGTTGATGTCGTCATCCACTACGATCACGAATTTGGTATAGACGAACTGTCTGAGATAAGACCAGACCGCCATCATGACGCGCTTGGCGTGGCCGGGATAGGCCTTGCGGATCGAAACCACGGCAATCCGGTAGGAGCACCCCTCCGGCGGCAGCCAGAAATCGACGATCTCGGGGAATTGCTGGATCAGCAGCGGGATGAAGACCTCGTTGAGCGCCTCGCCCAAGACCGAGGGCTCGTCCGGCGGGCGGCCGGTGAAGGTCGAAAGATATATGGGCTGCGCCCGCATGGTGATCGCGCTGATCCGGAACACCGGGAAACTTTCGACCGAATTGTAGTAGCCGGTGTGATCGCCGTAAGGCCCCTCGTCGCCATGCTCGTCGAGCATGACATGACCTTCGATTACGATTTCAGCCTGCGCGGGGACTTTCAGCGGGATGGTCTTGCAATCCACCAGCTCGACCTTGCGCCCGCGCAACAGCCCGGCGAATTGATATTCCGAGAGTGTATCCGGCACCGGCGTCACCGCCGCGAGGATCGTCCCCGGATCGGCGCCGATCACAGCCGCCGCGGGGAGTGCCGCCCCTTTATCCTTCGCCCAGCGCCGGTAATGCTGCGCGCCGCCACGATGTTTCAGCCAGCGCATCAGCGTCGTGTCCCGCCCCGTCACCTGCATCCGGTAGATGCCGAGATTGTAGCCATCCTCGCGGGTGTCACCCGGCCCCTTGGTGACCACCAGCGGCCAGGTGATGAGCGGCGCCGGCTCCCCCGGCCAGCAGCCCTGGATCGGCAGGCGGGAAAGATCGATATCACTGCCGGTGAGCACGATTTCCTGGCACGGCGCGCGCGACACGGTCTTCGGCTTCATCGCCATCACCGTCTTCAACAGCGGCCAAAGCTCCAGCGCCTCACGCCAGCCGCCCGGCGGTTCCGGCTGCTTCAGGAAGGCCAGCGTCTCACCCACCTCGCGCAACTGATGCGGCTCGCGGTCCATGCCCCAAGCAACCCGCTCGACCGTGCC
>Ga0207048_10134_pt1 | contig 23666 bp, 24 predicted proteins | sample Alteio_BWMinCont_65_FD_153301 | JGI IMG/M metagenome (GOLD analysis project Ga0207048, IMG submission 153301) | Enriched cells from forest soil in Barre Woods Harvard Forest LTER site, Petersham, Massachusetts, United States -... | ecosystem: Environmental > Terrestrial > Soil > Temperate forest >...
AACCGGGGAACGGCTCCGGGCGGTCATCAGTGAAAACTTAAAGGAGAGAATTGACTTTGACATCGTATCGAACCCGGAATTTCTGCGCGAGGGCTCAGCCATTGAGGACTTTATGCGTCCCAACAGGGTCGTGATTGGCGCTAACAGTCCCCAAGCGATTGCAATCATCAAAGACCTTTATCGCCCGCTGTATCTCATTGACACTCCTTTTGTTATCACGGATAACACAACGGCGGAAATGATCAAATACGCCTCCAACGCCTTTCTTGCCACGAAGATCACTTTTATTAACGAGATAGCGAACCTATGCGAAAAAGTGGGTGGTGATATCCATATGATAGCAAAAGGGATGGGGTTTGATGGGAGGATTGGACCAAAATTTCTACATCCAGGGCCAGGTTTTGGTGGATCATGTCTTCCCAAGGATATTCGAGCTCTTAATCAGCTCTCTTTAGAGAATCAGTATGACTTTAAACTCCTCCAAGCTGTTATCAAGGTTAATGCCCATCAACGCGTCTTGATGGTCGAGAAAATCAAGGCGGCCTTGGGCCCGCTTCAAAACCGGACGATGGGAATCCTGGGGCTGGCATATAAGCCTAATACCGATGATATCCGGGAATCTCCTGCGATTGACTTGATCCGGTTGCTTCAGAGTGAAGGGGCTTACCTAAGAGCCTATGATCCTGTAGCGATGGAAGGTGCAAAGCTGATGCTGGAACGAGTGGATTTCTGCAGAGATCCCTACGAGGTTGCCAAAGGAGCCGATGCGATCATTTTGGCTACGGAATGGAATGAGTTCCGCAATCTGGATCTTGAGCTACTCAAACAGGGACTCAAGCAACCTGTATTTGTAGACCTCCGGAATGTTTATGATCCTGCCAAGATGGCCAGCCTTGGGTTCCGTTATATCGGAGTTGGACGTTCTGCTACTCTTTCGGCTTGACGTGGCAACGCGAACAATTGGAGAGGGAGAAGGCTACTCTCCCGTGACAACGGCCGCAACTCTCTCCCCCTTCAGCGATACTGATCATGGAATAAGGATTCGCTCCCTTCTTCATGATGAAAATCCTGGGGTGACAGTTGTTGCAGAAAAGCCAGAAGGTATGCGGGTAGTGAGGAAACACAACGTCTGGCATCTCACCGATGGTCTTGATCTCGACATTAAAATCAAATGGGTCGATATCCGGTTTTTCAAGATCGATGGAACCGTGTGGTTTTATCTTGTTTTCTTTGAAGGACTTGACCCAGTCAACCGCCCCTTTACTGTCCCGGGGAAGATCGCGCAGCACGATGTCAGGATTCCGATTGGCACGTCCGAAAGGGGGACCTGGCTCAGGAAGCTGTCTGGGGTCTTCATACTCAGAGGCGGCAGGCGGGAGAGTTGACTTCTGCGCTTTTACACAGGCATAGAGGGCTAGGAAGAGAAACAATACGATAAACGAACTCCAGCCTAGACGCCAAACATTTTTTTTATTTTTCATTATGCCCCACTCAGAGTCAACATCACCGGAGGGTTTGGGTTCTCCAAGCGCTTAAGCGCGTACAGCTTTAGCGCTTGCTAACGCGAGAACCCATGAAGCAGACCCGTCTGCATCCCCGGCTTTCCAGAATGACATCGGGAACACTGGATCGGTTCCCAGGCAATCTTACCATTGTGACATTTTCCGCAGAACTGCCCATCTGCGATCTTTCCCATGCTGATATCGTTCGCGCCAGACCGCATCTCAAAAATGGCAGGATGACAGACCTTGCATTTGAACTCTACCCGATGATACCAGTGGGGGAAAACTACCGGAGGCATGTCAGCCTTTTCGGATTTGTTATTGAGCACCAAGTCGCCATAGTACCCCAACGCCTTCTTCTCTACTAATAAGAGGAGCGCCGTGCTGACGAAAACGAGAAGCACTAAAAATCTAATGAGCCGCTTCTTCATCTAAACCCCAGATTGAGTTAACCAGTGATCGGGTTACTTCTTCGGTTGAAACTCGAAGTTAATCTTGGTATCCTCACCTGCTTTTACGGTCACATCCATAGTCTGTTTTCCCAACGTCTCATGCCAGGCTGTGATTTTATAGGTACCCGGCGGGACATCTGCGATCTTGAAGCTTCCCTCTTTGCTGCTGACGGAATTATAGGGATTATCCGTCACCACCCACCAGGCAGACATCCATTTCTTGTGAATGTCGCACTGCACTTTGATGGTCTCGGGGGTCTCCATTTTGGCCGTCATCTTAGGGAGGGTCTTCGGCTGTGCCTTGTTGATCGGATCATTATCAACAGTAAAGGTGTGGAGGTTATGAGTGATCGGATCGCTGTTGAGGATGTTCACGGTGGCGCCGACCGGCACGATCAACACATGCGGATGGAAGACGCACCCTTTCTGATCGAAGGTCACATCTTTAGCCTCTGGCTTTTTTGCCCCCTTAACGTCGGGCAGGGAAACCACAACATTTGCAAGCTTTCCCCCCCGAGACCACGATATTCGCTTCAGGCTGTTCCTTGCCGCACGTCTCCTGATCTTTATCGACCTCGATCATTTTTGGTGCCATACTGCCCGTGACTTTGACCTCACCGGAGATCGAGCCCCCTTCGGCCCAAACCATCTGGGGATAGGTTACAGCAAAAAATGCAATCAAGACTGCAGCCATGGTTCCTAATACCAGTTTTTTCATGTTCCCTCTCCTTTTATCTTGGTTGATAATCCAACGGTTCCTATCTTCTGCTTGCTGTTACACAATACTCGCGTACTACATTTCGCCCATGACATGTAAAGCTATCGGTTCGCGTCATGGTAAGGCAAAATTACCTTCACAGGTGTGGGCGGTTCGAGAAAAAGAACGTAATACCGCCAGGACATGGAAAAGTTGCTCCCGTGCTCGCCGCTATTGCCATCCCAGGCGAAAAAGGAGATCGGAGTCAACTTGCCCGGTTCAAACTGAATGTCGCTCTTCCTGTCGTTAGTTGCCAAAGCCCGTTTAAAAACAAGCTTGTATTGTCCATCTTTGTATGCCGCTACAGCGGTCACTTGATCACTTTTGGTTGTCTCTGATATCAGGGACTCAAGGCTATTGGCCGTTCCCTCGGCCACTTCCCGTGTGTCCGAGCGCCAAAGCCAGAGATTACCCGTATGCGGACTGTCTGCAGTCTGAACAGAGAATAGAAGAGCGATGGCGTCCTCATAGGTTTTCATTTCGGCATTCGGTTTGCTGTTGGTGGGATCGTCCCAGACAACCCGGATAGCGATCTCCTTATCATTATATAGAGCGCTCACATCAAAGGCAACGTCTATAGGTGTAAAAAGCGGCTGGTCCGGATTAAATTGGGGTGCCAACGGGAACTCAAACACCTGAGCCTCACTCCACTTCGAATCATTCGGGTTGCTGGGGAGAGGACCCGTAACGAGCTTTGCCTTCATCACCGGCTTGAGTTTCGGCTTTTCAGGAAAGACCGCGATGGAGAGAACAAAATTGACAAGGTCCCAGATATCGTTATTGCTGAGGGTATCCGAAAAGGAGGGCATCGGGGTTCCCATCAATCCCGTGCTGATCCGTGTATAGATATCTTCCGGTCTGTTCCCACCGCGAAAGTTCCAGTTTCGGGTCAGATTGGCCGGACGGATTGGTATGTCCCAATCATCCTTCAGGTCAATGGCGGAGGGACCGTCCGCGCGTCCCTCCGTACCGTGGCATTTAAAACAATCGTTGGCTCTAAAAAGCTTCTTGCCCCGCTCAATGCTCTCGGGGCTCGAGGGGACGCGTTCCCCGACTGTAATTCTAGCCGGGGGCTCTTTGAGCCTCGCAAATTTTTTGGCGAAGGTTTTAATGTACGAGATGACCTGCCATCGTTCTTTTTCACTGAGGTTGGTGTCCCAGGCAGGCATCACCGTTCCAATCACACCCTGACTGATCACCTTAAAGAGATCCTCATCAGTGGGAAGCTTTCCGCTTGGCGTTGTACGAATTTTAAAGAGACCCTTCGTAAAATCACGTGGTCGTGGTTTCAGATAAGTGGCTGCGGGACCCTCGCCGTTTCCCTCTTCACCATGGCAGACCTTGCATCGGCGTTCGAAGATTACTTTCCCAGCCTGAACATCTTCTTCCGTTGGCTGAAAAGGCAGGGCGGACACGTTGCCCTGTTCGGTTTTCTCTTGTTTGAGCTCCTGGGCCTTCACCCAACTCGGTGACATGAAAATTTCCAGAGAGATGGTAAAACCAACCGCAACGCTAAAGAGCCAATGCCGAAGCTTAGATCCGTTCATCTGCAAAGCTGTTCCATCTCAGCGATCGGACACGATTTTTCGGATCGGGATAAATTAACGACCAGCAGACCGGCGACGAACACGTCGAATCGCCCAGAATTCCAGGCCGGCCGCTAAGATGATTCCCGCCACAGTAAACAGATAAACCTTCGATTGGACCGGCTCTTCAAGGAGAAGAAAACTCCAGGATGAAATGGATCGCTGAAGCCCGGTCTCTCCATTAAAGCCATCCCAGACATGGAACGCGATCGGAGTGAGTTTGCCTTGTTTAAACTGAATATCATTGTTTGTATCCTTCGTGGTCAAGGCCCTTTTCATCACGACACGCCACCGCCCGTTGCTAAACTGTCCCTTCCCCTGTACGTTCTGGCTGTCAGGCGGCTGGGCCTTTGCCGGATCTTTGTATCCGTTGGCATTTCGTTCTTCCACAGGATTGGCCTGAGGATCTTCATTCTTATCCGCCATCCAGTACCAGAGATTTACCGGGTGAGAGCTGTCACCCAGAAAGAAATGGGGTTTTTCAGTACCCTCAGAGGGTTTTACAGGGAACTGAATCTGAACAGCATCCCTTAAATTATAAGGTGTGAATTTGTTGTCTTTGGTTGGCGGATACAAAGCCGGATAAGTTGGATTCGCCGGCTTGGCCTCACCTGCATCTTTGGCAGGCTCGGCTGGAGCCACCGCAGGTGGAGGGACTTCATCATTCTTAATGTCTTTCGTGCGATCATCCCATTCCAAAAGGAAACCAATCTCCTTATTGTTAAATAAAGATCGGACCGTCACGAGGTCCACCGATGGATTCTCATTTCTTGGAGGAACATGAACCTGTCCGGATAGTGGGATATCGAGGGCCTCTGCTTGATTCCACATCGGGTCATCAGGATTCAGCACGATGTCATTCTTAACCAACTTTGACTTTAGGACGACATCTCCGAGCTTGATCGGTCTCTGCAAAGACTTAACGTAATGCGCCAGGTGCCATCGGTCTTCATCCGAAAGGCTTTTGGCAAAGTCGGCAGACATCGGCGTTCCGTTGAGTCCTGTGGTGATTCGGGTGAAAATATCCTTCGTGCTGTTTCCCCCTTTGTACTGCCAGTTTTTTGTGAGGTTGCGTGGACGAATCGGGTTTCCCCAATCATCTCTGATGGACATTGAAAGCGGCCCGTCCCCACGACCTTCCCGCCCATGACAAGTCCAACAGACCAACTTTTCCTGAAAAAATGACTTCCCTTTTGCGACGCTGTCAGCGCTATCTGCGGGTTCATTCGGAATTGAAATTTCTTTCGGCTGCTGGTCCGGGGGAAATTTATCAGCAAAGAAGGTTCTTTCAAAATAGGTTACCTGCCATCGCTCCTGTTCGGATAAAATCCTTGCAAACGCCGGCATGGCCGTTCCTGGAATCCCCCGGCTCACAGTTCTAAAGTGATCCGCTTCCGTGGGAGCATCCTTCCACGCGGTTGTACGGAGCTTGAAGAGCCCGCGCGTAAAATCTCGCGGTCTCGGATTTAAAGTATCTGCAGCCGGCCCGTTGCCATCGCCGTTGATTCCATGGCAGGGCATGCACCGTTTCATATAAATCTGTTTTCCAGCCTCTTTTGCTTCAGGACTATTCGGCAGCTTGCTGGAGAAGGTGCCCACATCATCCGGCAGTTCTGCAAAAGTCATGTCTCCAAGCTGGGCGTCGAGCGGTTTCGCTGTGAACATCATGAAAGAGCAGATCGCCACGACCACGATCAAGATCGCCGGAACACGTGAAGATACAAGATGGATTGGTTTAGACTTGGAGGAGTTCAAGGTTTCGCTCACTTTTCAAGTTTTTCTGGTTTTCTCGGGACGATTCCCGCCGTATCATATTCGCCCATAATAATCTTCCAGATTTGCTCATCCGTCAACTCATCCATCCAGCGGGGCATGGCGGAATCCCAGGGAGTGGCCGCAGAAGGAAGTCCCCGTCCACCTTCCCTGATCCTCCAGAAGACATACTGCTCGACCACGGTGGCGATCGTTCCGGGATCGGTAAAGTTGGCGGGACGCAAACGGAATCCCCAGGCCATCGGGCCGTTCCCATCCGCCTTGGAGCCGTGACAGGGCCGGCAATTGAACTGGAATAAAACTCTGCCTTCATCTGTGTAGTCCCGGACCAACCGATTCTTCGCGTCTTCAAGGCTGATATTTCCAAGACTTTTTTCCGCGATGTATTTCTTTACGATCTCATCGCTTGGCTCTCGATAGGGATTTGACAGGCTGACATACTTCTGCGGGAGCGTAGGATGCCCGATCCGGATACCCGCCGGCGACTTAACAGTAGGCGCGGTCTGCGAATAGAAGACCCAGCCAACCAGTAAAGGGAATAACACCAAAAGCAGAAGCCTCGCCCCTTGTTGGATCCCGCTCCCCCCGCCTTTTAAAAAGCCGATCACCGGACGGGAGAATTCCTCAATCTTCTCATCAGAAGTCGTGACATAAAGAAAAGCCCCCACCAACACCAAACACATATAGATGAGCATGATAGCGGCTGGGGTAGGAATCGTCGTCGGTTTATTTAGGATCAGCATCGAGACGTAAGGAATTCCAAACTTCACAAGAAGATAGAAAAACAGAACGGTCGCGACCGTTGACCAAAAAAGAGGAACCCGTTTTCGTTTCATTTCATTTTGAGGACTCATGACCGATCCAGTGAAGTTTTTGCTTTCAGCAACTTTAGCTTAAGGTTAATAAATATGCCAGGAGATCATGCAGTTCTTGCACGCTTAAGAGATCTTTAAAATTGCCCGGCATGATTGAAATCTTTTGCTGGACTATCTTTTTTATATCACTCTTCTTTAGTTTCTTCAACTCTCCGCTGTCATCGAGTATCTCGATCGTGTTGGCGTCTTCGTTTTTCTTGATCCCGGTGATATACTCGCCATCATTGGTCACGACGAGAAAAGCCTCGTATCCGCTGGCAATTTCTTTGCTCGGATCAAGAATCGATTCTATGATAAATTGGGGCGTTCGAGTCCCTGCAACACTGGTTAGCTCCGGACCCACTTTGCCCCCGCGTCCTTTGACCGTGTGGCACTTGGCGCAGGGTGTTTTGCTGTCCGGATCAAAAAAGATCTTTTCCCCAGCCGCGGGGTCTCCTGTCAGATAAGGTTTGAACGCTACTTGGGTGGCCCCCCCACCCCCTCCCTGACTGCCTATGGCTTTTTTCATTAGGCCATACATCCTGCTGTTCTGGATCGCTGCGACATCCGGCTCTCCGCCCAGACTCATAATAAAGAGCTCAATCGCCAATTCATCATCGGCACTTAAGGCAATGGGCGGCTGCCAGACAACGGGCATCTCATCTTTAAAACCCTGGACCACATAGGCACTCGGGGCATAGTGACTCTCCACGAGATAGTCCACCGCGGTATAAGGCTGGCCGGTTTTACTGGCCCGTTCTTTCGCACGTTCGACTGCTCGCTGGGCGATTGGCATGCCTAACGTGTACGGGGCATCAGTTATCCCAAGGTTCGGACAACGGATCGCGCTTCCTCTCTCTCCAATGCTATGGCAGGTTGAGCATTTGCCTCTCCCAAAAAAGAGAGACTCTCCCGCCTCGGGACTTACCCCTACAACAGTCGCCTTCTGTCCTGCCCCGGAGATCGAAGTAACCACAGAAGCGATGTAAATAAAAAAGCCCATCACCAAGAACGTGAAAATCACGCTCTTGATCATCGCTCCGCTAGCTGAGCCGCCTCCCGCCATTTTAATACTCCACTCAATCTTTTATAAGTTGACGCCGCTTCTGCTTCTACCTGGACTTCTTTGCCAATCCCCCTGTGACTTCATCGGCCACAAGAACTTTTGATGCCGGCGCCTCCTCCTCCGCGTGCTTCCCAGAAAGATCGGCCAACCAGAAGAGAAAAGAAACTACGCCTAAGAATAAAATGGTACAGAGACTTGTCACCCAAGCCATGGTGAAATTCGTCGGGGTATAGGCCCAGGGCGAGGTGTCTTGCATGACACCATAAATATGCCAGTTGTCCCGCAGACCCGACCGGATAAAGCCCATCAACCCGATATTGAGCACGATAGCCACACAAACCGCAAGCAGTGCATACTGAGAGCGATCGGGTACTTTCCCCCAGTTCATGCTCCCGACTTCTTTTGCGCCTTTAAAGAGAAAGACATCGATGGTGGTCACCAACATAAGACAGGTGATGAGCATCGACCACTGGGAGAATGAAATATTTCTCAAAATGGGGTTCGCTACCGCCATTACGATATAACCAAAAGGACCAAGGGTAAGCGCTGCTAATGCAACCGTGAGGCCTAAATACAGGAATTGCGCAATCTTTCCGTAATCCACCAATGCGAGTATAATAGAGATCCAGATTCCCGCAATCTCAACAAACAGCACGGACCCCACAAATTTAAGATAGAAGGCCTTATCCGGGGTAAGGTCCAACGCCGTCGGGTTTAGATTATAGGTATAATGCCCGTACCACCCCAACCAAAAAGTCGCGATGGCTCCGACCACGACCAACCATATCCTGGGCGTATTGCCCTGCTGAGCAATCGAAACCGCATCCACCTTGTTAGCACGGCGATAAAGCAGGAAAGTGAAAAAAGTAGACAGGATGATTAAATTGATCACAGCATTCTTTCCGGCCATCAGCCCAAGGAATTTCAAAGTGGGGTGATACTGCCCGCCGATCGTGATCTGCTCCTCTCCGGACAGAGGGAGGTTGTGGGGTGTAAGCCAGACAGCAAAGCAGATTAGAAGGATGGCGTTAATGTATTTGATATATTTCACAAACCGCTCGGACCCGGGAATTCTGGCCATCCCGGCCCAGAGATAATAATTCGATCCGATAAATAACGTGCCCACCAGAACCGCCTGGAGAATAAAGGTCCAGGAGAAGTCGCCTCCCATCATGTTGTTGCCCATGACCGAGCTGTTGCTGTAGATCTCTCTCCCCAAAAAATAACCCGCAAACGGAAGCGGCATAAGCCCCGAGACCGCTATGAAGTTTCCGACATATCCCATCCAGTCATAATGGGCTTTCTCCTCTGGAGTAGACGATCCCATGAAACGAACTGCGGCATAGGCTCCGCAGATAAATCCGCCGAAGGCGATATTGCCTAAAGTTCGATGAAGCACAAGAGGAAGCCAGAGCGGGTTCACCAAAGCCTGCCAATTGGTTCCCACAAACTGACCGGCTTTATCGATTCCGGCCGGGCTCATCATAAAAGTGGCCCAGGAGTTTGCCACCATCATGATCAGAGTTCCGAAAACGTTTAAGAGAATTCCGATTACTATATGGAGACCTTTTCTATTCTCAAAATAATCCCATAAATAATAGTAAAGATAAAGACAGAAGGTCTCGCCGAAGAACAGGAAGGCGTAAAAGTACATCCAGTCATGAAAAACATTCGTCAAATAGGCCATAAAGGTTGGATATAGCCCGAACAGCGTAAAAGCTAAGAGGCCTCCCAAGGCAGCCGTTGTCGCAAACGCAGCAGAGAGAAGCTTGACGAACTCATAGGCCAAGCGGTCATAACGCTTCTCTTTGGTCTTCCACCCGATGGCCTCGATTATCACCGCAAAAATGGGAACTCCCAGCACAAACGCCCCAAACATCAGATGGAGCTCGGCGATAACCCAGATCACAATCCTGGAATCCCCAAAAACCGGGAAGGTACGATAGGCATCCCCTGCCTCCGCTGCCAAGGCTGGCAAGGCAAAGAGCAGTGAAAAAAGACAGGCCCCTATGCCTATTCCCGAATACCTTTTCTTGCTCACGCTAACCCCCCATGATGTTTGGTTCATCTTTATTTTTGGGTTCTCACAACGGCGAAAAGGATAATAAACAAACCGGATTAAAATTGTCAAGAAAAATCTTGTATAATTTGGCCTGGCAGATTTCTGTCCTCTAGCTGCGAGGACGAATCCTCGCTCGGTGATGAGCTCCTCGTGCGTCCTCCAATTGCGGGCCCGCTCGGCTTCTGTTAAGATAGCTTTTATGTCAGAGACCCTAAAAAAAGGTGCGCTGTATATCATCAGCACCCCCATCGGAAACCTGCAAGACATCACTCTTCGGGCGCTGCATCTTTTAAAATCCGTGGATCTCATTGCGGCCGAGGACACAAGGCATACCAAGCACCTGTTAACAAAGCATGACATCCCGACCGTGCTGACAAGCTATCATGATCATAACAAGGAAGAAAAGACACCCGTGCTCATCCACCGACTCAAGGAGGGTCAAAGCATCGCGCTCGTATGCGATGCAGGCACGCCGGGTATCTCGGACCCGGGGTTTTACCTGATCCGGCGCTGCATCGAAGAGGGTATACCGACGATCCCGGTCCCCGGTCCAACCGCAGCCACGACCGCTCTCGTCATCTCCGGCCTGCCCACGGACACCTTTCTTTTTCTGGGCTTCCTTCCCAAAAAGCGCGTGGCACGACTAAAACGTCTTGCCTTGTTCAAGAATACACTGGCCACTTTGATTCTCTACGAGTCGCCTTATCGTGTGGCAAAGACGTTGCAAGACTGTCTGGATGCCTTGGGAAACCGGCAGGCGGTTATCGCGAGAGAGCTGACCAAAGTCTTCGAAGAAGTGATGCGTGGAAGCCTGGAAGAATTGCTGGCCCGCCTTCAAGCCAAACCGTGTCGCGGAGAGATCACGCTGGTTATTGAGGGACAACGTTCGGAGAAATGATGCTTCACCGGCCGCTTCCTAGAACAAAACCTATACCGTTTTTCGAATAAATATACGATAGCCGGACTGGTATCGCTCCTGCTGGATAATGGTATGCCCTTCATCCTGAACGCTGCGAGGGACATTCTGCATTGCCTCTCCTTCGTCCAGTATCACTGCCAGGACTTGGCCGAGTGACATCTCTTCAAGCTTGAGCTTAGTCTTGACATAATTGTAAGGGCATATCACCCCACGGAGATCAATCTCGGCGGCTGCATTCTGTTCTTGGTTTTTATCCATAAAACTTTCCTGTCCCTTTATAACTCTTTTTCAACTTCATTCGTCACCGGATAGGCCGGCAACGTCGTAAGCCGTTTGTCCTCCACCGGCCCGCCGATCGTGAAGTGATAGAGATCTTGGAAGCGCCGGTCGGTCAGGCCCAGTACCATGTGCATCGGATCATCGAAGAAGCAGCCGATGCCGGTGCCGCGAATCCCATAGGCTTCTGCTTCCAGATAGAGCACTTGGCCGATCGCGCCCGCCTCCCAAAAGAGGCGCGGATAGAACCAAGCGCCGTACCGCCGGATCGGCTCTTCAAACTCGGCGATCATCCCCAGGCTAAAGCATCCATCGGCCGCGATCTCCTGATGGCACGCGATCTGCCGAGCTAGCTCTCGCGCATCACCGGTAAGCAGGCGATAAAGCTCAAGCCCATCCGGACAGCCCGCCGGTTTCTCCCAGACAAATTCCTTTTTCATGTGGTTCTTCAACGTCTCAAGACGGGAAGGATCACGGACCAGGAAATAAAGGCCGGGGTCGACATCCTGGACCCGGTGAATAAACAACCCGCAGTGAATAGCCGGAGGCCAAGGCAGCGCATTGAAGGGAAATTGGCCGGGGCCGGGAATTGTCTTTTGCAGGATTTGATAGAACGCCGTCCGCGGGATGCCGGTATGACCGTCCAGGGCAAGACAACTTCGTCGCTGGTGGACCATCTTGGAAAACGAGATCGGCGCAGAGCCGACCTCCAACGGATTTCCGATCGGCGTCTGTGCGCCATAGATCTGACGGGTCAACGGCTTTCGGGTTGCCGCCGTCACCTGATCGATGATCGGCCAATCGACATGACCGGGACTGAGTTGGTTGGGCGTCCCGTGCCAGCGAACTGTTCGAAAGGCCGCAATGACATCGTCTGGAAGCGTCAGCCCCGCAGAGGTCACCCCCTGCGGATAAACTGCCAAGAGGCATTCGGGCTGCTCCTGCTCGGCCCCGTTTGAATCAAAGAGACCCAGCAGATTGGTCAACATGTCGGTCGAAAGATCATCCAACACGGTCGCTTTCCATCCCAAGCCGGCTGCGGCAAGCGTGACCGCTGCGATTGCATGGCCAGCATCGTGCTGACAATAGCGAAATGCCCGCTCGCCATACTTCCACACCTCCCGCCAGTAGATCGAGGTCAATCCTATGAGAACCGAGCCCGCCGGCAGATTCGACGTCAAGGCGGTCCACGTCTCAAATGAAAACTCAGCGCGCCGTTCCAGCGCATGTTCCTTCGGGGCGTAATGACAGACCATCGGCTGCTCACAGAGACTGACGATCGGGCCGCAGACCAGATAACCTTCCGTCGGATGGAGATTGCCGCTGGAAGGATTCACACGCAGCGGCCAGCGCACGCTGCCAATCTCCTTCCAGGCCGAGAGGGCCAGGCTGTCATAGAAGAGCCGGGAGATGCTTGTTCGATCAAGCGGCTGGGACGGCAGATGGCCTTCAACAAAGACCGGCTCAAACAACGGATGATCACCCGGCAGAATATGACCGAGCTTCAGCAATGACGCGCCGGCGTAGCGCCGGAATGGATCGGGCTGCGTCGCCCAGTCAAGCCCGCCGGGTCCCGGGGCATACCGATGCAGATGGTGTTTGGTCGCTTCATGGTAGGCAAAGACTTCGGTCAGCGCATCAGTCATGGTGGACATGGAAGATCTTTTTCTCTAGAGGTCCTTTTCGACCCCCATTTTCCATCGCTCATCCTCCCCCGGCGGGGATTCGTTTGTGGGTGGGAGCCTCACGATAAAAGCGGCTCCTTGGCCCTCTTCACTTTCCACGCTGATGCTCCCGCCGTGGTTCGTGATGATTTTGTGAACAATATTTAAACCGAGGCCGGTTCCCCTTCCAGGATCCTTGGTCGTAAAAAAAGGCGTGAAAATTTGCTTGAGGTGTTCCTTTTTGATCCCGGCTCCTGTGTCTCGGATGGTGACCACCACAGAGCCATCCTCGTATCGTGACGACACAAGGAGACGGCCTTTTCCATTCATGGCTTGAACCGCATTCTTCATCAAGTTAACAAAGACCTGCTGAATCTCCCCGGCATTGCCGCGGACCGGAGGAATGTCTTGGTAGTCCGTAACCAGCTCAATATCATCAAAGGAGGTCGAGTATTTAGAAAGCTTTATCGCCTCGTTGAGTTGAGCGTTTAGATATATCCGGCGCTCGGTTCCGGGGGCGGTGGTAACCCGCGAGTAGAAGGTAATACCCTTGACAATATCGGAGGCCTTTTTGGCATATTTGATAATTTCTTGGGCATATTTTTTAACGCGAGCCGGGTCCTCTTCTTCGAGGATCATCTCGGCTTTGCCAAGCATGACGGAAAGCGGGTTGTTCACTTCATGGGCGATACCGGCCGCCATGATACCAACCTGGGCTAATTTCTCGGATTGGATGAGTTGCTGCTGGAGATCGTTTGAAGCAAAGATCCAGTCCACGGGCTTGACAAAGTCGGCCAGGTCGTTGATGATCTTCTCTGCAATGATGATCTCTTGATCGATGATCTTTAGGTGTTTTATGTTTTTGGGATAATCGGTCATCTTATCGGAGAGATAAGCGACCGAATTCTTAATGACCCCCAGCGGACTTTGAAGTTCGTGCGAGACACCCGATGAGATCTGTTGCAGCATGGCTAACTTATTTCTCAGCAACTCTTCTTGAACTTCTTTGAGTTCCTGCGTCCGCTCCTCCACTTTGCGTTCCAACATCTCAATAAAATTCCACATGAGTTTCGCACTGACCCCCCCCAAGAGTTCCACATGAGGAGCTTTATCCTTTACAATCTGTAACCGGACATCGGGGTTGCCCGTCAGATCCGCAATGAGGTCAACCCCATCCCGGTGGATCAGTTGTCCAAAATCGGTTGTCGTGGGAATGTTGACGGATTGGGCAAACTTTATGGCAGGGGCTTCCGGGCGTTTGTCTGCGATGCCGAGGATCTCGATGCCTTTTTCTTGATGGAAGAGCCGAAGCAGCTCCAGACCGCCCCGCCCTCCTCCAACAATGGCCAGTCCTAATTTCTTGTATTGATCGGTCGGCGCCACGATTTCATCAAGCCAGCTCAGCCATCTCCAAGATTACAATCTGCGTTTCTACAGTCTTTGTTTCTGCCAATGTCTTCGCGTAAATTCCCCAAGTTACATTATGCCCATAAGACAAATTACGGTCAAGGTCATAATTGCTCAGCCCTTCCCCATCTTAGACATCTCATGCTTACCGTTTGACCTCGGGCTCGACGATGATCTCTACGCGCCGATTGTTCGCTCGGCCTTCGGGGCTTGCATTGTCGGCAACCGGGCGAACTTTGCCGATCCCGTGCGCCTGGATCCGGTTGGCCGGGTAGTCACGCGATATGAGGTAAGCACGCACGGCTTCCGCTCGCCGCTGCGACAAATCCAGGTTGTAGCCGGAGGTCCCCTGCGAATCTGTATGGCCTTCCACGATCAGCTTACGCTCTTTGGTCGCCATAAGCGCCTCGGCAACCTGGTTCAGCCTAGCCCGCGCCGATGGCAAGAGAGTCGATTTATTCGAAGCGAATAGGACACTGCCTGAAAGCGTAATAACGAGCCCGCGGGCCTCTTCCTTGACGGCAGCGAGCTTGACCAGTGCAGCTTCCGCGTCAGTCGATCGTTTCTCCGCGTCGAGCCGGGCCTGCTGCTCCACTGAAAGTCGCTCCGCCGCCGTAGCCTGCGCGTCAGTCGATCGTTTCTCCGCGTCGAGCCGGGCCTGTTGCTCCACCGAAAGCCGCTCTGCCGCCGTAGCCTGCGCGTCAGCCGACCGCTTATCGGCATCGAGCCCAGCCTGTCGCTCGACTGAAAGCTGGTCCGCCGTCATTTCACCGGCGCGTTCCGAGGCAGCCAGATCCGTGCGCGTCCGGTTCAAATCCTGCTTCGTCTGCTTCATGATATCGCCCTGGGTCGCTTGAAAATCATTATTCGCCCGGGCGGTGCTCCTCTGTGCGGAGACGATGTCGGCGCGCGCTTCCGCCAGATTGGCTTTACGTTCGGCGACATATGCGAGATCTCGCGTGTGGTACGAATGGGGATCGCTCAAAAAGGACTGCTCCGCCTGAGCAAGCGCCTCCGCCGCTTTGTGCAGCTCTACCGGCGTCAATCTTGCCGCAGGCCCCGTGCTCGCTTTCTGATAAGCTTGGCGGGCGTCGACGAGCTCTGTCGGGGCGGCAGTTGCGCAGCTGACGAGAAATCCGGCGCATATGATAAGCATTAGAGATACAATTGGTTTCATGGATTGCTCCTTTCTTATGATTTATGGGTTGTCCTGCCGGAGCTGCCGCACCTTCTCTATCGCCTGCGTGGCTTCCGTCTTTTCGGTCTGCTCGTGCGAAAGCGCAACAGACAGTTCGGCGTCGGCTTCCGCTCTCAACAGCATTGACACGGCCTGTTCCTTCTCACCCTTTTCGGACAGCTTCTTGGCACCCTCCAGCTCCTCTTTTGCGAGCTGTAAATAAAGAGAGGCGCGGGGAACATTGGGCGCCCCGACCTCTTCGGCGGCGCGGATCGCCGATGTGGATGCCTCGCTGCTCTGATGGAATGTCGGTCCGCTTGCGCAGCCCGCGAGCATCGCAGCGAACAGAAGACTTCCGGCTATAACACCCATGTTCACATCTTTCATAGACTCCTCCTTCTGTGATGTCCGTTTCAGGAAGAACTTCATCCCGATCGACGATAAGATCCTATGTCTCATAGACGTCCCCTTTTTGTCGTATTCTTGTTGTTGCGTTTTTTCATTCATTGATGAGAACACTTTATCTATCTCTTCGCTTTTTACTCAACATGGACATCCATCGCCAAATTATTGTATTGATCGATCATGAGCGTAACGACAGCCCCTTTTTCTATATTGTTCATTTTACCGGACATGGCTTCTTTCATCCCGTAAGATTGTGATGTCCCGTTTTCAAGTTTGAGCGTGATGATCTTCTTGTTTCGATCGATTCCCACAATCTCGCCATGGACTAATTGATGTTTTTCGCCAATGTTATTGATGCCAATAATTTGATTTCCTTCATCCAACTCCAACAAAACACGATCTCCCGGCTGAAGTTTAGTGACCCCATCGATTTCAGCGGATTTAACAGTAAAGCTACGGGTTGCCCCTTTCTCCGTTTCCAATGTAAGCATATTTTCGGTAGTCTTACTAATGGTACCGATCACATTGCTATGACCCTGGCCTATTGTTGAACTAGAACGTTGGAAACCTCCCTCCGGTGAATCTCCTGCATATGCGATTGAGAGACTGAATATGACAAGCCAAAACGGCAGCCACAATTTTTTTATTTTCAAGTAATCCTCCTTCTATAGATGTTCAGAGCACATACCTCCTGGGTAGCGTGCATTATGCCTATAAAACAGGCCGCCGTCTGGTCAAAACTGCTCAGTTTAAAAGTTTATATATGGCAGGGGAAGCCTGAATCGCCCTGCCAGTAAAAAATTTCAAAAGTGAGCAATTTTGAACAGATTGCAATCTATCCAGAATGATAGAGTGAACCCCAATTTGCACACGAATGGGCGTGTGCCTGATAAGGAGGGAATCATGAGATATACAGCTATGGTGATGCTTGTGCTTTTCATGGGAGTTGTGGCGGGCTGCTCAATATCCGACAAAGCTTCTGATTTGCGCGGTATAAAAGGGGTGGACGGAGACAGACTGATACACATCAACACGAGGAACTTCGCGATTCACCTGTTTATGACCAAACCGATCTGGGGAGACGCCACACTGAATGCTACAGTCCAGGCTTTCGCCGATGAGGCGAAAAAAGAGGGTGCCTCGAAGGTGAGGATCGTACAATCGGAGGAGTCGGTAATGTGGTATTTCCCCCCGATCTTGGGGTTCATTTTCACCCCGGTGTACGCGAACGTAGCGGGAGATGCGCTGCTTCCGTAGCATAGAATCACATTAAGCGAGACCTGGTTTCACGGACACCTCAAATAGGGCACAATACCGCGTTCTGAGGTGACCGAGGTCAAGGATGGTGCGGTGAACTAGGTGGCTATGTTACACTATCAAAGACAGGTGGAGATTGGCAGCGTGAGCCAACCGAAGTCAAAACAGTCTGTTGTGGATCGGGGTGCCTGGTCGTCACCAGCGACGTCCACTCAACGTATCCCGGTGTCCAACACCCATCCTCTCCGCACCGCCTATGTGGAGACGGCTCTATTAGAAACTATTCTGACGGCTTCGCCATCCAACTTCCTCGGTGTTGTCTTTTATGACCGGAGTCCCGGGCAGCCTCGTGGTCTTGGCGCCTGTCCGGTCGTTTGCCTCGATCTGCCACAACTTAACGAGCCTCCCTTGGCCGAGGTGTGGACGAGCACACTGCCAGTCACCTATCACCAGGCCGAGGGTATCCACTTTGCAATGAACGATGAGGTGCTCTTTGGTGTGTTGCAATTGGAAGAAAGCCCGGGCACGCCGCTGGATATCGTCACCTATACCGGTTATCGCCGTCTGCTCGTCCAGACTCGAGCCCTCGGATACCCTCATTTGCTGCGGGTCTGGAATTACTTCCCTTCTATCAACCTCGAGTCTAATGGACTGGAACGATACCAGCGCTTCTGCGTTGGCCGACACCAAGCCCTGGCTGAGAATCTTCCGGACTTCCAGCGGATGCTGCCTGCAGGGACCGCCGTTGGAACAACGTCTGGCCCGTTGCAAATCTACTTCCTGGCATCAACGCAACCTGGAACGCCCGTTGAGAATCCGCGGCAGATGAACGCGTACGAGTACCCTCGTGTCTATGGGCCGCGCAGTCCGGCCTTCGCGAGAGCAACACTCAGGCCGTCAATCTCCGGGTCCCACTTGTTCATCGCCGGCACGGCGAGCGTGGTCGGTCATGCCAGTCAGCACGTTGGCATGCCGTATCAACAAACGCTAGAAACACTCCATAATCTGAATGTAATGATCACACATACTGAGCAGCTCCACGAAGTCAGTCGCGGAAAGTTACATCGGCAGGCCCTCTTCAAGGTGTATATTCGGCATCCGGAACATGTGTCAACGGTCAGCGACATCGTCAAACAGCTGCTGCCGGTTCACACACAGGTTCTGTACCTTCAAGGAGAGATGTGCCGAAGTGAGTTATTGCTGGAGATCGAAGGCATCCTGGTCTCAAGAAATAAGATCAACGGCGCCATCCCAGCATAAGCAGACGGATACCCCCACAAGAGCACAATCGCTGGACTCCATAACAAGTTCCCTCTGAGCAGCGGTATAGATCTTAACATTTCCATTGAATGCGCTCACGAACTAACATGCAATGGCACTTCACCATCGATGTTGACTGGGTCCCCGGTTCCGAGGTTGGGCTGGAAGACCTGCTCGATTTCTGTGATCGATGGAAGTTGAAGGCAACGATCTTTTTTGCCGGGCGTTTCGCGGAAAGCTATGCGGATCTTATCAGAGAATGCCGGCGGCGAGGCCACGAGCTCGGCACGCATGGGTGGAAACACGGCGGCATCGAGGAAGACGAGGATTTCCGGTCAGCCAGTTATGACCAGCAGCGGGAATGGATCCGGCTGGCCACGGAGGCTGTGGAGAAAGCTTCAGGGATTCGCCCCGTGATCTTCCGCGCCCCGAACTTGTGGATCAGTGAAACGACCTTGCGCGCGCTCGAAGACGAGGGATATCGCTATGATTCATCGGTGCCGTCACGGCGATTTGATTGCGGCTTCGGCCGGGTGCATTACCTGAAATATTTTCGCGCCCCGAGTGAGCCGTACCGCCTCTCTTCAAGCCACTTGCGCACGCCGGGAAACAGCCCGATCGTTGAGATGCCCCCCTCCGCGTTCCTCTTTCCAGCCAACATGGGCACGCTCCGGGTGCTCGGCCTGTCGGTAATGAAGTGGATAGTCCGCCAGATTTCCCAACGGTCTTCGCGGCTGGTGTTCTATTGCCACCCCCACGAATTCGTGCATTCGTATCGGCAGTCCTTCCCGCCTAATATGTCGAAATGGTACACGCAGGGCCTGAGCCCGGAGAACTTCTTCTTGCTTGACGCGTTTGTCGAATATATGATGGTGCCGGGATGTTCTCCTGCCCTGTTTGCGGACTCGTCCGGCGCTTGAAGTACGGCATTGAACCGGTGGTGCCTCCTCAACACCGCGCCACCATGACCAACCCAAAACATATTTCTACGACCGCGCCGCACGATCACGAGTCGGCCTGCGCTCACGTCACATCACTATTCAGTGGCCGCTGGCTGAGGGAATACGTCCGGGGAAAACTGCGCATCGATCCGATGTATGGCGTCGTCTATGAACACCTCCGTGGATCGAGTCTGCCGATTCTGGATCTCGGCTGCGGCATAGGAATCCTGCCGTATTACTTACGCCAACGTGGTCTGCAATCTCGGATGATAGGTGTCGATTGGGATGCGGGCAGAATCGCATTGGCGCAGCAGGTTGCTCAAACCGGTTACCAAAATCTGAGCTTCGTCCATCAGGACGCGCGGACGCCGATCCAGTTCCAGGGCCACGTGGCGATCCTGGACCTCCTCCACTACATCAACGACGACGACCAGCGCCGGCTGCTGGACACGGTCGCGGAAAGCATCGCGCCTGGCGGCGTCGCGATCATTCGCCAATGCCCGCGTGATTCTAGCAACCGTTTCAAACTGACCAACATCGTGGAACGTCTCTCGTGCGCCCTGCGCTGGCACAAGGGGAGTACCATCAACTTTCCCACGCACGAGACGATTGTGCAGCCATTCCGTGCGCGATGCTTTACCGAAGAAATCTTCCCGATGTGGGGCGGGACGCCGTTCAACAATTATCTGTTCGTGTTTCGTCACCCTAAGGACAGTGATTCATCGGGCGGAACGATGAAAGATTGAGTATTCTCTGCTCGACGGGTACGAGGTCTATCCAAAAAGCGCGCGATAAAGTCCGACGGGGTACATACCCCTGGAAATGAGTTTCCATCCCACCATGCGGGTGATTCGAACGATATCGAGCACCGGCCGAAAATAACTCGGGCGTGCCCCCGGACGGCTCGGTGCCTCAATGGAAACCGGCAGGCTTTGATATCCTAGGCGTGTGGCATCGATCAGAATTTCGCTTTCGAAGACAAAGCTCCTGGCTTTTCCATGCTTGATCTTCACACTTCTCAACAGTGATGCCGGATAGACACGAAAGCCTGACTGACTATCTTCAAATGGATAGCCGGCGGCCCAGGAGACCCAAAAATCGGCCGCACAATTCGCAATATAGCGTCGCAATGCAACGCGCCGCTGATCTCGTTGGCGGGCTCCGATAATCACATAATCAGGATGCGCGGCAGCTTCAGCCAACAGTTTTGGAATGTCTTCCGGCACATGCTGGCCATCGCCGTCCAGCGTGACCACTCCGCAAACCTCGGCGCCCAATGCGTGCTGAAAGCCGCGCCAGAGACTGGCCGCCTTTCCACAATTCGTAGGATTCCTGAGCACGGTCACGGGTAAACCAACCAAGGCTTCTGCAGTGCCATCGGTAGACCCATCATCGATGACGATCACGTTCTCGATCTGTCGGAGCGCCCGGGCGGCCACCTCCCGGATCGTCGCGGTTTCGTTATACGCCGGGATCACCACCCAATACCCGGTCAGGGAGTTGGGCCTCGCATAGGCTTCGGAGTTCATGCCATGCCCCCATTGATGCCGATGACCTGACCTGAGATGTAGGCCGCCTTCTCGGAGGCCAGAAATCCGACCAGGTGCGCAACCTCTTGCGGTGTGCCGACCCGTTTCATCGGTACGACTGCCTCAATCTGCTTCGGTTCGAAGGTCTGCTCGACCATTTGCGATTCGATCATGCCTGGTGCAACGACATTGACGGTCACCCCGCGGGAAGCGACTTCCAACGCAAGCGATTTGGAAGCACCGTGGAGCGCCGCCTTGGCCGCCGCGTAATTTGTCTGGCCCCGATTTCCAAGAATCGCTGAGACCGACGAGATGCTGATGATCCGTCCCCAGCGTGTGCCAATCATCGGAAGGAGCAGCGGCTGAGTCACGTTAAAAAAACCGAACAGCGAGACGGCAATTACCTTGTTCCATTGGTCCGCACGCATGCCTGCCATCGGGACATCGTCGTGTACGCCTGCGTTGTTCACAAGCACCTGGATCGGACCGGTTTCCAGAATCTCCGCTACTGCATGTTGAGTTGCTTGGGCATCGGTGATGTCGAAGCAGACGACGCTCGCCGATCCTCCTGCCTGAATGATCTGATTGGCGACGTTTTCAGCCGAGGCCCGATGGCGATGGGCATGGACGACGACATGCAGCGGCTCCTGCGCCAGTTGCCTGCAGATTGCGGCACCAATCTCACCGCTGCCTCCTGTGACCAAGGCCCGCTTCATGTTTGTTTGTCTAGATATTTGAGGAAGATGGATGCCCGCCCATCCAGCAACTCCTGTCCACCAGCCGAAACGCGGAAAGTATAGATGAAGCCGTCTACCTGCCCGGTTAAACGGGTCGCTTGAATCGTCAAATCTTCCTTCACATCGTCAAGACGGCCGGCCCGGAGTGTAAGGTTCCTCACCCCCCCCAGGTACCCCACAGCAATTCTACGTTTCCTTTCCTGCTCCAGAAGCCCGACATGCACCCCCATCGCCTGAGCCGCATACTCCAGTCCGCAGATCGCTTCCAGTCGGTCGTCACGCCGGAGCGGATTTGTCGCGTCGCGATGTGACGCGGTCCTGCAGGTAATACTGGCTTGATCCCACTCCTCGACCGCATCTAAGAGACACATGATGCCCTGATGCGGAATCAATAGGCTAAAATCGGCTTTGCTTATGATTGGCATGGGGTGACCGTGATCAAAAGGTGCTGGTCCTCTAGATATTCAAGGAGGATAAGTTCGGTGTGGTGCCTTGCGATGGCGGCCAGGAGTGGTAACGACCGTGCGGCCGGATTCCCGCTCCGAAGCGCTTCCAACTGTGCATCGCCGATATTCGTCGCTTCCCCGGTTAGGTCCTGAGAAAGATCGAGATCAAGCTGTACGATATTTTGCTGCGCGGGACTTGCCGTCAACACGAAAGCGGCCGCGAATCCTGCGGGCAGGGGTAGTGCTGCATGAAGAGGATGGGGAGGGGGAAGATCATAGGCTACCAGGAGCACAAACTTTTTTTCCAGAGATGCAAAGACGGCTGCTTCCAGCAAACCGGCACAGAAGGAAGAGTCATAACAACACAGCGCCGTTGACGACTGTTTTGAGCCCGTGGCGATGCTCCAGTAGCCGGCAGCGGCATTATGGACCGAGTGGTGGAACAGCGTGGGCGAAATCACGCGTTGCGGCGTTGCCAGCCCTGTGCAGAGACGATCCAGAACGCCGGTGTCGCCGCCGGAGGAAACAAAGACGGTCGCGAGTTCATCTGCATCGGCCCCGGCCTGCTGCATGGCCTCATGTGCCACCTGCACAGCCCAACGCACGATATCGCTGCTGCGCCTGCGTTCGTTCGGTGGAAGCACGCTCGCGCTCGGTTCTATCGGCGTGACGTTGCAATATTCGCGCTCACCGGCCAAGACCGCACGGCTCTCTGTCCAACCTGAGAGACCGGGTCCCAGTGTTCCGATTCCGTTCACATATAGTCGCATTAGACAGTCCCTAGGATTAGGCTGCAGTTATTGCCGCCAAACCCGAAGATGTTGCTCAACACTCGCTGAACCGGCTGCTCCTGGTTCTCCAACAGCACGTGACTCTTCAACTGGGGATCAACTCGAGTTGTATTCAGTGTCCCCGGGATAAAACCGCGCGTGAGACACATCGCGGCAATCACTGCTTCTGTAATTCCCGCTGCCCCCAGTGTATGCCCCGTCCATCCTTTGGTCGAGCTGCATGGGATCAAAGGACCAAACACGGAACTGACCGCTTTATCTTCGATGCTGTCGTTCGCCCTGGTCGCGGTTCCGTGCAGATTGATGTAGTCCATATCTTTGGGGCTGAGCCCGCTTCGCATCAACGCTTCTTGCATCGCTTTGATCGCGCCCGCTCCTTCCGGATGAGGATGCGACATATGATACCCGTCGCAACTCTCTCCGTAACCCAGCAACGCCACCGCCCCCGTATGTCCCGCACGCCCGGTTTTCTCCAGTAACGCAAATCCGGCCGCCTCGCCCAACGTCAGCCCATCGCGATCCTCATCGCATGGACGACAGGGACCGCTGGACAACAGCTCCAACGAGGCAAATCCATACAGAATTGTCAGACCGAGACTATCCACACCACCGACCACCGCCGCGTCGCAAAAACCGGCCTCAATGAATCGTGCCGCTGTGGCAAACACCTTGGCGCTGGAGGAGCAGGCGGTGGAGATGACCATCGATGGTCCCTTCAACCGCAGACATGCGCGCACAAAATGCGCAACTGAAAACATGTTGTGTGTATACCGGTAGCGGGTCAGGTAAGACGCAGGCAAGGCGC
>Ga0207048_10135_pt1 | contig 23599 bp, 24 predicted proteins | sample Alteio_BWMinCont_65_FD_153301 | JGI IMG/M metagenome (GOLD analysis project Ga0207048, IMG submission 153301) | Enriched cells from forest soil in Barre Woods Harvard Forest LTER site, Petersham, Massachusetts, United States -... | ecosystem: Environmental > Terrestrial > Soil > Temperate forest >...
AAGTCTGGAACGGATCGTTATTGTTTATACCATCAACCAGTTGCTTTATGGCTTCAGGCTGGTCGCCGGTAGGCAGGTATTGGGAAGTTAAGTTGAAATCCATAGATCAAAGCAAAAATACGTATTTGTGATTAGAGATTGAAGGTTAGAGATTAGTTTAGACCGAAAGTCTGGAAAGTCCGAAAGACCGGAAGAAATATTTAGGGAATGAACCATTTATTTAAGTTTTTAACAATCAATTATAAATCAAAATTAAATAGCTTAAATGACAACCTTATGTCAGCAGGATTTTTACAACGTAAATAAACAATTAATCAGGTGTCTGGTTGATAGTAAATATATCGTATTTTTAACCATGATCTTTGTCCTCAATAAAAACAGCACCATTGCAAATGTTTTTTTAGCAGAACTTCGGGATGCTAACATACAGCAGGACAGGCAGCGTTTTCGATACAACCAGGAGCGGCTTGGTGAAATACTGGCTTACGAGATCAGCAAAACATTTAAATACACTGCAAAAGATGTGCAGACGCCCCTCGGGATTGCGAGCGTGAACCTGCCGGATAGCCAGCCTGTTTTGGGAACTATCTTACGTGCGGGGCTGCCTTTTCACCAGGGTTTTATGCGTTTTTTCGATCAGTCCTCCTCGGTATTCGCAACCGCGTATCGAAAAGTGAGGAAGAACGGCGCCTTTATTATCAATGTCGACCATATTTCCACACCCGACCTGGAGGGCAAAACCCTGATCATGTGCGATACTATGCTCGCAACGGGGCAAAGTATGGTGCAGGTTTGCAAAGAGCTGATGGCTCAATATACTATTAAAGAATTACACATAGCAGCCATCATTGCAAGCGCCGAAGGAATTGAACATGTAAAGGCTAATTTGCCAAAAGCAAAATTGTGGTTTTGCGCCATTGATGAAGAGATGACCAGCAAAGCCTATATTGTACCAGGCCTCGGCGATGCGGGGGATTTGGCATTTGGGGAGAAAGTGCTGTGAAATGCAATTCGGATTTCGGAATTTCGATTTCGGATTTAAAACCGGAATAGTTTAGTTTTGGGTTTATTCTAACGATTGTTCGATTTCAAAATTTAAACAATCCGAAATCGAACATTCGAAATCCGAAATTAAAATGAAATCTAAAATCGTAATTCGTAAATCTAAAATCTATAAGCACCTTTTCTTCGATCTCGATCACACCATTTGGGATTTTGATAAAAATGCTGAAGAAACTTTGTACGAGCTTTACGATGTTTACAGGTTGAGCGAGATAGGTTTGCCCTCCGCAGGGATATTTATTGAGACTTACACGCGCAACAACCATAAGCTTTGGGCCGATTATCATACCGGGAAGATCACTAAAACCGAATTACGTGAAACCCGTTTTAAAAAAACCTTTTTAGAGCTTGGCGTTTCTCCTGATGCAATTCCGCTATCGTTTGAGGACGACTATGTGCAGCTTTGTCCTACTAAAACTAATCTTTTTCCACATGCTCACGAAACATTGCGATACCTTAAAAACAAGTACACCTTACACCTTATATCGAACGGATTTAAAGAATCATCAGAATTAAAAATTGGCAATACCAATATTGGAAGTTATTTTCAGCACATAATCATTTCTGAAATTGTAGGCGCTAACAAACCCGATAAGGCCATATTTGAGCATGCACTAAGTTTAGCGGGTGCAACAAAAAACGAAAGCCTGATGATTGGCGACAGCCTGGAAGCTGACGTTTATGGTGCATTAAGTTTTGGTATGGACGCTATTTATTTCAACCCTTTTAATGCTCCAAAACCCGCTGATGTGCCTTTGCAAGTTACTCACTTAAAAGAGTTGACTTTGATATTATAAACACAAGAAATTGACATTGAAAGTGCATATGTTGAAAGTTTGTATGCAGACTGCCATTTAAAAACTGCTATCTTTATTACAATGAATATCGCCAAAGAGCGCAAAGCCATTGATGCCGCGTTAGACAATTACCGGGCTCAACTGGATACTATTCCTGATGAATCGTTTACCGAAACACCACCGGGTGGCGGGTGGTCTTATGCTGAAGTTTACTCGCATATTTTACAAGCCACTTTAGGGTCCTCAATGGCTGTGGAACGCTGTGCCTCAAATACTGGCAAGCCAAATACGAAAGGAATAACGCTTTTGGGGCGATTTGTGTTGTTCATAGGCAGGTTCCCACCGGTAAGGCTAAAGGTGCCGCCTGCGGTAGCCGCGAAAATGCCAGTGAGCAAGATCAGTAAAGAAGATGCGAAGAATTTACTGATAAAATGCCGGAAACGCCTTGATGAAATCATGACGCCGGTAAAGCAATCACCGGTTAATGCGCGTTATAAACATGCAAGGTTGGGCATGCTGAACGCTAAACAATGGTTTAAGTTTATACGTATACATTTACAGCATCATTTAAAGCAATTGGCACGGATCACAAATAATTTTTAACTGTGATGAAACCTTTTACATTTAACAGAGTCTTAACATTAAAATAACCTGGTTCACGGATATTTGTAAAAATTGTATAATATGCATTTTGAGTTTGCTTATTTGGTTGTAGTCGGATTGTTATTCCTGGTTGGAGTATTCTATCTGAGCCCTTATGAACTAAGAGTTAATGAAGACGACGACGACGAATAATACTCGTTGCTCCAATAACTATCTCTTGTTTTTCTGGTATTACTTACCGGTCAGAAAATTATCCCCCCATTTTTAATGGCAAAACGCGAAGTTGATATTGTCGTTATATCCGACGTGCATCTAGGCACATACGGATGTCACGCTAAAGAATTGCTTAAGTATCTAAAAAGCATAAAACCTAAAATTCTTATTTTAAATGGCGACATTATCGATATCTGGCAATTTAGTAAATCGTACTGGCCCGAGGCGCACATGAAGGTAGTGCGACGTATCTTAAAGTTTGTTACCGAGGGCATTCCCGTTTATTATTTAACAGGCAATCACGATGAAATGCTGCGCAAATTTACGGATTTTCATTTGGGCTCATTTAAGTTACTTAATAAAATCATATTAAATATTGATGGAAAAAAAGCCTGGATATTTCATGGCGATGTTTTCGACGTTACTATGCAGTACTCAAAATGGCTTGCTAAACTGGGTGCGGTAGGTTATGATACACTTATTCTGATAAATAGCTTTAGCAATTGGTTTTTAACTGCTATGGGCAGACAAAAAATGAGCTTTTCACAAAAAATAAAGGCCCGATTTAAAGAAGCAGTAAAATTCATTAATGAATTTGAACAGACTGCCGCAGATCTCGCTGTTGACAAACATTACCAATATGTAATTTGTGGTCATATACATCATGCCGAAATCAGGCAAATGGAATCTACGCACAAAACGGGTTCAGTTTTATATTTAAATTCCGGCGACTGGGTGGAGAGTCTCACCTCCCTTGAATATAATAATGGTAACTGGACGGTATTTAAGTACCACGATGATAACTTTAACAGCGATAACGACGAGGATGACAAAACAGATACAGAAGATTTGGATGCCAAACTAGATGTGAAAAGTTTGCTTGAAAGATTCAAACAAGAACCAGGATAATTGTAATAAATGTTGGTTAAAATAGGTATAACGGTTGAAGATATCGTAAAAGTTGTAATTTTTAAAACATTCAACAATATTTCATCTTTCCAACATTCAACAGCACGATAAAATTTCAACCTTTACAACTTCTTACAACTCTTTCAACTAAACATGAAAATACTTTACGCTATTCAGGGAACAGGTAATGGCCATATCAGCAGGGCGCGCGAAATTGTGCCGTTGCTACAGCGCTATGGTGAGGTTGATTTGCTGGTTAGCGGTACTGAAGCAGAAGTAAGTTTATCACAACCGCTTAAATACAGATTTCATGGCTTCAGTTTTGTATTTGGCACAAATGGTGGCGTTGATAACTGGGCAACCTTTAAACTCATGGACTTACCCCGGTTATGGCGTGATATAAGGAGCCTGCCATTAAAGCAGTATGACCTTATCATTAACGATTTTGAGCCGGTTAGTGCCTGGGCGTGCAAGTTGCAAAAAATACCCTCAGTTTCTTTAAGTCACCAGTGTTCCTTTATGTCGCCTAAAACCCCCCGGCCCGCAAAACGGAGCTGGGCAGAATGGTTGTTTAAATATTATTCCCCTACTACTCATCATGTTGGCTTCCATTTTGAACGTTATGATGATTTTATTCATACCCCGGTAATACGGAGTGACATCCGTAATTTAAAGACCTCAAATTTGGGTCATTATACAGTTTACCTGCCTGCTTATGATGATAGGATACTCACAAGAATTTTAAACAGAACACGGGTGCAATGGCACATTTTTTCAAAACGGCAAAAAACAACCTATCAGCAAGACAATGTCAAGATATTCCCGGTAAGTAACGAAGCCTTTAATGACAGTCTTGCGAGCTGTGAAGGTTTGTTAACCGGAGGCGGCTTTGAAGGACCTGCCGAAGCACTTTTTTTGCAAAAAAAGGTGTTGATGATACCCATGAACAACCAGTATGAGCAGCAATGTAATGCTTTGGCCGCATCAAAACTTGGCGTGCCCGTTATTCATGAAATTGACGACCGTTTTGTGTATAATCTTAATAATTGGATAAACGATAATAAAAAAATCGTCGTAAATTTTCCTGATGAGACTGAACAAATCGTTGATAATATGGTAAAACGATTTGCAAAGCACCAAGTAGTTTTATCTTAAGCAGTTTTTCTGCTAATTTCGCCCCCGATATACGGCTTTAATGATCAATTTTTTCAAAACGCTTAATCCGCTTAATATTTTATGGCTTGCAATTTTATTATTTGCTTTGCGAGCGGGCTATTTGTTACATGCGCCGGCCAAAATTGACTTTGCATTTGAAAGGCTATACAGCCGTTTATTAATACCCGATTCATGGCAATATTCAATATCGCCGCAGCTTAACGTTTTGCTGGCCGGTTTTTTAGTGTTTGTACAGGCATTGCTTTTAAACCATTTAGTTAATCACTATAATCTACTGGGCAAACCTACTTTTTTGCCCGCATTAATGTACATTGCTGTATCAGGTTTGTTTACACCATTTTTGGTATTAAGTCCACCGCTCATTTGCAATTTTTTGGTGATATGGATGCTGTTTAAATTATTTAGCTTTTACAAAAACCGCGATACAAAATCCTCGGCTTATGACCTCGGGATGATCGTAGCAATAGGCACTTTAATATACCTGCCATTTATTTACTACTTGCTGGTTATCTGGGTTGCCCTGGTAATTTTTATGCCATTTGACTGGCGCGAATGGGTAGCCGGCATAATGGGATATGTCACAATGATTTTCTTTTTGGCCGTTTACTATTACCTCGATAATAGTTTAGAGCAATTTTATAAGATATGGCTGCCGTTGGCTACAAAGTTCCCTGCAAGCATCGATATTAACTACTATAATTACCTGGTGCTTATTCCGGTAATTATAATTTTGGTACTTTGTTTTGTTACGTTACAGCAAAACTTCTTCAGGAGTTATGTACAGATACGTAAATCGTTTCAGTTGTTATTTTTTGTTTTTTTAATAGCGGGGCTTTCATTTTACGTGAAAGCGGCTTTTCAATTAAATCATTTTTTGTTGTGTGCAGTGCCTGCGGCTATATTTTTTTCCTATTATTTTTTATATGCGAAGCGTAAATGGTTTTATGAAGTGTTGTTTGGTTTACTGTTAATCAGCATAGTATATTTTCAGTTTAACACTTTTTAACTTTTACTTTCGTTCAATTTACAGCTGTTATATTAGTTTTGTATCATGAAATTTGGAGTAGTTATATTTCCGGGATCAAATTGTGATGAAGATATCATCTATGTATTAGAAAAAATACTCGGTCAGGAGGTAGTGCGTTTGTGGCATAAAGACCATAATCTGCAGGGCGTTGATTTTATTGTTTTGCCCGGCGGCTTTTCATTTGGCGATTATCTTCGTTCCGGGGCGATAGCTCGTTTTTCCCCAATTATGCAGGAAGTTATCCAGTTTGCTGCAAAGGGTGGTTACGTACTTGGAGTATGTAATGGTTTCCAGATATTGACCGAAGCCGGTTTGCTAGAGGGGGCTCTTTTGCATAATGAGAACCGAAAGTTTATTTGTCGTAATATTTATATGAAGCCGCAAACTTCAAATTCATTACTTACAGCGCAAATTGATCCTCAAAGGGCATTAAAGATACCTATTGCGCATGGCGAAGGCAACTATTTTGCTGATGGTGATGTTTTGAAATCCCTTAACGATAACGACCAGGTATTATTCAGGTATTGCGATGAGTTCGGTAATATTACCGCCGGAGCGAACCCCAACGGTTCGTTGGAGAATATTGCGGGTATTTGTAATACAGAAAGAAATGTATTTGGGTTTATGCCGCATCCCGAACGTGCGTCGGATGTTTTAGTGGCCAATGAGGACGGACTCGCCATTTTTGAATCCATATTATCAATGGTTAAAGCCTGATGTCGAGCCTAAAGTCTTTAGTCGTAAGCCACAAGTCACAAAACTTAAGTCGTTGCTCAAATTATCGTGGTATCCTTTTTTTTCTTCTGACTATGGACTGGACTTAAGACTTAAGCGAATATGGCTGAAATGACGTTGGTTATCGATATTGGCAATAGCTACACAAAAATTGCTGTTTTTAAGCAGGATGAATTGCTGCGTACCGGGCAATATCAAAACGTTGATTCAACAACAATAAATGAATTTCTGAAGGATTACCGGGTCAATAAGGCTATTATTTCTTCGGTGAAAAGAGAAAATACGGGATGGCAGGCCCTAATGGCTGAAGAAATCTCGGTAATATATTTTAACCCCGGAATGACAAAAGGTATAATTAACCATTACCTGACGCCAGAAACACTCGGGCTTGATCGCTTGGCGGCAGTTATTGGGGCAAAATATTTATATCCCCATGAAAACAGTTTGATAATAGATGGGGGCACCGCTATAACCTATGATTGGATTGATGCGGATGGTAATTACTTCGGCGGCAGTATATCGCCGGGACTAAAAATGCGTTATAAGGCATTGAATAATTATACCGCAGGCTTGCCATTAATTAGTGCTGACGAAGCTTTTGATGCGAGCTATGGGAATAATACTACTGCCGCAATACGCTCTGGCGTACAAAATGGAATAAAATATGAGTTAAGCGGCTTCATTAAAAGTTACAGAAAAGACGGAGAGGAGCTAAATATTGTACTTAGCGGGGGTGACAGTATTTTTTTTGATACGCTGCTAAAAAATAGCATCTTTGCCCCCTATATTAAAATTGAGCCCCATTTGGTTCTAAAAGGATTAAACGCAGCCATACAAAATAATAATGATTAGATATACCAGGATTCTTATAACTCTTTTACTCGCCTCTTTCACGTTTGGGGCAATGGCTCAATCGGCTCAGACAATTGCAACGTCCAGTTCCCCTTATTCCAGGTTTGGATTAGGTGATATTGACCCTGCCTTGCTACCGCAGAATTTGGGGATGGGCGGTATAGCCACCGCAATAAATAGAATAAGCGGCTATAATAATATAAATCCGCTCAACCCGGCTTCATATGGATTGATAAACTACACCACTATTGATGCCGGCATTTACGCTAATATATCAACTTTCAGTCAAACCGGCCAGGCAAACGCCACTAATAATAATTTCAGGTTGAGCCATGTTGCATTTGCGATACCCGTGAGCAAACATTCAGCGCTAAGCTTTGGTTTAATGCCATACAGCGAAATGGGGTATAATAACATACAAACGCAAAGCAAAGGATTTGGCACTGGGTCTTCCGCAGACACAAATGCTGTAAATTATGTTTTTAATGGAAATGGAGGAATTTCAAAAGCCTATTTGGGTTACGGGTTTGGCATCGGCAAGCACTTATTAATAGGGGCTAATATGTCGTATCTATTTGGCAATTTACAGCAATTAAGTTCAACTGAAATCCCCGGATTATTTGGCTCTTTAAATTCCCGCACCGAACAAGATAACAGTGTTAGCGGTTTAAATTACGATTATGGTGTTCAGTACTCATTTGATTTCGGCGAAACAAAGCATCTTGTACTGGGATATTCAGCTTCAGCAAATTCCAAAATAAATACAACAAGCACTTATATTGTTAGCCAATATACTTATGCAAGTTCAGGTGTAGAAAACCTGGCCGCAGATTCGATAGTAAATTATCAAAGTACGAAAAGTAAAATTCAGCTTCCGCAGATCAATCACTTTGGTATATCATTTCAAAACGATGGCCATTTTATAATAGGTGCTGATTATACTATGGGCCACTGGTCGGGCCTAACGATTGACGGTGTAAATCAGGGCTTTCAGGATAGCAAAACATTTAATATCGGTGGTCAGTTTACACCAGACATCAACTCGCTTCATAATTATTTTGCCAGAACTGACTATCGTTTGGGGTTTATTTACGATGAAACTTACCTGAATTTAAATAACACTAATATTAACAGGTACGCGGTAACGTTTGGATTTGGCCTGCCGTTGTCACCTAATCTTACCAGTTTTTATAAAATAAATTTTTCGGCCGAGGTGGGTCAGCGCGGCACTGTGCAGAACGGACTGGTTAGAGAAAATTATGTTAATTTACACTTAGCCTTTACACTTAACGACAAGTGGTTCCAGAAGTTTAAATTCGATTAATATAATTTATGGATAGTCAGGCAAAAAAGTTTTTGAGCCTAAGTTTGCCGGCATTGTTTATTTGCATGCTGTTACTAAGCGCATGCGAAAATTCTTTGGACGACATCAAGAAAATAGCATCCAAAGAAGAAGACCAACCGAAATCCACATCAAGAGATGTTGATGTTATCTATAGCGACTCTGCAAAAGTTAAAGCGCGCATGCTTGCACCCTTGATGATTGAACTGGACGATCAAACCAAAGGCTACCAAGAAATGCCTAAAGGCGTTAAGGTCATATTTTTTGATGAAAACCTCCAGGAAAAAGGCACCATAACGTCTGATTATGCCATAAGACTTGAAAAAGAGAATACAATTACGTTCCGTAAAAATGTAGTGGCCACCAATGCACAGGGAGAAAAATTTAAATCGGAAGAATTGATATATGATCAAACCGCAAAAAAGCTATATTCCACTAAGCCAGTTCAAATTACTATGACCAATGGTAATATAATGAATGGCACCGGTTTTAAGAGTAATGAAAGCTTATATCCGTGGACTATAGATCAGGCAACTGGAATAATCCACGTAGACGAAAAAACTGAGCAATAGGTATTATTTCGGATTTCGCCTGCCGACAGGCAGCCGAAATCCGAAATTTATAGAGAGCCTATCAGTATAAATTACACAAAAATTTGTGTTATAGAATTTTACTAAAAATTGTATCTTGCGCCCTCTTTTTAATAGTATAAATAGTATAAAAAAAATATAAGAATATGGGTGTAATGGGTTATTTGCGTGAACGGATGGGGAAGATTCTCGCAATTTGTATAGGTTTCTCGCTTCTCGCCTTTATTATTGGTGAGGTAGTAAGGACGGGTGGATCGTTTTTCAGGGAAGATCGTAATTTGCTTGGTGAGGTCGGCGGCGAAAAAATCGCCTATGATGAATTTCAGAAAAGGGTCGACCAAAACAGCGCTCAATTTAAACAACAATCAGGTCAGGGTGTTTTGTCTCCGCAAATTTTAAATTATGTGCAGGAAAACACCTGGAACCAAATGATAGGCCAGGCGGTGCTGCAGAAAGAAGTTGAAAAACTCGATATAGTGGTAGGCACGGATGAATCAAATGCTATGGTTCACGGCAATAATCCTGATCCTCAAATTGCTCGGGCATTTACCAATCCAAAAACGGGGCAGTTTGACCCGGGCAGTGTAAATGCCTTTTTAAGTAACCTGGCAGCCTCAAAAGCTGATGATCCGCGCAGGCAGCAATGGGCCGACTTTTTAACTGAAATGATTGAGGCAAAGTTATCCGAGAAATATATTTCATTGGTATCTAATAGTTTATACGTAAACTCGCTTGAAGCGAAGGATGAATATGAAGCCAAAAACAAGCTAGTTAATTTTAAATACGTTTCGCTTGATTATGCTTCGGTCCCTGACAATAAGATCACAATTACTGATAATGATTACCAAAGCTATTACAATGAGCACAAAGCGGAATTTAAAACCCCTCAGGAATTAAGGACATTTGATTATGTCAGCTTTAATGCGGCTCCGTCAAAAGACGATTCGGCAGCAGTAAAAAAACAGGCAGACAATCTAAGGGATAGTTTAAAAACAAGTAAGAACGATTCTCTATTTGTACAGATAAACTCCGAAACCAAAACACCGCTAACCTATCAACATAAAGGTCGTACAGGACTTGACCCTAAGGTGGATTCCATCATGTTCAGCGCACCCAATGGTTTTGTTTATGGTCCCTTCCTGTCAAACGGAAGTTATAAGATTGCAAAGCTTGTTGATGCCCATTTTGAACCGGACTCAGTTAAAGCGAGACATATTTTGATTGACGATAAAACAATCGGTGTCGCAAAAGCTATTGCTAAAGCCGACTCGATTAAGAAACTAATCCAAGGCGGACAATCGTTTGCCACTCTTGCCAACCTATATTCAATTGATAAAAATTCGGCGGTAAAAGGTGGTGACCTCGGAACATTTGGCCGCGGAGCGATGATCCCGGTTTTCGAAGATGCCGTATTTAGTGGGAAGAAAGGCGACTTGAAAGTAGTCCCTTCTCAATTTGGGGTGCATCTTATCGAGATAGAGGATCAAAAAGGATCATCAAAGGTTGCAAAAGTGGCAGTAGTTGATTTGCCGTTAAAGGCCAGCAGCTCCACCCAGACAATTGTTTATAGTAAGGCACAGGGGTTCTTAGGCGCATTAACAAAAGATAATTTTGATGAACAGGCAAAAAAGGCAGGCATTGCCAAGAAAACCGCAGCCGATGTTAATGGCATAGCCGCTTCCGTTCCGGGCATCCAGAGTGCGCGCGAAATTGTAAGATGGGCATTTAATGCCGAAAAAGGGGACTTTTCTGACAAGGTTTACATTGCCGGCGATCAGTATGTTGTAGCCCATTTAGTGCAAATAAAGCCTAAAGGCATTTTATCGCTCGAGAACGCAAAAGCACAAATTAGCCCGATGGTTAAAAACAAGGTGAAAGGCAAACTATTAAGCGATAAATTTCAGACCGCGTTGAACGGATCATCAACAATTGATCAAGTTGGCCAAAAAACCGGGCTTAAGGTTGCGCCTATTCAAAATATGGTTTTTGCCAACCCGGTTATTCCTGGGTCCTCGGCCGAGTATAAATTATTAGGTACAATTTTTGGGTCGAAGCCAAATAAAATTTCAAAACCTGTTGAAGGCCAGCAAGGTGTTTATGTATTTGTTGTTGATAGTTTTATAAACCCTGCGCCGCTTACCAACACAGTTAGGGAAAAGCAGCAGATTGGTCAGGCGTTAATGCAGCGCGCAAATTCAGAGATATTTGACGCACTGAAAGATAAGGCAAATGTAAAAGATTACAGGGCCAAGTTCTTATAAGGAATATTTAAAGTAATTTTGTATCCGGGTTTAGCGTTATGTCTATGCCCGGATATTTTATTTTAGACGAATGGAAATACAGGAAAACATAGTAAATAAGGTAGCACAAAGTGGTTTGGTAACGTTAGACCCTGCCGTCTTTTACCCCGAGGGTGAACGTGTAGTGTATGATATAAAAGACAATTTGTACATGGGCCTTATATTGCGCGAAAAAGATTTCAGGGAATTTGTAAAAGCGCATGATTGGAGGCAGTACCAGGATAAATACGTTGGTATAACATGTTCTGCAGATGCAATTGTACCCGCATGGGCCTATATGCTGCTAGCTAACCGGCTCGCTCCTTATGCAAAAGAAGTCGTTTTTGGTGATGCTGACGTGCTTGAAACTGTGCTGTTTATAAAAAATATTGCGAAACTAGATATCGAACAATACCGCGATCAGCGAATAGTGTTAAAGGGTTGCGGAGATGTACCGGTACCTGTTTCGGCTTATGTTGAGTTAACAAAAAAGCTGACGCCAAGTGTAAAAAGCCTGATGTTTGGTGAACCCTGTTCAACGGTGCCTATTTATAAAAAGAAAGATTAACAGGTTATTCTAATATTTAAACCATGATTAAGCTTATTGCAAACCCTAAAGTCAATATATGGACGAATTGAGATCTTTAGACAATCAACTAAAGATTTTTGATTTATAGCAATGAAAAAATACTTTGTTATTATAGTTCTTTTATCAATAACATTTTCTGCTGCCTTTTGCCAGGAAATGGCCAACATTGTCACGCCTGTCTTTAAAGTGGGTGAGCAGTTGAATTATAAATTGAAATATGGTTTTTTTACTGCAGCCGAAGCCAATTTACGTGTGGAAGAATGCACCAGGAAGTTTGACGGGCATCCGGCATTTCATATAGTTGCCGATGGTAAGACTGCCGGCGCCTTTGATGTTTTTTATAAAGTGCGTAACCGCTACGAAACGTATGTTGACCAAAATACTTTATTGCCTTATTTCTATACCGAGAACCGTCACGAGGCTAGCTATAGACATAGTGATAACGTAACTTTCGATCACGGGGACGATAAAATTAAGGCGGCAAAGGGGGTTTTCCCTTACAAAGGAAAAGTATTTGATTTTTTATCGGCATATTATTTTTCACGCAGCATTGATGTTTCAAAAATTAAGATCGGTGATACTTTCGACCTGAAATACTTTTTAGAAGATGGTGTGCATACCTTAAGTATCACCTATGTGGGGAAGGAAAAAGTAGAATCTGACCTTGGCACTTTTAATTGTTTAAAATTTAATCCTACCATAATCCCCGGACGAGTATTCAGAAAAGACAGTAAATTATACCTATGGATAACCGATGATAACAACAGGATACCATTAAAGGCCCATGTTGAATTGGTTGTAGGCAGCATTACCATGGATCTAACCAGCGTAAAAGACTTGAAATACCCGTTGAACCCGATAAGGAATTAGGAAGATATGAGATATGAGATATGAGATATGAGATATGAGATATGAGATATGAGATATGAGAAAAAATGGAAGATTAAATTACCAAAAAAAATGATCGTGGTATTATTGGTTATACAGGCCGATTCCCTCTTTTTAATCCTGACCCTCAAATCTCACATCTCATATCTCACATCTCAAATCTAAAATTAACATAAATATGATAGAAGTTGGGGCAGTATTGCTGCATGAAGATGTTGTAAAGGAAAATTTTGTTTGCAATTTAAATAAATGCAAGGGGGCTTGCTGCCTTGAAGGTGATTCAGGCGCGCCTTTGGATGCAAACGAGCTGGACATACTAAACGAAATATATCCCAAAGTAAAACCCTTTATGGCCGCAAAAGGAATTGCCACCATTGAGAAAAACGGCACTTATGTAAAGGACTTTGAAGGCGATTATACCACCCCCTGCGTTGATGTAAATAAAGAATGCGCCTATGTGATATGGGAAAACGGCATCACCAAATGCGCTATCGAAAAAGCTTATGAGAACGGTGCTATTGATTGGCAAAAACCAATATCCTGTCATTTATATCCCATCCGCATAACAAAGTATCCCGAATTTGATGCGCTGAATTATGATCGGTGGAGCATTTGCAGTCCTGCTTGCTCATTCGGCGCCGAACTTAAAGTACGTGTTCACGAATTTTTAAAAGCCCCCTTGATCCGCAAATACGGCGAGTACTGGTACAAAGAGCTCGAAGAACAGGTGGCAGAGATTTAGCCTTGAGACGCGAGGCATCGCTCTCGACCGCATACATCCTTCAATACTCCAACATCTACAACTTATTACAACCCTTACAACCTCTTTCAATCTATATAAAAAAAACCCGTAAAAACAAAGGGTGAAAACACGGTATAAAATGGGTGAAAACACGGTATAAAAATTAAAATTAAGGTACTAATATTACATAACTTATTTAAGTAATTCCGTACCCTAAACCTCGTCGCTAAAAAATATGAAATTTTGAGATAAGGCACGGGTGTAAAGTCCAGAAAGCGGATGGGACCCGTGCCTTTTTTAACTGAGAAAGTCCGCGGTTGTTCATACAGTAACCTTCCTTTTCAAGTAACTACCTTGGTCGAAATTTGGCTTTGCCAAACTTCGACCTAAATAAATTTCGGCTTTCATTTTAATCTTGACGAACGGTGAAAACCACCGCGTTTGTTTTTGCCCCGTTAATTGTGACATTCTCCCGCCCTAAAAAAATGCGTATGTCCGGCCATATTTATTATTTCAGTTTTTATATATTTTTCAAACAAAAGAAAAGGCAATCCTGTTAATGCCGTATACACACTTTTACAATAAAATTGGATAATATTGCAAAAAAATAAAAATATCGATCAGTATTATCTATGAAAACAGCTTTAATAACAGGTATAACCGGCCAGGATGGCGCATATTTAGCAGAATTTTTACTAAAAAAGGGCTATTCAGTACATGGGGTAAAAAGGAGGTCGTCGTTGTTTAATACCGACCGTATCGATCACCTCTATCATGACCCGCATGACGCCGGCGCAAAATTCAAGTTGCATTACGGGGATCTTACCGATTCAACGAACCTTATCAGGCTGATACAGGAAATTCAACCCGACGAAATATACAATCTGGCAGCACAAAGCCATGTAAAGGTAAGTTTTGATACCCCCGAATATACCGCTAATGCTGATGGCATAGGCACTTTGCGTATTCTGGAGGCGGTGAGGTTATTGAACCTTGAAGAAAAGACACGCATTTACCAGGCATCAACTTCGGAGTTGTACGGGTTAGTGCAGGCTGTTCCGCAAAGCGAAACCACTCCTTTTTACCCGCGTTCACCTTATGCAGTGGCTAAATTATACGGGTATTGGATAATTGTAAACTATCGGGAAGCTTATAATTTGTATGCCTGTAACGGCATATTATTTAACCATGAAAGCCCGATACGCGGCGAAACATTTGTTACCCGGAAAATTACGCGTGCGGCCTCAAAAATTGCCTTGGGGCTACAGGATTGCCTGTATGTGGGCAATCTGTCTGCCCAGCGCGACTGGGGCCACGCCAAGGATTATATTGAAGCAATGTGGTTGATGCTGCAGCAGGATAAGGCGGAAGACTTTGTTATCGCCACCGGGGTAACCACTACGGTGCGTAATTTTATAAAAATGGCTTTCGGAGAGCTGGGAATTGATATTGAATTTAGCGGCAAGGACGAGAACGAGCGTGGCGTAATTATTGATGTTGATGAACAGAAAGCCGAGGAATTGGGATTGAACCGTGATGCATTAAAATTCGGGCAAACCGTAGTAAAAGTCGATGCAAAATATTTCAGGCCCACCGAAGTTGATTTGTTAATAGGCGATGCCACTAAGGCAAAAGAAAAGTTAGGGTGGTCACCTAAATATAACCTGCAGGAATTGGTTAGCGATATGATACAGTCAGACTTGCACCTGGTGAAAAAGGACGAATATTTAAAAAAGGGCGGATTTAAGACGCTTAATTATTTTGAGTAATAAATATCAAACTATTCTATTCGTTTTGCATATGAAGAAGATATTTAGCACTGTACTCTTATTGTTTTCGATAATTAGCGTGGCATACTCACAGTCTGAATATCAGCCTTATTCGTACCAGTTTTACCAAAAGCTTAATAGCGACGTTTATTCAATTAATAACCGTGTGCATTCTTCGCTAAAACCATATTTTATTGACGACACCTTATTAAAACATCATTACGATTCTTTAATGAACTACGGATCGGATGGGAAACAGCATAGCTGGGGTTACCGGAAATTGTTCAATGAACACCTGATAGACGTCAAAAGCGAAGGATCAACTTTTTATGCAGATATTTTGCCCGATTTTACCATCGGCAATGATTTTTCGGGCAGTAAAAGCACCAATTTAACGTCACTTGGTTTTCAGCTTGGCGGAACGGTGGGCAGTAAATTTTATTATAATCTAAGTGGGTACGATAACCAGGCAGTTTTCCCCGAATATATATCATCTTATATTAATCAGACCGGAATAGTTGCTTCATGGGCCGAGAAAGCAAATGATGTAGCAAATTTATCAAACTATATTAACCGGGTAGGTATAGTACCCGGACAGGCTTATGACCAAAATTTGGGCCATGGCACATCGCAGTGGTCGTACATAACTGCGGTTGTATCCTATACCCCGGTAAAATATTTAAATATCACCGCCGGGCGCGATAAAACATTCATTGGGGACGGGTACCGGTCAATGCTATTATCTGATTATGCTTCGCCTTATCCCTTTTTTTAAATTAACTGCGACCTTAGGCAATGTAAGGTATATGGCGATGTGGGCTGATATGAACGATCCGTCCTCAACCTCTCAGTATGGCATTAACAGAAACAAATTTGGCGTTTTTCATTACCTCGACTGGAGTGTAAGCAAGCGAATTTCCCTGGGATTTTTTGAGAATGTTATGGGATATTTTACCGATGACAACGGGCAAAAACGCCCTTTTGATTTTAATTATATCAACCCGGTTATATTTATGCAGCCCATTAATAATTCCAGTGATAATTCGGATAAGTCCTTACTTGGTTTTACCGGAAAGTATAAAATTAGCGATGGTGTTACTGCTTACGGGCAATTTGCGCTAAATGAATTTCACGCTGCAGATTTTTTTTCCAGCAACGGAGCTTCTGACAATAAATATGGCTGGCAGTTTGGTTTTAGGGGAACGAACTTGTTTGAGGTTAAAAACTTGAATTTCCTGATCGAAACCAATAATGCAAAACCTTATACTTATTCGGCCAGATCAGCAATTGAAAATTATTCGGATAATGGCGAGCCTCTAGCTCATCCCTGGGGCGCTAATTTCAGAGAGCTCGTAGGGTTGTTAAATTACTCGTACAAAAGATTTGATTTTAGCGGTGAAGCTGATTTTGGCCGGTATGGCTTAGATGTTAACGGCTTAAATTACGGAAAGGATATTTTTCAGCTTTATACTTATGCGGCCAGCAGCTACCCAAATGGAGGGACAACTTATGGTAATTTCACCGGGCAGGGATTATCCACAAATTTGGTTTACTTTGAAGGGAAGGTTGCTTTTTTACTCAACCCAAAGTATAACTTAAGGATTGAGCTTGGCGCGATTTACAGAACAGAAAATAACAGCCAGTTTAATGACAAAATCACCTGGCTTACTATCGGGCTTCGCAGTTCATTCCGTGATCTTTATACTGACCTGGCAAGCTATAAAGCGCACTGACAAAGTTTGCAGCCTATGGTCTTAAGTCTAAAGTCGTTTCACGTGCCCAGACTTCGGATTAAGGACTTGAGACATTTGACTTTTTAAGAAGCAATAATATGTTTATTTTGCTGAATGCCTAAAAGTTTAACCTGTGCCGCTATTCCTTTTGCATCATAGCCGCACTCGGCCCATAGCTCGGGCTGCTCGCCATGCTCTATCACAGTATCTGGTATCCCTAAGCGCACCACTTGCGCATTGTAGTTATTATCGGCCATAAATTCCAACACCGCACTTCCCATCCCGCCGTTTAAACAGCCATCTTCAACTGTAATTATTTTGCTGAATTTTTTAAATACATCATGCAGTAGTGTTTCGTCCAAAGGCTTCACAAATCGCAGATCGAAGTGGGCAGGGTAATAACCTTCGGCATTTAATTCAGTCGTTGCTTTAACAACCTCGTTACCAATATGGCCTATTGTTAAAATGGCCACATCGTCGCCGTCGCATATTTTGCGGCCCTTGCCAACTTTTATAGCTTTTAATGGCCGCTGCCAGTCAACCATAACCCCATTCCCGCGCGGATACCTGATAACAAATGGCCCCATGTTATCCTGTTGAGCGGTAAACATCAGGTTTCGCAACTCCTCTTCATTCATCGGCGCCGAAACAGTCATATTAGGTATGCAGCGCATGTAGGCAAGATCATAGGCACCATGGTGTGTGGGCCCGTCGGCGCCAGCAATGCCGGCCCTGTCCAGGCAAAACACCACATTAAGTTTTTGTATCGCGACATCATGTATAACCTGGTCATAGGCCCGCTGCATAAAACTGGAGTAGATATTGCAAAATGGAATCAAACCCTGTGTGGCTAACCCGGCCGAAAATGTTACGGCATGTTGCTCAGCTATACCCACGTCAAATGCCCGGTTGGGCATCGCTTTCATCATCAGGTTAAGCGAACTTCCCGAAGGCATAGCAGGTGTAATACCCATTATTTTAGGGTTTTGTTCGGCAAGCTCAATGATGGTATGGCCGAACACATCCTGGTATTTTGGTGGTTGTGGTTTATCCTGTTTTGTTTTTTTTATCTCGCCCGTTATTTTGTCAAATAATCCTGGCGCGTGCCATTTGGTCTGGTCCTTTTCGGCCAGCGCATACCCTTTACCTTTTACGGTGATGCAGTGCAGCAATTTTGGGCCAGGTATATCCCGCAGGTCGCGCAACACTTTCACAAGGTGCTCAACATCATGCCCGTCAATCGGCCCGAAATACCTGAATTTAAGGGCTTCAAAAAAGTTGCTTTTTTTAAGCAGCGTGCCCTTTATGCTTTTCTCAAGCTTTTGCGCTATCTTATAGGCATCTGGGCCTATGGCTGATATTTTTGCCAGTACATGCGCAATATCGTCCCTGAACCGGTTATAAGGTTTTGATATGGCAATATCTGTTAAATATTCCTTTAACGCCCCCACATTTGGATCAATCGACATGTTGTTGTCATTCAGTATCACCAGGATGTTTGAGTTTTCAATCCCCGCGTGGTTCAGTGCTTCAAATGCAATACCAGCTGTCATGGCGCCGTCGCCGATTACGGCTACGTGCTGCCTGTCAGTCTCGCCTTTATACTGCGATGCCACGGCCATACCCAGAGCTGCGGAAACAGAAGTAGAAGAATGGCCAACGCCAAAAGTATCATATTCGCTTTCAGATCGTTTTGGGAAGCCGCTCATACCTTTGTATACGCGGTTCGTATGGAATTTTTCGCGGCGACCGGTAAGGATTTTATGCCCATAGGCCTGATGGCCAACATCCCACACTAACTGATCGTACGGGGTATTTAATACATACTGCAATGCTACGGTCAACTCAACTACGCCCAGGCTGGCCGCAAAATGTCCGCCGTTAACCGACACTACATCTATAATATATTGGCGCAGCTCCTGGCAAACTTGTTTAAGCTCTTCTGCCTTAAGTTGCTTTAAATCAGATGGATAATTTATTTTTTCTAGTAAATTACCTGCCGGTACCTGCATTGACATTGACAAATTATTTAATATACAAATTACGGTATTTTATCGCTAAAATCAGGATAAAACTTATTGAATAATTTAGCTGCGATTTGTAATGGTTGTAAACGTTAAAATGGTTGCAGAGGTTATAATTGGGAAAATGATTTAAAGCCAAATTACTGATCCTTTTTCGATATCTGCAACTTTTACAACCTCTGCATCTATTTCAAATGACTCAATAAATTTTTCAACATTTTCAACGCCCTTTCAACACTTCCAACCTTTTCAACCCTTTTAACTCTATTTTTGACCAACATGGTCACCGAAGAAAGTTTCGAAATACATTTACCCCAATTTGAAGGGCCATTTGATCTGTTGCTATTTTTTATTGAAAGGGATGAGCTGGAGATCCATGATATTCCCATTGCCCGTATTACCGATGATTTTTTGAATTATTTACATCAGATGACGGTGCTTAATATGGAGATAGCCAGCGAATTTATTTTTGTAGCTGCCACATTGATGCGTATTAAGGCAAAAATGCTGCTCCCCCGGTATGAGGCCGATGATGATGAAAATCAAATTGACACGAAAGAAGATCTGATCAGGAAATTGATCGAGTATAAAAAATTCAAGGAAATTTGCGAAGAACTGCACCCTTTTGAAGATGAACGGTTTAAACAGGAAAAGCGTGGCAACATAAGGTTTGATATAGAGCAGGCTGATACTATTGCTTTGCCGGGGGAGGAATTATCAGATATTAATTTATATAAATTAATGATAGTTTACGACCGCGTGGTGAAGCGCTTCCTTAATCGCAGCGAAGAAGTAACTCATACTGTAACTCAATATCCATATACCATTGAACAGCAAAAGAAAGCTATTGAAGACCTGTTGAAAATTAACAAAATGATGGATTTTAAGGCTATTGCAGGCCAATCGGAAAATAAGGTTCATTTTGTCTACAATTTTTTAGCCGTACTCGAAATGCTGCAGCAGGAATTAATTGATATACAGGTAGGCTTGGGATATAATAATTTCTGGATATCGGCGAAGTGAGTGGTTAGATATTGGGGACCAGAGATCAGTTTGTTGCTTTTTTCTTTCGGCCTTTCGAACTTTCCTTACTTTCCGACTAAAAAACCTAATCTCTAACCTCTAACCTCTAATCTCTTTTTCCTACCTTAGCCCCGTTTTAATAATTTATGAAAAGAGACAAACTAATTTTTAAGCTGTTGGATGAAGAGCAGCAGCGCCAGGAAGAAGGCATCGAGCTGATCGCGTCTGAAAATTTTGTAAGTAAGCAGGTTATGGAAGCTGCTGGATCGGTAGCAACTAACAAATATGCTGAAGGGTTGCCCGGCAAACGTTATTATGGTGGCTGCGAGGTTGTTGACAAAATTGAAACAATAGCTATTGAAAGAGCCAAACAACTATTCAACGCTGAATGGGCAAATGTACAGCCCCATTCCGGCGCACAGGCTAATGCTGCAGTTATGCTTGGATGCCTGCAGCCCGGTGATAAAATTCTAGGTTTTGATCTGTCGCATGGCGGCCATTTAACACACGGCTCGCCGGTAAACTTTTCGGGTAAATTATACGAACCTCACTTTTATGGTGTAAAAAAAGATACGGGCCTGGTTGATTATGATCAGCTTAAGAAAGTGGCCATAAAAGAAAAGCCCAAAATGATCATTTGTGGCGCTTCGGCCTACTCGCGCGATTGGGATTACGAATTTATCCGCAAAGTAGCCGACGAAATAGGCGCGTTAGTGCTGGCCGATATTGCCCATCCGGCAGGCCTGATAGCAAGAGGCCTATTGAACGACCCACTGCCGCACTGCCACATTGTTACTACTACTACACATAAAACCCTGCGCGGCCCGCGGGTGGTATGATATTACTGGGGAGAGATTTTGAAAACCCATTTGGTTTAAAAACGCCAAAGGGTGAGGTGCGGATGATGTCGTCCGTATTGGATATGGCAGTTTTTCCTGGCACACAAGGGGGGCCTTTGGAGCATATAATTGCGGCGAAAGCAATAGCATTTGGTGAAGCCTTAACCGAGGAGTACATGAAATATATTTTACAGGTGAAAATTAACGCTGCAGCCATGGCCAAATCATTCACTGACAGGGGTTATGGAATTGTTTCAGGTGGCACAGATAACCATTTAATATTAATCGACCTCCGTAATAAGAATATTACAGGAAAAGCAGCGGAGAACGCATTAGTAGCCGCGGATATAACAGTAAATAAAAATATGGTGCCGTTTGACGACAAATCGCCGTTTGTAACATCAGGAATACGGGTAGGTACAGCCGCTATAACTACCCGCGGGCTGAAAGAAAAGCATATGGATAATATTGTGGAACTGATAGATTTAGTGATTCGAGACCCGGGGAACGAGGATTCTTTGAAAAAAGTTCGTAAAAGGGTTCATAAACTAATGGAGGAATTTCCTTTGTACAAGGGAAAGAACAATGATTAATTTCGGAATTTAGAATGACCTTTATTTCTATTCAAAAAAATCTTCTCACCCGAGTCCAAAGGACTCCTACGGAGGTAGATTTAGCCGGGATTGAAAACTTTTTTGTGTGTTATTACGTATAAAAAGCTTGATTAAAATAAATTAGGGGATCATAAAAACTTGGAAGCAGGATTAAAAATAAATGTACTTGTAGTTGACGATAACCAGATAAATAGGCTATTGCTGAACAAAGTATTGGCAAAATGGGGTATAACAGCCGATTTTGCTGAGAACGGATTGCAAGCTGTTGAAAAAATAGAAAATAACCATAATTACGACGTTGTATTAATGGATATTTATATGCCCGAAATGGGCGGTGTTGAAGCAACGCAAATTATCCGCTCAAAGCCCGAAGCATATTTCAGAGAGTTACCCATAATAGCCCTCACTGCATCCATGTTAATCAATGAGATCGACGACATGGAAAAAGCCGGGATGAATGACTACATTCTAAAACCATTCGACCCTAAAAACTTGTTTGATAAATTAAGCAAGTACCAGAAGGTTTAGGCGGTTCATAGTTGATGGTTTATAGTTCATAGCATGTTGCAGTCGGTCAGTTTATAGTTTTACGAGGTCATAGTCATTAGCTTTAACTTCAATTTTTTTACTATGAACTATTAACCATCAACCATGAACTACTCTGCATAAGCAATAGTGGCAATGCTTAGCTTTAGTCCAGGTATCTTCAGCAACTGAGCGCCGCAGGCTTCAAGCGTTGAGCCGGTTGTTATAACATCATCAACTAGTAAAATGTGTTTATTCATCAGTTTTTCGGGGTTTATCGTCGAAAAAACTTCTTTCATATTCTCAAACCTGGCAAATCGTGATTTATGTGTTTGGGTTTCGGTTGCAACCGCGCGTACCAGGTTATTAACTTCTACCGGCGCATTCAGTTTTTTCGATAGGCCTTCAGCGAAGCACGCACTTTGGTTATAACCTCGTTGTATCATCCTTTTTTTATGGAGCGGGACGGGTATTATAAGGTTAACTGTTTTAAATATTTCATTTTTAATCAACTGCTCGCCAGCTATATTACCCAATAAATTACCGATCCGCTTCATTCCCTTATACTTAAATTGGTGCATTAAATTTTGAATTTTACCTTCTTTATTAAAATAATAAAGAGCATAAGCACCTTCGAGAGGGATCTTGCCCCAAAATTGTTGTGCAACTATATTATCGGACTGTAAATGGAAGTTTGTAAAAGGTAAATCGTATCGGCAGCTGAGGCATAGTAAATGCTCATTAGCTACGAGGCTTTCCTTGCACGCAACGCAAAGTTCAGGAAATAATAAGGAGACAAAATCAACTAAATAACCGCGCTGCAGTTTCATGCGCCGAATTTAACGCAGATTTTGGTTATTCCGCAACTTTTGCTTTTTCTTTTATCGCTAGTTGTCCGCATGCGGCGTCAATATCTTTACCTCGGCTGCGGCGTAAGTTGGTGGTGATGTCCTGTTTTCGCAAATAATCGGCAAAGGCTTCAATTTTGTCTTCACCGGCATTGATAAAGCTGGCAAACGAAATGGGGTTGTACTCAATTATATTTACTTTGCAGGGCAGGTGTTTGCAAAACCTGGCCAGTTCCATCGCGTCCTGCAGGGTATCATTAATACCATCGAAAACAATATACTCGTAGGTTACGGGGTTTTTTGTTTTGGCATAATAATATTTTAAAGCCTCGGCAAGTGATTTCAACGAGTTTTGCTCGTTGATGGGCATAATCGTGTTCCGCTTTTCGTCATTCGCGGCATGCAATGACAGGGCAAGGT
>Ga0207048_10136_pt1 | contig 23568 bp, 15 predicted proteins | sample Alteio_BWMinCont_65_FD_153301 | JGI IMG/M metagenome (GOLD analysis project Ga0207048, IMG submission 153301) | Enriched cells from forest soil in Barre Woods Harvard Forest LTER site, Petersham, Massachusetts, United States -... | ecosystem: Environmental > Terrestrial > Soil > Temperate forest >...
CGCCCGTTGTAAATTCCGCGATAGCGGTCATCGAGACCGTAGATGGTCGTGTTGAATTGGTCGTGGCTGCGCATGGTCATGAGCGCAAACTGACCCTCAGGCAAATCGTTGTTCGGCAATAGATGCGCAGTGAAAACGGCCTTGCCCGACTTGGTCTCGAAATGGCCTTCGCGGGCGGCGTTGGGCAGATAAAAGGGGCCTTGCGCGATTCGTTGGTTGAAGGATTCAAGTCCGGGAATGACCCGCTCGATGTGCTCGCGAATGCGGGCATAATTTCCGCCCAGACTTTCCCAGGGAACCGCATTTGTCTTTCCGAGCACGGCACGCGCAAGCTGGCACACGATGGCGACTTCGCTGAGAAGATGTCCGGAGGCAGGGGCAAGATTTCCCCGCGAGGGATTGATGATTCCCATCGAATCCTCGACCGTGACGAATTGTTCGCCGGAAATCTGCCGATCGATTTCCGTCCGACCCAGGCAGGGAAGAATGAGCGCTCGCTCGCCGGTGATGAGATGGGCGCGATTCAGCTTGGTCGAGACGTGCGCGGTCAGGCGGCAGCGCCGCAGAGCCTGCGCGGTGAATTCCGTATCGGGAGTCGCGGAAAGAAAATTACCACCCATCGCAAAGAAAACTTTTATGGAACCTTCGTGTATCGCCTTGATCGTCTGCACCACGTCGAGGCCATGTTCCCGGGGTGAAACAAAATTAAATTCACGGTCGAGTGCGTCGTGAAATTTCTCGGGCATCCGTTCCCAGATGCCCATGGTGCGGTCCCCCTGCACGTTGCTGTGGCCGCGCACGGGACAAGCCCCGGCGCCGGGTCGTCCGATATTTCCGCCGAGCAAAAGAAAATTCACGATCTCCTGGATCGTCCCGACCGCTTCAGCCTGCTGAGTCAGGCCCATCGCCCAGCAACAGATGATCTTCCTGGCTTCACAGGCAATTTTCGCCGCGGCCTCGATCTGTTCGCGGGTCAATCCGGTAGCGTGAAGAATTTCTTCCCATGAAGTGGTGTCGATTCGCTTTTTGAATTCCTCGAATCCCATCGTTTTTTCCGCGATGAATTTTTGATCGAGAACCGTGCCCGGATTCTGCGTTTCCCGATCGAACATGATCTTGCAGATTCCCTTGAAGACGGCCATGTCGCCGCTGAGCCGCACCGGCAACCAGAGATCGGAAAGCGCCGTTCCTTCGCCGAAAACCATCCGGGAAACGGCAAAAGGATTTTTAAGGTTCTGCGGATTTTTGAAACGAAAATTCCCCGTTTCGGGCAACGGATTGATCGAAACGATCTTGCAGCCATTTTCCTTGGCCCGTTCCAACGAGGTCAGCATGCGGGGATGATTCGTGCCCGGATTCTGGCCGATGATGAAGATCGCCTCGGCTTTTTCAAAATCGTGAAGCGTGACCGTCCCCTTGCCGACGCCGATGGTTTCCTTCAAGGCGTAACCGCTTGATTCATGGCACATGTTCGAGCAGTCGGGCAGATTATTCGTGCCGAATTGCCGGACGAAAAGCTGGTACAGGAAAGCCGCTTCATTGCTCGTGCGGCCCGAGGTGTAGAACGACGCCTCGTTCGGTGAGGCGAGCGCGTGAAGCTCATCCGCGACAAGAGAAAAGGCATCCTCCCACGAAATCGGCTGGTAGTGAGTCGCACCTCGGCGCAACACCATCGGTTCGGTCAGGCGACCCTGTTGCCCCAACCAGTAATCCGACTGGGCGGCGAGTTCCGCGACGGAATGTTGGGCGAAAAATTTGCGCGTGATGCGCCGGGTAGTCGCCTCATCGGAAACGGCCTTCACCCCGTTCTCGCAAAATTCGGCCATGTGCCGGTCTTCGTCGGGACTCGGCCACGCGCAACTCTGGCAGTCGAAACCTTTTTTCTGGTTGAGACGCAGCAGTTGATTCATGCCGCGCCACGGCCCCATTTCCCGCAGCATGAACTGCATGCTCCTCACGACCGCGGGCACTCCCGCCGCGACGAGATGTCGTTTTCCCACCCGAACCTGTTTCGTGTCGTCGGGCGGTTGAGCGGCGGGCAGCGCGGCTTTTCCATCCATCGCATTGTCCTGTTGGGAACCGTGGTTCATGAATAGTCAGGGGTGCATTTCGTTCCGCTCAAAGGATGGGGGAAGGTGTCGATGTTCTTTTGCTCGGTGCCATTGAGACAGGCGAAATCTTTCTCGATCAGTATCTGGAGATTTTTATCTCCGGCGGCTTGAACCGTCTCGATTCCGATCTCATCGCTCAAGGCCCAGCGAGACGCGATTTCAACCGGCACCTGAACAAGAATGGAGTGAGCCTGGCAACGCGCCAGCGGAACCGAAATCGTGGACGACGTTTCCAGCACATAATGAAAAGCGTCATTCTCTACATCGCCAAAAATAATTTTCTCTTCAATGCGTCCGATCCTGACCAGTTGCTCCACTTCACCGCGCTTCAAGCGCAGCCGGACCGAGTTCGATTGCAGTCGTAATTTCATAAGAGCGATTCCCGCAAAAGAGAGGTTGAGGCAGTTCCAGCCGGTTCTTCTGCGGCGCAACGCACCCGCTCCGCTCCCGTATAAATGTTAAACCCGTTCGGCTTGGTGAAACCGATCAACGTGGCACCAAACTTTTCAGAGACTTCCACCGCCAGACTGGAGGGAGCCCCGACTGCCACCAACATCGGGATTCCCGAGGCAATCGCTTTTTGCACCAGCTCAAAACTGGCCCGGCCACTGACCACCAAAATGGACTCGGAGAGCGGCGCGTGCCCGGCCAAAAATTGCGCCCCGATGACCTTGTCGACCGCGTTGTGGCGACCCACGTCTTCCCGCACCAGAAGAGGCTCGCCCTTGATGGTGAAAAGTCCCGCTGCGTGAAGTCCCCCGGTTTGTTCGAAAATATCCTGTGCTTCGCGCAGACGGGCGGGCAAGGCGCGGATGGTCGCCGCTTCCACCTGCCATGCTGCGGGCGGAAGCGAAGGAAAATGGGTCATCTCCAGGGCTTCGATGGAGGTCTTTCCGCAAACACCGCAACTCGACGTGGTGTAAAAATTTCGCTCGAGCCGATCCAAGTCGAATTGCACACCGGGTCGAAGAGTGACCCGGACGCTGTGCTGCCAGCTTTGTTCGCCGTGACGAGGTCCCCGGCTGTGAATCGCCTCGATTTGATCGAGAGAACGAAGAAGTCCCTCGCCGACGAGGAATCCGGCGGCCAGTTCCCGGTCATGGCCCGGCGTCCGCATCGTGAGGGCAATCGTCTTCCACTGACGTTCCGCCACCGGTCCATGGGCCGCTTGAATTTCAAGCGGTTCCTCCAGCGCAAGCTGGTCCGGGCAGGTCCGGGAGGTCGAGCCGCAGACTTTTTCTATGGGCCGGGTTAGGAATCGCTTTGCGCTCATCGGACTCACTTTGAATGACTACCAACGGTAATCCCACCCATCGACTTTGCGCAAGCGACTCCGTAAGTCGTCATCTCGAGTGAAGAACACTGCGCACGGCGATAATTTATTTCTTTCCAAACCGTCATCTCGAGCGGAGGTGAGTCGAAAATATGTTCGAGCGCATGGTTTACCCGAACCGAAGTCGAGAGATATGGCCTGAATCTAAAACAAAATGAGATGCGCCGGGAGATTTTTAAGCAGGGTACGGTTACCCGCTTATCACATGAGCGATACGCGGGATTCCTTTTTGGTATTTCGATATTTTAGGACGCTATTCTCACCTTTCTTTTAATCCGGCCAGGTCCTTCGACTGCGCCTCGGGCAAGCTTGCCGCTTGACCCACACATTCCGGCTCGGCTCCGCTCGGGATGACGGCTGGGTGGGAGGGTAGTGGAGATGCTTCAACCGCTTAACTCATCCCAAGGGAATTTCGGTGGCAGGAAAGGACTGGGGCCTTGCGGAGAAGAGGGCAGACCATCGATGGGGTAGGTGATGACGAGCCGTCGCCTGGCGCGCGTGACCGCCACATACATCAGGCGGCGCTCCTCCTCGAAGCTTTCGGGATCGATCGACTTGGGGTGCGGCATCTGTCCGCTGCCCGCGCCGCAGATAATCACGTCGTCAAATTCGAGACCCTTGCTGGCGTGGATCGTTGCAACGGAAAGCTCCGAGTCGAGATGATCCTCCTCGGTCGATCTTTCCAGCGAAAAGGCATCGAGAAATTCAGCCATGGTCGCGGTCATGGCTTTCATCGATTCGACCAGATTTTTGAGCACAGCCATCCGTTCGTCGCAGTTTTGCGGATAATTCCGCTGGATCAGCGGATAAATCACGCTGAGCAGGTATTCGCCTTTGGCGCCCAGTCCCGAAGTGGAACGCAACTTGGCTAGCCACGCATTGAGATTACCCGCGCCTTTCGGAAGCGAACGCTCGACCGCGAAGAGATCGTGGCTCGTATCCTCGTCGGAAACGAATTTCTCGGCGGAAGCTTCCCCCACGCCCGGAAATTGCGTGAGACATCGGATCATGGCGACCCGATCGTTAGCATTGAACCCGAGCCGCAGGAACGAAATGAAATCCTTCACTTCGGCGGAGTCGCCCAGGGTGAGTCCGCCATATTTGCGATAGGGAATCTTCTGGAATTTCAGCGCCAGCTCGATTGTATCGAGGGAGCGTGACGAACGCGCCAGGATGGCGATCTCAGAGGGACTTGTGCCTCGCTCGATCCGCTTCCGGATCCAATCGATGATGAAAGCCGCCTCGCTGGTGGAGGAGGGGAGTCGAATCAGTTCCGCGTGACTTTCATGTTTCTTGGCGCTGGTCAGGACGAGCGCGCGCGCGGCTTGCGCGATGATGCCGTTGGCCAGATCGAGGATCTTTTGTCCCGAGCGATAATTGTCTTCAAGGCGGATAATCCGCGCCTGCGGATGCTCCCGAACAAAAATATCGACCAAACCGCACGAGGCTCCGCGAAATCCGAAGATCGACTGGTTCACGTCACCGACGACGGTCTGATACTCGGCATCGAGCTTCGAAAGAATCTCGTAATTGAGCGCGTTATTGTCCTGAAACTCGTCACAGATGACATGCCGGTGGATCGAGCGCAGCCGCGCGACGTACTCGGCATCCTCGGCGAGGCGGCGTCCCCAGACGACGAGGAGATCGTCGTAATCGAGCGCATTGGCTGTTCGTTTGAGTTTTCGGTAAGTTTGCACGAGCGTGAGCGCCCGCTCCTCATTTTCGCGAAATTCGGTCTTGAAATGTTCCTCGAGAGGAATCCGTTTATTGAGCGCAAACGAGAGCGCCGAGCGCACTTTTGCCGGGGTGACGAAATCGCCGGGTTTGATGTCGCATTCGCGGAAAGCCGATTTCATTAGGCTCGTGGCGTCGTCTTCATCGAGCGTGGTGAAATTGGCCCCTGGCAGGCCGAAGCCCTTGGCGTCGCGGCGAATGAGCAGGCTGGCGATGGCATGATAGGTTCCGACCAGCATCGCGTCATCGCGACCCTGCTTGGGAATGTCGCCGATGAGCGCGCCGACCCGTTTCTGCATTTCACCGGCCGCCTTGCGCGTGAAGGTGATCATCATGATTTCACGGCGATGGACGCCGCCCCGGATCAGATGCGCCACCTTGTGGGTGATGGCGGCGGTCTTGCCCGTGCCCGCCCCGGCGAGGACCACGACATGCTTCTCCCGCGACAGCGCGACTTCCCGCTGGCTTGGATTGAGCGCAAGTCCCGCGCGATGAATTTTGTGGTCCGACATGGCCGCATAGATAAGCACGTTGGCAATGGATGTTTCCATTTTATTTAAAAAAGAAGTAGTTTGGGAGAAATTGGGCACGCAGGTTGCGGTCTGACTTAAATCCATGGACCTCCATTTCGATCCAGACGGAAATGAATCGGTGCTTCACCCCACCTCGGCCCTCTCGTTAATAATTCCAGCGGAGCGGAGCGTCTATCTCTACGCGAGTTTCGACTCGGCCTGGGAGCAAGCCCTTGTTGCCCATATCAACGGCGAACGTTTTGAGAATCAGCTTGGCAGTTACTTTTTGCGTCCCGCTTTCCTGATTATCCCTCCGCAAGCGAGCGAATATGAATTGACTCTCGTGGCGTGGCATAAGCGGAGCAATCCCAACGCCTCTCTGCCATGGCTTGCTTCCCGGGGCCGGAGGATGGGTCCGGTCGTCTTGGCGTGGGATGATTCGGCGGACGACGAAGATTACCGCGACATGCGGGTCAAGCTGCTGACCGATTAAGCGGTTCAGGCCGGATAGGCTATTTATGGACCGGCGCGACGATGGAGAGGAAATGCCAGTCGTTGGTGACTAGGCAGTAGAGGGCCAGGAGCAGATTCGTCACGCCATGAGCAGTCATCACGTTGCCCAGGTTTTTTGTTCGAATGAACCAATATCCGTAGACTAATCCCACTATCACCGCCAGAGGCCATTCCTTGTCATGCACCGCCGCGAAAAAAGCGGTGGTGACAAAAAAGGAAACCGGCCGGTAAGTCCCCAGTGGCACCTTCGTGAAATCTTCCTGGATCAGCCAGCGCATCAGGAATCCACGCCAGAATAGCTCCTCCATGATCGGCACGACCAGCGTGATGCCGAGTAAACGAAAGCCGAATAACAGCCATGCCATCGCGGGAGAATAAAGCTGGAACGGATTGCGTCCGATCAACGGTTGATCGTAGTGGACGAGAACGGGATCTAGCCCAATCCACAAGATCACTCCGGCGATGCCAACCAAGGCGCTGAGTAGGGGTGCGCTCGGGCGCAAACTCGGAAGGGAGCGCCAATACCAGAGAATGATCGCTCCCACCGCAATCGTCTTAAGGGGATAGAGCAGATAATGTTGATTCGGAAAATAACCTTCCACGGTCAGAAAAACCGCGAAGAGAAAAAAGGGAGCCACAAAAGGCCATGCCCGCTTGTCCATATTCGATTTGGAAAATATGCCCCTCCGATTTAAATGCGAGGTAAACCGCGCTCGAAGGGGCGATTCAACAGACAGAAAGTCGCGAGTCTATCAGTTTAACCCAGGAAGCATTGCTCCAAGCTGGTGATAAAATCCGAATCATGATCGCTTCATCAACTCTGATTTATAAACGCAACTTTTTGTGATATAGGGGCTTTGAATAATACCTATGATTTCTTTCTCTTTTACTTTTCTGAAGAAATACTCTTCGGTTCTTCCCGTCTGTTTGGGGTCTTTGTTGCTTTTACCATTTGCTCAGCCGGCCGGCGCCAAAACAATCCATATGGGTACGGGTACAGGGACAATCAATTTAGATTCAATGCACGGGTTAGAGGATGGCGACACGGTTATCATCAAGCAGGGCACTTACTCGGGCGGCACAATTTCCAACCTGACCGGCATCACCATCCTGCCGGAAGCGCCGGGAGTTACATTTAATGGAAGTATTCACATCGGCAAAAATAACAAGGTGACCATCGATGGCACTGCCCCGGTGTCCAGCGAGGATGGCACCGCGCCTCAGGATGACAACGCGAAGGATGCCAAACCGCAAGGGCCCGTTTATGGTTACACTTTTGCGGGCTTTGATCGCGAACACGCCTTTGTGCCCACTTGGAATAACACGGACCTGACCATCAAGGGGATTTGGTTCAAAGGTGTCAGTGCCGTGGATGGCAGTGGCGGCTTAATGACTTATGATGGAAAATCGGAGACCACTCTGTTCTATAACTTGACCCTCGATACGGTCAAACTCACCGGTCGAGCCACTATTTATGATGGCACTTGGGAACCGCCGCACACTTATAAAAATGTGAACATCGGCATGACTATGAAAAATATCATTTTTATCAATGACTGCACCCAGGAGAACACCAAGTTCTTTGGAAATTCAATATACAAGATGGTGGCTGATCATTGGATCATTATCGGACCAACCATCAATCTCCACGATGTTGGTATCATTGTCCTGATGGGTAACGGCACCTTTAAAAATATTTATCGTAACGGTGGCTGGGGCTACATCGCCCGGATATGGAATGTTAGTCTCAATGAGGTTGCAGATAGTTATTTTTACAATGTCATCGATGTCAATTCAACCCGTTATGGAACCATTGATACCAGGGTCGATCCCACCTTGCTTGCTGAAAAAGCGTCCATACCTGTTCTTGGCGGCAATATGCATATCTTCAATGTTACCTCCGGTAATAAATATGACGTAACCAACGAATATATAACTCCCTTATTGATGCTCGGTTCCATGGTTGGTAATGATGGCCATCAATATACGACAGAAATAAAAAATTGTATCTCTTTCCATCCTATCGGCTCTCTTATACAGAATAATAGCCAAGGAACACCCAAGGCTACCCTAAGCGTGTCCAATAATATGGAAGTCCCGGGGGGAGCACCGCATACAAACTATAAGGGGGGCGCGTTACCGGATGGTTATTTCATCGACCCGATAAAATTCTATCCCACCAGAGGAGGCAAGCTCATCGGTGCGGGAGTGTCCGTCCCGCAAGTAACGACAGACATCTATGGCAATCCACGTACGGATACCAACGATGTTGGCGCCGTACAACACACGGAAGAAAATTCTGAAGCTGCTGATAAAGCCGATGAGTTTTTGGGTGAAACCTTAAAGATGCTGATCGATAATCCCACCATGAATTCGGCGGCTGGCGACATCAATCCCATCGCGCCAACAAATTCCAAGTAGGCGAAATATTTCCATTCTACAAAACGGGTAAGAGGGCGGAGCCGAAGGGATTCGAACCCAAGATAGTGGTAATTTCAAAAGACTCCAACGCATAAGTCATTCATTTTCAAGCCAGCGATTTTTAGAATGTTGGCTGGAGTGTGCTGGAATTACGCAAAATCTTTCAGATTTTCTTCAGATTTCCCTTCTTAGATAGCGCCGTCTTCTGAATCAGTTTCTGCTCGCACAGTAGGTAATTCGGTCGAGACTGGTCGTAGACGGGATTGGAGCCTCCTAGCATGAAATATCAAAAGACACTCGCTATTGCAGGAGCTGTCTTCCTGGGACTGCTGATGCTAGGTGCCTTGATTCCGCCACGAAGCGGGTTTGCGCAGCGCGCTCAGCAGATGACAAGCGAAATGGAAATAAGGCAACTGGCTTCAAGTCTCATTGCTTACGCGGAAGACCATTGCGACAAATTTCCCGTGTCTATGGCCGATCTTTCGGACAAGTCTTTCGAGCAATATTATTTTGGGAATAATACCTATGCCAGAGGAAATCATGTTCGATTATTTACTCCGTCGGATGTTGCGGCTACTCCGCTCGTCACGGAGATTTTTGCGCACCACGCCTACATCGCAACCAAAGATCGTTACCATCTCCTCGTTTATGAGCGGCCTGGTTTATGGGATGATCACACAGTGGCATATCTTGACGTGGATATAACGGGTAAATGGCCAATGTCCCTGGCGAGTGGTATTGATGGAATGAAAATCACTCGCGTAACCGAGCAGCAATTTGCACAATACATTTCAACCCTAGCAGGGCCAACGCAAACACCATCGCCAGTTGACGAACTGGTTTCAGCGGCAGAAGGCGGAGACAGTCAGAAGGTTAAAGTGCTGCTTGATCAGGGCGTTTCTGTAAATGGCGAAGACCAAAAAGGATGGACGGCCCTGACCACCGCTACCCAGGAAGATCAACCCGAGATGGTCGAACTGCTAATATCAAGAAGAGCCGATATTAATCTAAGGGACGATTTTGGAATGGGACGCACAGCCCTCATGAGAGCTTCCGCTTTAGGTCATGCCGCCATTGTCGATACCTTATTGGCTCATGGAGCCGATCTTCGCGTAAAACGCGAAGATGGAGGTATTGCCCTAATGGATGCGTTGCCTTACCCGGCTATCGTCCTGAAACTCATCAAGGCCGGAGCTGACAGCAATGAGGAGATTCGAAAAGAATGGTCACCGTTAATAGCAGCCTGTTCCGCTGGATATGCTGAAAGTGCCCGTCTTCTAATCGAGCACGGCGCGGATTTGAAAAGAGACGGTCTACTGGCCTTGGATGACGCGGCGCGCAATGGCCAGGCTGACGCAATCGATACATTGCTCTCGAAAGGACTCAGCGTAGACAAGAAGTTCCTGGGAGAGTGTCTAAGCTCGGCTTGCTCTAATCCGCAAGCCATGAAAAGGTTGATTTCAGCTGGAGCTGACCCCAATGCGAAATGCGGATGCCCGGGCGGCAGGACTGCTCTTATGGTATCAGCTCTAAACGGCTATCCCGAGTCGGTCACCCTCTTAATTGCCGCAGGCGCTGATCTAAATGCCAAAGACGATAATGGGCATACGGTACTCGATCTCATGTTGGCGGATACGAGGTCGGAATGGATGCCGCATACTTCCTTCGAGAAGGCCCAACTCCTGGGCGTTGTCGATGCTCTCCGTAAAACTGGAGCAAAGGAATCGGGGCTCTACGTTGAATGGCCAGAACCGCGCTAAACGCCAAAGTGCGTCAACTCACCGGTTTCCGTTTCCAGCTGGGAAAATTGGGCCCAAATCGTCTCGTCGACGAGAACAATCTGATAAAATTTGTCAGAGTTGTCAGATTTTGACGCCGATCACTTGCAAATCGTTGGCAATCAACGATAAAAAGCGGAGCCGGAGGGATTCGAACCCTCGGTACGATTTTAAGGTCGTACAACGGTTTAGCAAACCATCGCCTTCAGCCACTCGGCCACAGCTCCTGAAAGTCTGATCATTGCTCTATCCGGCAAAGGTTCGTAAGAAGAATCGAGATACGACCAAGTTTGCCTGAGCAAAGCGAAAGCTAAGGGAGTTCGAAGTCGAAGTCGAACGCAAAAAAGCTTCGAGTGGACCAAAATTCTCATAACTGGCCGATGAGTTTCCCCAACTCTCCCGGATCAGTTACCGGTAACCGGCAGGTGAAATTTTCGCATAGATAAGCCGTTGGTTCGACGGGAATGGCCGGCAGGCTGGCGATCACGGGATGACGCAGTGTAAAAAAATCACGGGCTTTCGCATCGGTGATTTGGATTACCCTCAAATGAGGAAGATAACGTCGCCGCGCTTCTTTCAACAGGGCGGCAAAACCGGGTTGCGCAGGATCGGTGCCATGCAGGATGAGGTGAACCGGCGGTGTTTCCAGCAGCGAAGCCGAGACCAACAGGAGCGGCATGCCAAAAGGTTGCGCTTCGAGTCGCGAAGCAAAAGCATGCACCGTCCGGCGGGCGCAATCCAGCAACGCATCGTCGTGAAGCAGATGGCCAAGACGCCACAGGTTTATCGCCGCGACAGAACTCGGCGTCGGCTCGGCTCCATCGTAATCCTCTTTCATGCGCAGCAAAATCGCCGGATCGCGATCCGTGGTGGAAAAATAACCGCCTCGCTCCTTGTCTCCGAAATGGAGATCGAATGTTTCCTGCAGTTGTTGCGCCCAGCGGAGCCATTCAGTATCGAAATCGGCTTCGTAAAGATCGAGCAGCCCGCTGATCAGGAACGCATAATCGCTGGCAAATCCGTGAATGTTGGAAGGTCCCTGTCGATAACTACGTTGAAGTTCACCGCTCGCCGCATCAAAAAGATGGTCGCGGATAAATTGGGCGGCGCCTTGTGCGACACGCAGATAGGAAGCCTCGCCGAGCACCTGCGCGCCACGGGCAAAAGCTCCGATCATCAGTCCATTCCACGCCGTAAGAATTTTATCGTCGAGATGAGGACGTGGACGCAGTCCCCGTTTGGCTAGAAGCGCGGCGCGGTCGTCGTTTAGCCGATGCTCCATGTTTTCTACAGGCCGCTTAAAACGTTCCGCCGCTTCCGGAGTGGAGAGCCGCTGAATGAGAACGTTAGTGCCCTCAAGCTCCCCATGGGGATCGGAACTCGCGGAAACATTCCCACTTCGCTCAATGCCGTAGGCGGCGCAAAATTCTTCGACGCGATCTTCGCCCAAAACCTCCAGCACCTCGTCATAGGTCCAGATGTAAAAAGCACCCTCGCTCTTTTTGGCCGCGTCCGCGCGTGACAGGCTATCGGCATCTTCCGCGGAAAAAAATCCACCCTCGGGGCTGGTCAAATCGTGTTCAACATATTGTAGAATATTACCCGCGACCTTCGCGAAGAAAGCATCATCCGAAATCTGGCAGGCTGTCAGGTAGACTTGCGCTAATTGCGCCTGATCGTAGAGCATTTTTTCAAAATGAGGCACATGCCATTCGGCATCGACCGAATAGCGATGAAAACCGCCTCCGAGATGATCGCGCATGCCGCCATTCGCCATTTTGCGCAACGTATGCAGTGCCATGCTTTGGGCTACATCGGCATCCTGTTGTGATTTTCCTTTTTGTGCGGCGACTTGAAAAAGAAATTGCAGATTTACCGGACGCGGAAATTTCGGTGCACCGCCGAAGCCGCCCTCCGTCGCGTCGAACATACGTGTGTATTGGGAAAGCCCAAGTTGCAGGGTCTTCGTCGCGTTCCAGGCATCACCGGAACCCTTCACCACTTCATTCTCCGCATCCTGAAGTGCTGCCAGAAGCGAACGCGCCTTGTCTTCGATCTGCGCACGATCCGATTTCCAAAGCTCCGCAAGCCGCCGCAGCACGGTGATAAATCCGGGACGGCCCGGAATATCCGTCGGCGGAAAATAAGTGCCACCGACGAAGGGACGCAGATCGGGCGTCAACCAGACACTCATCGGCCATCCGCCATGGCCCGTCGTCGCCTGCACAAAAGTCATGTAAACCTGGTCGACGTCAGGCCGTTCCTCGCGATCGACTTTGATGCTGACAAAGTGTTCGTTCAGAAAAGCGGCGATGGCAGCCGACTCGAACGACTCGTGTTCCATGACATGACACCAGTGGCAGGTCGAATAGCCCACCGAGAGAAAGATCGGTTTGTTCTCGGTGCGCGCTTTGGCGAAAGCCTCCTCACCCCAGGGAAACCAATCGACGGGATTATGAGCATGCTGAAGCAAATAGGGCGATTTTTCGCGGGCGAGCCGATTCGGGGACGACGTGGACATATCCCTCACGATACTGCGGGTTGTGCGGCCCGGCCAGCGCGGAAGCCGTCACCAGCTTCTTTTACACCGGGGAAAGAACTTGCCTCCGGACGCAAGGTATCGTTTGATTGTCGCCCCGCTGAAGTTATTCGCTCAGCGCATTTTTTTGCCGCGTGGTGCAATTGGTAGCACACCAGATTCTGGATCTGGGTGTTCTAGGTTCGAGTCCTAGCGCGGCAGCTCTCCAAGGAGTTTGAACGACGAGTTTCTTTACTATCGTTTAAGACACTTTAGCTTAAGGACATGGCCATGTCCGGGACGTCGTCAAATATTCCGGAGCCGAAAGCTTCTTCTGTCAACAAGTCACTTTTGTTTTCAAAGGTAGCTGGTTATTTCGGATTAGTCATTGGAGTCATCGTTGTCGTCGGCTGGTATGAGCACTGGACCGTGGCCATCCAGGTGCTGCCAAACCTTGTCGCGATGAAGTACAACGCGGCGCTTGGATTTATCCTGTGCGGCACTGGACTCATTTTATTAACAACACCACGCGCGGGACTTGCCGCATGGGTGGGCGGTATCGTCGCCCTTTTGGGAACGCTGACTGTCGTGGAATATGTCACCAACCGAAGCTTCGGCATCGATCAACTGTTTTTGAATGACTACATCGTCACGTCCACGACGTTTCCTGGCCGGATGTCACCTTTGACCGCAAGTTGTTTCATCTTCATAGGGTTGGCGCTTGTGCTAACTGTAAGAGCCAAAAGATCAAAAGCCTGTTTGATGGCCATCGGCATGCTCACCTGCATCGTGGCCATGATCGTTTGCATGGCCTTGTTCGGTTACATTTCCGGAATCGAGGTTGCTTACGGATGGGGCGCTTATACGCGCATGGCCCTGCATACGGCGGTGACATTTCTTATTCTTAGTATGGGTTTGCTGATCTGGGCATGGCATTCGGCGGAGCGCATCAATTTTGATTTTGTCCGCTGGTTGCCGGTGACGGGATCCATGACGTTGATGGTGATGATTGCGGTCATTTCCATCGTCAGTTTTGGCCAGTTGGAAAGTTCAACTTCCTTACGCCAACACAGCTACGACGTACTTGTCACGGCACAGACATTTCTTGGTGACCTCTTGAATACCCAGCGAGGTCTGCGCGGTTATGCGCTGACCGGGCAACCTATCACTCTTGCGACGTATCAATCAGGAGTGACCGATGCGCCCAGGCAACTTGCCCAACTAGAGGCACTCACACGCGATAATCCTGCTCAAGAAGAGCGAGCAAAAACTCTTGTCGCAGACCTTAATGATGTCATCGCTTATTCGCACAAACTGATCGATGCCCGCAACGCTCAGGGAATCCAGGCTGTCATTCAAATAGAGGCAACGGGTGAAGGGTTTGCCGTGGTCAATCGTATGGTTGCGGATTTGAATGCATTTACCGATGCCGAGCACGCATTGCTGGCTGAACGTTCCGCCAGAGCCGATACTGATTTCCAAAATACAACTCGCCTGCTCGTCTTTGGCAGAGGATTGCTCGTCGCGCTTCTCCTCCTGGCTTATTTGATGGTCAGCCGCGAATTACGGCTTCGTCATCGCGCGGAAAGTAAATTACAAAAAAATGTTTCGCTGCAAAGAGTCATCCTTAATTCTACCAACTACGCCATCGTTTCCACCGACATCCATGGTGTGGTGACCTCTTTCAACTCCACCGCGGAACACTGGTTGGGTTATTCCGCCGATGAAATCATCGGCAAACGAACACCTGCACTTTGGCAGGATGCCGGGGAAATCACCGCGCGCTCCAAAGAGTTATCGCGTGAACTGGGGCGTAAAATTCAACCAGGATTCGAAGTTTTTACTGCCAAAGCCAGCCAAGGAAAAACCGACGAAAGCGAGTGGACCTTTATCCGCAAGGATGGGCGTCGCTTCCCGGTCTGGCTTTCCGTCACTGCATTGACCGAAACCAACGGCAACATCACCGGTTACCTCGGCGTCATCAATGACATCACCGAACGCAAGAAAGCCGAAGAAACTTTGCGTATCAGCGAGGAACGTTTCTCCAATGCATTTGAATATGCCGCCATTGGCATGGCCCTGGTATCCATCGAGGGACGCTGGATCAAGGTCAACAAGTCTTTGTGCGACTTAGTTGGATATTCAGCAGAGGAACTTAGCACCAAAACTTTCCAGGACATCACCTATCCCGAGGATCTCGATATGGATCTTCAACATGTGCGCGAACTGCTTGAAGGCAGGATTCGCTCCTACACCATGGAAAAAAGATATTTTCACAAGCAGGGACATGTGGTGTGGGTTCTTCTTGGTGTTTCTCTTGTAAGGGACAAGCAAAACAAGCCTCTCTATTTCATTTCCCAGATCGAAGACATCACCCGGACCAAGGAGATCATGGCCCGGCAACAGGAACTGATTCAAAAAGCCCAGGCAGCGGAACGGGCCAAAAGCGAGTTTCTCGCCATCATGAGCCATGAGATTCGAACACCGATGAACGGGGTCATCGGCATGACAAGCATTCTCGCCGATACGGAACTCAACGACATCCAACGCGATTGCGTCAACACCATTCATACCAGCGGTGAATCGCTCCTGGCGGTGATTAACGACATCCTTGATTATTCGAAGATCGAATCCGGAAGGCTGCAGATGGAAAGCCGATCTTTTAACCTACATCATTGTGTGGAAGAAGTATTCGATCTTTTTGCCGCGCAAATCCGCATCAAAAAACTCGAGGTGGCTTATTTGATCGCGTCCGATATTCCCACTCACCTGATGGGTGACGTGATGCGCTTGCGACAAGTCCTGGTCAATCTCGTTGGAAATGCCATTAAATTTACCACGGAGGGGGAAGTCGTCGTCAATGTCGAGTGTCAGAACCAGAGTGAAGCGGGTTGTTATCTCCTTTTTTCCATCACCGATACCGGCATCGGTATTTCCAAGGAAAGCATCGACAAACTTTTTCAGGCCTTCCAGCAGGTCGATACCTCGACCACGCGCCGCTATGGAGGAAGCGGGCTTGGGTTGATTATCAGCAAGCGGATCACCGAGATGATGGGCGGCAGGATGTGGGTGGAAAGTGAGCTTGGACAAGGCTCCACTTTCTTCTTTACCGCCGCCATGCAGGCATCTTCAGAAGTTGATTTGGAGGACCCGGCCAATGACCCCAAACTGCTTAAATCCCATTCCGCCCTTATCGTGGACGACAACGCCACCAATCGGCATATTTTGGAGATTCAGTTAAAAAGGTGGGGAATGGTCCCGACTTCCACATCCTCGGGTCGGGAGGCTCTGAAAAAGCTGACTCAACAATCATTTGATGTCGCTTTGCTCGACTTTCAAATGCCCGAAATGGATGGAGTCACCCTGGCGCGGGAGATTCGCAAACAAACTCCGATTCCACTTATCCTCCTCTCTTCGTCCGGAGAAACGGTCGTGGGAGAAGACGCGAATCTCTTCCGATTCCAAATTCCCAAGCCAATCAAACATTCTCATCTCCTCAAGGCTTTGCTGAAGGTAACCGGAGTTGCGGACCAGCAGGCGCAAAAAAATCCGGAAAAAAAGTTGGACAGTGGTTTGGCCGCAAGACATCCGCTCCGCATCCTGCTTGCCGAGGACAATACGGTGAATCAAAAGGTCGGGATGCTGATGCTTTCCCGCTTCGGATACACCGCTGACCTGGCCGCCAATGGTCGCCGGGCGGTGGATGCCATTGGGAAGGCCACTTACGACCTGATTCTCATGGACATTCAAATGCCAGAAATGAATGGCGTCGAAGCCACTGCCATTATTCGGCAGAAACTCGGCTCAAAGGCTCCCCTTATTTTTGCCCTGACCGCTGAAGCGCTCGAGGGTGACCGGGAAAGATTTCTAAGCCTCGGATTCGACGGTTATCTGAGCAAGCCGCTGCAAGCTCACACGCTTCAGGACGTACTGAAGACCATCAAGCCCCGCGTTTAGTTTTTTTGTTGGTAGCCATCGATCGCCGGGCGACGGTGCAGTCTGTCATGCTCTAAATCACCGCCGCTAAATGCCGACGCTGTCGCCTAAAACAGATCGCGCAAAGAAGTCCGCCAAACAGGAGCCAGAGCGGAAGAAAAATAAGGCTGCGCGTGACCGCGTCCTGCGTACCGCCTCCATCCCGAACCGTCCTGAGCACAAGGGCAAAGACGAGACTGATAAATCCGTAACCGAGATTGAAGGCAACGCCTTTGAAAGAAAGCACTGTCGCGCGATGGCTCGAATCAACCAGTGCATTCAGGTAATACGAGATGACATATCCGAGTGCCATCATGGCCCCCGCCAACGGCAGAATAAAAATGATACCCCAATAAGTCCAACGGCAGGCCACGCCGATGAGACCTGCCAGAACAATAATTCCCAGGAGGCCATAATTTCGCCCCACCGAGTTGGTCGCCACCATTCGCCGGGCAACCGGTGAGATGACCAGCCCAAGACCTCCCATGAGCGCGCCGATCAAGCCAAAGGTCGCTTCCGGAATTTCGATTACCCGGAAATAGGAACTCGAAAAAGTCAGGAAAAGTCGCACAACGCTATCCATCAGCACTCCAGCCGTAATCACGAAAAGCGCCACTGGTGTCTTCACGATCCATGTTCCTGCGTTAACTACCAGATGCCACGCCGTGACTTCCGGCCCGCTTGAATCCTTGTTCTCGGGCACAACATGGGTTGCTCGCACTCCAGGCTCCCGCAAGCCAAGGGCAATCCAGAGTGTCAGCAGAGCGGTAATGAGATTGAGATAAATCGGAAAGCGAAGAGTCAAACCTTGATCGACATGGAAATTCAATCCGAAGAATGAGAGAAGATGGCCCACGAAAACCGGATCGTAGACCGCTCCTCCAACGAGCATCGCGATAACCATACCCACGCCCTGCCAGCGCATGACCTGGTCCAGCACCTTGGGCCATTCGTCGGACCTGCCCCGCTCCGCCAACGAATCGAAAACCAACGCTTCATCCGCTCCGCTCGCCATGCCCTCCGCCATGCCGCTCAGGACACGATTCGCCAAGCAGCAGAGCAAAAGAACAATGCCGCCATTACGGGGCGCCGCGCTCAATAAACTCATTTCCAGCACCATAAAAGAAGCCGCCGCCACCACGAGAGGCTTGCGACCGATTCGGTCGGCCAATACACCCGCGGGCAAATCGGTGAAGACAATCGCCAGCGCCCACGCAAAATTAAGCAGCGTGTATTCGGTCGCACTCAGGCCCAGATCGAGAAACAGAACGGCGAGGACCGGATAGTAGAAGCGCGAATTGAAGAGGACACGAAAAAGGACGAAGCGCCGCCAGTTTTGGTCGGTATCACTCATACCCTTGCGCAACTCATCCATCATTTCTTCTCCATGAGTCAGAAGCTGGCGAAAATAACGGACTAAGTCGCGTCCTTAGTTGATTCCATGGTAGCCGTCGCGGGCTCCGCGACGGTCCGGCGCAGAGCCCGCGACGGCTACCAACAACCGATTAGGTGGTCATCCTTCCATAAAGAATCAAGAATCCATTTTGGAACTCTTTGGACTTCCTTAAGCCTTCTCGCGGGGCGTAATCCAGAGATGAACGATCTGATGTTTCCGCAGGACGGTCAGGCGCGATTTACGATTCGGCTCCCGCAAAACCAGCAGGCGATGCAGTTCATGAACCGAGCGCAATTCCTCATCATCCAGCCAGATCAGGATGTCATTTACTTCCACGCCGGCCTCGGCCGCCGCCGAATCTTTCTCGATCGTGTGAACGAGAATACCGGAACGCTGGCGTAATTGATGGAAGCGGGCAACCCGCTCGTGGATCGAAACATCCTGGCCGGCAACGCCAATGAAACCGCGCCGAATCCGTCCTTCCTTAATCAACCAACTCGCTACGAATTCAGCCGTCTTGCTCCCAATGGCAAAGCAGATTCCCTGCGCTGCTGGAATAATGGCGGTATTAACGCCGATGACGCGGCCTCGCGTATCGAGCAGGGGACCACCCGAATTACCGGGATTCAAGGCCGCATCGGTCTGCAAAACATTATCGATCAGCCGCCCCGTGCGGGCGGGAAAAGTGCGGCCCAGAGCACTCACGATTCCGGCGGTCACCGTATTGTCGAGGCCAAGCGGATTACCAATCGCGACGGCAATCTGCCCAACCGTAATCTTCTCCGAGTCGGCAAAACGGAGATAATGCAAGTCGGGCAGATCGATGCGCAAGACGGCAAGATCTGTGTCGGGATCATCTCCGATTATTTCCGCATGCGATTCCCGGCCATCTGGCGTTTGCGCCCGCACCTCGTCTGCCCGATGGACCACATGACTATTGGTCATCACGAAACCATCCGGCGAAATCAGGAATCCTGATCCACTCCCTCCTCCACCTTTCTTTTCGGATCGAGCTTGAATATGAACGACAGCAGGTCCGGCCTCACGAACAGTTGACGCTACCGCTTGGGAATAGGCATCGAGGAGATTCAAATCCGACGCAGGCGTGACTGACTTGGACAAAGATTCGGTTAAGGAATCACTGATCAACGGAGCATTCATGAAGTAGACTACGCTACCGCAAGTGATTTGCAAATGGTGCCCGATCACGATTTAAAATCAATGCCTACATGGACTGGTGAACACCTCAAATAGGAAACTAGCCAAAATCTATCTTTTCATTTAGAGTTTCACGATTCGATAGAAGTAACCCCCTTGGAGGTAAAGGAATGAAATCAATCGTCTCAGCTGTCTATCCCTATAAAATAGCCAATATGTTGATCAGTACGGCCTTGTGCTTACTGGTAGTAACTACTTCCTGCATCGGTGCTCCCAACACGACTCGTAAAGAAGGAACGGACATCGCGATCACTCCAGTCGTGGCCGAACAGACTGATAACTCGATCTGGACACGATCCTGCCTGTTTGGAGATTGGGATGGAGAAAGAACCAATCTGGCCAATGAAGGCGTCACTTTTTATTTCAATAATATCGGCGATCTTCAAAGCGATGTGACTGGAAATCAGGAACATCACGTGACTTACGATGGTCGTTTTCGCGGCATCGTCGACATTAATTTCAAGAAGCTTTCTGATATCGACGGCGAGTTTTTCTTTACGGCGCTCTGGCAATATGGGCGCAACAACACGGCCCAATATCCTGCCGGGAGCGGTGCGTTCGGTAATCCTTACCACGTCAACACCTTCACCAGTAGCGTCGGTGGTGAAGAGAGCGAACGCATTGACCAGATGTGGTACCAACAAGGTTTTGCCGACAATATGTTCAAGGTCAAATTCGGCCAAGTGGCTGCATCGAGCGAATTTGGCGCGACTGATTTTTATGACGTTTTCGTCAACGATGAATTGGCCTACGCACCCGATGCTCTCTACAACATCCGCCAGTCGTTCAGCCCCGCGGGCAAACCGGGAATTATTTTGTGGGGTGATCTTTCTGATGTAGCCAAGGGGCTCTACGTCAAGGCGGGCGCATTCAGTGCTTACGTCAATCCCTATCGGCCCGATTCCAACGGGGTCTATTACAAGGACCAATTCAATCACAGCATGACCGCCGCGTTCGAGGTCGGTTACATCGAACCCGATGCCATTTATGCCGGCACTTATAAAGCAGGCCTCAACGGGAACGAGATCGGTTACGTCAATCCTTACACGGGAGAAACCTACCGGGGCGACTACAATGCCTACGGCGTCGTCGAGAAAACGGTTTATCATCCCACGGGACCCGATGGAAAACTGCAAACCGCAAAAGGCCTCGATCTTCTTTCCGAGTTCATCGGCGCGCCGGGCGACCGCAATCCGCTCCAATACGAAATCACTTTTGGCGGCCGTTACACCGGACTGATTCCCGGACGCGATACGGACAAAATTGACTTTGGTGCCATCTATTCTGACGTCGGCACGGCTTACAGTTCAGCCTATCGCACCGTCTTCGGTCATGGGCTTGGTGGTGAAACCACACTGGAACTTGGTTACCAATGTAATGCCACGCCTTGGCTTGCGATCCAGCCCGATATTCAAGACATCATCAATCCCCAGGGCGACTCGAATCGGAACCAAATCCTCATCGTTGGCCTCCGCACCATTGTCCAGTTTTAATCATCGGGGAAGTTTTCAAATAACTCGACTCCCTATCTCCATTTGTTCATTTTTTTGATCAGGAAAACCAATCCATAGGAATCAACATATGAAAGACAAAATCATCCTGGTAACCGGTGGCAGTTCGGGCATTGGCAAAGCATGCGCGCTCGCCTTTAGTCGCGCTGGCGCAATCGTGACGATTGTTGCCGATATCAACCAGGAAGGCCTCGATCAAACCGTTTCCGAAATGGAAGGCGAGGGGCTCTCGATCCGCCTCGACGTCTCCAAACCCGACCAGGTGAAAAATCTCATCGATGAAGTCGTCCGTAAATATGGTCGGATTGACTGCGCGGTCAATAATGCCGGTGTGGAGGGAACGCTCGCACCCACGACCGATTGCACGGAAGAGAATTGGGACAAGGTGCTCGGTGTCAATTTGAAGGGAATCTGGCTCTGCATGAAATATGAGATTCCGCAGATGCTGAAACAGAAGGGTGGATCGATCGTCAACATGTCATCCGTCCTTGGTTTGGTCGGGCTGCCCGGCTACCCGGCTTATGTCGCCAGTAAACACGGCGTCGTCGGATTAACTAAAACGGCTGCTCTTGAATATGCGCAGACCGGCATTCGGATCAACGCGGTTTGTCCCGGCGCCGTTCGTACGCCCCTGATGAACCGCATGATTAACGACAATCCCGGCGTTATCTCGGAAGACTTGCTCGTCTCGCTCGAACCCATCGGACGCGTGGCCAATCCCGAGGAAGTGGCCGACGCCGTTGTCTGGCTCTCATCTTCGCAGGCTTCTTACATCACTGGTGTTGCCCTGCCGATCGATGGTGGATTGAGCGCGCGCTAATCCGTGAAGACACATCCACATACCGGTCCGCTCCATTTCGGTGGAGCAGGTTTGGTTATCACGATCCTCCTTCTCGGAATTCTTCCGGTACTTCGCGCGGATGATGTCTCCATTCGCTCTATCGCTTTGGCTTCTCCCAAAGAGAAGCCCCTTATGCGCAATTTCATCGGAATCAACAGCCATATCGCTTTCAAGGGCGACCTTTATCAACCGGTTTGCAGCATGGTCCGCAACTATCATCCCATGGTCTGGGACAACCGGAAGGATACTTCTCTGCCCACCCTGTTCCCGATGAGCCGTGAGGAAATGAAGGACGGGATCATCGACTGGGGTAAACTCTACGGCGGTTGGAAAGCGCACGGATTTACCATCGATGCCTGCCTTCAGTTCGATCTCCTCAAACCAAGTGCATGGAAAGACATGGAGAAGGACGCCTACGCGTACGGCGAGTCGTATGCGAAATATTTCGGGCCCTCCCATCAGAATTTGGTCGTGGCGACGGAAATCGGGAACGAACCTTCCGATTACGATGACGCCACTTATCGGAAAGTTTTCGAAAACATGGCGAAGGGAGTACGTGACGGCGATCCGAAGTTGAAAATTGTCACTGCCGCCATGACGTCTGGAAAATCAGATGAACACGCGAAGAGCCTCTCCTCTCTGAAGGGATTGGAAAATCTCTACGACGTCCTCAACGTTCACACCTACGCCTTGACGGGGATATTCCGCGCTACACCTATCCGGAACATTCCGGCATTCCCTACCTCAAGAAGATTAATGAAATGATCGCTTGGCGCAACGCGCATACTCCCGGCAAGGAAATCTGGGTCACGGCTTTCGGCTATGACGCGAGCACCAAACCAGCGCCCCCGGATTCCAAATGGGTGGGTGCAACCGACACGGAGCAGGCCCAATGGCTGGTCCGATCCTTCCTCGTCTTTTCCGCCATGGACATCGACGAAGCCAGCTTCTTTTATTTCGACGATGATGATTTGCCTGGCCTGCACAATTCTTCAGGTATCACGCGTCATTTTCAACCCAAGCCTTCTTTTTACGCCCTGGCCCACCTTCAGAAAACACTCGGTGACTACCGTTTCTCCAAGGTCATCAACAGCGATAAAAATCTTTACGTTTACGAATATGTGAACCCCGACAAACCGGGCGAACCCATCTGGGTGGCATGGTCGCCCACCGGTTCACAGCGGGAAGACACTCAAAAAATTTCCATCACCGGCAAGGCAATCAAGGCCGAGCGCATGCCGTTGAAGGAAGGGGATGCCGAAGCCGTTAACCTCAAGGATGACGGCGGCGCGGTGGAATTTACCATCAACGAATCACCCACCTACATCTGGCTCAAGCAGTAAATCAACGGGATGATAATGGATAGCCCTTGACCGCCGGGCACATCCATTATTTCTGCGTAAAAAGCACACACACGGGAGCGCCGACCTCTGTGCTTTCATCCGTCAAAGCCAACTGCCCCGTCTTTGGATCGATCTTGAAAACGGCCAGTCGGTTATCCTGTTGACCGGCTGCAATTAACCAGCGTCCCGTCGAATCGAGTGCAAAACTGCGTGGACTCTTGGTTGCCGAAGAAATGCTCTGAGTGAGGGTAAGCTTGCCGTCGGGAGCAATGGCAAAGACCGAAAGTGTATCGCAACCGCGATTCGAAACATAAAGCCATTGCCCGGATGGATGACAGGCGATCTCCGCCGCGGCGACACCGGA
>Ga0207048_10137_pt1 | contig 23454 bp, 17 predicted proteins | sample Alteio_BWMinCont_65_FD_153301 | JGI IMG/M metagenome (GOLD analysis project Ga0207048, IMG submission 153301) | Enriched cells from forest soil in Barre Woods Harvard Forest LTER site, Petersham, Massachusetts, United States -... | ecosystem: Environmental > Terrestrial > Soil > Temperate forest >...
TGCTGCGCCCAATACAAGTATTGCTCCCCCAGGCTGGCGTGATCGCTTGGCTGTGTTTAGCGCCAATTGGCTTGATACGCCATTTGGGCGTCAGTTAGTAGCTGAAGAAGACAGGCATCTCTTGGACCAGTGTGGAGTCAATGATATGCGCGGCAAATCTCTGTTTTTTGCGGCTCGCGTAGTGTTGGCAATTAGCTTGCCGCTGCTCGGTTTACTGTTATTTGGGCGGGGAGGGGTTCTTTCGTTATTGTTGACGCTGTTTTTTGGCATAGCGTTGGGTTATATGCTGCCCAAGTGGGTAATGCGGCGCGTCGCGCGCAAGCGCCAGCGCTTGGCCGCTGAGGAGTTGCCTTTGTTGATCGATTTGTTGCGCTTGCTGCAAGGGGTTGGTTTGTCAGTCGACCAAAGCCTTCACGTGATTGAAAATGAATTTCGTAATGTTCTTAAGGTGTTAGGAGAAGAGCTAGCTATCGCCGGCCGTCAATATAGCACTGGACGCAGCAGAGAACAGTCAATGCGCCGTTTCTCTACCGTATTCGACAATGAGGATTTGCAAGCAGTGTCACGCCTGCTGGTTCAGGTAGAACATCACGGCGGAGCAGTACAGGAACCGCTCAAGCAATTCAGTGAACGGATTCGCGAGCAACGCAAGCTGGAGATGAAGGAAAAAATAGGGAAGTTGACGGTGAAGATGACCGGAGTCATGGTGCTGACCTTGTTACCCGGACTATTGGTAATTACCGGCGGAGTGGGGTTCTTGGCCGTGATTCGGGCTTTATCAAAGATGGGAGCGGGGATATGACTGATTTTCAATTTTTTCCGATAAAGTCGGGTACGTCGCAGCAAGCAACTCTGCAGGTTAGGCTTTTGCCGCTTGTGTTTGTGTTCGCTTCAACGCTACTGGCCGGCTGTGCCAGTGATTCTGCGCGGGTATACGCGCAACAAAAGGAAGAAGCACAACTGCGTCAACAGGCGGAGGATAAGGCGCCAACTCCGGACAACAAAGGCATGTATCTTGGATTGATTCGGCAAATGCAGGAGCAAGGCATGTACTTCGCTTCGCTGGCCCATATCGATGCCTATGAACAGCAAAATGGCAGTACACCCGAAGTGCAGCGTTTGCGCGCCGATGCCCTGCGCGAAACACGACAAGTTGAGGCTGCCGACACCGCCTATCGTAAGTTGCTGACTTCTCCCGAAGCGGCTGCGGCTTGGCATGGTTTGGGTCTGATGGCGGCCCAGAATGGGGATTACAAGGCTGCGACGACATCGCTGCGCGAAGCGGTGAAGCGTGAACCGACGAATCCCGTGATGTTGAGCGATCTGGGTTATGCGCTGTTGCGTAGTCGCGATATCGCCGCTGCCCGGGTGCCGCTGGCGCAAGCTGCGGAACTGGCGCCTGATAATCGCAAGATGATAGGAAATCTGGCGTTGCTCTTGTTGGTTTCAGGCGATGCTGAAAAGGCGCGCGCCGTGATGGACAAGGCGAACTTGCCTGCGGACAGTCGTGCGACTGTGTATCGCTTGGCTGCGGAAATCGGCGAGCTGCAACCTGTAGTGGTTGCGGTTCAAGATTCTGCTGGCAGTTCAAAAGCGATCGTGAAGGGAGCTACCGCCACATCTGGTAAAGACGTTTCGACGTTGTCCCCCGCTACACCCTTCCAGTCGATGCTGGATCGCTTTGGTAACGGTGGCTGAATTTCATGCAATTAAATTTTTACTCAAGAGGTATGCAATGAAAGCGCAAGGGATTTTCTGTCAATGCATTCTGTTTGTCAGTTCCGCATTACTGGTGGTAGCGGGAGGGACTGATGCGCGTGCTCAGACCACATCGCCGCTCACAGGCAAGCTGTTGCCAGAACCTGTAGCCGCCATGACAAACGCATCAGGGTCGACGGTTTATCCAGCGGTCGTCAGCGCCTCTTCCGCTCCACGGACGACCACCGCCGCATCTGCCCAGGTACCAGAAGCATCTTCCTCGGCAGAGCAGGAAGCAGGAATACGCGTCGGTGATGTCACGCGTACCTTACTGCAAGCACAAGCGGATGGCCGTGTTGCCGGTCCTCGATTGCCAATGTTGGGCGTGACGGCCGACGCTAGCTGGCAGCGCTATCTGGATAGCTTCAAACATCCGTTGCCGGAATTTTATGAAGATAAGGTATCGAAGAGCAGCTCAAACTAACCATTTTGAATGCGGATAACGATATCAAATCGGCGCCTACTAACATGAACTTACGTTCGAATACCGATGGTGATCAATCTTCAGTCATGCGCCAGCAACGGTTTGAGGCTGGTTGCCAACGTGGATCGATTGCGGTCATGGCTGCGATTTTCTTGTCCATAATTGTCATTTTGTTGTCGTCAATTGACATTGGTTATTTGTTTTATATGAAGCGCGATTTGCAAAAAACGGCTGACTTGGCGGCGCTCGCGGGTGCTCAGAAACTTGCTGGTATGCAGTTATTTGCCAGCACAAATACGACATGTGCGGCGAGTGACGACCCTGTCCTTGCAGCCATTGGTAATGCTCAAGCCAATGGTTTTTCGACACTGGCGCCCAATTCGATGTCAAATGCTATTACCGTAACGTGCGGTCGTTGGGATCCGGTATTAAATTTATCCTCGGCACCAAACTATTTTTCCACTCCCACAGCCGGAATCAGTTTGAATGCCGTGCAAGTGGTTGTATCGCAGACTGTGCCAGCATTTTTTGGCTTGGGAGCACACACCATCAGTGGCAGAGCGATTGCGTCGATTAGCGATCCGTATGCCGCATTTTCGGTTGGCTCAAAATTATTACAGGTCAACAGCAGTGGCCTTGTACCCGGTTTGCTATCCGCATTGGGGCTTAATCTTAATGGCACTTCTCTAGTCTCCTATAACGGATTGGCCAATGTGTCAGTAACGCCAAATGGCTTGCTGCAGGCTCTGGGATTCCAAATACCTTTACATGCTGATATCGGGACAGTTACCCAGATATTGCAGGCTAATACATCAGGTTGCAGCAATGGCATGTGTACTTTGCAGGCATTGTTGGGGGCCATCACCACCGTTGGCGGCCAACAGGATCTGGTGAGCGCACTTGGTGGCTTGACGGTGGGGCAGTTAAACGTGATGGTGCCGCTTCTATCTGATCCAAATACCGGACAGGGTGGCTTGTTTACCTTAATCAATGCTGCTGATGCCCAGTCCGCGTTGAACGTGAACTTGAATGCTTTGAATGTTCTAAACACAGCGATAGGGGTAGCGAATAGTCATCGCTTCGGCACTATAGATTTAGGATTGACTCTACCCGGTATCGCATCTGTGACAACGATGGCTGGCATAGTAGAACCACCTTCAATTGGCATCGGCGGTGTTAATACGACGGCCTTTACTGCTCAGGTTCGGTTGTATATCCGGATTCAGAGCAATTTGTTAAATCTGGGGCTGATCATGGTTGATCTGCCGATCATCATTGACGTTGTCAACGGCTTTGGACAGATAACGAAAATGTGTGCCGTAGGAGATAGAGACCCCAGTGGGAATGACACAGCCACAATTGCTGTGCAGGCGCCAATTCTTAGTCTATGTGCGGGCAGTATAAATGGTGCCGTTGACGGTGCGACAGTTTTTTCGACCAATGGTGCTTGTAAGCAAAACCTGCAAAATTGGCCGATGGTAAACGTGCTCGGCGGCGCGTTGATGGTAAATAAAGCGATCTCAGTTGATGCATTGCCGAATACCTCACCACCCCTGACCTTGATCAAGGGGCAGACCTCCACAACAGCAAATAATAATTTGCAGATTGGTACGACCGTGACCAATTTCGCAACCGCGCTGATTAATTCTTTAAATAGCGCATTACTGGGTAATCTTTTGAACCTGGTTCTTGCTCCGGTTGTACCTGTTCTAACTGTACTATTTCAGTCGATCTTGAATGGTTTGGGCGACGCCGTTGCGTCACTTCTTAACAGTTTGCTCGGTATCCAATTGGGTTTGGTCGATGTCAGTTTGCTAGATCTGAACTGTGGCAGCACTAACATCAAGTTGGTTTACTAATTAAATGGATATAAAGAATAATTTTAATGTGATGGTCAGCGAATGCCTCAAGCGGTTTTTTCAATATGAGAGGCTGACACATCTGAAATTGGCTTTGCCTGTGATCCAACCGGCAACGCGGGCCGGAGGCTGAAAAGAAATGACCATGCAAAACAAACCTTTGCAAGAAAGTCTCGACATATACGTCTGGGAAGGTAGTTCAGATATTGCCGACCGGATTTCGCAATGTCTGGCGAGTTTCGATATTGAAGTGATTCGTGCCGACGGCTTGCCGGTGACGCGTGATCAGGTGTCGTCGCGGCCGTCGCTGGCGGTGATTTCGGTGACGGTGATCGAGCATGCCGAATTTTCTGTCGACGCCTGGCAGAAATCCCACGGCATGCCGGTGATCTGGGTAGCTGAAGTCGGACGCACGGCCAACCCACGCGTGTATCCAGTCGAATATTCGCACATCCTGATGCTGGATTTTACTTGCGCCGAACTGCGCAAGCTGGTGTTCCGCCTGGCCTCCGAGCTGCATGCCAGCGCCAGCGCGGATCGTTCGCCACAGCCGCTGATTGCGCAATCCGAATCCATGCAGATGCTGGTGGCCGAGGCTGAAGCCTTTGCCGATTGCGAATCCAGCGTGTTGATCATCGGCGAAACCGGGGTCGGCAAGGAACGCATCGCGCAGCTTTTGCATCAGCGGCACGGCCGTTATCGCCACGGACCGTTTGTCGCCGTCAACTGCGGCGCCATTCCGGATGGCTTGTTCGAGTCGCTGTTTTTCGGGCACGCCAAAGGCGCGTTCACTGGCGCCTTGCTGGCGCATAAAGGTTATTTCGAACAGGCTGACGGCGGTACCTTATTCCTTGATGAGATCGGCGATTTGCCGTTGTACCAGCAGGTCAAGCTATTACGCGTGCTGGAGCAAAGCACGGTCACCCGGCTTGGTTCGCAAACTGAGGTCAAGCTGGATTTCCGCCTGGTGGCGGCGACTAACCGCAATTTGCGCGAGCAGGTGCAGCAAGACATGTTTCGTGCCGACTTATATTATCGGCTGGCAGTAATCGAGCTGCGCGTTCCTAACCTGGAGGAGCGCGGCAGGATCGACAAGATCGCGATTTTCAACACGTTGCTGGCACAGACCTACGATCAGATCCCGCAACCGCCAGACTGGCTGCTGGAGCTGGTGGCCGAGGCGAAATTCGCGGGTAACGTGCGCGAACTGCGCAACGTGGCCGAGCGGGTAGGCATCATCTATCGCCAGTTGGGCGTCTGGGATCGTGTCCGCATCGATCGCGTGTTTGATACATTGGGGACCATGGAGCGGGTGAACGAAGGTAGCGACCTGACAGCCGTACGGAAAAAATGGGACCTGGCCGAGCGCAGCAGGATTCTTTCCATGCTGGATGCCAACGGCTGGCGGCGCCAGGATACCGCGCATGCATTAGGTATCAGCCGTAAGGTGTTGTGGGAAAAAATGCGCAAATTCCAGATTGCGGACACAGAAGCCATCGGCGAGGCCGAATAATTGGGTATGATAGAGTGCTTAAATGACAATAAAAATGGTTTAAGTAAAAACAATGCCCAGCAACAACAGGATTGCAGATAAAATTGGCCATCAGCTGTAACTCATACCGACAAAACTAAAGTTAGCGAAGGAATCAGGGGATGAAATTAAATGTACGCAAAGCGGTCCGCGGTTTAGGACTCGGAATGCTCATTGCAGGTTTGTCGCTCAACGCACTAGCGCAATCGTCTACAGCCACCCCCGCGCCGACAGCCGTTTCAACCACTCCGGCCACTGTTGCCGCTAAGCCTGCGGTGGTGAGTGCCGCCACCAATGCCAACAGTACCATCAGCGAGTTGCAGCAATTGATGCAGAGCCAGGGCGTGAGCGAATTGCGTACTACCTATAACGGTAACTACGGCGCCAGCCAGTTGTTCAAACCGGACACCCGTACTTATTATGTCGCATTGTTCCAACAAAAGAATTTCTGGCGCGTCGTAAAAACCAAGTCGGAAACGCAGGCCGAGCAGGTCTACAAGAGTTTCGTCGGCCAGACCGAGAAGCTGGCTGAGGTAGATATCCGCCGCATCAAGCTGGAAGCGGAAAAGCAATACACCGAGCAACTGATCGCGGCTCAGGAAACCAGGCTGAACGCTTTGCAAAACGATCTGGTGGTTCAGCAACAGCAAGAACAGAACGTCGCGGTCCAACAGGATCAGGCACGTCAGCAAGCGCAACTGCTGAGCAGCAAGCAGCAAGCGGCAAGCAGCGAATTGCAGGGCTTGCAAAGCCGTATCCGTACACTGGAAGCACAGCAAACCGTACTGGATAGCGGCAATTTCGGCAACGCCAAGACTAGCAAGAAATAACGCCGGCAATATCGGGCCATTCGATGCCTTGTTTAGCCGTTACTCGATCGATAGCCTGACCTTCTTCGATATTCGCACCGGCCGGAATGTGGCAGAACGGTCGCTGGGACGCGTGTCGACGGGGAGCATTCGCACTATCTCTTTTAGCCTGTTCCCGGACGGAGCTCCGGCGCACATGAAGGGCTACCGCCATTGGCTCGACACACTTTGCCGTCTGCTCCGAGTATCCTGGCGCAGGACATGGATCGGCCGTGTACGATCCGCAGCGTTGATGGTCGAATGCTGGTATTTTTCGTATCGAGTACGTTGATGGAAGATATTTTTCCCGATGCCGCTTCTCTGCATGGTCGCCGGGTTGAAGCGGCCGCTCAACTAGTCCGCTTTCCGCATGTGCCTGTGAAGGATATCGCCTATGGACTAGGGTTCAATAATGCATCGAGCTCTACACGCGCGTTTCGCCGAACCTATGACATGGCCCCGCAAGAATTGCATGGATATGCTAAGTGGCTCGGGTAAGGGCAAGCGAGATCGGAAAATTATTCTTCCTGCGGTTCCAGCTGACGGAAACTCGACCCCGCGCGATCGGCGCCGCGGGTCAATGTTGTTCGATTATTCGCTCGAACGCTTTTTTTGTCCGGGTGATGCTGTCCGTCTTTTCAAGTAAGCACGTGTCATGTTGAAGCGCAAGAATCAGCGCGTACATATCAAAGACCAACTGTTCCGGATCGGTATCGGCTTGGAGCTGGTCCAGCTCGATTGCCTGCCGCACGTTAAGCTCCATGGCTCGACGCCACCTAAGTACACCGTCTACGAGTTCATTACGTATCGGGCCCGGACGGTTGTCATACTCGGCTGCGCAGCTGAGATAAAGACAGCCGGCAAACTTGCGGGAACGGACAGCCAGTACGCTGTAGTAAAACAGGGATCTTAACCGCGACAAGCCAGTCCTTACATGCATCGATGGCTGGAGGACATGCTTGTCGAACTCGCAGCGATACTTTTGCAACACCGCCAGTTGCAAGTTGAGCCTCGATCCGAAGTGCGCGAAGATCCCGCTCCTGCTCATTTTCATTGCCCGGGCAAGTGTACCCATGGACAGTGCTTCTAAACCCGCGTGGCTTGCAATATCGAGCGCCTGGTGAACAATCGCGGCACGCGTCAAATCCGCTTTTTCCATGATGTACCTTTGAATACCGGAGAAAACGCAATGTCGGCTTCCTCCCATTTTCATAGCGGGAAGTCTAGTTGATACGTTGGGACCAGGCTTAACGCGACAGAACCGAGCGTTTCCACTCGTTTCCGTCGTTCCTGCAACTGCCAGCTTAAAATCTGGTTCGTAAGCCGATGCCCACTCCGTTGCGGGTCGAGGCGGCATTGGGCATGCCCGCTCCGAGGCTGGCGCCGGCAAACGGCATTATCCCGTTGCGGTCCTGAATTTCACCGCCGGCCAGAGAGGTACGGTCGATTTCAATATAGACGTCGGTTCGTTTGGACAGGTTGTAATCTGCGAGCGCATAGAGGGTCGACATTCTGCCACTGTCACCCGCGGACGAGACGTTTTTAATCGTGTCGTTCATATAGCCGACGGTGAGGCCGACAGCTGGCGCCACCTGATATAGAACACCCGCGGTCCATACCCCATCGGTACGCTTGAGTGTATTGCCGGCGTTGGAAAGCATGGTGGTGTTGGCAAGTGCCCCGCCACTATTGGATGCCGCTTTTGCGAAACCAGGGTCACGCGCGGCGTTGAAGTATTGCAGGTACAGCGTCACGGGACCTGCAATATATGTTCCGCCCAGACCGGCTACCTTCAACTGCGCAGAGTGGGCGTCCTTGGATTGCTGATAAACGCCGCCGATGCTAAGCGGACCTTGCGTATAACTCAGTGCGCCACCGGTAGTTGCGCCAATGCTGGTATCTCCGGCCTGCTCGCCGACCGAGTATTGCAGTTTAGCCGTGAAGGGGCCAAAGCTCTTGGTGTACTTCAGCGTATTGTCAAAGCGAATACCATAAAGAGCACAAGACCATGAGTTTTCCGTAAAGTTGCCGCTCCACAGAGGATCGTAGCTGCCTAGTATATTAGCGGCGATGCCGGATTGGCGCCCGATGTAGAGTTCACCCAAACTCGTATCCTTCAGGCCAACGTATGCCTGACGGCCGAAGAGCTGGCCTTGCTGGTCAAACCCGCCATTGTTACTCAGAAAGCCGTTTTCCAGCAGGAACACGGCATAGGTCCCGCCACCCAGGTCTTCCGATCCCTTGAATCCCACGCGTGAACCTTGAAAGGCCCCTCCCATCATGGCCGTTTGGCTCCCTAAGGTGTGATTTGATGTCACCTGGTTGTTCGTGTAGCGGATGGCGGTATCGATCACGCCATACATCGTGACGGTTGTTTGCGCATGAGCCGCAGCGGAAAATGCGCCCAGTACGGCAAGTGCCGGCAGTATTTTTTTCATGAAACAGTCTCCAAATATTTTTATAAGATTTTTGTAAGAACGTTGAAAAAGCGTTGAAAAAGCGTTGAAAAAGTTACGAGATTATTTTTCCTTCCTTGAGTGATTTTGGATGTGGCGCGCTACCAGAGAGTGCCAGCCACGAAGAATGAGCGGTCAGAGGCGAGGAATGGCAGATACTTCAAGCAGCTATTTCACAAAACTTGCCGACTGCAACCGCCCCTGTGAGCCTTGCCGATATTGCTCGATCAGCAGTTTTTTATAGAGCTTGCCGGTCTGATGCCTTGGCAGCGAGGCCACGAAGTCGACACTGCGCGGCACCTTGATCGGGCCCAGGCGCTGGCGCACATGTTGCGCCAGTGCTGCGGCAAGCGATGCGCTGGCATCAGCAGGATCGAGAAGCTGCACGACAGCTTTAACCTCCTCGCCGAACTCTTCGTTTGGCACCCCGAACACGGCGACGTCCATTACGCGCGCATCCTCCAGAATGGCGTCTTCAATTTCCTGCGGGTAGATATTGACTCCACCCGAGATGATGGTGAAATCCTTCCGGCCGGTCAGATAGAGGTAACCGTCCGCATCCACATAGCCGATGTCGCCGAAGGTGCGCCATCCTTGCCGGCTACAAATTCGCGCGGTTTTTTGCGTATCGTTCCAATACTCGAATTCGGTGGTACTCGCGAAGTAGACATCCCCGATGTTGCCAACCTGAACTTCCTCACTGTCATCTCCAAGGATATGGACGGCGCAATTGATCGGTCGGCCGACGGAGCCTTCGTGCGCCAGCCACTCCACCGCTGAAATGTGAGTAGAGCCGATGCCCTCGGTACCGGAATAGTATTCGTCGATAACGGGTCCCCACCAGTCGATCATGCGGCGCTTCAGGTGTGCAGGGCAGGGCGCTGCGCCATGGATGGCATGACGCAGCGACTCGGTCCGGCATGCCGCGCGCTGTTTAGCCGGGAGTTGTAGCAGGCGGTGGAACATGGTGGGTACCCACAGACTGTGTGTGCACTTGTAGTCCCCGATGGCAGCCAGTGCGCGTTCCGCATCAAAGCTCTCAAAAATCACACAGGTCGCTCCGTAGTTCACGGCCGCCGACAGGAAACGGTTCGGTCCACTGTGGTAGAGCGGGCATGGGGAAAGAAATACCGATGATGCCGTGAGCGCATAAACCTGCGCGACGCCAGCGTTACGTGCGTCGATGGCATCGTATGATCCTTCGAACAACGGTTCGCGCACGCCCTTCGGGCGACCGGTGGTACCGGACGAATACAGCATCTCGCGCCCGGGTGACGGTTCGACGGGCAGCGTCGTCGAGGCCGCCGTACGGATTGCTTCCCAGTCTCGCAGCTTGCCGTCGCGCATACCGATACCGAACAGATTGATGGGCTGGCCGGCTTTGGTGGTGAGTTCCATGGCGATGACCTCCGGTGCCGGATGCGCATCGGCGGAAATGATAGCTACCGTCGCCCCGGCGTCCTGCAGGATGTAGCGGAAATCATCAGCAGACAGTTTGGTGGACATCAACGTGTAGTACACGCCGATGCGTTGCGCCCCGAATATCAATGACAACAGCGCTGGCGAATTCCCTACGCAGATGCCGATGCAATCGCCTCGCCGCACCCCTTGCGCGTGCAGAGCATTGGCAGTTTGATTCGCTGCGGCTTCGAGTTCACGGTAGGAAAGCGTGTGCCCGCTCGGTAGGAAGACAGCAGCGATCTTTTCCGGGGTAGCTTTCGAAACATTGCTCAAGTGGTACATAAAACCCTTTCATTTGTGTCGGACCTGGCAGGCCTGCCGCCGGTGTGATTCCCTTCGACAAACTATTTCATACCGTTGTGGCTGCGTCCAATGACGGGTTGGAACTTATTGATGTACGAATGGAATATATGCGGACGCCGTCCGCAGTACAGGGAAGAGTCCGGGTGGCTGCTGGTATACGGGTAGTCGGGTGAGGACTGTCTGTCGTAGAATGTTGCGCTTTTGGACGATTCAACTATTTGCCGCATGCGCAACAAACACAACAACAACGCCAGCTGAGGCGCGCCAATTCATGCAAGGTCGGCATCAATAAAACAAAAACACGCATTGGACGAAGCTGAAGCGCGGCACATATAGTGGCTATTCGACACATGCGGACCTCGCGCCGCGAACCGGCTTTCCAGATTGTCGCGACATTGCGCAGTTTTTTCACCTATCAAGGAGAATCCATGGCTATTCCATCAGTCCTCAAGCAAGCACTTCGTCTTCCGATCATCGGCTCGCCGATGTTCATCAGTTCCGGCATTGAGCTGGTGGTAGAGCAATGCATTAACGGCATCGTGGGTTCGTTTCCCGCGATCAATGCTCGTCCGCAGGCGCAACTTGTTGACTGGATCGCCGAAATTCGCGAGCGCCTGGCGGCAGCACAACTGGCCAACCCGGAACGCAAGGTTGCACCCTTCGCAGTCAATCAGGTCATGAGCGAACTCAACACGCGATGGGAGGCAGATCTCACCACCATCATTCAAAACAAGGTGCCCATCATCATCACCAGCCTGAGGGCTCCGCCGCCGGAAATTATCCAGGAAGTGCATGGCTATGGCGGTTTGGTCTTTCACGACGTGACAAGCGTGCGGCATGCCAGGAAAGCTGCATCAATGGGCGTGGACGGCATGATCCTCGTGTGCGCCGGCGCCGGTGGGCAAGGTGGGGATCGCAGTCCATTCGCGTTGATCAACGAAGTGCGGCAGTTCTTCGATGGCGTCATCCTGCTCGCTGGCGCTCTTTCCACCGGGCGCGATGTATTGGCGGCACAAGCCATGGGTGCGGATCTCGCCTACATGGGTACACGTTTTCTCGCCTCGCGGGAATCGGGAGCCAGCGATTCCCACAAGGAGGAAATCATCGAGAGCTCGGCATCGGATATTATCTATAGCAATAGCTTCACCGGAATCTACGGCAATTACCTGCGGCCGAGCCTGATCAAGGCAAATCTCGATCCCGACAATCTTCCTCCATTCAGCGAGGAAACGAGGAAATACCGTAGCGCGGGAGATGGCAACGTGAAGGTCTGGAAGGATATCCGCGGCTGCGGCCATGGGTGCGGGTCCATCCACGGCAGCGAGCACGTCGCGGATATCATCGCAACACTTGAAGCGGAATATCATGAGGCCAGCGCTGAGATGAAGCGCAAGCTCTTTACCCTGGCCCCAGCCAGCGCAACGCAACTACAACTCGCCTAAGGCCGATCATGACGACTCCTTCCACAGGTATATCCAAGGCGAAGCTTGTCGGATTCGTTGCACTGGCGGGGCCGATCACGGCCGCTACGGCACCGATTGCAAGCTATCTACCGGCGTTTTACAGTGAGCATCTCGGTCTCTCTCTGGCGAGTGTGGGGCTTCTTTTCTTCTCGATGCGCGCGCTCGATTTTTTCTTCGATGTACTGGCTGGCGTGCTTATAGACCGTCGTCCGTTTGCCGGGGGGAAATACCAACCTTGGCTCATACTGGGATTGCTGGCGCTACTGGCAGGCGTGTGGATTCTATACACACCGCCACGGCAATGGGTGAGCGTACAGCTCGCTTTCCTTGGGGGGGCATTACTCTACCTGGGTTTTTCGTTTGTATCGATTGCGCATCAGGCGTGGTCGAGCGCCTTGTCCCGGAACAGTGACGACCGGGTCGCAATATTCGGGTACCGGGAGATTGCCGTCATCGTCGGCATTTTGGGTATTTTTCTGACGCCCGCTGTGGCCGAGCGTGTCTATCACGCCGATTTCGAAACCAAGGTGCACGTCATCGGTTATGCACTATTGATCGCGATTGCTATCACGGGTGTGATTAGCCTGTGGTCAGTACGCGGGAAAGATGAACGAAACTTACCTGGACAGCAGCACGATGCGGCGCATTCCCGTCACGTCACGCTGGCGTCGGTGGGACGGGTTCTGCGCGACCCAACCGTGATCAAGACCGTGTTTCTGTTCATGTTAGCCTTCTTCGCCCTCGTCAGTTCCGCATCGATGATGTCATTTCTGGTTAAAGGTATGTTCGGCAAACCCGATCTCGTTGCGCAAATGCAAGGTGTGTACTTCATCGCCGCCATGGCTTCGATCTTCTTGTGGTTGCGGATGGGCAAACGTTTCGGTGAATGGGGTACCTTGCGGGTCTCCACCCTGACCGCGATCGCGGCCCAGCTTTCCGTTCTGATACCCTTGTATGGCGGGTCTACGTGGATGCTGTTCCTGCACTTCGCGTTGACGGGGGCACACTTCGGCGCGGCGCCATTCCTGTTGCGCTCGCTGCTCGGTCGCATCGGACAACACATGGCGAACGAGCAGGGTACCGACATGCAGGGGATACTGTTTTCAACTGGTGTATTCGCTGAAAAAATAGGTAGCTCTATCGCCGTACTGTTTGCCTTCTTAATGCTGGGGTGGCTGGGATTTAATCCTGGCAACTCAACCGATCCCGCCACGCACGGCGCGCTTCTGGGTGTCTATCTGGCCTTGCCGATCGGGGCTTATACCCTTATGTCGCTCATCTTCATGATGCGGCGTCCGCTGGCAGAAGCAGGGGGATCTCGCCCGGCGCCCAATGCTTTAGCGTAGGCTTCACTGCAGTCTCGCTTCCCGTAGCGAGTCATCCTGGTGACCAATGGGCGATGGAAAAAAAATTCATCGTCCCATTGGAACCGGACGAGCGTCAGCAGCATGAAGCGCTGATTAAAGCTGATTGGCAAAGACACTCAAGCGGCAGCCAAGATACTCAATGATCAGGGCCCGCTGCCTCCGGCGCAGCTCCACTGAGGTGCCGCCTCACCATGCTGACCATGCTTCGGATGATGGGTGACGTAGTGGATTTCCGCCAGATGAAAACGTTCTCCAGAGTCAGGGTCAGGTCGTCGATATCGCATAGCGTCACACCCCTTGGTAGCAAGTGATTCTTCGCCAGGGGGTGGATGCCGACGTGGTCGTTGTCGAGGATGTCCTTGAGGATCAGGTCGAGGAAATTGGTTTCATACGTGACGGCGTCGAGCATCCCTTGCTGCTCCAGAAATACATTGAGGTTCTCGCGCACGACTGGCCAGGTTCCGGCACTGACGAGGCTCAGCGATGAACCGCGCAGGTCTGCCATTGTCAGCGAACTGCGCGACGCCAGCGGATGCTGGTCCGACAACAAGGCCCGGTATCGGATCTGTTCGATGCGGATCGCTCCCAGGCTATCTTCGACGATCGGGCCACCGCAAAATCCCACATCCAGATCGCCGTTACGGACGTAAAACATCACGTCTTGCGACGGCATCGATTCGATGCGGGCGTGCACGTTGGGGAATGTCTTGCTGAATATGTCACTCACTGTCTGCCACTCTCCGTGCCGCGAGGTGGCGCTCACGCCAATCACGAAGGGCCCGGCCAGGTCCGGGTCGGAGGCGCCGATCTCAGTCAGTCCGGCCTGGTAGTGCAAGATTGCTTCGCGCCAGTGGCGCGCCAGGGTCAGCGCAGCCCAGGTGGGGCGCACCAGGCGCGTGGTGCGCTCAAAGAGCCGCTGGTTGACACGTTCCTCGATAGCACTAATTTTGCGCGACAGTCCCGATTGCGTAATATGCAGTTTCTCGGCAGCCGAGTTGAAATTGCGTTTCTCTACCAGTTCGAGAAACGCGTAGATGTGATTGATGTTAATCATGGTCGCTAGCTAACCGCATTGGCGGTCGTGCACGCGGGCATGCATGGCGCCGATACCTGCGATGAACGCATGGCTTGTCTCCGGTAGTTTGTTTTTTTTGGGGTAGAATATACTCCCACAAACATCCGCTTCCGTCCAGCACAACGGAGCACTACCGAGAGTCTGAGCCGCTGTACAAGCCATAAGCTGCGCGCCCGCTCCGCTTTCAGCGAACCGGCAGAAGCGTCAGTCGACCGCTTTTACCATTTCCTCAACCACCTTCCTGGCGCAGCCAAGTTTTCGCATCCACTAAACAGTCGCCGCCAATCGCGCCCCTTGATCAATTGCCCTTTTCGCGTCCAATTCCAACGCTTTATCCGCGCCGCCGATCAAATGCAAATTGATGTTCAAAGATTCCAGTTGTTGCTGTAGAGCGCGCTGAGGATCCTGGCCTGCGCAAATCACAATATTGTCCACTTCAAGAACCTCAGGTACTCCGCGTATGGAAATATGCAGGCCGATGTCGTCGATACGTTCATATGTAGCGCCGGCGATCATTTCCACCTGTTTCTGTTTCAAGACTGTCCGGCGAATCCAACCCGTGGTTTTCGCCAGGCCATCGCCAACTTTATTTGTTTTTCGTTGCAACAGATAAACCTTGCGCGGCGACGCGCTGACATGAGGTTTTTTGATTCCTCCAGGATTACCGATCGTTTCATCAATACCCCATTCATCGAGAAATTTCCGCACGTCGACACTCGGACTCGTGCCCTCGCTGGTCAGATATTCCGCAGTGTCAAAACCGATACCGCCGGCGCCAATGATGGCAACCGATTTTCCAACCGGCTTTTTATCGCGCAGCACATCCAGATAATTCAACACTTTCGGATTGTCGATGCCCGGGATCGGCGGAGTCCGCGGTACGATGCCTGACGCCAGGATAACCATGTCGAAACCGTCTGCGGCCAGTTGGTCCGCCGAAGCGCGATGGTTCAGTTTCAAGGTGACGCCGGAAATCTCGATTTGTTTTTTGAAGTAGCGAATCGTTTCGTAAAATTCCTCTTTGCCCGGCACCTGCTTCGCGATATTGAATTGCCCGCCGATTTCACCGGCAGCTTCGAACAAGGTCACCTTATGCCCGCGCCCCGCAGCAACTGTGGCAAAACTAAGTCCTGCCGGACCTGCACCGACCACGGCAATTTTCTTAACGATTGCCGCCGGCAGATAGTTCAGTTCAGTTTCGTGGCACGCACGCGGGTTGACCAGGCAAGATGTTATCTTGCCGCCGAAAACATGATCCAGGCACGCTTGATTGCAACCGATGCAGGTATTGATTTCATCGGCACGTCCCTCCGCCGCCTTCTTTACGAACAAAGGGTCAGCCAGGAATGGTCGGGCCATGGATATCATGTCTGAACAGCCGTCAGCCAATATCCGCTCCGCTACGTCGGGCGTATTGATGCGATTCGTTGCCACCAGCGGAATCGATACCGCACCTTTTAATCGTTGTGTGACCCAGGCATACGCAGCGCGCGGTACCGAAGTGGCAATCGTCGGAATGCGTGCTTCATGCCAGCCGATGCCGGTATTGATGATCGTCGCGCCCGCCTTTTCAATCTCCCTGGCCAATTGAATTACTTCATCCAGGGTAGACCCTTCGTTGACCAGGTCTAGCATGGACAGGCGATAGATGATGATGAAATTTTTGCCGACCTCTTCTCGTACCTGACGAACGATTTCGATAGGAAATTTGATTCGGTTGGCATAGCTCCCGCCCCATTGATCGGAACGCTTGTTGGTGCAAGCCGCGATAAATTCGTTGATCAGATAACCTTCCGATCCCATGATTTCCACACCGTCATAGCCGGCTTTTTGTGCCAGACGTGCACAACGAACATAATCCTCAATCGTTTCTAATATTTCCGGGTGAGATAGTTCTCGTGGAAGAAATGGCGTAATCGGTGCATGTAATGCGCTTGGCGCAACCAGATCCGGGTGATTTGCATATCTGCCAAAATGCAGGATTTGCAACGCAATTTTCCCATCCTCAGCGTGCACCGCATCCGTGATCAGGCGATGCTGGGCGGCTTCTTCCTCGGTATTCAATTTGGCGCCAATTGAGAACGGACGCCCCGCAGCGTTCGGCGCGACGCCGCCGGTGACGATCAGGCCTACCTGTCCTTTAGCGCGCTCGGCGTAAAAGGCCGCCATTCGTTCGAAGCCGTTTTCCTCCTCTTCAAGACCCACATGCATGGAACCCATCAACACTCGGTTCCGCAGCGTCGTGAACCCAAGGTCCAATGGAGAAAGTAGATTCGGATATGTCGACATTAGCTTTAACCCTTTTAAGAAATCGTGCACTTCCTGAGTGCGCTAACTGCGTCTTCACTGTTCTAAAATCGAGCATGATGGCATGCTTGATTTTCAACATGACGATCGCAATCTGTTTAATTCCGATAATTGATAACGATCACTTTGTCGTCAATCGACATCAGGTTCTCACTAAGCTCGCATCTTTTCGCGTATCGATCGTTATGCAAATAGCTGTCGGAAAGACCCTGTGTGGGACATCTCCGCGGCAATAACCAGGTACAACGGAACGTCCTCTTGTGTCGAATAACACTATAAGTGTCCCGCTTCAGCTTCGTCCAATGCGTACTCTTGTTTTATTAGTGCGGACTTTGCATGAATAGGTGCATGCGATTGGAGTTGGTGCAGGCATTGGTGATAGTCCGGTGCTATCTGCGTACGGACATTGCAGAGGCGTCCTGCGCGGAGCGGCGTTCGCGAGGGTATGGCGGCGGGTTCAAACTGACCGGGGCAAAGCAGCAAGCAAACGAACAGGAAGGGTAGTGCGGAGAGGTATTGCCGAAAGTAATTGCTGGTATTTTTTAATGCGGAAAATAAAAAACGCACCCGTTCAGGTGCGTTTTTATCAAAAGCTCTTGGTGCCGAGAGCCGGAATCGAACCGGCACGCTGTCTCCAGCGCGGGATTTTGAGTCCCGTGCGTCTACCTATTCCGCCATCTCGGCAACGCGTCCGCTATTATGACTGATTTCTGCGGAGCGATCAATAGCCTTTCTGCATGAATCTATTTTTCCCTGAAGATATTAGCTACCGCCACGCCTCTTGCCAGATCGGACGAATAAACAAGATTACTTGCCAACCCGTTGGTACAAGCGGAAACGCTCATCACGATCCGACGGCCGGCGGCCGGTCCACAGTAGTTGCCAGTTGCCTTTGAATTCGCGCCAGATCGCATCGTCGGACTTGACCGAGATGTTGTCTTGGTACAGCAGGAAATCGCAATGCGGCTGGCCATATTCGCCGAACGGGATACTACCGAAATAGGCAAACGATGCGCGTTGCGCCGGGCCGACGTTGGTATCCACGCATTGTTTGACCGCAGGCAGGTGCTCATCGATTTGTGCGGCGACCCCGGCGTAGCTCTTGCTGTAATTAATCCATGGCAGCCACAAGGTGGTCAGCAGCAGCCAGCACAGGATCACGCCGCCTGAGGACAGCACCACGGCGCGCCACAAGACCGATGGCCGACGCGACAGGCGCCAGTTCACCAGCAAAATCCAGAATACCGAGCCAAGCAGGGCGATCACCAGCGCGATCAGGTTGAACTCGGGTTTAAAGCCTGGCGCCAGTTTGTAGACATTCTTGGCAATCTGCGCGGGCCAGCCGCTTTCCTTGGCGATCCAGGCCAGCCAGATAAATGCGGCGCAAGCGGTCAAGGTCATCACCGAGAACCAGTCCACCGCGTTGATGGCGCCGCGTTTCATGGTGGGCAAGCCGAACGCTGCCAGAATCACCAGCGGCGGCAGCAAGGGCAGTAAAATGCCGTCTTCCGGATGCGGATTGAGCAACAGCACTATCGTCAGGCTGATGAAAAATGCCAGCGGTAATGCGATATGCAAGGTCGAGCGTTGCTGGCGCCAGGCATATACCGCCCAGCCCGCGAAAGGCCATGCCGGCCATGCAAACCAGATACCGTATTTAAAGTAATACGATAATGCAGTCCAGGTCGGCCAGCTCAGTTGCCGCAGGTGGATGATTTCCCAGGTGGCGAAGCGACTCGTTGCGCCCGGTAACAGCACGCAGCTGGCGACGAACCAGGTAGCGGCAACCAACAATGTGACTGGCAATGTCATCAGCAGCAGATCCCTGGCGATGGCTTTTTCTCTGATCAATGCCAGCGTCAGCAAGCCGCACAGCAAGGCCAGCGGCAGTAGCCAGCCGCGGGTCAGGATCAGCAGGCCGAATCTGAGGCCGAGCATGGCCGCACTACGCAGGCTGCGTGCCTCAAACAGCCGCACCGCGATGTAGATGGAAAAAGCTACCAGTGAAACTTGCAAATTTTTGGCGGTTGGCTCGTGACTTTGCAATAGCAAACCGAGACTGCCGAGATAGATAAGGAATGCGCCGTCGGCCAGGGTACGGCCGAAGTCGGTCGGTTCCGGCTGGCCACCGAATGCCAGCCTGAGCGGTTGCGCTTCGCTGCGTCGTCCCAGCAAGTAAGTGGCGTACCAGACCGATAACGAACCGACCAGGAAAAAACCGACTGCCGGCAACCGGCCCGCGAGCGGATCGCCCAGCAGCCAGCCGAATAACTTGATGCAAATCGCGCCTATCCAATAAGTCAGCGGGCTTTCGCCGGGCATGGGCAGGCCGACGATGTTCGGCATCAGCCAGTCGGCGATGCCGCCATGGGCCATGGTCCAGGCGATGCCGAAGGCGGATGCGTCTTCATTTTTCCACGGATCGCGTCCGATCAGGCCGGGCAGGATATAGAGCAACCCCAGCGCCCACAGGCCCCAGCGTGGCAGTGCGCTGGTGGCGGAGGCAGGAAGGCGGACGGGCTTCATCACAATGGCGTCTGATCAATGTTGAATTGCTGGGTATTGTGCCGGATAGCGGGTTACTTCGCTATTGCTGAGCGTAATTTTTGTTCTTGATATTTTCAAGGAAACAACCACTTCTTTACGATTTATCAAAGAGTCAGCTGCACTGCGTTGCGGCGCGCGGAGTTCTGCTCATGCTTACTAACTCTGACAAACAAAAAAAGGCAGCCGCAGCTGCCTTTTTAAACATACGATCGAATTAAGTATTTGCGATCGAAGTCTTGGAACCGACAGTACCGAATTTCTTACGGAACTTGTCAACGCGACCGGCGGTGTCGACGATTTTGTGTTGACCGGTGTAGAACGGATGCGATTCCGACGAAACTTCAATCTTCACCAAAGGATATTCTTTACCTTCGTGAGTGATGTTTTCGCGAGTCTGGATAGTCGAACGGGTCACGAACTTGAAATCGTTCGAAACGTCGTGAAACAGAACTTCGCGGTAATTTGGGTGAATGCCGTCTTTCATAATTGCCTCTATTGAGTGGTAGCCAATCAATCACTTCGTCGGTCGTCTTGCTTCTTGACCCGATTGTCGATCACTTGCCGGGGGTGGAAAACCGCGAATTATACAATAAAACCGGATAAATCCGAATAAACCCGGTTGTGATTTGGAAAAATCGAATGAAATCAGTGCCTTGGGGCTCATTTGCCATATTGATAATTGCATTGGCCACCCGGGCGAGTAACGGCTTCACCCAAGGTGGCTCTAGGCGATTCCGGCTTTACGCAGGCACCATCTTTTGATTGCCGCTTTTGCGGTACAAATATAGTGTTGCAATTAAGCCACATATCGCCGCAGCAGTCATCCACATGCCAGGTGCACCCTTGTCGCCGGTGTACTCAATCAGGCCGGTTGCGATGGCCGGGGTAAAGCCGCCAAAAATTGCAGTTGCCAGGCTGTAAGCCAGGGAGAAACCTGCAGTGCGCACTTCGACCGGCATGACTTCAGTCAGGGCCACCACCATGGCGCCGTTATAGCTGGCGTAGAGGAAAGACAACCAGAGTTCGACCATCAGCATCTTTTGGAAACTCGGATCGGCCACCAGCCACGACAAGGCTGGATAGGAGGTCAGGATGGTGAGTATGGTAAATGTCAACAGCAGCGGCTTGCGGCCGATGCGGTCGGACAGGGCGCCCATCACCGGCAGCCAGATGAAATTCGACACGCCGACGCAAAAGGTAACCACCAGTGCGTCGGTGGTGGTGAGTTTCAATACGCTCTTGCCGAAAGTCGGCGTGTAGACGGTGATCAGGTAAAACGAGACAGTGGTCATTGATACCAGCATCATGCCGGCAACCACCAGGCCCCAGTTATCGACCATGGAGCGCAGGATTTCGCGCACTGCCGGTTTGTGCTTGCGCGCCATGAACTCCTCGGTTTCCTGCAGGGAGCGGCGAATCACAAACAGCACCGGCACAATCATGCAGCCGATAAAGAACGGCACGCGCCAGCCCCAGTCAGCGATTTGTGCAGGCTGCAGCCACAGTTGCAAGCCGAAACCGAGCGCTGCGGCAACGATAATCGCCACTTGCTGGCTGGCCGATTGCCAACTGACATAGAAGCCCTTGTTGCCGGGCGTTGCCATTTCCGACAAATAGACCGAGACGCCACCCAGTTCAACTCCCGCCGAAAATCCTTGCAGCAAGCGACCTATCAGTACCAGCAGCGGCGCGGCATAGCCGATGGTGGCGTAACCCGGTACGAAAGCAATCAGCATGGTGCCGATTGCCATCAGCGCCAGAGTGGTGATCAGGCCCTTGCGGCGGCCGACCCGGTCGACATAGGCACCCAGGATGATGGCGCCCAGAGGGCGCATCAGGAAGCCCGCACCGAAGGTCATGAAAGTCAGCATCAGCGAAGCAAATTCATCGCCGGACGGGAAAAACGTTTTTGAGATGTAAGTCGCGTAAAAGCCGAACAGGAAGAAGTCGAACATCTCCATGAAGTTACCGCTGGTAACCCGCAGAACGGTGCCGAATTTCGATGGGCTGGATTTAGTCGTCGCCATGGTGTGTTGTCGCGAAAATTTGAGGTTCGGAAGGATAGCATTTAACGGATGAGCTCGTTCAGTCTATACCTTATTATTCGGCCGTCCATTTCTGTTGTAAATCACGATCTGAATCAGGATCTTCTGCGGCTGGATTTGTGCTGTTGCACAGATGATCATATTTTTTTACCTATAAATTAATGGCATAGCAAAGACAGAATTTTTCATTTTCGCTTATCTCAACAGGGTTGCATACTGAGCCGCATACATACACCGTGAAGCATTCTCTGGTAGCTGTGGAGTGGGGCGGAGAACCGGTAAGTAGTTAAAAGAACAAGCATCGAATCAAGTGGCAATTTACAAACTAGGAACAAGAAGATGGTAACGAGACAAGACTGCATTACATTGGATCAGCGCGACGGGCTCGCAGAGTATCGCCATAAGTTCACCTTGCCGGAAGGTGAAATTTACCTCGATGGCAATTCGCTGGGCGCGATGCCAAGCCATCTGCCGGCGCGGATTCAAGAGGTGGTCGCCAAAGAATGGGGTAACGGGCTGATTCGTTCCTGGAACGACGCTGGCTGGATCCATGTGCCCAAGCGCATCGCCGCAAAAGTGGCGCGTCTGATTGGCGCTGATCCGGATGAAGTCATGGTGGCCGATTCGACATCGGTGAATCTGTACAAAGCGCTGGCCGCCGCAGCGCGCCTGAATCCGAACCGTAAAGTTATTCTGACGGAGTTGGATAATTTTCCTACCGATCTGTATATCGCTCAGGGCGTCGCGGAATTGTTCGGTCTTGAGATCCGCTATGTCGAATCGAATCTGGACGCCGTACTGGCCGCGCTCGACGACAGCATCTGCCTGACCATGCTGACGCATGTCAATTATCGTACCGGCGCGATTTATCCAATGGCGGAAATTACCGCCAAGGCGCATCAGGTTGGCGCGCTGATGGTGTGGGACCTGGCTCACAGCGCAGGCGCGGTGGAAGTCGACTTGAATGGCGCCAATGCCGATATGGCGGTTGGCTGCGGCTACAAGTATTTGAATGGCGGACCTGGCGCGCCATCTTTCATCTACGTGGCCGAACGCCATCACCAGCAAATGCGTCAGCCCTTGTCTGGCTGGCACGGTCATGCGCGGCCTTTCGAATTCGTGCTGGACTATCAGCCGGCCGACGGCATGGACCGGATGCAATGCGGTACTCCACCATTGATTTCCATGTTGGGGCTGGATGCGGCGCTGGATGTATTTGACGGCGTCGACATGCATGCCCTGCGTGTCAAAAGCATGGCGTTGGGCGATTTGTTTATCAAGCTGGTTGATGAGAAATTGTCGGAGTACGATTTCGGCCTGGCATCGCCGCGCGATAGTGCGGTGCGCGGTAGCCAGGTCTCGCTCACCCATGCGCAAGGCTACGCCATTGTGCAGGCGCTGATTGCGCGCGGCATTACCGGCGATTTCCGCATGCCGAATATCCTGCGCTTCGGCTTTACTCCCTTATATGTGCGTTATGTCGATGTCTACGACACGGTCCAGGCGCTGGCCGAGATCATGGTCAGCGATGAATGGAATCAAGCGCACTTCCTGGCAAAAAAGGCCGTCACCTGAACCAACAACGATGCGAGTAATGCTGAACGGCGTTACTCGTTTTTGCATGTGCCGCCGTTATCGGCGGCCGGGCTGAGATTGTGTCCAGCCGATGTGGCGGCACGCAAACGGCCGAACACAGAAGAAGCAGGTTTGATAAAGAAAAGGTAGTGGGTATTGATAGGAAGAGCGTGTTTAACACATAGCCAAGATTCGGCGTCATAAGCGGACTGGCAATAAAAAATTCAAACAAGAGGAGACTGAAATGAAAATCAAGGGAGCGGTTTTAGTTGGCATGTTGTTGGCAGGTGGACAGGTGGCTGCGGCCGACGGTCCGGTGATCTCAGGCTGGATCGACCTCAACATGGAAAGAATTTCTTCACCGAAGGGAAGTACCGAGCGGGTTTCCAGCGGCGGCTTGAATTCGTCGCGCCTGGTCTTCAGTGATTCTGAAGA
>Ga0207048_10138_pt1 | contig 23443 bp, 21 predicted proteins | sample Alteio_BWMinCont_65_FD_153301 | JGI IMG/M metagenome (GOLD analysis project Ga0207048, IMG submission 153301) | Enriched cells from forest soil in Barre Woods Harvard Forest LTER site, Petersham, Massachusetts, United States -... | ecosystem: Environmental > Terrestrial > Soil > Temperate forest >...
CCCCAGGAGAACTCGATCTCGACGGGAACACTCTTGCTCTCGAAGTATTTGCGAGTGACGCTGACGAGTTCAGTTGCGATGATCCGATTGCCGAGATCTTCCGCACGCAGATACGGTGAGTCCTCGGGAACAGCCAGCACCCAACGCACTTTGCCCCGGCTTTGCTTGGCGTAAATGAGGTCAGAAACTGTGACAACCTCGAGTCCGCTCTCGACGACCCAGTCAAGGCCAGTGAGCCCGGCATCGAGTACACCGTGCTCAACGTAACGAGCCATCTCCTGAGCGCGAATGAGCAGGCACTCAATCTCGGGATCGCCGGTTGTTGCGAAATACGAGCGGCCGTTCGTGAAGATAGGTAGACCGGCACGCGAGAACAGTTGCAGCGTGGCCTCCTGCAAACTACCTTTCGGAAGGCCGAGTCTAATTTTCATGGCCGCACCGTCAGTGTCTCGATGACTTCCTCACTGGTGCCATCTCGAAATAGTGGCTTAGTGAAGCAGGAACGTGTGCCCTCGGGAAAGACGAGCCCGCCTCCCTCGACCTCGACCTGCAGCAATAGTGTGTCGCGGTCGCAATCGGTGGTGGCGGCAACTAGTTTTAGCCGGTTGCCCGAAGTCTCACCTTTCGTCCACAGCTGGTTGCGAGTGCGACTGAAGAATGTAACGTAGCCGCTACCCAGCGTGCGCTGGCAGGCTGCACGATTCATAAAGCCGAGCATCAGCACCTCGCCCGATGCTGCATCCTGCACAATGGCAGGCGTCAACCCGTGCATCTTGTCGAAATCAATTTCATGGTTCATAGATCCTGCCCTCGTGCAAAAACAAAAAGCCCGCTGAGCGTTAATCGCGTCAGCGGGCTCGAATCTCCTAGGTGTCTACGCTAGCTCAGCCGAACACCTCCGCCGACGCGCCGTGTGAGCGTGATGGTGATGATGGCGATGGACCAAGCTAGTCACATGCTTACGATATCCAAGAAGATCAACGCTTGTCAAACAAATCTGCCTTTGTGGAATCGGTTCCCGGGTGCCCTGAACCTACATGGCAACGGGTCACATGCGCAGCACCTGGTCTTATCGGTCATTTTGACGGTTTGCCTTTGTCCCAGACCCGAGAAGACCTTGTCCGCCTCTTGTGGTTCAAACCCCTGCGCTTCAATTCTGACTGCGTATGACCCTGGTTTTAGCTGGGGGAAATTGAAACGACCTGCTTCGTCCGTCTTAGCGCTGCGCTTTGATCCTGTGTCATGGCTGGTTACCGTTACCATGGCTCCCGGAACAACCGCTCCGGTCGCATCAGTCGCTTGGCCTACAATCGCGCTGGTGGTCTCGCCTTGACCCAGTGCCTCTGCTGAGAGAACTGCGACAGCAACGACCAAAACAACAAGACGACTACATCCCATTTGAAAGCCTACCTCTTCGATTTTCCCCAACGAGCAAGTTTAGAATGATTAACTGTAGATGATGCTCCCTAGTTAACCACAGTTAATCAACAAGAGTCGAGTGAGTTGTGAGCGCGGGCGGATCGTTGAAGAGGAGCAGGTTAAGCCGGGCGAACTCTCATCCGTCCCTACTTGATGACTCTTACTGCCTCGGTGTTGGTGTACAGTGCCATAATGCTGTGAGTGGCATCCGCGCTTCCATAGCTTCGCCCAGACACTTTACCGGCTTCGTGAAGGAAGCGCGCGAACAAAGTTTGTGGCGACTCCGTTACCGGGCAATACCCCGAGTGGGGTCTGAAACGTGGGATACTGGGGGAGTTGGTGAAAAATCGCGTGGCTTCCAAGGAACTCGCGCGTTAACCTCAAGTAATAACAGCAGTTCAGGAATTGACGTTCCTTTCCGGTTTTGCCCGTCCACCGGGCAGGCCCCATGCTGTTGAAAGACTCAAGATTTCAGAAATCATGGGAAATTTTGGAGATAGAAAATGTCTAGCCGAGCAGAGGAAGTCGTTTGTAGGGCATCCTGACGCGGTCTTTTTTCTGCGGTAAAATAGCCGACTTTGAGCGGGCGAATTCTTAGCTTTTTCTTGGTTAGAGCATGTGGCCTCAATGCCTGACGGAGTAGTGCTCTTCGGGGAAAATTGTCGAGGAGGTTGAAACGACCTCGCAGCTCAACGGCCATAGCGCCCCATGAGCTCCGTTTCGCGCAAGGTATGGCCCTTCATGGCACGTTCGAGGTCTAGTTTGGTGGCTCCCGCCTTCAGGCTGAGCACCGTGTCGAGCGCATACAGCTTGAAATAATAGCGGTGTGGCGTACCCCGCGGCGGACATGGACCTCCGTAGCCGATCTTTCGAAAGTCGTTGCTTCCTTGCAACGCTCCGGTGGCAGCCTGTTCCTGTTTTTTCATTCCCTCTGGCAGTTCCCTCGTGTTGGCAGGCAGGTTGTATAACACCCAATGCACCCAGGTACCTGCTGGCGCATCAGGATCGTACATGATGAGCGCAAAGCTCTGTGTCGCCGCGGGTGCCTCCTTCCAGCCCAGCTGCGGGGAAACGTCAGGTCCGTCACACGTGAACTTCTTCGGAATCGTTCCGCCGTTGGAAAAGGCGGTCGTCGAAATCTGGAAAGACATAGCCCCTCCTTTCGCTTGACCAAACATTGAAAAACCGCCGAGAAGCCAGACTCCAGCGAGTATCTCCAACCCAATCAGTTTTGGCAAAAGAGCCCTATCTATGCGCTTTGCGACGAAAAATGTAGTCAACCGAGTCAGAGGCATCACCACGGTTATGATTTCCGCATCCGCTCAGTTTCCGTACCACCGATTCCAATACTCGGTTTAATCCATGTCGACGTTCAGGTATCCAAGCAGGATCAGCAGCAACATTCCCATCATCATCACAGCTGCTATTCCCAACAGCCAAAGACCTTGTCGGCTCGTGAATTTCTCAACGAATTTTTTTCTGCCTCTTCCATGGGGCGAATACTTCGACATCGTCGTTTGATCCATGACTTGAGAGAGAAGGGGGCTCTGGGATTCGCTTTGCCGGAGTCCCTTCTCTCGCGCGGGACTAGAAGTGAAACCCGATCTCAGCCGCCAGCGAGCGTGGCGTGACGTAGTGGGTTCCGCTGAAGGTCGAAAGGAAGTTGTAAAGGGCTACTTTGTTGGTGAGGTTAACGGCGGTTAACTGCAGGCTCCACTTGAACCTGTCCCCGCGGAAGAGATTGTCATCACCCACCGCAAGGTCAAACAAGTTACGCGAGGCAATGCGTGGTGGATTCTTGTCATCGTTTTCCGTGTTTGGGGCCGGTACGTTTAGTAGTGTCGATCCAAATTGCGATACGAGACATGGATTCGGGAGAGGCGTAAACGGCGTTGCCCGCTGCGTGCCGCAAAACAAACCTGACTCGAATTCTTGATCTGCTGTCAAAGGATTCCCGAAAGAATCCGTCATGGCAATGGCTGGCTGACCGTTGAGGGTTGTGGTCTGGGCGCAGTTTCCGCCGTAGCAAGGTGTCTGTCCGGCCACCAGGCCGCTGTCATACCGCCAGTTGAACCCGAGCCACGCCCCGGTTTTCCCCAGCTGATATTGCAAGTGGGTGGTCAGGTTGAACTTCTCGTCGTGGTCAATCCGGAACGGAGTGGAGGCGGTTGAACCGATCGCCACGGCAGGTACGGCACCAGCTCCGCCGATTTGGGGTGTGAAAAAACGGGCTGCGACGCTGGAGAACACAGCCAGGGCCGAGAACCCGTGGTAGTTAGGTACGCTCACGCGGCCAGCGTAACCGGGAATCTTGGATCTTTCCCACTCGATAGGAAATGTAATGGGCGTATTACCAAGCACGCTGAAGTCATAGGCGTTGTGAGTGTATTTCCAAATGTACTCGCCCGAGAACACAACATATTTTCCGAATGCCTGCTGCAGGCCGGCGTGGAATTCGTTCCGCCAGCCCGGCACGAACGGAGTTATACCTGACACGGTACAACCAAGAAGTGGATTCAAAACGGGATTGGCACAACCATTATTGGAGAGCACAAGGTTTTCATTGAATGGGGTTTCTAACAATCGAGCATAGGAGACTCGAAGAACAGTGTTCGTCCTCTTGATGTTGTAAGCGATACCGAGGCGTGGCTCGGCTTCCTTGTGGGTCGTTAGGCCGTTATAGAAATCGCCACGCAAACCGACGTTGAATGCCCAGTTTCTTACGGTGATCGTGTCCTGGAGGTAAAGAGCAAGTTCCTTCACGTCGGTGTGGCCATTGAAGGTATAGAGGCCGCTCGTTGATGTCGGGCAGCCGTCAGTACTGGATGGCGTCGACCTTGTCAGGTCATAGCAGCCCAGCAAGGGATTGAAGCCGGAATTCGCTGTAAATGGCGTCGGATAGAGCGCCTGGTTCGTCGTGGTGGCGCCCGCACAGTTGGCGGGGTCGTTCAGTCCTGGATTTCCGACAAACACCGGGACGCCGTTGGCATCGAGGCAGGGAGCGTTCAGCGTAGGATCAACTATGCCGAGAGGGTCATGTTCGTCAAGAAACGTCTGCTCATAGACGGCCCCCGCCTTCAGGCTGTGGATTCCCTTCACATAGGAAATATCAGACCGAATACCCGCGTTCGTCAGGGTTCGGTTCTGCGACACCGTTTCCCTTTGCAGATTGATTGGTCCTAGATCGGCGAATGGATTCGCGCTGGGATAATAATTGAATTGGTCTCTGCGCACGAAAGCACCCAGAGTGAACACCGCAGTGTTGCCGAGTAATCGATTCCACGAGGGCGCAATATTGAACGTCTTAATCTGCGAACGTTGGTCCGCGGGCCCCACCGGGATGCCGTTTGGGCCGAGTCCCCCGTTACTGACAACCACGCCGTTCCACGGTGTGGCAAATTCGGAATCGAAGGTATTCGGAGTCTGGAACCAGGAACGCGTAAACCCAAAATTCAGGTGAATTGTATCAACATTGGAAATTTGATAGTCCACACGGTCGAAGAAATTTTCTTCATTGCCCTTGTCGTGCATAACCGCAAATTCCGGGGGATCAAGAAATCGCCCGCTGTTCAAGCCATTCGCGGAAACGAAATTTCCCCAGTTTTTGCCTCCATAGGAAAGGTCGAAACCGAGGCTGGAAGTACCAAACGATCCGTACGAAGCGATGACACTGCCGTGAGGTGTGGTAACCCCCTGACCGGAACGTGTCGTCACGTTGATGACGATACTCGTTTTGTCACCGTATTCCGCTGGGGGTGCGCCGGAAATGACCTCCATCGACTGGACTGAATCAAGAGGAATCTGGTTGGAAAAAACCTTGCTCTGCTGGTCAGTAATGGGCTGGCCATCGACGGAAAACGAATTCTCCGCGTGATCGCCCAATCCGTGGAAAAGGCCGTTGGAATCAGCGGCGATCCCGGGTGAGGCGAGCGTCACCAGCGAACTCAGGGACGAGGACTGGCTTTCCAGAGGCACTTTGTCGAACAAGCCACGATCCACATCAGTATGAAATGTCGGATCGTTTTCGAGTAGATCAGCCCCCGAAGCTTCGACCGTCACGCTCTCGGCAGATCCCGCCACGTGGAGGTTGATCTTGATGTCCAAAGGCACGGTGGAGCGGAGTTCGACATCTTGGGAGTAAGGGGCAAACCCCGCGCCGGTTACGCTCAAATGGTAAGGATTGAATGGGACGTTTGGGAAACTGAACCTTCCGGAGCTATCCGTTGTCGTCGATCGGTCAAGGTGGCTGACCGGATTGTGAATCTCAACCGTCGCATTTGGTACTACGGCGCCGGACGGATCAAGGACAGCGCCACCGAGAGAAGCCGAGTTGGACTGTGCGTAAGTGTGAAGACTGGTTGCCAAATAGAGACCCACTATAAAAGTCGCATGGAGCGACTTCTTGTATGAAGTCAGCATGAATTCCTCCAGTAGAGTTGGTCCAGAAGATCAAAGCCAGGTTCACAGGGATGCGAACCGGGCAACTATGTATATCGGGGAATCTGATCTTTAGACGCTAGGAGGAGGGCGGACACTCAGGGCAAACGCTATCAGGCGCTGCTTGGCGGAAACAGGCTTTGGCCGAAAGGTGGCTAACGGGATGAAAGTCGCATTCGGCAGTGTGGAAATTTTCTGAGGCGACGCCGAATGCGCAGCAACACAGACCGTACACTTTGCCGCTTCGGTCGCACTCGAATGATGATGCGCAGCAAGGGCAAACGCTGACCAGAGTGTCAGCAGCAGACAAATCCGAGCTATCGGTTTCGAGATCGACCGCATGCGATGAATACGTTATTCGAATCTACACCGAAACAGGAAGCAGATGCAATTGAGATGCCTGATTCCGCAATTCTGGTTGTTTCACGAAGGGTGAGCACTCTGGTAACGCTGTGATTGTGGTGGTTCCGAGCGGGCGCGCCCAAAACGAATCTGCGATCACACACTATTACTGTTTTGTCTGTGGCGGCTAACGCTCATGGTGGTGGGAAGAGGTGACGCCTGCGTAGAGACCTACCATCACGGCGACGATAGAGCCCAAAATGATCAGGAACAGTTGAATGATCTCTCTTCGACGATGCCTACGTTTTCTCCGATCGTGAGTTTTGCGCGAAGATTGCTGCGAGGTCACTACGTCTCACCTCGTCCAGAAGTACACGAAACCACGGAGCGGTTGCTCGATGCGGATATCGGAGTTTAGCCTGCGACGCCTTCTGCATGTCGGGCAGTCTCCCACTGGGTTTTATTCAAAGCGGCCTCACGCGAATCTTCGCCTGAACGAACGCGACATAGCGGGATGCACCCTTACGCCTTAAGAACAAAGGGGCTGATTCCCGGTTCACAGCGCTTGACACGCTCCCGATATGACGCCAGATGCCCTCAATCCAACCATCCGTAGAGTTGATCAATTCCAAAGGGTTCCCGTGATTTCTCCCAGAAGAACGCAACCGCAGCAACGCACAAAGCGATAACAATCACAGCAAGCAGGACTACCAAGACGCGCCACTTCCGATTGTGGATCACATAAGCCAGATACATAGTCACGCAACCCGAGGCGCAGCCCCGAAGTACGATTCAACACTTATCACCCCATTTTCGAACCTCGTGGCAACAATCTCGTGGAATTGAGAATAAAAGCCAGCTCGGAGGTGACGTGAATGAAGGCTGCAAGTAACGGATTCAGAAAACCAAAAGCCGCCATTCCCACTCCTATGCTGTCCACGAAGAGCGTACCTACGAAGTTTTGTATGATGACGCCCCGACATCGCCGCGCAATCCGCAACGCTTCGACGAATTTTGAGAGATCGCTTCCTATCAGGATGACATCGGCGCTCTCCCGAGCTACATCCGTACCCGATCCCATCGCAACTCCAACGTTTGCCAACACTAGTGCAGGAGCGTCGTTGATGCCGTCCCCGAGCATCACAACCGTTCGATTCTTCGCGCGAAGATCGGTGACCCATTGAGCTTTCTGATCGGGTAGTAGCTCTCCCACGGCTTCGTCGACACCGAGATCGCGCCCCACCAACGTAGTTACTTCCTGCGCGTCCCCACTCAGCAAGATCGTAGTCAGTCCCATCCCACGCATCGCGGCGACCGCACTCTTAGCTTCGGGACGCAGGACGTCGGCGATGCGGATTGTGCCGAGCACACGCCCTCCTTTGGCGACATAAACTTCGGATATGCCGCCGACGCCATGGCCATTCACCGGCAGAACCCTTTTCACGCCTCGTTCCAGGAGAAGTGTCCTGCTGCCGACGATGATCTCTTCCCCTTGGTAGTGCGCAATGACTCCTTTTCCAGGCGTGTAGGCGAACTCGTCGGGATCGACTACCGGTATAGCGAGATCGGCCGCGCGCGCAATGATTGCTTTGGAGAGGGGATGTTCGGACTTAAGTTCCGCGACACTTGCAGCCGCTAGAATCTCTCGCTCGGTAAAGCCATTGGCCGAGACTACATCCCGAATCTGGGGTGTTCCGAAAGTCAGTGTGCCAGTTTTGTCCAGCAGTACGGTGTCTACCTTGGCCATTGCTTCGAGGTAAAGCCCGCCCTTAATAATCGCGCCGTGATGGGCAGCTCGCCCGATCGCTCCCAAAATGGCGAGCGGTGTTCCTGCAGCAATGCCACAAGCTCCGGCGACGATTACAACCGAAATTGTTGATCTCACATTGTGAGTGATGGTGAAGGTGAGAAGTGCAGCGCCCAGAGCGAAATAAACGAGGTAGCCCGCAAGACGGTCGGCCGTCTTCTGAACCGGAGCACGCGATTTCTCAGCACTCTCAACCGCTTCGATGATCTTTCCGAAGGTCGTATCGCGGCCCAGCTTATCCGCCCTGACATCCAAGGCTCCCGATTGATTGATAGTCCCCGCGTAAACCATGCTTCCAGGCGATTTTTCTATCGGCATTGCCTCGCCTGTGATGGCTGCCTGCTCCACGAAGGATCGTCCGCTCAGCACCAAGCCATCGACCGGGATACGTCCCCCCGGCTTCACGATGACCAAGTCCCCCGTTCGAAGGCTCTCAGCGAGTATTTCAACCACTTCACCATTGCGTCGAACTAGGGCGGTTCGGGGAAGGAAATCGAGCAAGTCATGGATGGCACGTCGGCCTCGTCCGACCGTAAGCCCTTCGAGGACCTCGGCGGCAAGAACGAAAGCCGTAATAACCAGAGCAGTGAAGAATTCACCGATTGCCAAAGCCGAAAATAGCGCGATGGTCATGGACAATTCCATCGTCATTTTCCGCTCAACGATATTCTCGAAGGCCTCCTTGAATATGGGATATCCGCCAATCACCGTTGCCAACATGCCGATGATGCTAATCGGAGAAAAAGGTTCCCAAACACGGAACCAGACGGCAGCGGCGGCCAAAACCACAAAGCCAATTCTTATGAGTTCAAGCCATTCAAAATCGTGCTCGTGACGTGTATCGTTGGAGTTTACATGCTCAAGTGATTTCTGGCGGTCATCGCTCGGCGGAGAGGTTGTTAGGTCCAGTTTTTCAAGTGGTTGCGGAGTGCTCATTAAATTCTCCGGAAGCCGAGTCGGGCCGTAGGCAAGGGTGATACCATATGGGGTATCGTATAACACAATGAGCCACACCATCAAGGACAAAGAGAAGCTGGTTCTTAGGGCTAAGCGCGTCCAAGGTCAAGTGGAAGCGCTGGCGCGGGCTCTTTCCGAAGAGCGTGACTGCTCAGAGGTTTTGCAGCTCATGAGCGCGGCGAGGGGAGCCATGAATAGTTTGATGGCCGTGCTTCTGGAAGGCCACATCCGCAATCATGTGCTCCGAGGAAAAAAATCCAGCGCTGGACAGGTGTCAGCCGCCGACGAGGTCATCGAGATGGTTAAGTCTTACCTGAAGTAGGCCAGCGAATAAATAAACATTTACCGAACTGTTGGTGACGGTCGGGTAGGGGTAACTCTGGCGGAATACCACGCTCGTCCCCGGCATGCACGAGACCCAGTTCGACGACACTAGACTGGTGCCCCGCAGCGGAGGGGGTGCACTTTCAACTCGCTCTATCTCCTATCCCAGTCGTGCATTGAGGCCACAAATTTCAACGACCCTAAAATGGTATGCGGCGGGCGACAATTTTCCCCCTCACGAGGCTGGATCTGAGCGCTGAATTTGCCCAGTTTGCAATCGAGTTGGCTCCAGCTTGCAGTTAACTTGCAATGACTCGAAGTGAGATTGCCTTCTAAGCTGTAGAAAAGATTGGTAGGCGCGGCAGGAATCGAACCTGCAACCCTCGGATTAGAAATCAGATAATAAGAAGGTGGCTCGATAGTTTTCAACAGTCTAGGAACATGCTCGATGCTCTCAGGTGGGCAGAAGCGCTCTCAGGTGGGGCGGAACTTGCAATGAAACTTGCAATAAGTACGGAAGTGCTTCGCTCTCGGTGCCCCCACCTTCGACGCTAGTCTCGGCTGCGGATCTTGGAGAGCAGTCGCAGTATTTCCAAATACAGCCAAACGAGAGTGACCATCAAAGCGAAGCCGCCGTACCATTCCATGTACTTTGGGGCGCCGACACGGGCACCATTCTCGATAAGGTCGAAATCCAGCACCAGGTTGAGTGCGGCAACAATCACCACTACGACACTGAAACCGATCCCGATCCTGCCCGAACCATTAATGGCCGCGAAGTGAACGCCGAAAAAACCGACCACAAACTGCAACAGATAGAAGAGGAGAATTCCGCCCGTAGCCGCTACGATTCCCATCTTGAATCTCTCGGTGGCGCGGATGATCCCGGACCGATAGGCGAGCAGTAATGCCACCAGCGTGCCAAACGTCAAGCCAACTGCTTGCTCGGCGATGCCGGGAAACCGCACCTCCAGCATGGCGGAAGCGCTCCCCAGTACCAAGCCTTCCAGTAGCGCGTACACTGGCGCAGTCACCGGGGACCAAGCCTTCTTGAATATGGTTACCAGTGCGATGATGAAGCCCCCAATGGCTCCGACCGCGAGAAGCGGCAGGGCAGCCTGAGGAGAGCGTGTGAACAGATTCCAACTCCAAGCAGCAGAGGCCACGACGCAGATCAGCAAAATGCCAGTCTTGTTAACGGTACCGGAGATGGTCATGCTGTCGCCGAGCACGGCCCCGCCCATGCGAAACGCGTCGCCGGACAACGCTGGATTTGAAGCCTTTAGTAGAGCCATTTAAAATCTCCTAAATGGGATCACGTTAGTATGTACCACATCGGAAAGTGGAATCGAGCCCCCAAGGGCCGAAGCCCGGCGGATTTTGAGTTCACAGATGAGTTCTGATCCGTTATGAAAATTCTCTACTCTAATTGATTCTTCAACGGATTACCAGTCGACGCCTATGATCCGTTCTGATCGGTTTTGACCCGTTCTGAACAAGGAACTATCACGTTTTCATCACAGCAACTAGCGCTCGATTCGAGCATACACGCTAGAGAAAGTCCTCCAGTTTTTCAACTCAATGAGTGTAATGGCGATTTGTCGCCAACTGACACCGGGCGCGATCAAGGCACAACACCGCTGTTTACCGCCATACCGACTGGTGAGATACTGTTGCCCAGTTTCGCGATGCCAGAGGCATCGTCATGACAATCGCCACTAATCCCTTCTCACACAGCCGGTCGTATGTTGACTCCCGTTCGACATTGTTTGTGGTTTGCGTAACAACCGCGTTGTCGTACCTCGTCCCAAAGCTGACAGCGATGCTGACTTCGAATCCCCAGACAGTGTGGCCGCTATGGCCAGGTTGCGCGATCCTGGTAGCAGGGTTGTTGTTGGTCCCGGTGAGTGTCTGGCCATTGCTCATCCCTGCATCCTTTGCTGGGTTTGCCCTTGTTGACCTGCAAGCAGGTGTGCCGCTAAGTTCGATTGCCTGGTTCATTCCGGGCAATACCGTCGAAGTGCTTATTTCAGCAATTGGTCTTAGATATTGTTTCGACGGTATGCCTAGGCTCAACAGCGTGAGGGCCTTGGCCAAATATTCATTCTTTGCAATCGTCCTGGCGCCGTTCGCAGGAGCATTTCTGAGCGCGCATGGCATTGGCCGCGACTATTGGACGAGCTGGAAAGTTGTTTTTTTGTCCGAGGTGCTTGCCTTCGTCACGGTGACGCCGGCCCTGCTGAGTTGGATAAGCGAAGGGCGTGTCTTGATGCGAAAATCGCGTGCTCTTCACATAGAGGGAGTGATACTCAGCGCGGGGCTGGTTCTCGTCAGCTACGTCGTGTTCACGCTCCCTGAGAACAGCAGATCGCCTGCACTGTTCTACACGTTGGTGCCATTTCTGCTTTGGTCCGCATTGCGATTCGGATGGTTGGGGATCAGCACCTCGCTGATTGCCGTGACCTCTCTATCGATTTGGGGCGCAGTCACTGGCCGAGGTCCGTTTTCCAATCTAGTACCCCTTACTGACCCTTTACCGCTACAGCTGTTCCTGGTTTTCGCTTCGATACCCTTCATGGTTCTGGCAGCCCTCGCCGAGGAGCATGAACAATCCGCGCATGTAGTCCGTGAGAGCGAAGATCGCTTCCGGCTGGTTGCCAATAAAGCCCCGGTTATGATCTGGATGGCTGGAACTGACAAGCTGTGCACTTATGTCAATCAGCCCTGGCTGGAGTTCACGGGACGGCCGCTTCACGCAGAGCTCGGAAATGGCTGGGTGGAAGGAGTACACAGTGAAGACCTGAAGCGCTGCCTCGAAACCTACGCCCAGGCCTTTGATCAGCGTCGATCGTTTGAGATGGAGTATCGCATCCGTCGTAATGACGGAGAGTACCGTTGGATCCTCGATACCGGTGTGCCGAGATTCAAACCAGACGGCAGTTTTGCTGGCTACATAGGATCTTGCCTGGACATTACCGATCGAAAGCTAGCCGAAGAAGCTCTTGCCAGCGTGGGGCGTAGGTTGATCGAGGCCCATGAGGAAGAACGTACATGGATTGCGAGAGAACTACATGACGACATCGGGCAACGGATCGCATTGCTCGCCATCGAACTAGGACGCTGCGATCGTCAGGCTCCTGGCTCGGTGGTCGATATGCATGAGTACCTCCAGCTTGCATGCCAGCGCGTCTACGACCTCGGGAATGACATTCAGGCTCTCTCGCATCATCTTCATTCCTCGAAGCTCGAATACCTTGGGCTCGTGACTGCGGCCAAGAGCTTCTGTCACGAGTTGTCTGAGCAGCGAAATGTCCGGATTGCATTCAAGCATTCGCATATACCGGCGGCAATTCCGAAAGAAATCTCGCTTTGCTTATTTCGCGTCCTTCAGGAAGCATTGCAGAATGCGGTAAGGCACAGCGCTGATCAGGACTTCACAGTGGAAGTGCACGGCACGAATGAAGGAATCAATTTGATTGTGAGTGACTCAGGAATCGGCTTCGACTGGCAGGATGCGATGAATCGTCGAGGGCTAGGCCTGATCAGCATGCGCGAGCGGCTCCGTTTGGTAAAGGGAGAATTGTCCATCCAATCGGAACCCGGTCGCGGCACCACTGTGCTTGCTCGCGTACCCCTCGGGCAGCAGGACCACTCCGTAGCAATCGCGGGCTAAAACACATCATCTAACATCTGCCAGATCAACAAATCTCTCCATACCACGCCTTAATTGACGAAACCAGGTCAGCATGACCGGACTCCGGTCACAACGAAGCATGAAAAGAGGTTCTACGCCAATCCCTGTTTGCAGTGAATTACGGCTCTTTTCAAGGGAGGCCATTTCACTCAAATCCCCTCAGGGAAGGCAGATGAGTGTTATTGGGATTTATCGCCAGTTGACAGCGAGGAGGGCGAGTGGACGGCGCCTACGCTCGGGTGTAACATCGCGAAAAGCCACGCTGCTCCCGGCTTTCCGGTTGCCGTTAGCTAACAACCGGGTTAGGATATCCTTCCTCAATATGACCCTCAACAAATACCTATTCGTCTGGCTCGGAATCGTCTTGGCGACGGTTTCAACCGCGTCGGCGGAGTGGAAGGAGAAAGTGCTCTACAGCTTCCAGGGCGGCGCGGACGCCGGATCGGTACCGGCGGGCGGAGTGGTCTTCGACAAGCAAGGCAATCTCTACGTGGCGACTACGGACGGCGGCCCTCCGAGCTGCGCTCCGATCGGGGGCGCGTGCGGAACGGTGTACCAGCTTTCGCCCCCAGCCAAGAAGGGCGATCCTTGGACCGCAACTTTGATCCGAATGTTCGAGGGCAAGAAGTCAAACGACGCTTCTGTCCCCACTGGTGGTCCGATCCTCGACGGCGCGGGAAATCTCTATGGAGTGACCGGATACGGCGGTACCGGGGATTGCGTACTGGTAGGCGTGCCTGCCGGTTGTGGAACGGTTTACGAATTGTCACCGCCCGCTCAGAAGGGCGGCGCTTGGACAGAGACCATCCTGTACAGTTTTCCCACGAGCAAGCAAGGGTACCTGCCCAACGGGAGTCTGGTTTTCGACAGCGCAGGCAATCTTTATGGAGCAACAATGTTTGGTGGGGGGCAAGGCACGACCTGCGACGCCTTCTACCAGTACTGCGGGGCGGTGTTCAAACTGAGCCCGCCCAAGACCAAGGGCGGCCAGTGGACGGAGAAAGTGCTGCATGCTTTCAAGGGCGGCACGGACGGAGCGAATCCCAACGGCGGTCTAATCTTGGATAGCGAGGGCAGGATCTATGGCACAACGTCCGGCGGCGGAGGCACAAGTTGTCAGGGCTCGGGGTGCGGCACGGTCTTTGAGCTTAAGCCCTCCTTTAAGACAGGCGGCGCTTGGATAGAGGAGATACTGCACCGTTTCACCGGCGGCAACGACGGCGATCACCCAAACGGTGGCCTCGTATTTGACGCGAAGGGGGCACTCTATGGCACCACGATTATCGGGGGTCCGAGAAACGCTTTTGGCACAGTGTTCAGGTTGTCGCCTCCAGGCAGACCGGGCAGGTCATGGACGGAGACTTTTCTTCATGTCTTCAGCACTTGCAACGGAAGCGCCCCATGCGAACCCAACATTGGAGTAATCTTTGATTCCGTCGGCGACCTGTACGGAGTGGGAACAAATTTTCTGTTCCGGATGAAGCCGCCACTGCGGAAAGGGGACAGATGGAGCTTCACCACCCTCTACATGTTTACGGGCTCACCCGACGGTTCCGGCCCCGTCGGCCTGATTTTCGGCAAGACTGGGGCAGTATACGGTCCTACAGTCGGAGGCGGTGCTTCCGGGAATGGAACTGTGTTCAGGGTTGCACCCTAGGGCGCGGTATCCATCCATAAGCTCGCGGATGCAACTTTGGCCCTCAACGCCAGCGTGTGTGGCCGGCTTGGGGGAGTGCAGGATTGATTGTTGATGTAACCAGGCGTGGCTGTTGAAAAACTCAAACTCTAGAAGTTCGCAGAAATTTCATCGCGCTAGGATGCCCTATAAACGATGTTCTCGATTTCGATGGACATTTTCTATCCCTCCGCCGGGACAGTTTTTTCAAAAGAGGGGGTTTTTCAACAGCCACAGGCGATTTCACTCAAATCCCCTCAGGGAAGACAGATGAGTGTAATCGAGATTTTTCGCCAAATACGAACGTCCGCAGTGCAGTGACTTGCCGGACTATGGCACCCACTGACCTATGTTGGTACGCGGTTCCTTCTCCAACTCACGCTCTGCACGCTGTTGCATTCGTTCGACGTGGCGAGGAAAAAACAACATATACAGAAGGCAGACCATGAGCGCAGCGAAGTCAATTGCCGCAACAAGACCAACCGGTGGGATCGGTCTGAAAACGAACAGAACGGCTGACGCTATCGCACACAGGCTTGCACCGATGACCAGCACTTTCCGATTGGGTTTGCACAAATGTGAGCGGTCCGTCACCACCTGATTATAAACGCTTGAAAATGTCTCGGCTGCTTACTGTCGTTAATAGGACTTTAGCACTCAAAACCCCTCAATGAGTGAAATGGCGATTTTGCGTCAGTCAGACCGCAACAATTAGACCAGGACTGCGATAGAGTTGTGAAGTGCTTGGACCGCTGGAAGGACCACCGACGAAGTTTGGAGCAATTTGGGGAATCGGAGTTGCAGTTTTTCTGATTGTGTTCTCCCTTACGCCCGGACCGTTTTATCCTGGGAAGCACCACCGCCCGGATGCCAAACCAATATCGCCGTGGCTTGTTCGCATTCTATTCATACCCATCAGCATTTACATGATTTGGATTTGTGTCCAGCAACTCAGACACCTATGAACCGCAAGTGAAATGGCGATTTACGCCAATTCATCAGTCAAGTTTTCGCCCAGTGTGCACAGTGATGAGCCACGCAACCACAGCCCAGACTCCCGGTAGAGCGGTGAGAACCACCGAAAAAATCAGCCCTGACTTGTACAGCCGCGCACGCGCCGTCCCACTATAGAAGACCGTGTCCACAATCCAACCAAACGTGTAGCAAATGTTGGCGAGAAAACCATAAATGAAAGGCCCGATAATCATCATCAGCGGTTCTTCAAAGTCCTCGCCCGGCTTTACTGCGGCAGAACCAGCCACGAGCACAAGAATCCAAGTTGCCACACCGACTGCTCCAACAATGACGTTAAAGCGCAAGCGCCGAGCTTCCCACCAGCGGATGATGTCTTTCCGCGTGCTTGCAAAGCCCTGTTCCGACGACCATTCCAATCCTCGCTCCATTGGTTGTGCCTCAATCACAATCCTACCCTTTGGTAGCTGCCGTTAGGCCATAACGCTCATTGAGAAATAACAGGGTTTCGGGTAGGAGTATCCTCTCGCCGGTCGATGCACTGTGGAGAAGAAGTCCAAGACTCGCCGCACGGTGCGATTCGCGGGTCCTCCAGCACCTCCCTCGCCTTGCTGGAGTACTTAATTCTGGATAGGTATTGGTTGTGAGTGATAGGCAAGAGTTACGACCTTTTCAGTTTCTTCATTTCCACATAGCGTCCCAAGAAAAAGCCAGCTAGAAACGGCATGCCGAAACCAATAACGGCTGAGAAGAGGGCTAGTACTAGGTGGAGAGGACTAAAGAGTCCATCGAACATTTTATACCTCCAATGCTCGGGTTAAGAGTGACCCGGAGACCGCCGGCAAGTCAAGTCTCGACATCAGGCGCGTGTCATCGTGGCGAGATTCTCAACTGGCGTTACCAGGCCATTTCGCTCATTGAGGGGTTTGAGCGTAATGGCGATGTTTCAACAGCAATCCCCGCGATACACCTAACCACAAACTTCTCCACAAGCCAGATGTCGGCGTAAGATGATCGCTCCCTCCCAGGTTTCGATTCTGAGCGAAGCTGAAAGGAAGATGAAAATGAGAAACATACAAGGTTTCCCTCTCACCGCTAGATGCGTCGTAGCAGCCGCAGTAATGTTCACAGCAATCACAATGACAGCTCAGACGGTCGTCAGTAACGAGACCCTAGTGACGACTACTTTCGTGGTCAACAAGACGGGTGCGACTGCGAAATGTGGCAAGCGTGGCTGCACTGCCAAGACACCCATGTTGAAATCTATTCTAGTTACATGTCCCGCTGCAATTGGGCAAACCTGTACTTTTCATATTGCGCTCGACGCGCAGGTATCGCTCACGTTCCCCCCCTGCGCAAGCATCTTAAGCTCTCGCCAAGAAGAGGCACGACAAATCCCCTGTACTGGCCCATCTCCAACAACCAGCTACCAGTTTTTGGTCGACGGCCTCGCGCCCACCATAGGCCCAACGGATGGACAAGGAGATTATCTGTTTGCACGCAACGTCCAGACAGAGTCAGACAATATTCCTTTTTTCAGTCGTCAAAGCTTCGCAGCTTCAGTGATCACCACAGTTGCGAATACGAACTCCAATAATCACACGATAGACGTAAACATCAGATGTAGTGATACGGCTGAGGAATTTGGGTGTGAAGCAATTGCGCACTCGAGCACCATGCGAGTAGACGTATTCGAGCCTTAGCATGGCATTAGCGTCAGGAGGTAAGAGCAAAAACAATTCCCTGGCGATGCAGTTGACGAAACCAGGTCAGCATGACCGGAATCCGGTCACAACGAAGCATGAAAAGAGGTCCCATGCCAACCATCTGTTTGCAGTCAGTTACGGCTCTTTTCAAGGGAGGCCATTTCGCTCATTGAGGGGGGGTGAGCGTAATCGCGATATTTCAACAGTTGGGGAGTTGGTAAAAAGGCCGTAGCTCGCATTCGTGAACTCAGCGTTGCGGCGGGATGTGTTGCTCGAAGGAGACACGCGGGACGACATAGTAGGGCCTGAATTTTCTCAGATTGTGTGGATGAAAGAAGGAGGTTATGGGCAGGGGTATGCGGAACAATGAGCAAGCCCTAACCACAACAACATAAAAGGCCAGAAGCACGGCCCAGCGCACGCGTTTTAGGAACATGACCATTACCGGTATTCTACGCCCCGGCCCGTAGCTCCATCCCTTTCTGAACCCGGTCGTGAGTGCAATAGGGATATAGCGCCAGTTGCCAGTCTATTTGGTCCAAGAGTCGAGAAATTCCTTTGGCGTATCGACAGGCGCTAGAGATGGATGCTGGCGGTAGATCGGTTCCATCACGAGGATCCCTACGCCTATGTAACTGCGCCGAAGAAGCCCAGACCGCCGAGTCGCGGCGCTGCCGCCGTGGCAGAAGAGCTTGATGACTAGTGAGTTTCAGAAATGACCGTGCAGAGAGGCCAAAACCAAGTTTTCGCCCGGATTAAGTGAACGAAACCATAACGCTCAAAACCACCAATGAGCGTTATCGCGATTTTGCGACAACCATCCTACACATTTGTGGTTCAAATCACTCTTCAACAGTGGTTTGTTCCGGTGCGCGGGATTCATAATCCCAGACGCTTTCGGAATGAGCTACTGGCCGTCGAGGGACGTTTCCTTCCGTCGCCAGATTGACAGTCCCGGTGCTCCCATCGCTAGTGCGCCCAGCATGGCGGGTTTGGGAGTTGGTACCGTGAGAGCTGCGGGATTCGGTTGTTCCATGTTCTTCTCCGTATCATCCGAACTTTGAGTCGCGCCTGCGATTATCCCTTTGCCGGGGATGGTTTCGTAGGCATAACCGGTTAAAAGCCCGCTGCATTCAGAATGAGTTTTGCAATTTACGTTAAGCCGAGCCCATCCATAGTGTGTTTGTCCGTCGACGACAAATCTAAGGCCAAGATACCGATTCTTTACGTTAAGCCATGGACCGATGGCCACATAGGTCCTCACCGTAGTATAGAAACTCAAAGCCATCTCCGCACTCTTGTCCAAAAACCTCTGCCCTCCTTGGACCTTCGTCCCCGCGCGCAAAGCGGAGGCCAAATTAAAAGGGCCTAAGAAAGTGGTAGAACGAAGGTAGCCTCTAGCTGCGTTGCCAGCGGGGATAACGATGCCTATATTTCCACCTCTACCGTCGAAGCTTTTAAACGTGGCGGCCCAAAGCGTGAAATCGGTAATTCCGTCGTGATTGAGATCAAGGTTGTACTTGCTGTTTGGTCCGATGACCCGGTGCGCTTGGTGATAGACAATCTTACCCTCGGCAGGCTGTGCCAACGCCAGCATCCCAACGCCTGCTGCGCCTGCCGCAATCGCGTACATGTTGAGTTGCCGACTGATTGACTCAGAAAGGTTGACCGGTGTCCTGCGAGTCCGCGGAGAGCGTGTCATAAGTCCTTCTCCAAAGGTGATTCATTATCCGCCTCCTCGAATCGAGAATCAACGCGTGGGTTCTCAGGTGTCGAAATCAGGCCATAGCACTCATTGAGGGGTTTTGAGCGTAATCGCGATTTTTCGTCAACGATACCGCTGAGTAGTGGATTTTGGGACTGTCGGCAAGACTGCTTCGGCGCATTTATCGCGCAGCACCCACTGACTCTTCCCGTCGCCAGAGGGACAGTCCCGACGCTCCCATTGCCAGTGCGCCCAGCGTGGCTAATGTCGGTGTGTGAGCGGCGAGAGCTGCGGGATTCGGTTGTGCCACGGTAGTGTCGTCGATCTCATCCGGTCCTTTCGTCCTGCCCGCAACAATTGGCTTGCCGGGAATGGTCTCGTAAGCGAAGCCCGTCAAAGTAGCAGTGAGCGTGAATCGACGCTTCAAAGCTTGGACGCTAAGCCGCGCCCAGCCATAGTGAACCTTTCCGTGGAGCGTAAACATCAGCCCGAGGTAGCGATTGGTAACGTTAGCCCAGTACCCCGTGGTGTTGTGTGAACGACTATTACACGGAAAACTGGAAAGGTTTGTGTTGTGGGCGCACTGGCCAGCCATGTCACCTCGGCTGTAGAAACGCCGAGCCACCGATATACGACTGCCTCGTTTCAGTGCCAGAGCGGCGAATGTATCCGGTGAGCGAAAGGCTCCGGCCACTCCTGCTGACTCGTCGTGGTTCGGTAAAGCGCGCAGGAGGTTGACTGAGGTATGACTGACGCGGAAGGCCGAATTGACCAAAAGAAAATCAGCTATTCCGTCGTGATTCAGGTCAATGTAGAAGGACGCATTCTTACCGATTACGTGATGAATGGGCGTGTAGACGATTCTGGCCGCTGCTGGCTGAGACAGAGCCAATGCTGAGACTCCCGCCGCACTCGCCGCCAGGGCATACATGTTGAGGCAGTGGCGAACTGATTCGGAAAGCCTACTGGCCTTGCGCAGCCGGGCAGAGTGTTTCAATGGGACACCCTCTGAACGTCGCTCATTATCCGTGCGTTCGGACCAATTTCGAACGGCAGTCATAGACAACTTCAGATCTTTCGCTCTAAAAACCTTAGGTCATTCAAGGAATGCTTCGTATGCGAACCGGAGTTGACTCAGTTCCACGGCCTGTCAAACCGCCAAAATTTCCGTATCGTCGGCTAACCGGAAGCTCTCCAGAAACGGGCTTCGAGGAACTCTAGGGACTGGCTTCTGAATTGCCGACCAATCGGGCGAAGAATCTCATCCGCAATTCCGGGGAGAGGACACAGCCGAGACCTTGCCCGAAGAGATACGGCCGTCTTCGATTGTCAGCGGCGATGCCTTGTGAACAAAAAAGTGCAAGTCGAATTCCATACCCAAACGTAAGTTTCATTCTCGGCTGTTCAATTCAGTTGGATTCAATCTCGCTCGTCAGGGTAACCAGCGCAAGCGCGAGCGGCGGGTGGGATCGAGAACGACCGACTCTGGTGCCCCCCTGATCAAACCTGTCGCTGAGAGCGACTGAAGAGAGCGCTCGGCCAACGGATTAAACTCGTTTTCCAGCATCTGTTTGTCTTTGAGGACGCCGAGCCACACCAGAAATGGGCCGTCGGTTCGGATGGGCAGTTGCGGGTAGTTATTAGGCACATCCAGGGTTACCAGGACACCAGCTTCGCGCAGGCCTGTGGCCCGATAGCTGGCAAACGTTGGTTCCGCTGCTTTGGCAAAAGCTTCGACGCTGTCTGCTTTCACCGCGAATATTTGAGCGACCACGATGCCTTGAACCCCATTGGCCTCTACGATGGGATCGATGGACGGCAGAATCGGGATGCCTCGTTCAGGGCTCAGCGGACGAAGCAACATCACGTTGTCGGAGTCAACGATGAGATCGTTCATCGTTTTTTTATGCTCTTTCCACACGGATCCGGCGTAGAACTGCGCGTTGACCACGGCACGATCTTCAAGAGTGTGGAACCCTCTAATCCAGGTAAAGCCAGATGAATTTTTTCGCTCAAAGAAATCGCCGGCGACGATTGTCCCGAGTTGCTGAAGCGCTTCGGGGAAATAAGCGTCGAAATACTGAGCGAAATGTTCACGCTCTCCCTCTTTGATGGTGTATCGGCGGAATTCAAGAACCTGAAAGTTGCTTAAGTGGGCCGCCGGTTCGATGGATGACTGCGTCGTACGTTGAACAGACTGCGCAAGCATTAGATGGCAAGCTACGACGACGGCCAAAAGCCCAATTAAGAGTCGATTCGCGGTTTTCGACGGGAATCTTTGTGCGGCGAGTTCAGTGCGATTTGGCTGATTCATCATTCACCCGCATCTGGTTCGTAATCCAGTTCACCTCCCAAGTCTTTCCTCCGTCATCCGAAAATGCCTGTTCAAAGTGGGGCGATTTCGTATTGGTGTCCGACCAGATAAATCGAACATAGACGGCTCTTCCTTTCCATGGCTCCTGGTCGAAGAACTCGCCGCGTCCATTCTTGAACTCGCCGATCATGGGTTGGGCTAAGATGCCATCCTTGCCGTTGGCCCAATAGATGCTCCACTGGTGAGACTGGGGATTGTACAGCCGGAGGGTCAGGCCCTCGATATGACCCTGTGAGCTATCGGTTTCGAATTCTTCCAGGTTGGCACGCCCATTCCAAACCTTTCGAGTGACGGAAGTACCATCGAAATCGACCCAGGTCGTGGAGCCTGCCAAGCGATCCTTCAAGCGGGATAAGTGGATATTCCAACTGCCGATCTCGAAGTCGAAATCGCGCTGCCCATCCCGTTCTGCGGAACTTTGTTCAAGGCTGGTCCTCGGCGCTTCCGAATTCTGCTGTGAAGAATCGTCGTTCACTCGCGTGTCGGTGGTGATCCAGTTCACTTCCCAAGTCTTGCCCTCATCAATAGAGAAAGCTTGTTCAAAATGGCAAGAATTCGGAGTGATGTCTGACCAGACATTTCGAACTAAAGTGTTTCTGCCGTTGATCAGTTCCATGTCGAAAAATTCTCCACGGCCATTCTTGAACTCGCCGATTGTTGCGGGCATGCTGAGGGCACCACTCTTGCTGCTGGCGTAATAAAGACTCCACTCGTGAGATTGTGGGTTGTAAAGACGAAGAGACAGATTTTCGATGTGACCTGCTACGGGCCCATCGGCTTCGAGTTCCACGAGATTGGCGCGTCCATTCCAAATCTTCCGAACGATCGAAATCCCGTCAAATTCGGCCCAGGTGTCTGATCCCGTCGAGGGATGGAGGCGGCGCGATCCGTGAGATTTCCAGGTACCGATCTCGAAGTCGAAATCGTGCTGCCCATCCTTTTCTATAGCTGGTTGAATGGCTGTCGAGGCCTCCGAAGTCTGCCGTGCGAGTCCACGGAGAGGCTGCAAAACGGCAATCGCGCTGCACAGGAGAAAATAAGTTCGAATATGTTTGAGCGGGTTCATTACCGCCTCCTTAATAAATCTGTGCGATCCTTCGTGACTGTCAGACAAAACTAAGCCCACTCAGTGGTCTTCCACAATAGCCACTTTGGCGTGTTACGATATAACCACTTCAGAGTTGCTATGGAATGAAACGCGTTCCCGCCACGTTCCTCCCACCAATTACGGTCGACTCCCGCGCGAAGAGTCCCATCCATCGCCAGCTGTACGAGTGGTTCCGGCGCGCCATCGTCACCGGGCAAATGCGGCCCGGACAGCGAGTGCTCTCGACCAGGAGTCTGGCCGCCGAGCTGAAGATTTCTCGAATTCCGGTCTTGAACGCATACGAGCAATTGCTTGCCGAAGGGTACTTCGAAACTTTCGTCGGAGCTGGCACATGCGTGGCTGGATCCATCCCCGATGACATGGCGAGTCCAGCGCTCGGAAAAGGGCAGAAGGCGTTCGCAGAGGAAATAATCAGGAAGGTAGGTCTGCGGCGAATTTCACGTCGTGCAGTTGCATTGACGCACTTGCCTACGCAGTCGTGGCTGAACATAGTAGGTGCGTATCGGGTAAGCTTGCCCGCGCTGGACCATTTTCCGCTGGGTGTTTGGTCGAAACTGGTGGCGCGGCATTCTCGAAAGCCGGCCCGGGGCATCATGGGCTACGGCGATGCCATGGGGTACTTGCCGCTCCGCGAGGCAATCGGGGAATACCTGGGAGCAGCTCGCGCGGTGCGATGCGAACCATCACAGATTATGGTGACGACGGGGTCGCAGCAGGGTTTGCAGCTTACCGCACAGGTTTTGGTGGATCCGAAGGACCGGGTGGGGATAGAGGAACCGGGCTATCCTAGCGCGCGACAGGCCTTCATAGCCGCCGGCGCTCAGTTGATTCCAGTTCCGGTGGATCAGGAAGGGATGAACGTATCAGAGCTCATCCGTGGCGGCCAGAAGGCGCGTGCCGTCTATATCACGCCATCGCATCAA